>WNGB01003327.1_pt1 | contig 25412 bp, 23 predicted proteins | sample 5400681 | NCBI WGS metagenome assembly WNGB01 (sample SAMN13153367, study PRJNA577476) | soil metagenome | isolation source: 115 cm soil or saprolite under grassland replicate 2 | place: USA:California | collected 2016-06-15
CCGCTGCGCCCTGGAGCTTCCGGTGGTCGGCCTGGACGTGGTCGAGCTGTCACCGGCATACGACGGCCCCGGCCAGGTCACCGCCTTCCTCGCCAACCGGATCGTCCTGGAGGCCCTATCCGGGATCGCCAAGCGCCGCAGCGACCATTCCACCGGGAACGCGACGTCGCGGGCCTCGTCGGCCGGCGCGGCCGCTCCGAGGCGATCGACGCCTCCCGCTGGGGATCGACCGGAGCCACCGCGAGGCCGCTGACCTCGGCCGCCACCCGATCAGCGGCGGCGGCGGCGCAGGGCGCGCACGACCTGCTCGGCCTCCTGGACGGGGCCCAGCTCGTCGAGGACCTCGCCGATGGCCTCGGTGCGGTGCTCGAACTCCATGCCGCTGGTGACCGCCGGCAGCTGGACCGCGCGGCGGTCAGCGGCGTCGAGCGCGGCGGCGCTGGCCCGCTGGGCCCCGGCGAGCTCTGGCAGGGCCCAGCCGGGCAGCTCCTCGCGCGCCGCGGCGGTACCGGCGAGGAAGCCCTGCACGCTGGCGTCCAGCGGCACCCCCGATCGCCGGGCCGAGGGCACCGCGGCGAGCAGGGCCCTGCTCCCCTCGTCCAGCGCCTTGGCGAAGCGCAGGAAGCTCTGCCAGGCGGCCTCGACCTCCGGGTCGGGCGCCCGCCGGCGCGGCCACATCGCGTCCCTGGACCTCCTCGGCCTCGGCCACCAACGGCATGACATGATGCCCTGCCGAGCGGCGCCGCGACCAGCACGGCCGCGCCCGAACCGACACGGAGGCTTCGATGCCCCGAATCACCCTGTCCGGCCGCCGGGCCGTCCAGGCGAGCGCCGACCTGGTGGTGCTGCCGGTGGCGGCCGGTGGAGAGGGCCCGGTCGCGCCCCCCTCCACGCGGGCGGTGCTGGAGCACGCCGGTATCGACCTGGCCGCCCTGGCCAGGATCGGGCACCTGACCGGGGCCCTGGACGAGACGCTGCTGGTGCCCGCCTTCGACCGGCTGGCGACCCCGGCGCTGCTGCTGGTCGGGGTCGGGCCCGATGCGGGCCGCGGGCTGGAGACGCTGCGGCGTGCGGCCAGCGTGGCGGTGGCCGCCGCTGGCCGCGCGGCGACCGTGGCGACCACGCTGCCGCAGTGCGCGGCGGAGGCGAGCCCGGGATCCCCGGCCGGCCCGACCGAGGCGCTGGCCGCGGTGGCGGAGGGGTTCGGTCTGGCCGCCTACCGCTTCGACCGCTACAAGTCCAGCTCCGAGTCGGCGCTGGAGGAGGTCGTGCTGCTCACCGGCGAAGCGCCCTCGGAGGCGGGCGACGGGCTCCAGGCCGCGCTGCGGCGGGCCGCGGTGGCCGTGGACGCGACCCGCTACACCCGCGACCTGGTCAACGAGCCGGCCGGCAAGCTCAGCCCCGCCGAGCTGGCGGCCGAGGCCGCCCGCCTGGCGACGGCGGGCGGCCTGGAGGTCCGGACGATCGAGGGCGAGGCGCTGGCGCGTGGCGGCTTCGGCGCCGTGGCGGCGGTCGGTGCCGGCTCGGCCATCCCACCGCGGATGGTGGTGCTGGGCCACCGGCCCGCGGGGGCTCGCCTGCACGTCGGCCTGGTCGGCAAGGGCGTCACCTTCGACAGCGGCGGGCTGGACCTCAAGCGCGGGAAGTCGATGGACGGCATGAAGGACGACATGGCCGGCGCGGCCACCGTGCTGGGCGTGCTGCGGGCGCTGCCACAGCTCGGCCTGCCGGTGGCCGTCACCGGCGTGCTCCCGCTGGTCGAGAACATGCCCGGCGGCGGGGCGATGCGGCCGGGGGACGTGATCCGCGCACGCAACGGCACCTCGATCGAGATCACCGACACCGACGCGGAGGGGCGGCTGGCGCTGGCGGACGGTTTGGCCCTGGTGGCCGAGTCGGGGCCGGACGCGATCCTCGACGTCGCCACGCTCACCGGGTCGGCGGTCGTCGGGCTGGGGCCCGCCTTCACCGCGGTGCTGAGCAACACCCCGCCGCTGGCCGCGGCGGTGCTGGAGGCGGCGGCCGTCACGGGCGAGCCCGCGGTGGAGCTGCCCCTGCTCGACGACTACCGCCGCTTCCTGGACTCCGAGGTGGCCGACCTTCGCAACGCCAGCGAGGAGCCGGGTGACGCCATCCAGGCGGCCCTGTTCCTGCGGGAGTTCGTCGCCGGGCTGCCGTGGGCGCACCTGGACATCGCGGGCCCGGCGACCGCCACGGAGGCTCGCTACTACCAGCCGAAGGGCGCCACCGGCTGCACGGTCCGCACCCTGCTGCAGCTGCTGGAAGGCATGGCACAGGCGGCGTCCGGCCCGAAGGATGGCCAGCGCGAGCATTCTTGACAGATTTTTCTTTCGGTGGGACCGTGTCGGCATGCTCGACGTTGCAGTGATCGACGACCCGACCGCCGCGGAGGTCTCGCTGGACCCGATCCGGGCGCGGCTGCTGGCGGCGCTGGCCGAGCCGGCCTCCGCCACCGCGCTGGCCGCCCAGGTCGGCCTGCCCCGCCAGAAGGTCAACTACCACCTGCGGGCACTGGAGCGGCACGGGCTGGTCGAGCTGATCGAGGAGCGCCGGAAGGGCAACTGCATCGAGCGGGTGATGCGTGCCACCGCCGCCTCCTACGTGATCTCCCCGACCGCGCTGGCCGCCGTGGCGCCCGACCCCGACCGCTCCCCGGACCAGCTGTCCGCCCGGTGGCTGCTGGCGCTGGCCGCCCGGCTGGTGCGGGAGGTCGGCGAGCTCATTACCGGCGCGACCGCGGCTCGCCAGCGGCTTGCGACCTTCGGCATGGACACCGAGATCCGCTTCGCCTCGGCCGCCGACCGCGCCGCCTTCGCCGAGGAGCTGGCGGGCGCCGTGACCGCCCTGGTCGGCAAGTACCACGACGAGACGGCCGAGGGCGGCCGCCGGCACCGCCTGATGGTCGCAATGCACCCCAGCATCACCCACCCGCCTGAGCGGCCCGGCGCCGTCCCCACGGCCGGGGACGGGGGCCCGACGACGGAGCGGTGACGATGCGCTCGCCTGACGCGGCTAGCCGCGGCCGGGGATGTACTGCACGGACCAGGCGTTGCCGTCCGGGTCGCTGAAGAACACGAAGTGGCCCCAGGGGAACTCCTGGACCTCGCTCACCTCCACGCCCCGCTGGACCAGCTCTGCTCGTGCGGCCTGGATGTCGGGGACGACCAGCTGCATGCCCCTGACGGAGCCGGGTGCCGCGTCCGACAGGCCGCTGCCGAGCGCGATGGAGCATGCCGACCCCGGCGGGGTGAGCTGCACGAAGCGGATCTGCTCGTTGACCTGGTGGTCGTGGTCCAGGTGGAAGCCGATCTTGTCGGCGTAGAAGTCCTTGGCCCGGTCCACGTCCGAGACGGGGATGTTCACCAGCTCGAGCTTCCAGTCCATGGCATGTGTTCCTTTGACCGGTCGAAACGCTGACTGATCGAGAATAGTGGCGCGCGGGTGGGTGGGCCTACCCCGCCTGGGTCGAGGCGACGCTGCGGGGGTGCAGGGGGCGGCTGCGGCGGCGGCCCCCGGTTACCGCCCAGGCGGCCACCCGCAGCAGCGCCTCCAGGACGATCCGCTGGCTCATCTTGGAGACCCCGCTTGCGCGCTCGGTGAAGGTGATCGGCACCTCGGACACGCGGAAGCCCTCCTGCCAGGTGCGATGGGCCATCTCGATCTGGAAGCCGTAGCCGTTGGACGCCACCGCCGAGACCGGCAGCGCCTCCAGGAGCTCGCGGCGGTAGGCCCGGTAGCCGGCGGTCGCGTCGTGGACCGGCAGGCCCAGCGCCAGCCGCACGTAGGCGTTGCCGCCGCGCGAGATGAGCTTGCGCGTCGGGCTCCAGTTCACCGTCGACCCGCCGGGGACGTAGCGCGAGCCGATCACCAGGTCGGCCCGGTCCAGGCCGTCGAGCAGGGCGGGCAGCCGCTCCGGCGGGTGGGACATGTCCGCGTCCATCTCCACCAGCGCGTCGTAGCCGCGCTCCATCCCCCACGCGAAGCCGGCGCGGTAGGCCACGCCCAGCCCCTGCTTGCCGTCCCGGCGCAGCAGGTGCGCGCGCGGCTCAGCCTCCGCGAGCTTGGCGACCAGGTCGCCGGTGCCGTCGGGGCTCGCGTCGTCGACGACCAGGACCTCGGCCCGCGCCTCGACGGCCAGGACCTTGGCGATCACGGTCTCGATCGAGTCGATCTCGTTGTAGGTGGGGATGACGACGAGTGCTCTCACTGGCTTCCTCGAATGGCGGCGTGTTCATGGCTGGACGGGGTGGCCGCCGCCGCCGCGGGAGCCGGGCGCCGGCGGCTCCACGGCAGCAGGGCCACCAGCACGGTGGCCGCGGCGACCGCGACCATGGCCGCCTCGACGAGGCGGCCGGCCCGAGCGTACAGGGTGAGCCGGTCGCGCGGCGCCACCGAGACCCGCATGGTCGCCTGCTGGTACAGGCCCGTCCGCTGGCTGGCGACGCCGTCGGGGCCGATCACCGCGCTGACGCCCGAGACCGCCGCCTGCACCACCGTGCGGCCCTCCTCCACGGCGCGGAGCTGGCTGGCGGCCAGGTGCTGCAACGAGGCGGGCCCCTCGCCGAAGGAGGCGTTGTTGGTGGAGACCAGCAGCAGCTGCGCGCCCTCGCGCACCAGCGTCCGCGAATCCTCCGGGTAGGTCGACTCCCAGCAGATGATGGTGCCGACCGAGCCGCCGTCGACCACCATCGGCTCCAGGCGCCGGCCGGGCACCTTGTCGAAGGGGACGCCTTCTCGGGTCACCGGCAGGACGCGGCCCATCAGTGAGGCCATCGGCACGTACTCGCCGAACGGCACCAGCCGGCGCTTGCGGTAGCGGTCGGCGAGCTGGCCGCCCTGAGTGAACAGCAGCGCGTCGGTGGCGTAGTGGCCGTCGCCGGCGTTGGTGGTGGCGCCGACCAGCAGCGGCGCGCCGACCCTGGCCGCCACCTGGTGGATCCGCTCCAGCCGGTCGGCGTTGACCAGCGGGTCGTCGTCCACCGAGCCCTCGCCCCAGACAACCAGATCAGGGCGGGGTCCAGCGGCCAGCGCCTCGGTGCGGCGGACGAAGTTGTCGAACACCGCCTGGGTGGTGGCGCCACGGTCCAGCCCGTGCCCGCCGGCCAGGCCGGCCTGCACGACCACCACGTCCAGCGGCGGGCCGCTCGGCGGCGGGGCGGCCGGGGCCAGCAGCCCCACCAGCACCAGCGCCACCGCCAGCGCCGGCCAGCCGAGCGCGGGGACCAGGCCCGGCCGGCGCGCCAGGCCGCGGAGCCAGGCGGCGATGGCGAGGTTCACGGCGACGATCACGGCCGACAGGCCGTAGGCGCCGATCACCCGCGCCAGCGGCAGCAGCGGGCCTCCGGCGTGCTGGCTCACGCCCAGGATGCCCCACGGGAAGCCGCCGAGCGGGGCGTGGGCGCGGACCAGCTCCAGGGTGGCCCAGCAGGCCGGCAGCAGCAGGACCCGCCAGGCGCCGAGCCGCCGGGTGGCCGGCACCAGCGCGGCGAACGCGGCCACGAAGCACGCCTCGGCGGCGCACAGCGCCACCCAGGCGAGCCACCCGACCCCGCCCGTCCATGACAGGAAATCCGTCGGGATCCACAGGATCAGCAGCCCGAAGAACACGAACCCGGAGAGATATCCCAATGCGGCCGCTCGACGCGGGCGCACGTTCTCGATCGCCAGCAGCAGCGGCACCAGGGCCACGAACGCGACCGGCCCGAGATCCGGGCCGGGGAACGCGAGTGATGCGGCGGCGCCGGCGAGGACGGCGGCGGCCACCCGGGGGGCCGGGCCCGCCCGCCATCCCGCCAGAGCGCCCGCTCGAGCCATTTGTCAGGCGCAGTCGCGACAGAGCTGGCGCCGCTGGTCGGCGAGCTGGCTACGATGCTTCACGAGAAAGCAGTGCTTGCAGATGAATTCGTTCTGTTGAACCGGCAACACCCTGGTGGTCAAGGGCTCGCGCGCTTCGTCCCTGCTCATCGCGAGCATGACCTCGTCGTCGTCGTCCTCGTCCACAGGCGCCGGCCGGTCCGCCTTCTTGGCGATCAGCTCGTCGAGCGATGCCTCGACCTGAGCCTCGTCCTCCTCTTCGTCTGGCACCCTGATGGTTCCTTTCACGTCGTCGATGCATGGATCGCGCCACCGGCGCGGGCTTATGTACCACGAACCTCCAAAGTGCGCCGGTGCCACGCTCACGACCGTAACGCTCTCGAGCTCGGTGTTGTTCCCGGCCGCGAAAGCTGATATCCGGTCCTTGGGGGCGCCCTAGCTCCGCAACCCCACCGTCGCGGTCCGGTTCGGACCCTTCTGCACCTCGATCGCCGCCGGGAGCAGGTCTTTCACCTCGTCGTTGTGGGTCACCAGCAGAACCTGCCGGAAACGGCCCTGCAAGGTGGTGAGGGCGGCAAGCATACGCCCGCGGCGCTCGCGGTCAAGCGATCCGAGCACCTCGTCCAGGACGAGGAGGCCCAGCTCACCGGCCCCCTCGGCGATCACCAGGCTCACCGCCACCCGCAGCGACAGGCTGGCCAGGTCGTTCTCGGAGCCGGAGTAGCGCGCCAGCTCGTACTCCGTGCCCTGGTCGGCGATGCGGATCGAGTAGTCCTCGGGGTCGACCACCAGGTCCTGGTACTCGTGGTCGGTGAGCTCGGCGAACAGCTCGGCGGCCTCCACCGACAGACGCCGGCCGAGCCGCGCGACCAGGTGCAGCCGGAAGGCGACCATCAGGTCGACCAGGCGGGCCAGGTAGGCGGCCCGCTCTTCCAGCTCGGCGACCTCTTCGTGCCTGGCCCGCGCGACCGCCAGTACCTGCTCCAGGTCCTCGTGGCGCCGGCGCGCCGCGCCCAGAGCCTCGGCGGCCCGCTGGTGCTCCCCGTGGGTGCCGCGGGCCACCTCGCCGGCCTGGCGCACCCGCTCGCGGGCGGCAGCCAGCGCCTGGTCGGCCGCGCCGAGGCCGGCGGCCTCGGCCTGGACCCCATCCGCGCGCGCGTCGGCCTGGATGGCGCGCTCCAGCGCCTCCTCGGCGAGCCCGCGCTCGACCTCGCCGCGCTCCACCCTGCCGCGCAGCTCGCTGAGGGCCACCGCGCCAGCCTGCAGCTCCTCGGCCGCCCGCTTGGCGCGCTGGTGCGCGTCGGCGTCGAAGCCCGGGTCGCCCAGCCTCTCCAGCTCCGCCTGGCGGGCCACGACCTCGTCGCCGGCGACCTTGATGGCCTGCTCGGCGCTCTCGACCCTGGCGGCGGCCCTGGCGGCCCGCTGCTCGGCGGTGCGCGCCCGCTCCAGCTCGCCGCGGCGCTCGTCGCGCCTGGCGGCCAGCTTCCTGCCGGCCTCGACCGCGGCCTCGCGGACGGTGGTGGCCTGCTCGTGAACCTGGCTGGCCGCCGCCAGCTCCCGGTCGTGCCTGGCGGTGACCTCGACGAGCGCCTCGCCGAGCGCCTGGCCGCAGGTGGGGCAGGGCGCCTCGGGGTCGAGGCTGGCGCAGCGCTCGGCGGCGGCGGTGGCGGCCTCCAGGCGGGCCGCCGCGGCGCCGAGCAGCTCGCTGGCCTGGGCGTGGCGCTCGCGCATGGCGGTCAGCTCGCCCTCGATCGCCTCCAGCGCGGCCGCCGCCTGGTCCCTGGCCTCGACCAGGCCGGCGGCGGCGGCCGCCTCGCGCTCGGCCTCGCCCAGGGCTCGCCGGGCAACCTGCTCGCGGCCGGCGGCGTCCTGGAGGGCGCGCAGCAGGCCCTGGCGCTCCAGGTGGGCCTCCAGCGCCCTGGCGAGCTTGGGGAGCGGCGCGGCCGCCTCGGCCAGCTCGGCGTGCCTGGCCCGCGCGGCCTCCAGCTCCGGCGCCAGCGCGTCGGCCTGGAGCGCGCGCCGCTCGTGACGCTGCGCCTCGCCGCGAGCGCTGGCCGCCTCGGCGCGGCCCAGGGCGGCGAGCTGGCGCAGCTCGTCGAGCTTGCGGGCGGCAGCCTCGGCCTCGGCGGCCTCGGCCTCCGCGCCGGCCAGCGCGGCGCTCGCCGCCTCGGCCTGGGCGCCCGCCGCCTCCGCGACCTCCGAGGCCACCTGAGCGGTACGGGCGGCCTCGGCCGCGGCCGACTCGGCGGCGGGCAGGTCCGGGAGCTGCGCCCGGGCGCCGGCCGCGGCGGTCCTGGCGTCGCGCGCCTCCTCCCGGACGCCCACCAGCGCCCGCTCGATCGGGCTCACCCCGAGCAGGTCCAGGACCAGCCGGCGGCGCTCGGTCGGCACCATGGTCGCGAAAGTGGTCAGCTCCTTCTGCTGCGCGCAGACCGAGGCCAGGAAGGCGCGCTGGTCCATGCCGAGGGCCCGTCCGAGGTAGGCGTTGGCGTCGCGCACCGACTGCGCGGCGAGCTGGCGGTTGACGTAGACCTCGACCGAGGGGGTGAGGTTGCGGCCTTTGAGCACCCGCCGCACCTCATAGCTGTTGCCCTCGTGCTCGAAGACCAGCTCCACCCGCACGTCCTCGTTGATGCCCGCCGAGCGCAGCTCCGACTTCTCTGTCCGCGCGTCGCCGTACAGGGCATATCGGACTGACTCAATCAAGGTCGACTTCCCGGAACCATTCGCGCCGTAGATCCCCACCAGGCCGTCGGGGAACTCGACGTCGGCGGAACGATAGACGCGATAGTTGCGCAGGCGCAGGGAGCGCAGGTGCACGGCTACCTCGCCTCTTCCTCGGCGCGCTGGAGGTGCTGGCGGCCGAGGGCGGCCAGCCGGTCACGGTCGTAGCCCTCGATGGGCACGCTCGCCAGGTAGCGGTCCCACTCGTCGGACAGGCTGGCGACCGGCTGGGCGGCGAGCTGGGCGGCGCCCTCCTCGTCAGCGGCCTCCACCTGCACGTTCACGACCAGGGCGCCGGGGAACGCCTCGGCCACCTCGCGGCGGTCGAGCAGCCGGCGCAGCTCGGGCCGGGCCTGGTCGACCCACAGCCGCACCACCGCGCCGTCGGTCTCGCCCGGGCCGGCCAGCCCGGCCACGGCGTCGTAGACCTCGCCGAGGTCCAGGTCGAAGGCGTCGACGCGGTAGGTGCGCAGCGGCCGGGCGCCGGGCACCGGGTGGTGGCGCGCTCTCCCCGAGGTGGTGTCCAGCGACAGCACGCCCTTGACCTCGGGCTCGTCGCCCTTGGGGAGGTCGCCGAAGCTGAAGGTGTCGGTCGAGCCCGGGTACCAGGCATTGGGCGCGACCTTGGCGAAGTTGTGGAAGTGGCCGAGCAGGATGCGGTCGAAGCCGGCGTCCAGGGAGGCAAGGTCGATCTCCAGCTCGTTGACGTCGCCGTAGGTGTAGCGGCGCGACAGCACGGTGACCGCGGCATGGGTGACCAGCAGGTTCAGGTGGTCTGGCGAGCGCGCGCCGGCGGCCAGCGCGACCTGCTCCTTCAGCTCGCCCTCGCCGGCGCAGTGCGGCACGGCGTGCACGCGCAGGCCGGGCAGCAGGTCGATCGGCTCCCACGCGCCGCGGTACACGAAGGCCAGCCCGGGGAAGGTGTCGGCCAGCACCGCGTAGGGCGTGCCCGACTCGCGCAGCCGGGTGGTGTCGTGGTTGCCGGAGATCGCGCAGGTCGGCACGCCCGAGTCGGCCAGCCGCCGGAGCCCCTTGGCGCCCTCGCGGAAGGCCCGGTAGCTCGGCCGCGGGATGTCGAACAGGTCCCCCAGCACCAGCACGGCGTCCGGGTCCAGCTCCAGCGCCGCGTCGACCGCCCGGTGCCAGCTGGCGGCGAAGTCGGCCTCCCGCTGGTTCAGCCCCTGCTCGTTGACCGCGTGGTAGTGCGCGCGCCCGAGATGAGCGTCTGCAATCGCGACGACACGGCTCATCACGGTGTGGGTTGGCGAACCGTGGGTCCTGGGTTCATTCGGGGGGCGGAAAGCGCCCCCCGAACCCCCCAGGCGCTCCCGGATTCCAGCATCATGGCAGTCAGTGCGCCTCCTAGTCGTAGAAGCCGTCGAGGGCGCCGGGCGGCCGGGGTGTTGGTCGCTCGGGGGCGGGCACTCCCTTCAGCCAGTCCTCGTACAGGTGCACCTTGGCCGGCAGCGCGAACGGCGCCTCCGGGTTGGTCACCAGCGCCTCGCCGGGCATCAGCGTCTGGATCTCCGCACTCAGGTCGGAGAGGTCCTGCTTGGAGGACTGCCTGAGGATGTGCCGGTCGCGCTCGTCGGCCAGGCCGAGCACGAAATAGGTGTTGAACTGGCTCAGCAGCTCCGCGTCGATGAGCTTGGGCTGCTGGGTGACGGCGCACAGGCCGACGTTGAACTTGCGCCCCTCGCGCGCCAGCCGCGGGAAGACGTTGAACTCCGCGTCCTCCAGGCGGGTGAGCACGCGCTGCGCCTCCTCGAGAGCGACCAGCGTTCGCGGGAGCTGCGCGAAGCGGTCGCGGTCGGCGCGGTAGGCTCCGGCGCGCTCGTCCAGCAGGCTGCGGGTGAGCAGCGAGGCGACCAGCATCTCCTCGACCGCCTCCAGCCCGGAGGTGTCGACCAGCACGACCTTGCCCGCGGCCAGGTCGTCGAGCACCTTGCCGGTCAGCGACTGGCTGGGGTCCTCGGTCATCAGCGGCAGCCGCACGATCCGCTTGGCGCGGCGCGTCAGCACCTGGATGGTGGCCAGCGCGTGACGCCCCAGCTCGGCGTCCTTGAGGTCCTCGGGCTCCTCCTCGGCCAGCCGCTTGATCCAGATGCCCTTGTCGCCAAGCAGGGCGGCCGCGCTCTCCAGCGCCTCCGACTGGGGGCCGGTGAACTTCCAGGCGGTGCGCAGGTCGTCCACCGACAGCTCGGCCAGCGACAGCCGCAGCAGACTCGCCTGGCCGGGCCTGGGACTGGGCGAGTAGACCCGCAGCCGCTGCTCGGCCCAGGGGTGATGGGCCAGGCCCCTGCTCGGCGGGCCGCCGCCCTCCAGGTACTCGCCGTGCGGGTCGAACACCAGCATGGCGTAGCGGCCGCCGGCGGCCAGCAGCTGGCCGGCGAGCACCTTCATGAGGTTGGACTTGCCCATGCCGGTGGTGGCGAAGACCCCGACGTGGCTCGGCAGGGTCTCGCCGCGGATGCCGACCGGCAGGTCGACGGTTTCCTCGCCGGAGCGCAGCCTGCCGACCTCGACGTCGCCCATGCGCACCCGCAGGAAATCCAGGTCCTCCTCGGTCGGCGAGGTCACCTCGCCGAACTGCGCGGGCAGGCTCTTGGGCTTGTGGAAGCGGCCGTCGGCGTCCACGTAGCCGAGCGAGGCCACCTTGGCGACCTTGTAGAGGCGCCGCTCGACGTCGCGCATGCCGGTCGGCTCGTTGGCGCGGTCCATCTCCATCAGGCCGCCGGCGACCCGCTCCGCCCAGCCGTCGTCTGACGACTCCGACCCGTAGGCCACGTCGGTGACCCGGAACAGGTAGCGCCGGCCGCGCTCGGCGTCCGCGCCGACCAGCAGCTCGCCGAGGAAGAGGTCCTCGCCGTAGAAGGCACGGAAGCGCACGTCCTGGACGGAGCGGCCGAAGATGCGTCCTTTGTAGTCGGGCATTGACGGTGTTCCCTCGGATCGTTCTCAGGCGTTCAGGGTCAGGTGGAAGTCGCGCATGACCAGGTCGACGTCGTCCTCTGGCAGGCCCTCGCGCAGGAACGCCGCGCGCAGGTCGCGGCGCAGGTCGGCGAGCAGGTGGCCGGGCAGGCTCACGATCTGGTGGACGCGGGCCAACGGGTAGGGGTAGCCGAGAAAGGCCGGGTCGTCGGAAAGGCCGGCCAGCACCGCGAACAGCTCGTCGGGCTCGCGGTGGCCGCGCACCGCGTCGACCCGGAAGGCGTAGGCGCCGCGCGAGGCCAGCCGGGCGACGTACACCTCGGAGCGCCACGGCGGCGCCACCTCGCCGGTGTCGGGGTCGGCCAGCTCCGGGGGCCCCTCCCGGTTCACCGGGGCACCCCCTCGGGGTTCCCCGGACCCCTCCGGGTCGCGGGTGACCCGCAGGTACCAGCGGGCGTGCGGGCCGACCTCGACCTCGGCGCGGCGGCGCACCCGCAGCACCAGTGGGGCGTAGCGGCCCCAGCGCAGCTTGGAGGCCTTGGTCACGCCGACCAGGTCGATGCCCCGCTCCAGGGCCAGCTCGTGGATGGGCACCACCAGGGCGGCCGGGAGGAAGGCGCCGGGATGCAGGCTGCCGTCGACCAGGACCACGTCGCCGGGGGCGGCGCGCTCGATCGCCTCGCGGGCGCGCCGCCACTCGGCCAGCTCCCTGAGCACGTCGACCACCCCGCCGAGATCGGCCAGCTCGCGCTCGCGGACCACCCCGGCGGCCGCCAGGGCCTGCGCGTAGCGGCCCTTGGCGTCGGTCTGCGTGAGCGCCTCGATGGTGAGCGGCGCCGGGTCCTCGTGGACGGTCAGGCGGTCGCGGTGCCAGATGGTGCCGGCGCGGTAGGCGATCACCCAGAAGGAGCGGCCGTTGACCAGGCAGGCGGAGCCGCCGTCGACGGCGGCGGCGGTCACGCCGGGCCCGGGGTCGACGCCGAACTCGACGATCGCCCGGTCCTCGCCCAGCTCCAGCGGATCGCTCTCCTCGGGGCCGATCGGCTCGTCGACGGGGTTGTCGACCCGCGTTCCCTGATCCGCCAGCAGTCGGGTGAGGTACTGGGCGCAGCCCTTGACCCGCTCGGCGTAGTCCTCGACGAGCAGCCTGCTTCCCCCCTCGTCTCCTGCGGTGGCGGCCGGTGCGCTGTGGCGCCCCGGGCCGGCCCGATCCACCGGGGGCCCGTTGGGTTCCCCGGACCCTGCGGCGCGCCGGGTCAGCCCGGCGGGAGTCTAGCAGGGCCGCCCGACAGCTCCCGAGCGTGGACGATTCGGTGCTTGCGAGCTCCATTGGTGGTTTGATTTGCCCATGCCGAAGATCAGCGCGCCGACCGTCGCCGAGCACCGCGCACGGCAGCGGGCCGCGCTGCTGGACGCCGCCAGGGTGCTGCTCGAGGAGCAGGGCTACCCGGCGCTCACCTTCGGGGCGCTCGCCGACAGGACCGGGCTCGCGCGCCCCACGGTGTACGAGTACTTCGGCTCCAAGGACGACCTGGTGGTGGCGTTGTGCGAGCGCGAGATCGGCCGCCACGCCGAGCTGGTCCGCGGCAGGCTGGAGGGCGCCACCGGCCCGCGCGAGCGCGTCGCCGCGTTCGTGCGCGCCCAGCTCGACCTGGCCGTGGAGGAGCCGCGCCTGGTGGCCCCACCAGGTGCCGAGGTCCCGGTCGGCGCGGTGGCGCGCGCCCGCATCCGCGAGCTGCACAAGCGCCTGGCCTCCACCCTCACCGAGGCGCTGGCCGATCTGGCTGAGCCCGACCGCGCTCTGCTCGCCGGCCTGGTGCAGGGCGTCGTCAACGCCGCCATCGTGCGCCTCCGCGACGGGGACGCCCCGGAGCGGGTGGTCACGGCGGCCATCGGCCTGGTGCTGGACGGCCTGGACGGCGCCATCCGCTGAACACCTGCACCATGGGGGTGCGACGCCGGCCGCCGGGGCCGGTGGTGGGCAGGGGGTGGCGGTGTTCGCTGAGAATCGCAGGGTCAAGCTGCTCACCCTGGGGGCCTGCTGCTTCGGCCTGTTCATGGTGATGCTCGACAACACCATCGTGAACGTCGCGCTGCCGAGCATCCAGCGCGAGCTGGGCGCCAGCGTGACCAGCCTGCAACTGGTGGTCGACGCCTACATCCTGGTGTTCGCCAGCCTGCTGCTCACCGCCGGCGCGCTCGGGGACCGCTTCGGCCGCAAGCGGGTCTTCCTGGTCGGGCTGGTGGTCTTCACGTTGGCCTCGGCGTTGTGCGGCCTGGCCAGCAGCGAGCAGATGCTGATCTCTGCCCGCGCGCTCCAGGCGATCGGCGGCTCGGCCCTGCTGCCGAGCACGCTGGCGCTGGTCACCGCCACCTTCCCCGACCGCCGCGAGCAGGCGCAGGCGATCGGCCTGTGGGCGGGAGTGTCCGCCATGGCGCTGGTCGCCGGGCCGCTGCTCGGCGGCCTGCTCACCGACAGCCTCGGCTGGCGGAGCGTGTTCTACGTGAACGTGCCGGTCGGCGCGGTCGCCCTGCTGGTGGCCGGGCGGGTCATCGCGGAGTCGCGCGATCCCGCCGGCCGCCGGCTGGACCTGGTGGGCCAGGTCCTGGCGATCCTGACGCTGGGCACCCTCACCTTCGCGCTGATCGAGGGCAACACCCACGGTTGGACCTCACCGCCGATCCTGGCGCTGCTGGCGATCGCGGCCGTCGGCCTGCCCGCCTTCCTGCTGGTCGAGAGCCGCAGTGCCAGCCCGATGCTGGCGCTCGGGTTCTTCAGGGACCCGAGCTTCTCCAGCGCCAACGCAATCGCCATGCTGGTTGGCTTCGCGCTGCTGGGGTTCGTGTTCTTCAACACCCTCTACTTCCAGACGGTGCAGGGCTACAGCCCGCTCCAGGCGGGGCTGCGGTACGCGCCGAGCACTCTGATGATCGTGCTGGTGGCGCCGATCGCGGGACGGCTGGCCTCGCGCTACGGGTACTGGGTGCCGGTCACCGCCGGCACCACCCTGGCGGCCGCGGCCCTGCTGCTGTTCACCGGCAGCCAGGCCGGCACGCCCTACCCCGAGCTGCTCGGGCCGCTGCTGCTGCTGGGCCTCGGCCTGGGTCTGACCATCTCGCCGATGACCGCCGCCGCGGTCGCCGGGATGCCGCCGGGGCAGGCCGGGGTGGCGTCGGCGACCATCAACACCAACCGCCAGGTGGGCGGTGCGCTTGGGGTCGCCCTGCTTGGGGCGATCGTCACCGCGCGTTTCGGCGCGGAGCTGCCCTCCAAGCTGGCGCCGCTCCACCTCCCGGGGGCGGTCCGGGACAGCATCGAGGCCGCGGCCAGCCAGGGCGTCACCGGCGCCTCCGGGGCCGGCGGCGGCGGTGACGGCGGCGCGATCCACCAGGCGGTCAGCGACGCGTTCATGAGCGGGATCCACATCGCCTACCTCGTCTCGGGCGCCGGGCTGGCGATCGCCGCGCTGCTCGCGGTGTTGCTGCTGCGGCCCCACGCCCGCGCCCCGCGACCGGAGGCGCGCGAGCCTGATCGGGAGGCCAGCCAGGTGGGGCGCCCGCTCGCCTGACCCGCCTGATAGGCTCGCGCGGCCCACGTGCGACCGGTCCGACGACCCGAAGAAGGTGGCGACCCTTGCCCGACCCGCGCTCCAGAACCGTCGCGCACGGACCCGAGCTGGCGGGTGCCTGAGGACTTCCGGCCGATGGCGGCGTTCAGCCTCACCGAGCGGCAGCAGGCGCGGATGGCCGAGGTCCGCGCGCTGGCGCGGGATGTGCTGGCGCCGATCGCCGCGGCTGGCAGGCCCGGGCGGGTCAACCGTGAGCTGGTGCGCGCGCTCGGCGAGCACGGACTGATCGGCGCGCTGGTCCCGCCGCGCCGGGGTGGGCCGGCGCCCTCGGCGCTGGATCTGTGCCTGCTGCGCGAGGCGCTGGCGCGGGAGTGCACCGACGCCGAGACCGCGCTCGCCCTCCAGGGGCTCGGCGGCCACCCGATCGCGGTCGCGGCCAGCGACCCGGTGGCGCGGCGCTGGCTTCCCGCGGTTGCCGCCGGCGAGGCGGTGGCGGCCTTCGCCCTGTCGGAGGCGGCGGCCGGCTCCGACGCCGCCGGGCTGGAGCTGGACGCTTCCCCAGACGGGGACGGCTGGCGGCTCTCCGGCGAGAAGGCCTGGATCTCCAACGCGCCCGACGCCGACGTCTACACGGTGTTCGCGCGCACCACGCCGGGCGCGCGCTCCCGCGGCATCACCGCCTTCGCGGTTCCCGGCGACGCCCAGGGCCTGCGGGGCGAGCCGCTGGAGCTGCTGGGCTCCCACGCGGTGGGGCGGCTCCGGTTCGACGCGGTCCGGGTCACGCGGGCGCAGGTGCTCGGCGAGGTCGACCAGGGCTTCGGCCTGGCCATGCGCACGCTGGACCGCTACCGGCCGAGCGTGGGAGCGTTCGCGGTCGGGATGGCCCAGGCCGCGCTGGACGCGGCGGTCGCCCACGCCTCGACGCGGCGGACCTTCGGGCGGCCGCTGCACGAGTTCCAGGCGGTCTCGCACGCGCTGGCCGAGATGGCCACCCGCACCGAGGCGGCCAGGCTACTGGTGTACGCGGCCGCCAGCCGCCACGACGAGGGCGCCGGCGGCTCCAGCGGGCTCGCCGCCATGGCCAAGCTGCACGCGACCGAGACCGCCCAGTGGGTGGTCGACGCCGCCGTGCAGATCCACGGGGCCAGGGCGCTGGTGCGCGGCCACCTGCTGGAGCATCTGTACCGTGAGGTCCGGGCCCCGCGCATCTACGAGGGGACCTCCGAGATCCAGCGGACCGTGATCGCACGCCAGCTGTTGCGAGGAGGAGGCCAGGGTTGAGCCCGTTCCGAGGTTCGGTCCCGCTCACCGCCTCCTGGGACCACTTCCGCTACCAGGAGGAAGGCGGCGTGGCCACGGTCACCTTCGACCGGCCCGAGCGGCTCAACGCGCTCACCTTCGAGGTCTACGCCGACCTCCGCGAGCTGCTCGCCGAGCTGCCCCGGCGCGACGGCGTGCGCGTCCTGGTGATCACCGGCCAGGGCCGCGGGTTCTGCTCCGGCGGCGACGTCCATGACATCATCGGCGCGCTGCGGGGGATGGGGCCGCGCGACCTGCTCGACTTCACCCGCATGACCGGCGCGGTGGTGCAGCGCCTGCGCGAGCTGCCGTTGCCGGTGATCGCGGCGGTCAACGGGGTGGCCGCCGGCGCCGGCGCGGTGATCGCCCTGGCGGCCGACTTCCGGATCATGGCCCGCTCCGCCTCGCTGGCGTTCCTGTTCACCAGGGTGGGGCTGGCCGGCGCCGACATGGGCTCGGCGTACCTGCTGCCCCGGCTGGTGGGGCTGGCCCGCGCCACCGAGCTGCTGCTGCTCGGCGACCGGCTCGACGCCGAGCGTGCCGCCTCGCTGGGCCTGGCCACCCGGGTGGTCGACGACGAGCGGCTGCCGGAGGCCGCCGGCGAGCTGGCCGGCCGGCTCGCCGGCGGACCGACCCTGGCCTACGCGGCCACCAAGGCGCTGCTCAGCCGCGAGCTGGACATGGGCCTCTCGGGCGCGATCGAGCTGGAGGCGATGACCCAGGCGCTGCTGCTGCGCTCCGAGGACCACGCCGAGTTCTACAAGGCCTTCACGCAGGGCCGCTCCCCCGACTGGAGGGGCCGGTGACCGGCGCCAGCCCGCCGGGGCCGGGCGGAGGCGGCCCGGCCGGGCCGCACGAGATCGTCAACGCTGCCGGTCTGGCGCCGCCGGTCGGGTTCGCGCACGCGGTGCTGGCCGCCCCCGGCCGCACGGTGTTCCTCGGCGGCCAGATCGGCGCCGACCAGCACGGCGGGATCGCCGCCGCCGGCATGGTCGAGCAGTTCGACCTGGCGCTCGGAAACCTGCTCACCGCGCTGGACGCCGCCGGAGGCCTGCCCGGGCATCTCGTATGGATGCAGATCTACGTCACCGACGTGGCCGGCTACCGTTCCCAGCTCGAGCGCCTCGGCCAGGTCTGGCGCCGCCACCTCGGCCGTCACTACGTCGCCACCGCCCTGCTCGAGGTCCGCGGTCTGTTCGACCCGGCCGCCACCGTCGAGGTCATGGGCATCGCGGTGATCCCCGAGTACCGTTGAGGCGCCGGGCAGTCGCCACGCGCTCGCCGATGACCGGGAGGCACCAACCATGACCGAGACACCGAGCCCGCTGGACTTCCTCGCCATCGACCGGCTGCTCAGCGAGGAGGAGCGGCTGATCAGGGACACCGTGCGCAGCTTCGTCGCCGACAAGGTGCTGCCGGAGATCGCCGGCTGGTTCGAGCGTGGCGAGCTGCCCCGGGAGCTGGCCAAGGAGCTCGGGGCGCTCGGCCTGCTCGGCATGCACCTGCAGGGCTACGGTTGCGCCGGCACCAACGCGGTCAGCTACGGCCTGGCAACGCTGGAGCTGGAGGCCGGCGACAGCGGGGTGCGCAGCATGGTGTCGGTGCAGGGGTCGCTGGCCATGTTCCCGATCCACCGCTACGGCTCCGAGGAGCAGAAGCAGGAGTGGCTGCCGCGCATGGCGGCCGGCGAGGCGATCGGCTGCTTCGGCCTCACCGAGCCGGACTTCGGCTCCAACCCGGCGGGCATGCGCACCAGCGCCCGCCGCGACGGCACCGACTGGATCCTCGACGGCACCAAGATGTGGATCACCAACGGCGGCATCGCCGACGTCGCCGTGGTCTGGGCGCGCACCGACGAGGGCGTGCGCGGCTTCCTGGTGCCGCGCGGCGCCCGCGGGTTCAGCACCCGCGACATCGAGCGCAAGCTCAGCCTGCGCGCCTCGGTCACCTCGGAGCTGGTGCTGGACGGCTGCCGCCTGCCGGCCGCGGCCGCGCTGCCGGGCGTCAAGGGCATGAAGGGCCCGCTGTCGTGCCTGAACGAGGCGCGCTACGGCATCGTCTGGGGCTCCATGGGCGCGGCCCGCGCCTGCTTCCAGAGCGCCCTGGAGTACGCCAAGACCCGGGTGCAGTTCGACCGCCCGATCGGCGGCTTCCAGCTCACCCAGGCCAAGCTGGCCGACATGCTGGTGGAGCTCTCCAAGGGCACGCTGCTCGCCCTGCACCTGGGCCGCATGAAGGACCAGGGCCAGCTGCTCCCCGAGCAGGTCAGCCTCGGCAAGATGAACAACGTCCGCGAGGCGATCGAGATCGCCCGCACCGCGCGGACCATCCTCGGGGCCAACGGCGTGACCCTCGAGTACCCGGTGATCCGGCACATGAACAACCTCGAATCGGTCCTCACCTACGAGGGCACCAACGAGGTCCACACGCTCATCCTCGGCCAGGCGCTGACCGGCATCAGCGCCTTCGCTTCGCCCTCGTGAGCCCGCTGGAGCTGCTGATCGCCGGGACCACGGTCGCGGTGGGCGCCTGCCTGCAGGGCGCGGCCGGGTTCGGGCTCGGGCTGCTGGCCGTCCCGATCCTGGTGCTGGTCGACCCCGCCCTGGTGCCGGTCCCGCTGATCGTCGCCTCGCTGGCGCTCAACCTCGGCGCCAGCTACCGCAACCGTGGCGGGATCGACGCCCGTGTGCGCTGGGCGCTGCTCGGCAGCGTGCCGGGAACGGTGCTCGGCGCCTACGCGATCGCGACCCTGCCGCAGCGGCCGCTGGCGATCAGCTTCGGCCTGATGGTGCTGGCGGCGGTCGCCGTGAGCGCCTGCGGACTCCAGGTCACCCCGACCACCGCCAGCCTGCTGGCCGCCGGGGTCATCTCCGGCTTCACCGGCACGGCAAGCTCGATCGGCGGCCCCCCGATCGCGCTCATGTACCAGCGGGAGCGCGGCGCCACCCTGCGCGGCACCCTGGCGCTGTACTTCCTGGTCGGCTCGGTGCTGTCGGTAGTGGTGCTGGCGGTGTTCGGCCAGCTCGGCGGCCACGAGCTGCTGGAGTCGGCGCAGCTGGTCCCGTTCATGGTCGCCGGCTTCGCGTGCTCGGCGCCGGCCGCGCGCGTGCTGGACCGCGGGCGCACCCGCCAGACGGTCCTGGTGGTCTCCGCCGTCTCGGCGATCGCCCTGATCGCCAACCAGCTCTTCGGCTGAGACCGCCTCCCGGCTCAGCTGGTCGCGGTCATCCCGCCGTCCACCACCAGCGAGCTGCCGTGCACGTACGCGGCCTCGTCCGAGAGGAGGAAGCGCACCACCCTGGCGACGTCGTCGGGCTCCGCGATCCGCCCGACCGGGATGCGCTCCTGGAGCATCCGGCGCGCCTCCGGCATCGCCAGCAGCGGTGCCAGCATCGGGGTGTCGACCGCGCCGGGGCAGACAGCGTTCACCCGGATGCCATCGCTGCCCAGCGCGTGCGCCAGCGATCGGACCAGACCCAGCAGGCCGGCCTTGGAGGCGCAGTAGGCCGGGAGCACGCCGTGCCCCACCAGCGCCTCCACCGAGGAGATCGCCACCACCGCCGAGCCGGGCGCGGACTGGCGCAGCGCCGGCAGCAGGGCGCGCACCAGCAGCGCGCCGGCGCGCAGGTTGACGTCGACCACGCTCCCCCAGGTCTGCTCGTCGAGGTCGTCGACGGCCGCCGGCAGCCCCACGCCGGCCGCGTGCACCAGGCCGCCCACGCTCGGCAGCGCCGCCACGGTGCCGGCGGCCGCCCGATCGATCGCCGCCAGGTCGGCCACATCGACCTCGACGGCGTGGCTGGCGACCCCGTGCAGCTCCGCGCAGCGGCTGGCGGTCTGGCGGGCGCCCTCGCCGTTGATGTCCCACGCCGCGACCGGCCTGCCGACCGCCGCCAGCGCCAGGCAGGTCGCCCGGCCGATCCCGCTGGCGGCGCCGGTCACCACCACGCCCGTGCCCGGATAGCCCAGGCAATGCGGGCCCGCTCCCACCTCGGGCGCCCCGCTCACGGCGACCCCGCCGCGCCGAAGGGCAACATCAACCGCCGTCCTCCTGTCATCTACAGCGTGACGGTCACGCCGACGCCGGCCTGCCTGGCTCGCGTGAGCACCAGACGGGCGGCGGCGGCGTCCTCGACGGCGTGCCCCGTCGACTTGTACACGGTCAGCTCCTCCGCCGAGGCGCGCCCAGGGCGCGTGCCGGCCAGCACCTCGCCGATCTCGGTGACGGCGTCAGGGTCCAGGCCCTGGAGGTCGTGCGCGCCGGCCGGGGGCGCGTTGGAGACCGCCCCGCGCCACTCGACGAACACCCGGCCTGCGCGCACCGTGTCGGCGTCCAGCTCCGGTCCGAAGGTCCCACCGACCGAGCTGACGTGCGTGCCGGGCGACAGCCAGGCCGCCCGGATGACCGGCTCCCTCGCGTCGGTGCAGCAGCACACCACGTCCGCGCCGGAGACCGCCTCCTCGAAGGAGCCCACCGCCCGGGCGGCCGGGTGCTGCTCGGCCAGCGCGGCCGCGTGCTCGGGAGACCGCGACGCGATCCGGATCTCGCCGAAGTCGCGCACCCGCGGGAAGACCCGCAGGTGCGAACGGCCCTGCACGCCAGCGCCGAGGATCGCCAGCACGCGGGCATCGGGCCGGGCGAGCGCCCCGGCCGCGACCGCGGCCGCGCCGCCGGTGCGGATAGCGGTGATGTAGGTGCCGTCCATGACCGCAAGGGCCGTGCCGTCCTGCTCGTCGAACAGCGCGATCAGCGCCTGGTGCGATCTGCCGCCACGCTGGTGGTTGCCCGGGAAGACCGTGACCAGCTTGGCGGCCAGTGGCGCCCCCGGCAGGTACACGGGCATCGCGCCGAGCAGCCCGTCCTGCGCCGACGCCGCGATCCGGGGCGGCACCGAGGCGTCGCCCGCGCTCAGGCTGCGCAAGGCCTCTGCCAGGACAACGAGCAGCTCGTCGACGTCCAGCAGGGAGGCGACGTCCCGCTCGTTGAGCATCAGCACCTCAGCCATCGCCTTCCTTTCGTCGCGTGGGCATACGGTCAGGATCTCCCGCGCTGCCGCCGGTTGCCGCTCAGAACCGCATCGCCGCCGAGACGGCGAAGCCGAAGCTGGCGCGGTTGGCCTGAGGAACGGCGGGCGCCCGCCGACCCGTTGGCTGCTGCCTGGAATCGCCCGCTGTGGTGAGTGCGGCGGCTACGTGGACACGTCCGGGGACAAGGACCATATGCGCTACCGCTGCCTCCCTGCTCGCCAAGGCCGCCACCGCCGCGTGGGACAGGAGAAACCGGCTGCGGCCACGCTGCCATTATGGCGCAGCCGCTCGACGACCTCGTTGGCGAGATGGTCGTTCAACGGCTGGCCGGACCGGCTCTCGCCAACGTGGTCACCGACCCCGACCTCGACGACCCCACCGAGAACCAGGCACGCTGGCAGCTGCTGACCTGGCATCGCGACTACGGCACCTGCACCGGGCTGTTCGACGGCTTCCCGGGTGACGTCTCCTGGGCGTGGATGGCCATCACCCCGGCCGAGCTCGCCAGGGTGCGCTATGTGGAAGCAGGCCTTGGGTCCGCCGCGTTCGCCCAGAAGCGGCACAAGGTGCTCGGACAGCCCAGGGAGCAGCCACACCAGAGTCCGCGGCGACGGTGCGTCAACCGCCTTGCTCGAAGAGCACCGCGCGGACCTCCTCGACAGTACCGCGCAGCTCCTGCGGCGTGCCGCCCAGCCGCGTGAACCGCGGGACGAGCCCATCCAGGCCGGCACGCGCCACGATGCGCTTTTCGTTCAAGGCCCACATGCCCCGGGCGGCCAGCCGGCCGTGCGCGGCCTCAACCACCGCCCGGGCCAGCCCGCCCCCACACCCCAGCGCATCCCCCCGCGCCGCGTAGACCTCCTCGGCGTAGCCCAGCGACAGCCGCGCGGCCTCCGTCCAAAACCGCGCCGCCCGCTCCCGCAGCGCCGCCGGGAACCCTGGCCGTGGCAGCGCGCCGACCAGCACCCTGGCGATGGCCAGCTCGCCGACGACCACGTAGGTGGGGATGCCGGCCAGGTAGAACGGCAGCCGCTCGACCTTGAACCGGCCCTGCTCGGCCGCGGCGAGATGCTGCTCGATCTCGTCGAGGTCCCGGTAGTGCAGGTCGACCCGGCGGCCCTCGACGCTCAGCCACGCGCCCCCGTTCATCACCCCGCCGCCCCACTCCCCGGGCGCGAACACCATGCCCGCCCAGCCGAGCGCACGGACGTCGTCGGGGTCGAGCCGGCCGCGGTAGTACAGCCCGAAGTCCCAGTCGCTTTGGGGCCGGTGCTCGCCCTGGGCGCGGGAGCCGCCCAGGGTAACCGCAAGTACTCCGGGGATCCTCGCCGTCTGGTCGGCGATCCGCTTGGCGAACCACTCGTCGTCGATGACCACACCGCCTCCACCGCCGCTGTGACCTCGCCGCGCACCCACAGCGCCGTGACGTGTCCGCGTCCTGGCAGGCTGCCACGATCAGCAGCGTAGCCGGGATTGCGCCAGGTCGCCTGCTGCCTTGCGTGATGGCGGACGCGCGACCGGCTGTGACCGGATCTCGCCGAGCTGCGACCACGGCTATGCGCTCACACTCGCGCAAGCTGCGCCGCTCGGCGCATCGCGCGTCGCGGAGCTGGAGGCCGACATTCGTGCCTGGGTTGATGCGTGGAACCAGGACCCGAGGCCGTTTGTGTGGACCAAGACCGCCGCTCCGGCAGGAGCGGTATCAGACCCTCGTCATCACCCTGATCGGTGGGATCCGCACCGCTCTGGTCGTTGGACAATCGGCTCTCATAGGCCACGCGGCCAGGATCATGCAATTAGTCGGATGACCGGACATGACGTGAGAACCCTGGAGCCCTGGGGTAGAAGACCCCGGTCAGGACGCGGCCAGTCGCAACCCCAGCGAGGCCACGGCCAGCAGGAGAAAGGCCGCCGGGTAGGTGAACGAGTACCAGTGGGCGCGTATGTGGGTGATGATGGCACCAATAAAGAACAGGATGAGGCCGACTGCGGCCACAACCCCGAGCGGGGGCACGCCCAGACCCACCAGGAGCCCAAGCGCGCCCGCCGCCTTGAGAACACCCAGTGGGAACAGCCGCGACCTCGGCACGCCAGCCTTGGTCATATTGGCGAGGACCCACTGAGGGTGGAGGAAGTCGGTGGTGGCCGCGAAGGCGGTGATCGCGGCGGCCAGGACGGTGACGACGACGTAGGCGGTGAACACGGGAACAGCCTCCTTTGGAGATCGGTTGGGCGCGGCGTTGACATCGTGGTGTGGAGCCTTCGGCGAGGCTCCACGCCGTCTCTGGTCTGGTCCGTCGCTACGATGACGGAACGTGGCGAGCAAAGGTGACCGATGGGCGACGACGACCAGCTGGCGGAGCGTTTCGAGACCCACCGCAGCCACATGCGGGCGGTCGCCTACCGGATGCTCGGCTCGCTGAGCGAGGCCGACGACGCGGTCCAGGAGACCTGGCTACGGCTCAGCCGCTCCGACACCAGCGGCGTCGAGAACCTGGCCGGATGGCTGACGAGGGTGGTCGCCCGGGTGTGCCTGGACATGCTGCGCTCGCGGAGGTCGCGGCGCGAGGAACCCCTCGGGTTGCAGGCATCTGAGCCGATCGTGAGTAGCACCGACGGGATCGACCCCGAGCGCGAGGCGCTGCTGGCGGACTCGGTCGGCCTGGCGCTGCTGGTGGTGGTCGACCGGCTGGCTCCCGCCGAGCGGGTCGCGTTCGTGCTGCACGACCTGTTCGCCGTGCCGTTCGACGAGGTCGCTCCCATCGTGGAGCGCTCACCGACCGCCGCCAAGAAGCTCGCCAGCCGGGCCCGCCACCGAGTACAGGGCACAGCCACGATTCCCGACGCCGATCTCATCCGGCACCGGCATGTCGTCGACGCCTTCCTGGCTGCCACACGTGGCGGTGACATGAACGCGCTGCTGGCGGTGCTCCACCCCGACGTCGTACGCCGAGCCGACCGCGCCGCGCTACCAGCGGGCGCGGCGACAGAGCTGCGCGGTGCCCGAGCCGTGGCGGAGGGGACACGTGTTTACTCGCAGCTGGCACGGTTCGCACGACCGGCGCTCGTGAACGGCACCGTGGGAATCGTCGTGGTCTCCCGTGGACGGCTGCGCCTCGTCCTCAGCCTCACGATCAAGGACGACAAGATCGCCGAGATCGACGTGATCGCTGACCCCTGGCGCCTCCACCAGGTCGACCTGGCCGTCCTCGTCAACTGACGACCAATCGATTCGACCATCGCGGGACAAGCCCAACCCACCCCACTCCACGGCCGTGCTTTGGCGTCTTGCCTGATGTGGTGATCGCACAGGCATGGGGCTGGCATGAGCGTGCCGCCTACCGCAACGATCCCACTCGGCGCGGATTGTTCAACTCGAGCCGTCGATTGTTCCGGCAGTGTTCAAGTCGCACCGACATTGTTCACTTCCGGCTGGACCCGACAGTTCAAATCGGTGCTCAACTCAGTGGCCGAGTCTTGGCCGAGGTAGATGGCCACGTGGTGGATCGTGGGCCCAAGACAGCAGATCGCCGAGTTGGAGGTCGCCTCGGCTGACGTGGCGGCTCGCCAGGTATTGCGCGCGTGAGGTTCGGGAGAGCTGCACGCCGGCCTGCTGGTAGACGCGCATGGTGAACCCGGAGCAGTCGTAGAATCCGTCGCTGCCGTCGCCGCCCCACTGGTAGGGGGTGCCGATCTTGGAGTAGGCGCCGCGTAGACGCGCTCGCTGAACTTCCAGCCGTCACCGGTGCGCTGGTAGCGGTCGTGATAGATGGCGTAGTTCAGCCCCTGGCGGCCGTCGCGGGTGCGTCCGAGCTCTGACATGTACGCACGGCCGGACGCGGTGTCGCCGTCAAGAGCGATCGTGCCCGGATGCGTGTTCTGCACCAAAGAACTCCACAAGATCCGGTACCCGCCTGCCCCAGGCGCGGATCTCCTCTTGGCCGAGGAGCTCGACCGGGATGTTGGGCATCCGCAGCGCGCCGTCCAGGGTGAACAGCGACGCAAGGCGGTCGTAGTCGCGCATCA
>WNGB01004539.1_pt1 | contig 25405 bp, 28 predicted proteins | sample 5400681 | NCBI WGS metagenome assembly WNGB01 (sample SAMN13153367, study PRJNA577476) | soil metagenome | isolation source: 115 cm soil or saprolite under grassland replicate 2 | place: USA:California | collected 2016-06-15
CGGCTAGAGGCGTGAGGCCATGGCCGCCGACCCCGTTGCCCTTGCGCGCGCGCTCATTCGCTGTCCGTCGGTGACCCCGGCGGACGGCGGCGCACTGGGCGTGGTCGAGCGCGCGCTCGCCGAGGCCGGTTTCGATGTTCACCGCATGACCTTCGCGGAGCCGGGCACCGCGCCAATCGAAAACCTCTTCGCCCGCATCGGCAACGGACCGCCGAATCTCGCCTTCGCCGGCCACACCGACGTGGTCCCGCCCGGCGAGGAAACGCGCTGGGCGCATCCCCCGTTTGCGGCCGAGATCGCGGGCGCCACGCTCTACGGCCGCGGCGCTGTCGACATGAAGGGCGCCGTCGCCTGCGCGGTCGCGGCCAGCATCGACCATGTCGCCGCGTGCGGCGGCAAGCCCAAGGGCTCGATCTCGTTCCTCATCACCGGCGACGAGGAAAGCGTCGCGGTCAACGGCACGGTCAAGCTCCTGCAATGGGCGGCCGAGCGCGGGCACACCTTCGACCACTGCTTGCTCGGCGAGCCGAGCAACGCGGCCGCGATCGGCGATACCATCAAGGTCGGCCGGCGCGGCTCGCTCAACGGCACGCTGATCGTGGCCGGCAAGCAGGGCCACGTCGCCTATCCGGAGCGGGCCGAGAACCCGGTGCGCGGGCTGGTCACGCTGATGGCCGCGCTGATGGCCGAGCCGCTCGATCGCGGCTCGGACAATTTTGCGCCCTCGAACCTCGAATTCACCTCGATCGACATCGGCAACACCACCGTCAACCTGATCCCGGCGGAGGCCCGCGCCCGCTTCAACATCCGCTTCAACGACTGCCACAGCCAGAGCTCGCTGCGCATGCTGATCGAGAAGCGCGCACAGGCGGCGGCCGCCGGCCGCGTGCGCTGGAGCATCGACTGGCAGCCGTCGAACGCGGATTCGTTCCTCGTCACGCCCGCGCCGTTCCTCGATCTGGTGGTCGGCGCGATCGCCGAGGTCACCGGACGCAGGCCGGAACTGTCGACCACCGGCGGCACCTCGGACGCGCGCTTCATCAAGGACTGTTGCCCGGTTCTGGAATTCGGCCTGGTGGGCGCGACCATGCACCAGACCGACGAGCACACTGCCGTTGCCGATCTCGCCACCCTGACGGCGGTGTATCGGCGCATCCTGGAGCGGTATTTCGGCTGAACGCCTCAGCGCAGGCGAGGATAGACCATGCGGAGCAAGCAGCATTCGGCAGCCCTCTTCGCGGTGGTCATGAGCGCCGCCCTTGCGACATCGTTCGCCGGCACCGCGCTTGCCACGGCGCAAGTCTATCCGTCGCGCCCGATCACGATGATCGTGCCGTTCCCGGCGGGCGGGCCGCTCGACGCCAGCGCGCGCGTCATGGCCGAGCGCATGCGCGCCTCGCTCGGCCAGCCCATCGTGGTCGAGAACGTGGCCGGGGCCTCCGGCAGCATCGGCAGCGGCCGGGTCGCCCGCGCAGCGCCGGACGGCTATGCGTTCTTGGTCGGCGGCACGCCCACCCACGTCATCAACGGCGCGGTGTTGGCGCTTGCCTACGACGTCGTCGACGATTTCCAGCCGATCGCGCTGACCACCAACGCGCCGTCCCTGATCGTCGCCAGGAAGACATTGCCGGCGGCCGATCTCAGCGGCCTGATCGCCTGGCTCAAGGCCAATCCGGACAAGGCAACGCAGGGGACCGGCGGCGTCGGCACCACATCGCACATTGCCGGCATCTTCCTGCAGCAGACATCCGGCACGCGTTTTGGTCTCGTGCCCTATCGGGGCGCCGGCCCGGCGCTGCAGGACCTGATCGCCGGACAGATCGACTTCATGATCGATCCGGCGAGCAACACGATGCCGCAGGTGCGGTCCGGCCATATCCATGCCTATGCGGTGACGGGCAAGAGCCGCCTCGCGGGGGCGCCCGACATCCCGACGGTGGATGAGGCCGGCTTGCCCGGGTTCTACGTGCTCAACTGGACCGGCTACTTTGCGCCCAAGGGCACGCCGAAGGCCATTGTCGACAGGCTCAACGCCGCGGTCGTGGACGCGCTCGCCGATCCGGCCGTGCGCCAGCGCGCCATCGATTTCGGCCAGGAGATTTTCCCGCGCGAGCAGCAGACCCCGGAGGCGCTGGCGGCGTTCCATCGCGCCGAGATCGCGAAGTGGTGGCCGATCATCAAGGCGGCGGGCATCAAGCCGGAGTGAATCGGAACAGCGGCGCTGACGATCGATCGCCGGCCGCAGGTGAGTGCCACCGGTTCGAAATTCCCGCGTTCATTCGGCGGGGTCTCGGCTACGACGGCGAGGCGGCGCGACCGGTCGTCGATCGGCTTCAGTAGTCCACCCGCACCAGATAGAGGCCGTCCGGCGGGGCCACCGGGGCGCAGGCCGCGCGGTCGCGTGCCGCCAGCGCGGCGGACAGGTCGTCGGCGCTCCAGCGGCCCTCGCCCACGAACGCGAGCGCGCCCACCATCGAGCGCACCTGGGTGTGCAGGAACGAACGCGCCGAGGCGGAAATCCGCACCTCATCGCCCGTGCGCTCCACGTCGAGCCGGTCGAGCGTCTTCACCGGCGACTTCGCCTGGCAGTCGGCGTGGCGGAAGGTGGTGAAGTCGTGCTGGCCGACCAGGCGCTGCGCCGCCGCGTGCATGGCGGCATGGTCGAGCGGGCGCGGCAGCCGCCACGCCCGCCCGCGCTCGAGCGCGAGATCGATGCGGCGATTGACGATGCGGTAGCGGTAGTGCCGCTTGGTGGCAGAGAAGCGCGCGTCGAACGTGTCGGGCACCTGTTCGGCCGCGAGCACCACGACCGGGTGCGGGCGCAGGTGCGCCGTCACCGCATCGCGCACGGTGTCGGGCTCCCAGGCCTTGGCGAGATCGACATGGGCGACCTGGCCGAGCGCGTGGACCCCCGCGTCGGTGCGCCCTGCCCCGCCGACCTTCACGCGCTCACCGCAGAACGCCTCGATCGCCGCCGCCAGCAGTCCCTGGACCGAGGGTCCCGAGCCCTGCACCTGCCAGCCGACGAACGGCCCGCCGTCATATTCGATCACAAGCTTGTAACGCGGCATGAGCGGGCCCTGTCAACCGAACGCGTCGAACGCTGCAGGATAGCGCAGCCGTCCGCGGCGGGGCGCCGCGGCCGCGAGCCGCCGCGCCATGAAATGCGGCCCCACATAGGGCGACGCGAACTCACGCGCGTCATCGGCCGAGAAGCCGAAGCGGCCGTAAAGCGCCGGATCGCCGAGCACGAACACGATCTCCTCATGGCGCGCAATCAGCCGGTCGAGGCCGACGCGCAGGATGGTCGCGCCGATGCCGCGGCCCTGATGCGACGACGCCACCGCGAGCGGCGCCAGGCCGACCGCCGGGCGCGGCCCGTCCGCGGTCTCGATCTGCAGCCGCGGAAAGCCGAGATATCCGACGATCGTTTCCGGGGCCGCCGCGACCGCCACCAGCCCCAGCACGAGCTCGCCCGCGGACCGCAGCTGGTCCACGAGCTTGGCCTCGGCCGGGCCGCCGAACGCCTCTAGCAGCAAGGCCCGCACCGCCGCCGCATCGGCCGCCTCTTCCGGCCGGAACACGATGCCGCCGACGGGTGCGCTCATGAGAGCTTCGTCCCGGGTGGCAGCGCGTTGCCGCGCAGGAAATCGGCCGCCCGCATCGCCTGCTTGCCGGCGCGTTGCAGCTCGAGAATGCGGACGGCGCCGTCCCCGCAGGCGACCGTCAACGCGTCGTCGAGCACCGTGCCGGGCGCGCCCGAGCCCGCCGCCCTGGTCGAGCGCAGGACCTTGACGCGCACCGGCTGTTTCTCCCCTGGAAGCTCGAACCAGGCGCCCGGGAACGGCGACAGGCCGCGAATGTGGTCGTGCACCTGCCCGGCCGGGCGCGTCCAAACGATACGGGTCTCGTCGTCGCCAAGCTTGGTCGAAATCTTGGCCGCATAGGTGACGCCGTCCGCGGGCTGCGGCGTAAGGATGAGCGAGCGGCGTTCGAGCGCGGCGAGCGCGCGTACCATGAGATCAGCGCCGAGCCGCGCCAGCGCATCGTGGATCTTCCCGGCGGTCATGTCGGCAGCGATCGGCATGCGCTCGGCCATGGCGATCGCGCCGGTGTCGAGCCCCTCCTCCATCTTCATCACCATCACGCCGGTCTCGGCGTCGCCCGCCATGATGGCACGATTGATCGGGGCGGCGCCGCGCCAGCGCGGCAAGAGCGAAGCGTGCAGATTGAAACAGCCGAGCGGCACCGCGTCGAGGATCGGCTTCGGCAGGATCAGCCCATAGGCGACCACCACCGTGGCGTCGGCACCATGCGCGCGGAAGGCCTCGGCCGCCTGGGCCGTGCGCAATGTCGCCGGCGTGTGCACAGTCGGCGCCATGCCGCGGCCGGCCGGCTTGGCCGCGCGCGTATAGACCGCGACCACCTCATGGCCGCGCCCGACGATCTCCGCCAACGTCGGCACCGCAAACTCGGGCGTGCCCATGAAGATGAGGCGAAGCGGCATGCATGTCCTTGCAAAATCCAGAGCGGCTAACGATCGAACGGATTGATGACGTCGAAACCGAGGTCGGAAAAGTCCCGCGTATCGCGCGTCGCCAACGCGGCTCCATGCGTCAAGATGATTGCTGCAATCAGGGCGTCAATCGGCGCCATCCGTCGCCCCATCCGCTCGCGCTTCACCGCGAGTCGCCCGAACTCAGCTGCTGCCGCACTATCGAGTGGGAGAATCCGATCTCGATAGCCTTCGGCTTCCAGACGATCGACCGAAGCCGTTAGGCTGTCCTTTCGTCGGCTTGGTTGCAATCGCTCGATGCCGTAACGCAATTCGGCCAGCACGGGCGTGCAAAGGTAGAGAGTAGCCGTCGGCTGCGCCTGCAGCCAGTTCAGTACTGCGGAATTAGGCTTCGGCCGCCACGCCTCCGAAATGACGTTCGTGTCGAGCACGATCATTTGAAATCAGGTGGCTTGGGAAAGTCACCCTTGTACTCAAAGACGAGATCGTCGCCGCGGTCCTCCGGTGGCACCAGGTTGTAAAGAAAGTCGCCCATTTTCAGCTCTGGATCGGCCACACTGAGTCCCTTGCGAATCAACAATTTCGCCTCATCGGAGAGGCTGCGGCGATGGGCACGTGCGCGCTCCTGAAGCTGCCGCTTCATCTTGCGCGTGATATTGCGAATAAGCAGATCTGACATGACCTTGTAGTGACCTCGTGGTAGTGACCCTCGTGAGTGTCATTGATATCAATGATATCACAATCGCTCTAGTAGCGCAACGGTTTGCAGGCCGCCGCCGCTCAGCCCTCCGCCTCGCGCTTCGCCGCCTTGGCGAATTTCTTAATGACGCGGGCGCGCTTGAGCCTGGAAATGTGGTCGATGAATAGCACGCCATTGAGATGGTCGATCTCGTGCTGCAGGCAGGTGGCGAGCAGGCCGTTCGCCTCGAGGTGGTGCTCCTTGCCGTCGAGGTCGAGGTACTTGACCCGCACCTGCGCCGGCCGCTCGACCTCCTCGTAGAATTCCGGGATCGACAGGCAGCCCTCCTCGTAGGTGGCCTTCTCGTCCGATCTCCACAGGATTTCCGGGTTGATAAGGATCCGCGGCTCCTGCTGCTCCTCCTTCTTCGACAGGTCCATGGTCACGACGCGCTGGGGCACGCCGACCTGGATGGCGGCAAGTCCGATCCCGGGCGCGTCGTACATGGTCTCGAACATGTCGGCGACCAGGTCCTTGATCTCCCGGTCGATCGTCTTGACCGGTTCGGACACGGACCGCAGCCGCTTGTCGGGAAGGATGATGATCTCGCGCACCGCCATGGCCGGCGATGTAAGCGGCCCCAGGAAAGGCGTCAACGTGGCGCGCCCTGCCCGTCCACCGGAGCAGTAGGCCCCACTCCTTGATTATTAGTTCACTTTTTGTTCGTATGGTCCGAATCACTGTAGAGTGGCCGGATGAACGACAACATCCTTTATCTCGCTGGCCTGGTCCTGGTCGTGGTCGCGGGCCTTGCCGTGCTCGCGCTGGTGATCGTGCTCACCGTGCGCGCGGTGCGCCGCCGCGACGACGAGGCGACCGAGCGTGAGATCGTGGAGCTCGCCCGGCTGCAAGCGGAAACCGCGGTGCGGATCGAGTCGATGCGCGACATGCTCGCCGGCCGGCAGGCGGAATTGCACCGCGCCGTCAACGAGCGGCTCGATTCGGTAACCCACCACCTCAGCCAGTCGATGACATCGACCCGGCAGCACACCGTCGACAGCCTCGCCAAGCTCAACGAGCGGCTCGTGGTGATCGACGGCGCGCAGAAGAACATCACCAATCTCGCCACGCAGGTCACCTCGCTGCAGAATGTGCTCTCCAACAAGCAGCAGCGCGGCGCCTTCGGGCAGGCGCGGATGGAGATCATCGTCCAGGACAGCTTGCCGAAGGACTGTTACGAGTTCCAGTTCACGCTGTCGAACCGCTGTCGGCCCGACTGCGCGGTGTTTCTGCCCGACCAGCGGCCGCTGCTGATCGACGCGAAATTTCCGCTCGAAGCCGTCACCGCGCTGCGCGATGCCAAGACCGACGAGGAGCGCAAGCAGGCTTCGGCGCGACTGCGCTCAGACATGGCCCGCCACGTCGCCGACATCTCGGAGAAATACCTGATCCCCGGCGAGACCCAGGATCTCGCGTTGATGTTCGTTCCGTCGGAATCGGTCTACGCCGAGCTGCACGAGAATTTCGACGACCTGCTGCAGAAGGCGTTCCGCTCCAAGGTCGTCATCGTCTCGCCCTCGCTGCTCATGCTCGCCATCAACGTGATCCAGTCAATCCAGAAGGACGCCCGCATGCGCGAGGCGGCGGACAAGATCCACGCCGAGGTCGGCCACCTGATGGAGGACCTCAAGCGCCTGCAGGAGCGCGTGCTCAAACTGCAGCAGCATTTCGGCCAGGCCAACGAGGACGTACGGCAGATCCTGGTCTCGGCCGAGAAGGTCGAGAAGCGCGGTACGCGCATCAGGGATGTCGAGTTCGACGACGACGTCGAGGCGGCCTCGAACGTCATTCCGGCGCCGATTACCCGCAAGCTCACGGCCGGCGAATAGCCGCTAGTGCCCCGAACCCGAAGTTCGCGCGCAGTGTGCCGCGAGTCCGATCGCGAACTTCGGGTTCAAAGGGGCACTAGAATCATACACTTGCTAGTGGCCCTTGATTCCGAAGTTCGCTTGAGAATGTGCCGCGAGTGCTCGCGAACTTCGGAATCGGGCCACTAGTGGCAAGACGCCGCCAAATCGGCTAGGCCGTGGCGCCATGACGGTCGCCCCCGACGCCGCAACTCCAAAGCCCGGTTTCGCGCAAGCGATCGCGGTCTATTTCAAGTCGCGCGTGCTGATCGTGATGTTCCTCGGCTTTTCGGCCGGGCTTCCGCTCGCGCTGTCGGGTTCCACGCTGCAGATCTGGAGCACCGAGAGCGGCGTCGACCTGCGAACCATCGGGCTCTTCACGCTCGTCGGCACGCCCTACACCATCAAGTTCCTGTGGGCTCCGCTGGTCGATGCGCTCGATGCGCCGGTGCTCTCACGCCTGCTCGGCCGCCGCCGCGGCTGGCTCGTGCTCTCGCAGCTCCTGCTCATGGCGGCGATCGTCTTCCTCGCCTTCCGCGATCCGGCGGTTTCGCCGTGGCAGGTCGCCTTCGGGGCGCTGCTGGTGGCGACGGCATCGGCGACCCAGGACATCGTGATCGACGCCTTCCGCATCGAAAGCCTCGACCAGAACGAGCAGGCCGCCGGCATGGCCTCTTACGTGGCGGCCTATCGCATCGGCATGCTGATCTCGACCGCCGGCGCGCTCTTTCTCGTCACCGGGTTCGAAGTGTACGGGCTCGCCAAGCAGGCGGCCTGGACCGCGAGCTTCATCACCATGGCGGGCCTCGTGTTGATCGGCGTCGCAACCGCGATCGCCGCCACCGAGCCGCAGAAGTCCGCAGCGGCCGAAGCGGCGCACCAGGGCAAGAGCGCGCTCATGAACGTCATCCAGGCCGCTCGGGGCGCCTTCGAGGACTTCCTCGTGCGCGATGCGGCGATCGCGGTGCTCGCGTTCGTGGTGCTCTACAAGCTCTGCGATGCGTTCGCCGGCGCCATGACCGCGCCCTTCGTGATCAAGATCGGCTTCACCCGCGACGACTATGCGGCGATCGTCAAGGGCGTAGGCCTCGCGGCGACCCTGATCGGCGGCTTCGCCGGCGGCGCGTTGGCGCGCGCCTATCCGATGGTCACCTGCCTGTGGATCGGAGCGATCCTGCAGATGGCCTCGAACCTGGTGTTCACGTGGCAGGCCTATGTGGGCGTCGACCTGTGGGCGCTCACCGCCACCATCATCGTCGAGAATTTTACCGGCGCGATCGGCACGGTGATCTTCGTCGCCTACCTCTCCGCGCTGTGCAGGAGCCCGCTGCACACGGCAACGCAGTTCGCGCTGTTGACCGCGCTCGCCGCCGTCGGCCGCACCTACATCTCGGCAGGTGCCGGCGAGGTCGCCGATTGGACCGGCTGGCCGATGTTCTTCGTGTTCAGCGCGCTCACCGCGATCCCGAGCCTTTTTCTGCTGGCCTGGCTGCAGCAGCGCGGCCATTTCGACCGCCTCGCCAAGCCCACGCGGATTTCGGCCGACGATTGACCGCGATCGTCAGCGCTTGGGCGGATAGACCCGCCACTTCTCCTTGTCGTCGGCGTCCTCGAACGGCTCGCCGTCGCAGTCGTCCTTGATCCAGACGCCGGTCAGCTTGAAATCGGAGCGCTCCCAGACCCATTCGTGGATCGATCCGCAGTCGCCGAGGCCGCGGCCCTTGTGGAAGCTCGAGAGCGCTTTGGTATCCGCCGTGAACGCGGGCATGGTCAGCGCGAATGTCGAGCCAAGCTTCTTGCCGTCCCAATGCCGGAGCCGGATGAGCTTGGCCTTGGCCGGCGCCGCCGGATCGAGCACGAACAGGATGCTTCCTTCCTGGTAGGCCGCGCGCCAGCAGGGGACCTCGACCAGCTTGAGCTTGCGGTCGAGCTCCGACACGTTGATCCCTTCGAGCGCATCCTTGAGCGCCAGGCTGCAATCGGCCTTCTTCACAGCGGCGGTGATGACGTTGCGCGGGATCGGCGATGGCGCAGCCCAGGCGCTCGCGCCTGCGGCCACGAGCACCGCGAGCGCCACCAATGTCGATTTGATCATGATGGCTTCCCTTGCGTTCAAAACGGCGTCCGCTGCCGCATCGCCGCCGACAGGGTCCCTTCGTCGAGATAATCGAGCTCGCCGCCGACCGGAACGCCGTGCGCGAGCCGCGTCACTTTCACGTTGGCGTCGTGCAGCAGGTCGGTAATGTAGTGCGCGGTGGTCTGCCCGTCGACCGTAGCGTTGAGCGCGAGGATCACCTCGGTCACCGCCGGATCGTGCGCGCGCGTGACCAGCGCGTCGATGGTCAGGTCCTGCGGACCGATGCCGTCGAGCGGCGACAGCGTGCCGCCGAGCACGTGATAACGCGCGTTGACGGCATGCGCGCGCTCGAGCGCCCACAGATCGGCTACATCGGCGACCACCACGATGATCGACGGCTCGCGGCGCGGATCGGCGCACACCGTACACGGGTTCTGGGTGTCGATGTTGCCGCAGGTACGGCAGATCTGGATCTTCTCGAGCGCGGTCGCGAGCGCCTGCCCGAGCGGCGCCATGATCTGCTCGCGCTTCTTGATCAGGAACAGCGCGGCGCGGCGCGCCGAGCGCGGCCCGAGCCCGGGCAGGCGCGCCAGGAGCTGGATCAGACGCTCGATTTCGGGACCGGCGACGGCGGTGGGCATGGTCGGGAGGGTTGCTCCGGTACCCTCTCCCCTTGCGGGAGAGGGTGGCGAGCGAAGCGAGCCGGGTGAGGGGTCCGCTTCACATTATTCAGTTGTAGCACCCCTCACCCGCCTCGTTCGCGCTTCGCGCTCACTTCGGCACCCTCTCCCGCAAGGGGAGAGGGTTGCACCACCTTCGTGGCGATACTGCTAGAACAAGTTCATCCCGGGCGGCAGCGGCAGCCCGCCGGTGACGGCTTTCATCTTCTCCTGCAGCAGCGCGTCGGCCTTGCGCCGCGCGTCGGCGTGCGCGGCCACGATCAGGTCTTCGACGATCTCCTTGTCCGACGGCTTGATCAGCGACTCGTCGATCCGCACCCCCTTCATCTCGCCCTTGCCCGAGAGCTTGACGACCACCAGCCCGCCGCCCGAGGTGCCCTCGACTTCGAGCGAGTCGAGCTCCGCCTGCATCGCCTCCATCTTGGATTTGAGCTCGGCGGCCTGTTTCATCATGCCCATGAAATCAACCATCGTTCCCGCCTTGCTGGCCTGCCGGCGCCTAGTGTCCCGATTCCAAAGTTCGCAAACACTCGTGGCATATTCTGATGCGAACTTCGGAATCAAGGGACACTAGCAACTTTATGATTCTAGTGCCCCTCTTGAACCCGAAGTTCGCGATCGGACGCGCGCCACTGGCGCGCGACCTTCGGGTTCGGGGCACTAGTCGTTGTTGTCCGGGCGCTCCTGCGCCCCATAGGAGAAATCATCGTCAACCGGCGGCGGTTCCGGCATCGCATCATCGGGCTCGCCGGTCGGCAGCGCGGCCGCCTGTTCGGCCTCACGCACGCCTACGATCTCGGCGCCCGGAAAGCGCGACAGCACCGCCTGCACCAGCGGATCGGCGCGCACGCCGGTCTTGAGCTCGGCCTGGCGCGCCTCGTTCTGGGATTTCACGGTCGGCTGGCCCTGCTCGGCCGACACCACTACCATCCAGCGCCGGTTGGTCCATTGCGAGAATTTGCGCGAGAGATCGTTGACCAGCGTCTTCGCCGCGCTCTGCTCCAGCGTGATCTCGAGCCTGCCGTCCTCGCAGCGCACCAGCCGCACGTCGCGTTCGAGCGCGGTCTTGACGCCGAGGTCGCGCTTCTCCGTCGCGAGCGCGATCAGCTCCTCGAACCGGCCGACGACGAGCGCTTGCGGCTCTGGGGCCCGCGCGGCGGGGTCGCCAGCCGGTTGAACCGCGGCCGCCGCCTGCGGCGCTCCGCGCGGCGGGAGCGTGGCCTGCGAGAGCGGCGGCCGAGCGCTCACATCCCGCCGCGCCGTCGGCCCCGGTGCGGCGCTCGCCGCGACGCCACCACCGTTGCCGTGCGCGCCGGCGCCGCTGCTGCCGTCGCCGGCAAGCGAGCGGATCACCTCGTCGGGCGTGGGCAGATCGGCCGCATAGGCCATCCGCACCAGCACCATCTCGGCCGCTGACAGGGGCCGGCCCGCGGCCTCGACCTCGGCTACGCCCTTGAGCAGCATCTGCCACGCCCGCGCCAGCACGCGCAGCGAGAGCTTTTCCGCGAAGCCGCGCCCGCGCGTTCGCTCGACCTCGGCCAGCGACACGTCGTCGGCGACCGCCGGCACGATCTTGAGCCGGGTGACGAAATGCGTGAACTCGGCGAGGTCAGCGAGTACCACCGCGGGGTCGGCACCGGTATCGTATTGCTCGCGCAGCTCCGTGAGCGCCGCCGCCGCATCGCCCTTCATCACCGCCTCGAACAGGTCGATAGTGCGGGCGCGGTCGGCAAGCCCCAACATCTGCCGCACGTCCTCCGCGCGCACCGCGCCGGCCGCGTGCGCGATCGCCTGGTCGAACAGCGACAGCGAATCGCGCACCGAGCCTTCCGCCGCGCGTGCGATGAGCGCCAGCGCCTCGGCCTCGACCTTGATCGCTTCCTTCTCGGCAATGCCGGCGAGATGCTTCACCAGCACAGCGGCATCGACGCGCCGCAGGTCGAAACGCTGGCAGCGCGAGAGCACGGTCACCGGCACCTTGCGGATTTCGGTGGTGGCGAAGATGAACTTGGCGTGCGGCGGCGGCTCCTCCAGCGTCTTGAGCAGCGCGTTGAAGCCCTGCGGCGTCACCATGTGGACTTCATCGAGGATATAAACCTTGGTGCGCGCCGAGACCGGCGCGTAGCGGATGGCGTCGTTGATCTGCCGGATGTCGTCGACGCCGTTGTGGGAGGCGGCATCCATCTCGATCACGTCCATGTGCCGGCTGTCCATGATCGCCTGGCAGTGCACGCCGAGCACCGGCATCTTGACGGTCGGCCCGGTGATCGAGCCGTCGGGCAGCTCGTAGTTGAGCGCGCGGGCGAGGATGCGTGCGGTCGTGGTCTTGCCGACGCCGCGCACGCCGGTGAGGATCCAGGCCTGCGGAATGCGCGACGCCTCGAACGCGTTCGAGACCGTGCGCACCATGGCGTCCTGGCCGATCAGGTCGCCGAAATTGGTCGGCCGGTATTTGCGCGCCAGCACGCGGTAGGCGCCGTTCTGCGGAGGCGTTTGCGTGGCGTCGTTCATCGCGTCTGCGCTCTACCGGGACATCGTCGGGGGTGGACCCGACGATCGGCCCGCTCCCTCGCAAGCGGGAAGTGAGGGATCATGGAGGCGCGGGGCAAGGCCCGCAAAAGTGTGTGAATTCGGGTGGGAGGCTGACGAGCGACCCGAACCGGAGCTCGTTAGGGCTGCTTCCTTCCGGACCTGACCCGGTTGGCGAGTGGCTCGTCCACCGCCAACCTCCCGCCATCTATATCGGCTGAACAATCTACGAACGCAAGCGCGGCGGACCCTGTTAATATCCGTGCACGGGGGATTCCGCAGGGTTCAACTGTTGATTGCAAGATCGCGGTTGACCGGTTTGGGTGCAAAGGAGGGACAATGATTTCCCGTACGATTCGTCACATCGCTCGCCGGTTTGGAATTGCAGGATCGCTCGTGCTCGCTTGCGCAAGTACGGCGTCCGCACAAGGCGACCAGGTTGCAATCGAATGGGAGGTCGCAAACCGCTTTCGCCTGTTTGCGGAACAAACAGATTTTGACGCCCAGGTCAGGGCATTCCGAAAAGCTTCCACCAAGACCGTGCTCGAGATCGAGCAAAAGCTGGCGGGCGACAGCCCTCGGGGCATCGGCTGGGCTGCCGGCGTCGTTCGCCTCTGCGTCGATACCTGGAGCGGACAGGTGTACGCGAAATGCAAGCGCGACGGCGTCGAGGAGGACTATCTCAATCCCAAGGATATTCGAATCAAGCTTGTGGCAAAGCTCCCCGCCAATTTCGGAACTGCCAAGTGTACCTGGACCATCGGCAGTGGCGAAGGAGCAAAGACTGTTGCCGGCCAAGATTGCCGTACCTACGATCAACGCGTGCCGGCGAATAGGCCGACTGCAGTTTCGGTCGTGGCGCAGAGCGAGTCGGGCACGACCATTCAGGGCAGCAACATCACCGTCGAGGCGCGCGACGTTCTGATCATTGGGCTTGGCGATTCCGTTGCGTCGGGAGAGGGCAACCCGACCCGTCCCGTCGTGCTCAGCGACAACGGCTTCTGCTTTCGGCGGGTGTTTGCATTCCAGTGGGGGGGTAGCCGGGATCAGTTCTATCTTCCAGGCCGCGCGGAAGCCAATGTCGTCGCCGACTGCCCGCAAGCAAACGAGGTTCGTGACCAGCGCGATGCATGGGAGCTTGCCAACGCCAAGTGGTTGTTCGCCCCCTGCCATCGCTCGCTTTATGGCTATCAGTCGCGCGCGGCGATCGCGCTTGCAATTGAAAATCCGTCGCTGAGCGTCACCTATTACCCGCTGGGTTGCACCGGGGCGACGATTCGCGAGGGCATGCTCGGCCCCCAACGCGCACGCGAACGTCCAAAGGCCGGCACACGGACCACTCCGGCGATGGTTCCCGGGCAAGTGCAGCAGCTTTCGTCCTATCTTGGAATGTCAGCGAACAATCCCAATCCGACCCGGAGCCCCGACCTGATTTTTCTGACAGTCGGAGCCAATGACCTCAACTTCTCCGGGCTGGTCGCCGACATCCTGATCACCAAGGATCCGGAACGGGGCATCCTCAAGAATCGAAGGCTGATCGCGAATCCGGCAGACGCACGACAAAAGTTTGGCCCGCTGGCGGAAGACTTCAAGGCCCTGCGCCAGGCCTTGATGCGGTTTACGGGTGGCCACCTCGATCGTGTGATCTTCACGAACTACGGCAATCCGGCCATGTATGAAGGCGACAAGGCTTGCCGCACCAGTCGCCGCGGCGTTGATGCCCACCCGGCGTTCGCGATCGATGGGAGCAGGGTCGAAGCAACGGTGAAATTTGTCGAGGAAGAGTTTCTGCCCAGCCTCAAAACTCATGCCACCTGCGGCAACGGTGGCGGCTGCTCGGATTCGAATCGTGAACGTATGACTTATGTGGACGAGCACAGCGCCGCATTCCGCGAGCACGGATTTTGCGCCGCTGACGGACACGACCCGCTGTTCGACCGTGACTGTTTCCGCAATGGCGACAGCTTCAAGACCGTCGGACAAGGCGGTCTGAACGACCCGCTCACCTGCAACCTGAGCGCCAGGAATTTCCGGCCGTACGCGAAGCGCGCGCGCTGGATGCGCACGGTCAACGATTCCTTTTTTACGGCGATGACCTACCCGGCCTTGGCCGGAGCATTCAACCCTGTCGACATTCACGACGCGATCTGGGGAGTCGCAAGCGTCGTCTATGGAGGTGCGATGCATCCGACTGCCGAAGGTCACGCCGCCATGGCGGACGCCACCCTGCCGGCAGCCCGCCGTGTACTTGGTCTTTCGGAACAGGTGGCGGATCTCCCGGAACCAATGCGGGACGAAGATCCAGAGGAGTGAAGGGCGACGGGCTTGGTAGCGCCGCCGTGGCGTCAGGCATGAGCAACTGGGTCCTCCATCCGCAGCTCGCACGCGACACCATCGTGCTCGGCGACCTGCCGCTGTCGCGCGTCCTCATCGTCAACGACGCCAACTGGCCTTGGCTGCTGCTGGTGCCGCGCCGCGACGACGTGAACGAGATCACCGATCTCGATGAGGTGGCGCAGGCGCAGCTGATGACCGAGATCACCCGCACGGCGCGCGCCCTCAAGAGCGTGACTGAATGCGACAAGCTCAACATCGCGGCGCTCGGCAACGTGGTGCCGCAGTTGCATGTGCACGTCATCGCGCGGCGCTCGGGCGATGCCGGCTGGCCCAAGCCGATCTGGGGCGCGGCACCGCCGCTGCCGCACGACAAGGCCGAGCTCGAGCGCTTCACGTCCGCGATCCGGCGCAAGATCTGGCTGGCGTCCGAAATGGGTTGACCTCGCGGATCAATTCAACAGTAATGCCGGCGGCATCCGGGAAACGCGAACGAGGGACCAGATGACCTTCCGCATCGCAGTCGTGCAGCCGATCGCCCATCGCCCGGGCGAGGACGAGAACAACATCGCCGACGCCGTCGCCTATGTGGAACGCGCCGCCGCGCAGGGCGCGCACTTCGTGTGCCTGCCGGAAACCTATCCGGGACCGTGGCGGATGCCGGCCACGTTCGACCCGACCGCCGCGATGGTCGAGGCCGCCGCCCGCCACCACGTGCACGTCGTGTTCGGCACGATCGAGCCGATCGATGCGCAGGCCGCGACCGCCTACAACCTGATCTGCATGGCCTATCCCGACGGCCGCGCGCCGGCGCGCTACCGCCGCACGCATCCGAACGGTCCCTGGATCTATACCGGCGGCCCGGCCTGGGAATTCCAGTACGTCCCGGGCGACGAATTCCCGGTGTTCGACACCGACCACGGCAAGGTCGGCCTCGCCATGTGCAGCGAGGTCTACATGCCGGAAGTCGCGCGCGCGCTGGCGCTGCGCGGCGCCGAGCTGATCTTCATGCCGGCCGGCAAGGACAAGCGCACGCTGTGGGCGACCTGGCGCACCCTGATCTGGGCGCGTGCGATCGAGAACCTCGCGCTGGTGGTGACCACGCAGAACCTGTTCAGCCATGCCGAGCGCGGCCTCGCCATGGTGGCGGCTCCAGAAGAAATTCTATTCGAGAGCACCGCCGCCGGGCTCAGCATTGTGGACGTGAGCCTCGAGCGCGTGCGCTATCTGCGATCGACCAGCGACGTCGTCGGATCGTCCGAGCAATGCGCCGCCAAGCAGGGCCTGCTCGGCCCGCAATGGCAGCGGCCGGAGCTCTACGACGCGATCTATCCGCGGCCGCTACGCGAAGCAGCGGAGTGATGTCCCCTCGCCCCGACCTCGGCCCACGGCCCCGTCTCGGCTACTCGGCAAGCCGCATCGAGCGCGCCGCCGAGCGACGCACCGACCCGGCCGCCATGCAGGCGCTCGCGGGCGACGCCCGCGCCCGCGCCTACGTCATCGGCGGCGACCTGGTCGTGCTGCGCAAGGGCGGATCGTCGCTCGACCCGCTGTTTCCATGCGCCGACGTGCCGGCGCTCGGCCGCGTGATCGAAACCGCCTTTCTCGGCCTCATGGACGGGGCGCCGCGCTTTGCCATGGCGATCGAGCCGGCGGCGGCCGAAGCGTTCAAGGCGAGCGCCGCGTTCAAGGTCACTGACCTGCGCTCGATCGCGGTGCGCGGCCTGGTCGATGCCGATCATCTGCCGCTGCTCGCCGAGGGCAAGGCGCTGCTCAACTGGCACGCGCGGCACCGCTTCTGTCCGAACTGCGGGCACGCGACCAATCTCGTCGAGGCCGGCTGGCGGCGCGATTGCCCGGCCTGCAAGGTCCAGCACTTTCCACGCACCGACCCCGTGGCCATCATGCTGCCGGTTGCCGGCGAGCGCTGCCTGCTGGGCCGTTCGCATCGCTTCGCGCCCGGCATGTGGTCGTGCCTTGCCGGCTTCATCGAGCCGGGCGAGGCAATCGAAGACGCCGTCCGCCGTGAAGTGCGCGAGGAGTCGGGGATCGCGTGCGGGCGCGTGACCTACTTCGCCTCGCAGCCGTGGCCGTTCCCGACCTCGCTGATGATCGGCTGCCATGCCGAGGCGATCACGCAGGACATCGTGATCGACCGCATCGAGCTTGCCGACGCCCGCTGGTTCGACCGCGAGGAGGTCGCGCTGATGCTGCTGCGGCAGCATCCGGACGGCTTCACCGCGACGGTGCCGATCGCGATCGCCTATCACATCATCCGCGCCTGGGTGGAGGACGGCGTTGACTTCGGCGCTAGAGCATGATCCGGAAAAGTGGGAACCGGTATTCCGACAAGATCATGCTCAAACGTAAAAAAGCGCGCCGCCCGGTGGTGCTGTGCACCGGCATCGCGGTCGAGGATTTCATCTTCAAGGTCGACCGCTTTCCGGAGCCGGGCGAGAAGCTTCACGCCGCCGAGCTGATCGCGACGCCAGGCGGCTGTGCCGCCAACGCGGCGGTCGCGGTGGCGCGGCTCGGCGGTGAGGCGCGCTTTTCCGGTCCGCTCGGGACTGACGACGCGAGCGCGCGCTTCCTCGACGGCATGGGGCGTAGCGGCGTCGATGCGAGCGGCGTCATGCGCGTCGAGGGCGCCTCGATCTCGGTCTCCGGCATCTTCATCGATGGCACCGGCGAGAAGATGGTGGCGACGCGGCGCGGCGCGAAGCTTGCCGATGCGCGGCCGCGCGATGCCGCTGCGCTCGTCGCCGATGTCGACGTGGTGATGGCTGACAACCGCTTCCCGGATTTCGTCGAGCCGATCCTGAGAGCGGCGAGGAAGCGCGGCATTCCGGTCGTGCTCGACGGCGACCGGGCGACCACGCCGGACGATGCACTGTTCCCGATCGCCTCGCACCTCATCTTCTCGTCGGAGGCGCTGCGCGCCACCACCGGCCTCGACGATCTCGCCGCTGGGCTCGCCATGATGGCCACGCGGGCGCACGGCCTCCTCGCCGTCACCAACGGGCCCGAGGATGTGCTGTGGCTCGAGGGCGGGAGCGTGCGGCGCATGGAGGTGTTCGCGGTCGCGGCGGTCGACACGCTCGGCGCCGGCGACACCTTCCACGGCGCCTTTGCGCTCGCGCTCGCCGAGGGCTGCGATCCGGTCGCAGCCATGCGCTTCGGCGCCGCCGCCGCCGCGCTCAAGTGCACCCGCTTCGGCGGTATTTCCGGCACCCCCGCCCGGGCCGAGGTCGACGCTTTCCTGGCGGCGCAGAAATCGACTTGAAGTAGAATTGTTTTCCCTATAGATAGCTGTCCTGACCTCGAAATAAAAATATCTTCTAGAAAGGCGCGACGTCCGGAAATCGCCTTCCAAGCCGGATGAATCACATGGATGCCATCGACCGCAAGATCCTGGGCCTGCTGCAGCAGGATGCCTCACTCTCGGTTGCCGAGATTGGCAGCCGCGTCGGCCTCTCCTCGACGCCCTGCTGGAAGCGCATCCAGCGGCTGGAGGCCGACGGCGTGATCCAGCGGCGGGTCGCGATCGTCGATCAGGACAAGCTCGGCCTCGGCGTCACGGTCTTCGTCTCGGTCGAGACCGGCGACCATTCGCAGGAGTGGCTGACCCGCTTCGCCGAAACGGTGGGCGCGATGCCGGAGGTGATGGAATTCTACCGGATGGCGGGCGACGTCGACTACATGCTGCGCGTCGTAGTGACCGACATCCAGGGCTACGACGCCTTCTACAAGCGCCTGATCGCCTCGGTGCCGCTCAAGAACGTCACCTCGCGCTTCGCCATGGAGAAGATCAAGGCGACGACGGCGCTGCCGATCCCTTGATACGAGTGCCCCGAACCCGAAGTTCGCGCACATCGCGCGGCAAGGTCAATCGCGAACTTCGGGTTCAAAAGGGGCACTAGAATCATAGAGTTGCTCGTGGTCCTCAGATTCCGAAGTTCGCTTCGTAACGTGCCGCCAGCGCTGGCGAACTTCGGAATCGGACCACTAGCCGTCAGGAATTGACGCGCGTGACCGTGTCCGAAAGCCGCGGCCGCATGTAGATCTGATCGGACAGGTTGAGCGTGCCGGTGAGCACGTAGCCGATCGTCGGCGTGTAGCTGTACTGCACCTCGCTCCAGATCAGCGTCGTGTTGGCGACGTTGAGCGCCGTCGGCAGCGTCACCGTCGATCCGACCGCGCGCTGGGTGCCGTTGAACGTGTCGCTCCAGGCGACGGTGGCGGCTCCGTTGGCATCGATCGTCACCGCCGACACCACCACCTTAAGCTGGGACTGATCGAACGGCGCGATCACCGAAGCGGTGGCGTTGAGCAGGTTGGTCATGTCGGAGTTGTTGATGCTCGACACCTGCGACGCGAGGTCCGCGACCGTTCGGGTCGTGAGCGTCACCTTGCGATCGATGGCAACGCCCTGCGAAATCTCGACCGAGCCGAGATACAGCGTGATCATCAGCGGCAGCAGCATCGCAAATTCGACCGCCGAGACGCCGCGCTGGTCGCGCGCAAAGGAAGCAAGGCGCCGGATCAGATCGGGGCGTTGGATGAATGCCGTCATGGCACCGCACTCAGTTGGAGTAGGGCTCGTTGCGGAACGCCGCGGTCGCGGCCAGAAGCCGCTTGCCGCCCGAAATGTTCTGCAGGTTGAAGCCGAGCAGGGAGACATAGACCGGCCATTGATAGAACAGCCGCACCACGACGATGTCGCCGGGGCCGCCCGGCTGGTAGGTGAAGTTGTTGACGAAGTTGCCGTTCGCATCGACCGGCGAGGGCATGGTGACGTTGGCGAACGAGGCGAAGGTCTTCACGTCGATGCTAACGCCGTTCTGGCAATCGAACATGCCGTAGATCTTTGCGCACACCGCGTCCTTGAACTGCGCCTGGCTGAAGCCCTGCGTCTGCGCCTGGCCGGTCATGATCAGCCGCGCTGAATCGGCGACGGCGGTTTCCAGCGCCTGGCCGGCGAAGAAGATGATCGCGGTCTCCATGATGGCGAAGACTAGCGCCAGGAACGGAGCAACGATGAAGCCGAATTCGACCGCGGCGGCGCCATCTTCCTGTCGCGCGAAGCGGCGAATAACGGGGACTTGATGGAGACGGCGTGCGGCGGTTTCGAGTTTTGTCCAAATGACATCGAACATGGCACGACACCCGGATGCGTGCGGCGCTGGGACCGCGAACAGTTGAGCAATAGCAAAGAGGCGTTGTCGAATTGTTGTAGTAATCGTCTACAACGGCCGAGGGGCCCGTAAGGCTTTGCTAACCACGAGAGCCCGCCTCCCACGCACTGCCGCGACGGTCGCAGCCAAAGTTGCTATTTCGATGCTGGTGCGATGCCCTGGGCGAGGCCGCTGCGGACGGTGGCTTGGCCGATCGCGGCCTCGAAGAAGGGCTGGCCGTCGCCCAGCATGATGCGCGGCTCGCAGAACGGCGTGCAGCTGTAGGTCTCGCGGTTGATGCCCTTATAGACCACGACCGTGTCACGCGGTGCGCGCACCTCGATCGTCTTTTCCATCAGCACCGCGCCGCTGCGGTCGAGCGCGATGATGTTGGTCGCGCCGTAGCCCTTGCCGGTGAGCACCATCAGGCCGCCGGGCTGCAGGCTGGTGCCGACGATCAACGGATTGCCGATCACGACCGTGGCGACCTTCTCGGGCAGCTTCACCAGCCCGTCGTGGTCGAGGATGACGTTGATGTCGGCGGCATTCGTCGGCGCGGCGAGTGCCGCAAGACCGAGCGCAAACGCGAACCCCACGACGGAGGATGTGCGAACAGGACGGAGGACCGGTCCGCGCGGCCCAACAAGCAACGCCATCATACTCTCCCCGCACCTTACGCATCGGTCAGCCAACAGGCGGCGCCGAATGGGCAGGTCACGCAGTTGAGTTGACGCGAAAATGGTGAATGAACCGCAAAGATCCAGTGTCGCGATTCCGAAGTTCGCAAACCCTCGCAGCACATTCTGATGCAAACTTCGGGTTCGGGGCACTCGTTCGTTGTCTCATTGTTTGAACGGATAGATCATCTGTCCGCCGAAGCCGCCCGGAAGCGCCTGATCGGCCACCCCATAGGAGACCGGCAGCGTCTCCTTGGGCAGGTAGAAGGTGCCGAAGATCAGGTCGATCACGGGGAACGTGGAGGCGAAGTTCTTCTCGCCGCCCTGCTCCGCCGCGGTGTGGTGCCAGCGGTGGAAGACCGGGCCGGCGATCAGGTAACGGAACGGCCCCAGCGTCCAATTGAGGTTGGCGTGGACGAATGCCGAATGCGCGGTCGTAAACGGCCCCAGGAACACCAGCACATTCGGAGAAATACCGGCGAGCAGCAGCACGACGTCGGTCGCCACGCTGCCGAGCATGATGTTGATCGGATGGAAGCGCGCCGCCGAGATCCAGTCGAGCTCCTTCGATGAATGATGGATCGCGTGATACTTCCACATCGTCGGACCATGGAAAGACCGATGAATCCAATACATCATGAGGTCCGAGCCGGCCAGGAAGACGACCACCTGCGCCCACAGCGGCAGCGCGGCGAGCGGCCCGTGGCCCTCGTCATAGAACGCGACCAGCTCGTCGCCGCTGGTGATCCCGAACAGCAGCGCGGCGCCGATGAGCAAGAGCCCGATGCGCAGATAGCGCGCGAACAGCGGAATGATGAACCAGTAGCAAAGGTCGGTGATGAGCTCGCGCTTGCGCCACCAGGGCCGCCCGGGATTGCAGGCCCAGAACGACGTCAGGACCGCGAACACCGCGCCCAGCGCAAGCGCGACCAGCACGGATTTCATGACGGTCACGCCGATGCTGTGGAAGACCGCGATGAATTCCTCGACCATGGCCGCAGATCCGATCCAACAGAGCGACACCCGCGGATATCGCGCGGGCGCAGTTAAGATGCTGTGAAGGCTGGCGGGCAGAAACTCACTGCTGAGCCAGCAATGGCGCGGTTTTCTGGGACCCCTGCCACGGGCTTCGGCGCAGACCGCAGCCACGGCGGACATCACAGCATCGAGGGTCCACGCCGAATTCGATCTGCAGTTTTTTTAAAATATGGTTCGCCCTACATACGTATTCATTCGCCAATTTCAAGAATAGAACGCCGTGCGATCGGAAAAACACTTAATCTACCCTGTAAGACTTTAATAAATATCGTATTTACTACCTTGTCTATTCAATAAGATAACTTTGTGTTTCATTAGCGCTATTAACTTAGACTCAGGGCGACTCGCTAGCATTCGGGCAAGATTGCGGAGCAGCCGGGGCGCATACGGCCTCGGAACCGCGATCAGACAGCCATGTGTGGACTCGCCATGTGTGGACTCGGTGTGGGACTCTTGGAGCTAGCCATGACGACCCTCGCTCAATTTGTGAAGGACGAGGCGGGCGCGACCGCCATCGAATATGGCCTGATCGCGGCCGGCATTTCGATTGCAATCGTCGCCGCCGTCGGCAGTCTCGGCACCAGCCTGAACAACGCCTTCACGTCGGTCCAGACCGCGCTGAAGTCAGGGAACCCGCGCCGGTCGTCAGCGCCGGCGATTGGAAACGCCCGCCGAGGCCCCCGGCGGGCGTTTCCATTTCGGTGCCGCTAACCGAACGGCAAGGGACGCCAGCCTAGAATTGCGCCGGCGCAGCCGCGTGCGACACCACCACGAAGGGACCGAGCATGGTCGCGAATGCTATCGGACTGGTCCTGTTTCCAGCGCTGATGGCCGTTGCCGCCTCGAGCGATCTCTTGACCATGACGATCTCCAACCGGATCTCCCTGATCCTGGCCGGCGGCTTCTTTGTCATGGCCTGGCTGTTGGGAATGACCGTCACCGACGTTCTTCTGCACATCGGGGCGGGTGCCACCGTCCTGGTCCTCGCCTTCGGCTGTTTCGCGATGGGCTGGATCGGCGGCGGCGATGCCAAGCTCGCGGCCGCAACCGCGCTGTGGTTCGGCTTCGATCATCTGCTGGTCTACCTGATCTATGCGTCCTTGTTCGGCGGCGCCTTGACCCTGCTGCTGATCCAGTTCCGCATGATCCCGCTGCCGCAGGTCCTGGCCGCGCAGGTGTGGGTGCAGCGCCTGCATCAGAAGGACGGCGGGGTGCCCTATGGCATCGCGCTCGCCGCCGGGGCGCTCTGCGTCTATCCGGACACGATCTGGATGAAGGCCATCGCGATGTGATGGCGGCCGCGTCGCGGCCGAGAGTCCGATTGCGAACGTCGGGTTCAGGCATTCCAGTCGAGTGACCAACTATTAACTCGATTTGGATACGCCTCATTAACCATGCTTTGACCTTTACCTGATGAAATCTGCATGCACGACCACGTATCGGTCGGGGGCTCCCTGTAACCGTGGCGACTCGTCGGGTCGCAGCGTGATTTGTGGAAAGTGAAGCGTTATGAAACCCGCGCGTATCATCGTACTCGTCATCGCCCTTGCTGCCGGCGGCATCGCGGCTTTCCTTGCCAGCAGGTCGGACTCTCCGCCGCCGGCACAGGCGCCGGTCGCCCAGATCGAAACCGTCGACGTCCTGGTCGCAGGCAACGACATCGGCCTCGGCAGCACGGTGCAAGGTGCGCATTTGCGCTGGCAGATCTGGCCCAAGGACTCAGTCAGCCCCTTCTTCATCCGCAAGGACGAGCGTCCGGACGCGATGAACCAGCTCGGCGGATCGATCGCGCGCCAGTCGTTCGCCGCCGGCGAGCCGATCCGCGAGGCCAAGCTGATCAAGGCGTCGGGCTCGGGCTACATGGCGGCGATCCTGCCGCAGGGCAAGCGCGCGATCTCGACCGAAATCACGCCGGAGACCGGGGCCGGCGGCTTCATCCTGCCGAACGATCATGTCGACGTCATCCTGTCGCGCCTCGACAAGGAGGCCGAGAAGGCCGCCGGCGTCCCCGTCCATACCGGCGAGGTCATCCTATCCAACGTGCGCGTGATGGCGATCGACCAGGCGGTCGAGGAGAAGAACGGGCAGCGCGTCGTCGTCGGCAAGACCGCGACGCTGGAGCTCGCGCCCCATCAAGCCGAGGCGCTCGCGCGCGCCAAGCTGATGGGTGTGCTGACGCTCGCGCTGCGCAGCATTGTCGACTTTGAACGCAATGACACCACCGGGCCCGACGACGGCTCGGAGCAGCGCCGCGGCGTCAACATGGTTCGTTTCGGCGTCAGCACGGTATCGTCGTCGAAGTGACGGAATAAACGAGGGGACCTCCATGGCGAATGCGACGCTGATCCGCACCACACTGCTTGTCGCTGTGATCATTGCGTTCGGGTTCGCCGCCATCGGTAAGGCGCCGGCCGCCGATGCATCCGTTCCGGTGATCCAGCTGGTCGCCGGCGACGCCAACTCGCGTTTCGTTCCGCTCGGCGTGGGCAAGTCGGTGGTGATCGAGCTCCCGCGCGACATCAAGGATGTGCTGGTCGCCGATCCGACCACTGCCAACGCGGTGATCCGCACCTCACGGCGCGCCTACATCATCGGCGTCAAGGTCGGCCAGACCAACGTGTTCTTCTTCGATGCCGACGGCCAGCAGATCGGCGGGCTCGACATCGCGGTGACCCGCAACCTCAACGGCCTGCGCGCTGCGATCAAGCAGGCGCTCCCGCAGTCCGACATCCAGGTCGAAGGTCTGGGCGAGGGGCTCGTGCTCTACGGCAACGTCTCGAGCCCGCTGGAAGCGCAGACCGCGTTCGACATCGCGGCGCGGCTGGTCGACGACGGCAAACGGGTCGTCAACAGCATCACCGTGCACGGCCGCGACCAGGTCATGCTGAAGGTGACGGTCGCGGAGATGCAACGCGAGGTCGTCAAGCAGCTCGGCATCGACCTGAGCGGCAAGGTCGGCAGCGGCACCACAATGGTCACTTTCAACTCGACCAACGCGTTCAGCGCCTTCGGTCAGACTCTAGGGCCGTCGAACGTCACCGGCACCTGGAACGGGATCACCGCCACGCTGCGCGCTATGGAGCGCGCCGGCATCATCCGCACGCTGGCCGAGCCGACGCTGACCGCGATCTCCGGCGAAAGCGCGTACTTCCTCGCCGGCGGCGAATTCCCGATCCCCGGCAACTACACCTGCGATCCGACCACCCGCAGCTGCCAGGTCCAGGTGCAATTCAAGAAGTTCGGCGTCGGGCTCAATTTCACGCCGGTGGTGCTGGGCGAGGGGCGCATCAGCCTCAAGGTGATGAGCGAGGTGTCCGAGCTCACCAACGAGAACGCGCTCTCGCTCACCCAGTCGATCGGCAACGGGCAGACCCAGACGCTGACCATCCCGGCGGTCCGCACCCGCCGCGCCGAGACCACGCTCGAAATTCCCTCCGGCGGCTCGATCGCCATGGCCGGATTGATCCAGGAGCAGACCAAGCAGCAGATCAACGGCATTCCCGGCCTGATGCAGGTGCCGGTGCTGGGCGCGCTGTTCAAGAGCCGCGACTACATCAATCACCAGACTGAGCTCGCCGTGATCGTGACGCCCTACGTGGTGCGCGCGGTGGCGCAGAAGCAGCTGTCCCGTCCGGACGACGGCTTCGCCGACGCCAGCGACCCCGGCACCGTGCTGCTTGGCCGGCTCAACCGGATCTACGGCGTCCCCAACGCGACGGACGCGAAGAAACGCGCCTACAGCGGCAACTACGGCTTCATTCTCGACTAGGCGCGCGCAACGGAGACGATCGATG
>WNGB01004718.1_pt1 | contig 25405 bp, 20 predicted proteins | sample 5400681 | NCBI WGS metagenome assembly WNGB01 (sample SAMN13153367, study PRJNA577476) | soil metagenome | isolation source: 115 cm soil or saprolite under grassland replicate 2 | place: USA:California | collected 2016-06-15
GCCCGCGCCGGCGGGGCGCAGCTCCAGCAGCACGTCGCGCGCCACGCCCTCGTAGCGCAGCAGGCCCTGGTCGTGCCAGCGCAGCAGGCGGCGCTCGATCTCGTCCGGCGTGCAGCCGCACCGCGCGGCCAGGTCGATCAGGTTCACGTCGATCGGCTGGCCCGGTCGCAGCCGCGCCGCGCGCACAAACGACAGATACACCGCGTCGCCGGATGTGCCGTCGCGCAGCAGCAGCGTGGCGGCGCGCGGCAGGTCGAAGTGGCGCGTCAGCAGTCCGACGCGCTCCAGCAGGCCCAGCGCCACGCGCATGCGCGTCTCGTCCTGCTCGCGCAGGTCGCGCCGCAGATCGTCGAGCGCGACCACGCCCCAGCCGTCCGGGATCTGCAGCCGCAGCCAGCGGTAGACCTCGCGCAGGTAGTCTCTGGAGATCGCCTCCTCGCGCAGCCATGCGGTCAGCTGCCCCTTGTCGCTTGGCGCGTACAGCAGCACGCAGCGGGCGGGCAGCCCATCACGCCCGGCGCGCCCGGCCTCCTGGTAGTAGGCCTCGACGCTCTGCGGCAGGTTGTAGTGGACGATCGCGCGGATGTCGGCCTTGTCGACGCCCATGCCGAACGCCACGGTGGCCACCAGGACGCGTGTCGATCCGCGCATGAACCGATCCTGCACGCCGGGTCGGTCGGCCACCTGCGCGTGGTAGTGCTCGGCCCCGACTCCGCCCTCGCGCAGGTAGGCCGCCACCTCTTCGCAGCCGTCGCGCGAGCGCACATAGACGACCACCGGCCCGTCGATCTCCCGGCAGAGCGCGAGGACCGCCGTAAGCTTGGCGCGCTTGTTGGCCGCGTGGCTGACCTCGAAGCGCAGGTTCGGTCGAAATATCGACGTGCGGATCGTCTGCATTTCCTGGCCCGTGCAGGCGTGTAGAGGACGTGAAGAGCCGGGAGGATCTGCTTCCTGGTCTTGGCGCTCACTGTGGGCGATCTTCCCTGGCGAGAGGTGGGCTTTGATCTCGGCCTCGATCGCGGGCGTGGCGGTGGCGGTGAGCGCGAGCAGGGGTGGGTCGCCCAGCTCGGCCAGCGCCCGGCGAATGAACAGGTAGTCGGGCCGGAAGCTGATGCCCCAGAGCGAGACGCAGTGCGCCTCGTCGACCACGACGCGGGCGACGCCGGCGCGCCGCAGCGCGTGGACGAACGGCTGCTGGCGCAGCCGCTCGGGCGCCACGTAGATCAGCTTGTAGCAGCCCGCGGCCACGCCGCGCAGCCGCGCCGCGACCTCGGCGGGATCGAGCGCGCTGTGGATGGTGGTGGCGCGCGCGGCCATCTCGGTCGGCAGGTTGTCGACCTGATCCTTCATCAGTGCGATCAGCGGCGAGAGCACCAGCGTCGCGCCCGGCAGGAGCAGGGCTGGAAGCTGGTAGGTCAGCGATTTGCCGGCGCCGGTGGGCAGCACGCCCAGCACGTGATCGCCGCGCAGCACTCGCTCGACGATCGCGGCCTGTCCGGGGCGAAAGCTGTCGTGGCCGAAGTGGCGGCGCAGCGCGGCCTGCACCTCGCCGGGCAGCTCCGGCTCGGGGTAGCCAAGGAGACCAGGAGACCAGGAGACACCGAGCGAGTCGATCCGTTCAGCATCCGTTCTCCCCATCTCCGGGTCTCCTGGTCTCCCTGTCTCCGGTTTCTCGGTGGCAATCGGATCGAGGCCAAGCTCCGCGCAGATCGTGGCCTGCTCGTCCATGCGCCGCTGGTGGAGCTGGGCGTCGAGCGCGGCGAGCTGGGCCGCGTCGCCCTGGCACTCGGCGATCGTTCGCAGCAGCACAAGCGTGCGAGTATCGAGCGGCGCCTCGGGAAGCCGCGACTGGCGCTGGCGCAGCAGCGCGCGAGCGCGCGCGAAGTCGCCCCGCGCCAGGGCCAGCTCGGCCTGGCCGAGCAGCGGCGCGCCGGCCTCGGGCAGCAGGGCGGCCGCGCGGGCGTAAGCCTGGGCCGCCTGGTCGAGGCGCCCCTCGCGGACCAGCAGCTCGGCGCGGAGCCGCCATGCGCCCGCATCGTCCGGTCGGTCGGGCAGCAGCGCGTGCGCTTCGCCCCAGCGGCCGAGCGCCGCCAGCGCCCTCAGGCGCAGTGCGCGCCGGCCCTCGCTCATGCCGCGCTCGGCGTCGATCTCGTCGAGGCCGGCCAGCGCGGCCTCGGCGCGGCCGAGATCGAGCTGCGCGCGGGCGGCTGCCTCGCGCAGCGTCGCGAGGTGCGGCTGTGCCGCCAGCCAGCACTCCAGGCAGGCCAGCGCCGCAGCCGGCGCGCCCCAGCGCAGCAGGTACTCGACCAGGCGCCGCCGGCGGTCGCCGGTGATGTGGGCGAGGATGTGGGGAGGGAGGGTGGTGAGTGGGTCGGTGAAGTTGGTGTTCATGTGTCGGTTGTCAGTTGTCAGTTGTCAGTTGTCAGTTCTTGATCTTGCGAATCAGCGAAGCGAGCATTCGTTTGATTTCGGTGACATCTCGATTGCGCGCCTCGTATTCTTCAAGATAGAGCAAACCAAGATCGTGAGCTAGCAATACATAATATTCGAGTTCGCTTGCCGAACCCAATGCGATTTGAAGAAAGCGTGCCAGATCACCTGTCCCGCCTCTGCCACAGCCTTCAGCAATATTTGCAGCTATAGAAATGCTGCAGCGCCGCATTTGACCGGTCAAGCCATACAGCTCGTCCTTGGGAAATGTAGCCGTCCTTTTGTAAATCGCCAGGGTCAGCCGATGAGCCTTATTCCAAACCTGTAATTCTTTGAAGCTCTGCATGCGAAGCCTCTCATTAGCCGTAACTGAGAACTGACAACTGACAACTGGCGACTCCAATGCCTTACAACTCCGACTCGTCGATCTCCACATCAGGCAGGCCGGGCGCGTGGACGCCGATGACCAGCGGCCAGTGGCGGCCTTCGAAGGCGCGTCCAAGCCCGATCGCCAGGCAGACCGGGCCGATCCGCTCGTGGAGCGCTGCGTCGTCCAGCTCCAGCCGCGCCCGGCCGGCGAGCCAGTCGCGCCCGAGCGCGCGCCAGGCCAGGTCGGTGACCGGCAAGCCGCGCTCATCGGTGCTGAATTCCTGGCTCTGGAAGGCCATGCGCGCCTCGTAGCGACCGCTGTAGGGGTCGCGGTCCCACGTCGCGCGCGCCGAGGCGGGCCGCAGCAAGCACAGCGAGCGGGTCTGGCGGCACAGCACGTCGGCGGGCGCGCGGTCGAGGTGGGTGGCGCAGAACTGGGCGCGCGCCGCGGCGGCGCGGCGGCGCAGGAGTAGCGGTCGGTCGCGCACAGGGTCGACCAGCGCGTCTTCGACGTGGGGCGGTGGGGCGGGCAGCGGCGCCGCCTGCCAGCGCACGACATCGCCAGGGCGCATCAGCGTGCCGTCGGCGTAGCGAATGTCGCCTGGCAGCAGCGCGCTGTGCCGTTTGACCGGCCGGATCCAGCGCAGGCCGCTGACCGGGTCGGGCGCCGCGGTCATGCCGGCGACGCAGACGCCGGCGCGCATGCGTGTGACGGCCAGGATGAGCAGGTCGTGGGAGTTAGTCATCACGAGGCGGGTGAGTCTTACGACCAAGGCGCCGGATGCACTCTGGGCGCCACCAAGACGCGCCGAGGAGGGCTGCTTTCGTCGTAAAACCCACGTTGTTAGGTTTGTCTGCGCGAACCTGCCCGTTTCGCGGCGTGCGAGCCGAGCAAATGTTCAACTACTATACCGCCTAGGACTTCGGCGAGATACTCTGCGAGCAGCCGGCGGTGGCAGTGGTCGGGGGTTGGCTCGGAGCAGAGCAGGCAGGGCGCCCGATGGCGCGCCAGCAGGGCGCGACCGAGCGTGGCGGCGTCGCGCTCGACCAGCAGGGCGCGGTAGGCGGCGGCGTAGGTCTCCCAGTCGCGGTCGGCGCGGTAGCGGTCGAGCAGCTCGTCGGTGGGCGCGAAGGGCTGGACGTGCTCGTAGGCGATGCCGAACCCCTCGCGCAGCAGAAACGACAGATCGTCGCGCTTGGCCCAGCCGGCGAGCTGCGAGGTGTTGCGCAGCCGCGTGTCCACCAGCGCGTCCACGCCGGCCGCGCGCAAGATCCCGACGAACTCGGCGAGCGGAAGCTGGGTGAAGCCGATTGTGTAGAGAGTTTGCATGGTCGACCTCATGAGGTAACGCGGGTGTTGGAAGGTTTGAAGGTTAAAAGGTTCGAAAGTTATGAGGTTTCCCAACCTTCGAACCTGATAACTTTCAACCGTTTCAACTACGTGCTACCCCTCTGTCAAGAACCAGCTACGCCCGATGCGGACGACCGGCACGGCGCCAGCGCCGGCGCTGATGATCTTGTCGAGGCCGACGTTGTCCTCGTAGAGGTTGGCGACGCCGGCGCTGGTGGTGCGGGTGATCAGCACGTAGATGCTGCCGTTGACCGGCCGCACGAGCGCGCGGCTGCCGTTGTCGGAGAGCTTCTCGATGCCCTCGAAGCGCAGCTCCAGCGTCAGGTTCTCGTTCGGATCGAGCTTGCCCAGGCCCGTCGCGAAGCTGTCCAGCGCGGTGCTGAGGGCGATCCGCTGGTCGTCGCGCTCGTTCGGCGCGAAGTAGCCGGCCAGCCGATCGACCCACTCGCCGCGCCGCTTGTCGTCGGCGAGCTGGGGGTCTTTCAGCGCCCGGCCGAGATCGTCGAAGAAGCTGGTGGCGACCGCCTCGGGGCTGGGGCCGCCGCCGCCCGGGTTGGCCTGCGCCGGCGTCTCGGCCGGCCTCATGCTGCAGCCGGTGAGCGCCAGAAGCACAAGCACGAGCAGCAGGGCGACGAACCAACGGATGGCAGAGTGGGCGAGTAGGCGAGTGGGCGAGTGGGCGAGCTGCCATTGCCCCGTCGCCCCGTCGCCCCGTCGCCCCGTCGCATATGGTGGTCGTTGGTCGGTCATAGTCAGAACATCCGCATCTGCTGCGGCGCGATCATGCCGAGCTCCAGGCTGCCGTCGGCCATGATGTGCCGCACGACGACTCCGCGCTCGATCAGGGCCGGCGCGATCAGCTTGTGGCGGTGGCAGAATCGGTAGTCGGCCTCGCTGCACATGAAGGCGGTTGGCCCGCGCCCGCCCAGTGCGATCAGCTGGTCGATCCCGCGGATGAAGGCTGGTGACGCGGCGATCTTGGCGTAGTCGGGCAGCGCGCCGTCCTCGGTGCGCAGCGCGCCGTCGGCCGGCTTGCCGCCCAGCGTGTCGCCCATAAAGCGGTAGGCCACGCCGGCCGCACGCAGGCTGTCGGCCAGCGTCTCGCGGTTGAACTGCGGGTTGTGGCGACTGTAGGGCGCGCTGCGGACGTCGCACAGCGTAGCAATACCGTGCCCTGCCAGCAGCGCGATCAGCCGCTCCACGGCGACGTTCGAATGGCCGATCGAGTAGAGCGTGACTGGGTTGTTGGCCATAGATGGGCTCCAGGTCGCAGGTCGCAAGGCTTCAGCTCGCAGGTCGCAGGTCGCGGGTCGCAAGACTTCAGCTCGCAGGTCGCAGGTCGCAGGTCGCAGGTCGCAGTCAGATGGGAAGCTGTGACTTTCGACTTGCGACTTGCCGCTTTCATGTGACCTCATTGTAACATATCGGTACCGGCGGGCTATTGCGACTCGGTAAAAATGCTGTTATGATTCCGGCGTCGTCGTGGCCGATGCTCTGCGAAAATGCTTACATTACAGCCTGAGACAGCGGTTCCACAGACCTTTCCCCACACGATTTCCTGGCTGTGCGCCCGATCGCCCGTCCGCTCGACTCGCGTGTTTGGTTGCGGCGAGGATGCTGTGATTCGTCGTCGCGGTGTGTAAGGAACGACGATATTTCGCATCAGAGTGAGCACGGCCGGAGAGCAACCGCGTTGTTCGCCGTCCTACGCTTAGTTCGCTCGATGAGCTAGTAGGAGATTCTATGCTGCTTCGTTCGATCCGCCGGCCGCTCGCCTGGGTGGGCCTGCTCGTCTTTGCGCTGGCCGCGCTGGTTGCGCCGCAGGCGGCCGGTCGCGCCCGCGCCGCGTCCGATCGCCCGGTGATGGCGTTCTACTACCCGTGGTATGAGATGAGCGACTGGAGCTACGGCAAGATGAGCGACTTGCCGGCGCCGAAGTACAAGGGCGGCGACGACGCCGTGCTGCGCCGCCATATCCAGCAGGCCGACGACGCCGGCGTCGACGCGCTGATCTGCGCCTGGTACGGACCGAACGAGGATCGGCTCAACAAGCGCTGCCGCCGGCTGCTCCAGCTCGTGCAGGAGAGCGGGCGCAACATCAAGGTCGCGATCATCCCCGACCAGTCGGCGGCGTTCGACGGCGGGCTGCGCACGGTCGACGGGCTGGCCGCCGCGCTGGACGTGCTGCGCCGCGATTTCATGGGCAGCCCGGCCTACTTCCGTTTCCAGGGCAAGCCGGCGCTGTACTTCTTCAACCCGCCCTCGCTCGGCGACGTGGGCGCCTGGCAGCGCCTGCGCGACCGCGCCGACCCGAACCGCGACGAGTTCTGGTTCGGCGGGACCGACAACTTCGGCTACCTGGACGTGTACGATGCGCTGTACTACTTCGACATCTCGTGGGAGGGCCGGCCCGGCGCGGCGATGGCCTCCTACGCCGGGCGCCTGGCGCGCTACAATCAGGGCCACGGCCCCGGCAAGCCGTTTATCGCGACGGTGATGCCGGGCTACGACGACCTCAAGGTGCGCGGCGGCCACCGGCGCGACCGCGCTAATGGCGACTATTACCGCGGCACCTGGCAGACCGCGATCGACCGCAATGCGGCCGGCGTGATCCTGACCAGCTTCAACGAGTTCTTTGAGGGCTCACACATCGAGCCGAGCGAGCAGTACGGCGACCTGTATCTGCGGCTGACGAAAGAGTGGAGCGATAAGTACCACAGCGGCCAGCCGGCCCCCGCGCCGGCTCCGGCCCCCGCGCCCGCTCCTGCGCCGGGCAACTGCCGCATGTTCCCCGAGACCGGCCGCCAGGTTTGCGACCGCCTGCTGGAGTATTGGGATCAGAATGGTGGCCTGCCGGTGTTCGGCTTCCCGATCACCGACCAGACCGCCGAGCAGGTCGAGGGCAAGACCGTCCAGGCGCAGCTGTTCGAGCGCAACCGGCTGGAGCTGCACCCCGAGAACGCGCGGCCCTACGACGTGCTGCTGGGCCGGCTCGGCGCGGGCAGCCTGGGCGTGCAGAAGCGCGACTGGCAGGCGTTCGCGAAGGCCGACCCGGCGAAGCCGCACTTCTTCGGCGAGACCGGCCACGCGATCGCGCCGGAGTTCTGGGGCTACTGGTCGAGCCATGGCCTGGAGTTCGACGGGCGGCGCGGCAAGAGCTTCCAGGAGAGCCTGGCGCTGTTTGGTATGCCGCTCTCGGAGCCGGCCGTCGAGACCAACCCGACCAATGGCCAGCAGTACCTGACCCAGTGGTTCGAGCGCGCGCGCTTCGAGTACCACCCCGAGAACGCCGGCACGCCTTACGCGGTGCTGCTCGGGCTGCTGGGGCGCGAGCTGAGCGGGCTGAAGTGATGGGAAGAGGGAGGAAGGAGAACGGCGGGCCAATGCCTATGCATCTTCTGCCCACCGTTCTCTGTCTGCTCGACGTTCGAGCGCCGACAACCTCGCCGGCACTAGGTCCGGCGAGGCCACATTACTAGAAAGGCTTCTTCGCATGACCACGTCCCGACCTCTTCTTCAGCACATCCACGGAATTATTCCGCTGCTCGCGATCGCCGGGCTGCTGGCGCTTTGTCTGCCTGGCACCGTGCCAACCAAGGCGGCCGGGATAGCCGCTCTACCGACGCAGTCGAGCAGCGACGACTTCTTCTCTCAGCAGCTCGGGCAGCCGGTGAATATGAACAGCCCTGACGATATTGATATCTGGGCCGCGACCGCTTTGGATGGTCTGAGCAATGTGACTGTCAACAATGCCGGCAACGGGCTGTTCGAGGCGACAGCCACCAATAATGATCCGCGGCTCTTCGTGCGTATGCCTACTCCGGCCGGCGCGGTCCCGGCCCCGTATGAGGGCAGCTTCCGGCCGATCGACGCCGGTCAATATCACTACCTGACCATACGGATCTGGGTCACGGCCGCCACGGTTATGCAGGCGACCTGGCAGGCGACGAGTGGCAGCCAGTACGGCCAGTCGGCGTTTGTGAGCCTGACGCCCGGCTGGAATATTGTTACGAGCGACCTGAACGCTGGCGGAACTGGCAAGAACGGGGCGGCCTGGTCGGGGAAGATCGAGGGCTTCTATATCGACCCAACCACCAATCTGCCCGGACCGTTCAAGATCGATTTCATTCGGCTCTCGAAGAACCCGACCGCCATTCCGATCACTTGGGACGGCAACGGCTTGAGCGGCAGCGCGAGCATTCTGGTGGGGCTGGCAAGTGATGGCAGCGACGCGGCGCCGATTGCGAGCGGCGTCTCGGCGAGCGGCGGCAGCTACACCTGGAATACCTCGCTGCCGGGCGGAACCTATCACATCTTCGTCCGGCAGGGTGGCAGCAATGTCGGTGGCTCGCCGCTTACCCTGCCAGTCGCCGCGACGCCGCAACTCAGCATCACCGCTCCGAGCTACATCAGCGGCCCCGATTACGCGACGACTGTGGCCGGCAACCCCTGGGATATGAATGACTCGGCTGATGCCAAGACGAACAACGTCACGAACGTCAGCTTCAGCAACGGGATCTTGAGCGGCGCCAACACCAACAACGACCCGCAGATCCTGCTGAACGTGCCGACCGCGATCGACAGCAGCAAGTTCAGGTATGCGACGTATCGCATGCAGGTCGATACCATGGCCAGCCCGCTCAACGCGCCGGTGGCGCGCTATTTCTGGTGGGCGGGTCGTCCCGAGGATGCTTCGACCTCGGAGGATATTGTGGTCTACCAGGGATATCGCACCGTCTCCTATGATCTGACCAGGATTCTGCTGGATCTGGCGGCCAAGCTGACTGCGACCGCCAACCAGCCCTGGACCAGCCGCAACCCGACGGTCTTCCGGCTCGACCCGCACGAGTACACCGGGTCGTATGGGTTCAAGGTAGACTATGTGATGCTGACGGGCAACGACCAGGCCGGCCAGAGCTTCGATATCCGCTACGTGGCCAGCGCGAGCGACGGCGCCACGCCGAGAGTACAGTTCTTCTACGATGCGGACAACACAGGCTTCGACGGGACTGCGATCACGTGCGCGGCAAATATGGCGTCGAATGCGGCGACCGGAACGAACAGGGTCTACCTGCCGCTGGCCGAGCACATTCTGGCGTCCCCGCCGATCTCGCCGGCCGGCGTGGCCTGCCGGTGGAACACGGCAAACGTGCCGAATGGAACCTACTATGTCTATGGCGTAGCGACCAACGGTCCGAGCAGCTACCGCGTCTATAGCCAGACACCGGTTGAAGTCAAGCATTAGGGTCTGTCACAAACCAACCTCTTCGGAGTGGTACAGGGGAGGCCTGGAGCGGGCGGCGCCCGCTCCAGGCCTCTACGTCTTTATGTTTATTAACACAAGGTAGGGGTGTGGGGCTGTGCCCCGCCCCACAGCCTTACCTCACAGCACCGATCGTAGAGCCGAAGACATCTTGACGATCGCAACCACATACCATATACTACGGCCGCCGTCGTCGCTGAGCTTCGGCCACAAATGAAAGTGTCATGTCCACCGAATCGACAACCTTTGCTCCACCCCTGCCTGCCCAATCAACGCTGATTCGGCGCTTGAGCGCGATAAACCCGCGCTGGTTCGATCTGGCGTTTTATGCGCTCTGGTTTATCGCGCTTGTCTATATTCTTTTCGCTTACTGGGGCCAGTCATACGACGATGTATTTCTGGCCTTTCGGTATGCGCAACACATCGAGCGTGGCGATGGATTTGTTTTCAACACTGGAGAACATTTCCTGGGCACGCCAGCGCCGCTGTTCGTGCTGCTGCTCGTCATCTGCCATAAGCTTCTGCCTTTCCTTACGATTCCGCAGACCGGCAGCATTATCAGCGGGCTGGGGCTGGCGGGCGCGGGCATGGCGCTGTACCAGATGGGTCAGAGCTACCATCAGCGGCTGATCGGCGCGCTCGCGGCCATGATGGTGATCTTCAACCCGCTCACGATCCTGGTGTTCGGCGGCGAAACGCCGCTGTATCTCGCGTTTATCACGACCGCGATCTTGTGCTACCTGGCCGAGCGCTACACGCTGGCCGCGATCCTGCTCGGGCTGGCGCTGATGAATCGCACCGAGGCGCTGGTGCCGATGGGTATGCTGTTTGGCCTGTACCTGTTCGACCGGCGCCGGCTGCCGATCCGCATGATCGTAGTCGGTGGCGTGGTGCTGGCGCCCTGGCTGGCGTACGCTTTCTGGGAGTTCGGCTCGCCGCTGACCAATAGCTTCACCGCCAAGGTCAGCCAGGTGCAGGCCGGCGCGGAGCGCTACCCGTTCGGGCTGCTGCGCTGGCTGCAGAGCGTCATCCTACAGCAGCACCCGCTGTTCTGGGCCGCGCTGCCGCTGGCGTTGCTGGGCGTGGTCGCGCTGCTGTTCACCACCCGGCCATGGCGGATCGTCGTGGCCTGGACGTCGCTGCAGACCGTGGCCTATGCCTGCCTGCCGATCCCTTTCTATCACTGGTATGCCGCGCAGGTCGGCGTGCTCGCGGCCGTCCTGGTGGCGCTCGGTGCGGTCGAGGCGCCGCGGCTGTTCCACCGCACCGCGCTGGCGCTGGCGGGCAGCGCGCCGGCTGAGCAGGCGGGTGTCTTAGGCCGGCAGTGGCTGCGTGCGCGCAACCTCACGCTGGCGCTGGCAGCGCTGACGCTGCCCGTGACGATCTACGCACATCTGCTGACCGCGCGCGGCTACCAGAAGGCCTGGCCGCATAGTCCGGCCAACGCGATCTACCAGCGCACGGGCGAGTGGTTCGCGGCGAATACGCCGCCCGGCTCGCGGATCGCCTACCTGGAGATCGGCCAGATCGCCTTTTACTCCGACCGCTATATCATCGACACGCTCGGCCTGGTGACGCCCGGCGTAGCCCCGCGAGTGGCGAAGTCCAACTGGCTGTGGCCGATGCTGCGCTATAAGCCGGATTACATTATCTACAACCCGATGTTCAAGGACTGGACCGACAGCGACGCCATTTTCAAGCAGAAGTGGTTCAAAGACGGATTCCGCAAGGTCGCGCAGATCGAGATGCCGCCCTATCCTGCCCCGCTTTCGATCTACCAGCGGCAGCCCGGCGCGGTCATTCCCGATCCGGCGGAGTGATTTGCGACTGTGCTCTGCTGTGTCTACCGTGCCGCTATGGTCCTTGGCCTCTTTATTTCTTCTGAACGATCATCGGTCTTCCCCACCCCGCCCAGTCATAACGCCCATCGCCGGCGGGGCCGGGCAGGGTGAGTAGCGTCAGCTGTACCTGCTGGCCCGCATAGGCGCTGAGGTCGATCGAGAAGTCATTCCAGCGGCGTTCGGCGGGCTGACTCTTCGGGTTGATGTAGCGCCGCAGTAATTCATGTTCTCTGTCCTTGGCGCTGATCCGCACCACAAATTCAACACCGTCGCCTTTGTCGGGCTGCCAGATCTGTGGGTTGAGCGCGATCGCTGCCTGGAAATGCGCGTGCGCCGGCAGAGTGAGCGAATAGGTGATCGCACTTGGCGGCTGCATGGCCAGCACCGCGCGTGTGTCGCCCTCGATCGTGAAGTGGTAGGGCTGGACTAGACTAAGGCGCCGGTCTGGGTGGTCGGGTGGCTGCTTCTGTGCTGAGGCGCTGCCGGAGAGTAGAATTAGGTCGGCGACGCTGCCTGGCGTGTCTTCGAGAGTCAGCAACGAGCCAGGCGCAGTGGCAAGCATATGGGTCGGGATCGCGTCGGCCGCCACTTGCGGCGGCGCCCAAAACACCGTGAGAATGAGCGCCAGCGCAGCGAGCCCCGCGAGTAAACTCCAGCCGCGGCTGAGGACGGGGCTGAACGCGCGCGCCGCGAGCACCAGCATCAGCAGCGGCGCGCAGAGGTACAGCAGGCGTTGGCCGCTCCCGCGCAGCCATCCGGCTGGAGCCGAGCGCAGCAGGTAATCGACGCGCCACAGCGCTGCCCAGCCAAAGCGCGCCGGATAGACAACTTGGATGCTTAGATCACTGGTCGCCGAACGATCCGTCGGCAGATACGCCCCCATGCGCCGCTCCTCGATAGTCCAGGGCGCCTGGATGCTGAGCGTGTAGGTTGTGCCGGCCGCGACAGGCTGCGGCACGCTGATGGTGTAGCGTCCCAACCCTTTGATTGGCTTCGGCTCGACTGTGATGCCTATATCCGCATCCGCACCGTCCTGCCGCAATCGCCAGATGATCGCTCCGCTGGTGCCGGCTGGGCGATTCAGCAGCACCTCCAGCCGCTCAATGTGTGGTTGCTGGGCGACGAAGCTGGCTTTGGCCTCGAACGGGCCAGCGATGTACTGAACCGGCGCGTCGGGTTGGGCGGCGAGCGAGGTGAGATAGGCATCGTGGTAATCCGGCGCGACGGCGGTGAACAGTGCCAGCAGGTTGGCGCTCAGCATGAATACTATCAGCAACGGCGCGGCCAGGCGCTGGAGCTTAACCAACCGCAGGATCTGCTCCCATCCCGCCACGATCGCGAGCGCAAGTGGTACCACGGCCGGGAGAAAGTAGCGGCCCTGAGGTTGATGATCGATGCGGTAGGAATAGTTCAAGATCAGGCCCAGCGTGCCCACGGTGATGAGGCAGCATACACCAGCCAGTGCCAATCGCTCTTGTGCCGGCCTTTCAGTGCGGCGCGACCAGGCGTGCGCCGCCCATATGCCCGTACCGATGAGCCCTCCTGCTAGTAGCGCATCGAGTCCATAATAGAGGCGCGGCGCCATCCAGATGATGTAGAAGTCAAAGATGCCCCAGAATCCGTGAAACACTCCAGGCCAGAAGTCGACAAAGCCTGGGCGGCGGGTTGTGATCATCTGCCAGAATGATCCAATCGTATCATACGGTCGCATGGGATTCACATGGTATGTTCTCATCATCAGCACGCCACTCGGGTCGTCATAGAGCAGCCAGTTGCGTATGAGGTACCATCCAGCGATTAGTAGTAGCCCGCCCACCATCCAGGCGCCATACATGAACAATGTCCTGAGACGCTGGTTGCCCTGCCGCCAGGCCAGCGCGACCAGCACGCCGCCGCTTGCGAGCATGCCCACGATAATCGAAAACTTGGCTAGCAGTCCCATACCCAGCAGCGCGCCCAACCCGATCAGCCATATCCAGCGTACTGATCGCAGCCGAAGCAGCAAGCAGAAGACCATCAGTAATGCCGGATAGATTGCGTTGATCAGCGCGTCGTTGTTGATCGCCGCGCTCATAAAGGTGAACATTGGATTGAAACCGACGATGGCCGCCAACGCCAGAGCGAATGTGCGACGTTCGGGCGCCAGGATATGCCCAAGCGTGTAGGTCAGCGCTACGGCGATCGCGCCGAGCAGAGTTGAGAAAAGACGGATCGCGATATACTGCTGTGTCTGCGTGTGTCCGCCCAATATCAGGTAGAACGGAGTCGCCAACAGGTAGTAGAGCGGTGGCTGCTGCGTCTCGCTGTTGAGAGCATGCGGATTGGCGACGCGCGGCGTCTGGCCGTAGATAGGGAGCGAGTGCGTGAGCGCCAGATGTCGAATATAGTCAAAATGATCCCTTTCGTCGGGCGCGCGTCCTGGCTCAATGATCAACGCCCATAGCAGCGTGTTGCAGAAAAAGGCCAGCAGCAAGAGGGTCAGTGGGTGCATCGCCATTCGTGCCACCTCAAGGTTGAGGCGAAGCATCGATCTAGCGGGAAGCGAGTGATCGGTGGATTGTAGAGTGGTTATAGGGTCATTCATAAGAACCAAAGTATACCATGAGATGAGAGCACTACAGTGCCGATGGTCACTTGACGCACCTGACGGTATCGCGTACACTGGCGCGCAGCCCGACAGCGGTCTTTCAGCAATGGCTACGAGATGACGACAATAGATCATGCCCACGTGAGCGCGCCGCAATCCGGCGAGCAGTTGCTGCGCCTGCCGTTCGACCAGTACGGCCGCTACCGGATGGTGCGTGAGGCGGTCGACGCGGCGCGTCAGGCGCTGGGCCGTGAGCGCCTGTCGATCCTGGACGTCGGCGGCTACTACCAGGAGGCCGACGGCACGCCGCGGCTGCCCTCGCAGCAGTTCCTCGGCGACCAGGACTTGACCGTGCTCGACCTGCCACCGTGCGACCTGCCCGGCTACGTGCAGGGCGACGGCACGGCGATGACCTTCCCTGACGGCAGCTTCGACCTGGTGATCTCCTGCGATACCCTGGAGCACATCCCGCCCGATCTGCGCGACGCGTTTGTTCGCGAGCTGGTGCGGGTGGCGCGCTACGGCGTGCTGCTGATCTGCCCGTTCCAGGAGTATCGCGTCGAGCTGGCCGAGCAGGTGCTCTACGCCTACATCCAGACCGAGCTGCACGCCAGGCACGAACAGCTGCGCGAGCATCGCGAGTACGGGCTGCCGCAGCCCCCACTGGTGCGGCAGGCGTTCGAGCAGGCCGGCTGCGCCTGGCGCGATTATCCCTCGGGCGACCTGAATGCCTGGCTGCCGATGATGCTGGCGAAGCACTACCTGCTGCGCTTCGCCGGGAGCCAGCCCGAGCTGCACTACGGCCTGGACGAGCTCTACAACCGCGGCTACGCGCTGGCAGAGCGCCGCGAGCCGTGCTACCGGCGGCTGCTGGTGGCGGCGAAGCACGACGAGAACGGCTGGCTGGCGGAGGTCGATCGCGCGCTGGAGCCGACGGTGACGCGCGACGAGCGGGTGGAGCCGAAGCTGTGGCGCGGGCTGGCGGCGCAGGTGCTCGGGCTGCTCCAGATCGGCCAGGACGACCGGCGCGAGGAGTGGCGCGCCCAGATCATGCACCAGCATATCACCAACTTCCAGCAGATTGTCGCCGATCAGCACGCGCTGATCGCCGGCCAGCAGGCGAAGATTGTCGAGCTTGAGGAGCGCTCGGCCTGGCTGAATCAGCAGATCGCCGACCTCGAACAGCGATCGCGCTGGCACGAGCAGCAGGCTGCCGCCGCGCGGAGCCAGCTCGCGCGCGTCGAGAACGGGCGGATGATGCGCGTGCTGCGGCGGTTCGGTCGCTAGGAGCGCTGGCTATGGTCGACGGCCTCTTTTTGCGCTCTGCGAGCGCAAAAAGGCAAAAGCGAAAAAACGTGAAGTAGCAGAGCGAATGCAGGCTGAAACCATGCTCAACAGAATCCGCCGTAGGTTAAGGCCAAGCATGGGAGCTTGCCATGCCAGTTGCACCGTCTGTGGATCATCTGTCACAGGATTGCTGTATGAAAAGTTCTCGCTAGAGATGTTTCAATGTCGCAACTGTGAGGTGGTTTTCACATCTCCGATGATTTCGCAGACCGACACGCTGGCAAGATACTCGCAGCGCTGGTTCGAGCAGGAGTATTTGCCCTCGTATGGGATCGATCCGCACCATCCCTCGCTGGCACACTTGACTGCACGCTACCAGGCCGAGCTTGCCCCGCTTGAGCTCTTCCGCGAGACCGGGCGGCTACTGGATGTTGGCGCTGGCGCAGGACTGTTTCTCGTCAGCGCTCGATCGGCCGGATGGAGCGGCGATTATTTCGACGCCGAATTTCGATAGTCTCTCCAGAAGGCTGCTTGGCAGGCGCTGGGCGTTGATAAGCCCGGCGGAGCATGTGCATTTGTTTACGTTGAGATCGCTGCTCTGGCTATTGAGAGCGACTAACTTTCGCCCGTATAAATTAGAGTCAGATTGTAATATTTCGCCAGGTCTTGTTCATGGAAAGGCGACAATAGTTGTGAAGTCGATACAAAAGATGCTGGATCAGGCCGCAAACCCTAATCTGCGGCCGGTGTTATATAAGTTTGCTCTAGGCGACGAAATTCATTCAATTGCAGTTCAGTTAGAGGACTAAATGGCGTTCCCAAGCCTCTCAGTGATCGTCCTGAACTTCAATGGTCGCGCTCATCTCGAAGCGTGCTTCCGCTCCCTGGTCGAGCAGCAGTACGATGGTCCGATCGAGATCATCATGGTCGACAACGGCTCGTCCGACGGCTCGGTCGAGCTGATGCGCGAGCAGTTCCCCCAGGTGCGTCTGATCGCCAATGCGCAGAATATGGGCTTCGCGCCGGCCGTCAACCAGGCCGCTCGGCAGGCCACGGGCGACTACCTGGCGCTGCTGAACAACGATGCCCGCGCCGCGCCCGACTGGCTGCACCAGCTGGTCGAGCTGGCCGAGCGCCGCCGCGATGAGGGCGTGGTCTGCGTCGGGTCGCGCGTGCTCGGCTGGGATGGCGAGACGATCGACTTCGTGATGGGCAGCGTGAACTTCCACGGCTTCGGCGCGCAGCCGTTCTTTCGCCTGCCGGCCGACCGGCTGTGCCCCGGCGAGGAGCCGCTGCTGTTCGCCAACGGCGGCGCGATGCTGGTGGATCGCGCGGTGTTCCTGGAGGTCGGCGGTCTCGACGACGACTACTTCGCCTACTTCGAGGATGTGGACCTTGGCTGGCGGCTGTGGGTCTGCGGCCACCAGGTCGTGCTGAATCCAAAGGCCGTCGCCTACCACCGCCACCACGCCACCGCCGCTACGATGTACCCCTACCAGACGCGGCTGCTGTTCGAGCGCAACGCGCTGATGACGATTATCAAGAACTACAGCGGCGAGCACCTCCAGCGCGTGCTGCCGGTTGCGCTGCTGCTGCTTATCAAGCGCGCGGTGCTGGAGGCCGGGGGCGACCTGGAGCGCAAGGATTTCGACCTGCGTCGGCGCGACGGCGAGGAGCTATTTCCGCGCATGGAGGTGCCCAAGAGCGTGATGAGCTGCCTGCTGGCGGTCGACGACCTGCTGACCATGCTACCGCGCCTGTACGCCAAGCGCGACCGCATCCAGGCCATGCGCCGGCGCGACGATCGCGAGATCCTGCCGCTCTTCCGCACGCCGCTGTCGGCGAACTTCGGCGACTATTACCCCTATAACGTGATGGTGGAGCAGATCGTGAAGCACTTTGATATTCCCGCGGTGTTCGAGGGCGTCAAGACCACGCGCGTCCTGATCCTGAGCAGCGACCCGATCCGACCCGAGCTGGCGGGCACCGGCATCCGCGCGGTCGAGATGGCGCGCGTGCTCAGCCGGCACTGCCAGGTCACGCTGGCGGCCTACGAGTCGGCCGACTGCCCGCTCGAGGGCGTCCAGATGCTGCCGTTCACCTACGACGAGCCCGAGGTGGTCGAGCGGCTGGTCGCCAGCGCCGACGTGGTGATCCTGCAAGGGTTCCTGGTGACCAGCTTCCCGTTCCTGACCGCGATCAACAAGATCGTAGTCGTGGATATGTACGACCCGTTCCCGCTCGGCAACCTGGAGTTCTTCCGCGTGCGCTCGCCGCAGGATGCGCGTACGCAGCACGGAATCGACATGCTGGTGCTGCGCTACCTGCTGGGGCTGGGCGACTTCTTCCTGTGCGCCAGCGAGCGCCAGCGCGAGTACTGGCTCGGCGCGCTGACGGCGGCCGCCCGGCTGAGCCCCGAAGCCTACGCCGACGACCGCACGCTGCGGCGGCTGATCGACCTGGCGCCGTTCGGCCTGTCGAGCGAGCCGCCGGCCCACACCCGCCAGCGGCTCAAGGGCGTCCACCCCGGCATCGGCGCGGACGATACGCTGCTGCTGTGGGGCGGCGGGATCTGGGAGTGGTTCGACCCGCTGACGCTGCTGCGCGCGATCGAGATCGTGGGCCGCGCGCGCCAGGACGTCAAGCTGTTCTTCCTTGGCCGCGGCCACCCGAACACGCGCGACGTGCCCGAGATGCTGATGTACGAGCGCACCGTGGCGCTGGCCGAGGAGCGAGGGCTGCGCGACCGCACGGTATTCTTCAACGACGCCTGGGTGCCCTACGCCGAGCGTCAGGACTACCTGATCGAGGCCGACATCGGCGTCAGCACGCACTTCGACAGCGTCGAGACACTGTTCGCCTTTCGCACGCGCCTGCTGGACTACCTGTGGGCCGGCCTGCCGATGATCGTCAGCGGCGGCGATATCCTGGCGGACCTGGTGGCCGAGCACGGCCTGGGCTACGTGGTCGCGCCGGGCGACGTCGAGGGGCTGGCGGCGGCGATCCTGAAGCTGGCCGCCGAGCCGGACCGGCGGAGCAGCCGCGCGGACGCGATGGCGCGGGTGCGCGAGCAGTTCACCTGGGAGCGCACGCTGGAGCCGCTGGTCAACTTCTGCCGCGCGCCGTACCACGCTGCGGATGCGCTGGTGCGCCGGCCACACGGCGCGCCGGCCCACGGCGATCTGATCGTGACCTCGCCGGAGCTGGTCAAGCGCATGAACTACCTGGACAAAGTGGTCGAAGAGAAGAACCAGCACATTGCCGAGCTGAAGCAGCACATCTTGCGGATCGAGTCGGGGCGGGTGATGCGGCTGCTGAACCGGGCGCAGCGCCTGCGCGGGCGCTCGTAGGGTTTGCACGCGGAATCGCGGAAGGAGCGGAACGCGGTCAAGCATTTGCTCAAAGACAAGGTTTCGCGCAAAGCGTTTCAGCTTTACAGTCTGTCGCAAGTCGCAAGTCGCAAGTCGCAAGATAATGTCGCCTGCGACCTGTGACCTGCGACCTGTGACGCAAACATTGTAAGGCGCTCAAGAACCTTGTCAAACTGCCGTGACATTTGTCGCAGAACGCATCAAGATGCCTGTGGTACAATGTGTGCCTGCCGATTGTGCCGGTGAGCCGATGCGATGAGCGACGACAAGAAATACCGGGTCTACCTCTGCGGCGGGCCGACCTGCACGCCCAAGGGCCGCGATGCATTGCTGCGGGCGCTCGAGGACGAGCTGTGGGCCTGCGAGCTGGAGGATCAGGTGGAAGTGCGGGTGAGCGGCTGCCAGGACCGCTGCGACTTCGCGCCGAACGCCACGGTCTGGCCGGGACCGTACCACTACTCGAACCTCACGCCCGAGTCGATCAGGCGGATCGTCGAGTGGCACCTGCTGCACGGCGAGCCGGCGCGCGAGCTTTTGACGGGCGAGGAGGCGCGGCGGTGAGGGGCCAGGGGCCAGGGGCCAGGGGCCAGGGGTCAGGGGTCAGGGCCAGGGGGTTTGTAACCTCTCGCCTCTCGCCTCTCGCCTCTCGCCTCTTTTCGATAGTATTTACTTTCTAAACCATGGTATAATGACGGTAGAACGCCGAATCAATAAGAGCTGGAGAAGCTGATGGGGCTGTTTTCGCGTGGAAATGGCGGCAAGCTCAGCGAGGAGCTAGTGCTGCGGGCGCTTGCCACAGTGCAGGAGCCCGAGCTTGGCGGCGACCTGGTGTCGCGCCGGATGATCAAGGATCTGCACGTCGATGGCGACCGGGTGCGCTTCGCCGTCGAGCTGACGACGCCGGCCTGCCCGCTCAAGGACCAGATCAGGAACGAGTGCGAGGCCGCGCTGGAGCGGATCGCCGGCGTGTCGAAGGAGCGCGTGGCGATCGAGTTCAACGCCACGGTGCGGCCGCGCGGCGGCGTCTTCGACAAGTCGGCGATACCTGGCGTGAGCCACGTGATTGCGGTGGCAGCCGGCAAGGGTGGCGTCGGCAAGTCGACCGTGGCGGTGAACCTGGCGGTGGCGCTGGCGCAGGAGGGCGCGAAGGTCGGCCTGCTCGACGCCGACATCTACGGCCCATCGATCCCGCTGATGATGGGCGCCAAGGGCCAGCAGCCCGACGCCGTGACCGGGCCGGACGGCCAGCCGCAGATGCTGCCGCTCGAGGCCTACGGCATCAAGATGATCTCGGTCGGCTTCCTGATCGACGACAGCCAGCCGGTGATCTGGCGCGGCCCGATGGTCTCGCAGCTGCTGCGCCAGTTCCTCTACCAGGTCGCCTGGGCGCCGCTGGACTACCTGATCATCGACATGCCGCCAGGCACCGGCGATGTCGCGCTGACGCTGGCCCAGTCGCTACAGAACGTCGGCCTGACCGGCGCGGTGACGGTGACGACGCCGCAGCAGGTGGCGACGCTGGACGTGCTGAAGAGCATGGAGATGTTCAAGAAGGTCAACGTGCCGCTGCTCGGCGTGGTCGAGAATATGGCCTACTTCATCGCGCCCGACACCGGCGCGCGCTACGATATCTTCGGCAACGGCGGGGCGGCGCGCCTGGCCGGGCAGATCGGCGTGCCGCTGCTGGGCCAGATCCCGATCGGCATGAGCGTGCGCGAGGGCGGCGATGCGGGGCGGCCCGCCGCGACGACCGACCAGCCGGACGGCTACGCCGAGGTGTTTCGCGAGATCGCACGCAAGCTGGCGGCGCGGGTCAGCGTCATGGAATACGCGTAAGTATCCAGGAGTCAGGAGTCAGAATTCAGAATGTAGCGCTGCACGATTCAGTGAATACTTCGCTAGCGTTGAGTATTCTGACTCCTGACTCCTGACTCCTGAATTCTGGTGATGTTATGGTCAACGAAGAGCTACGGTCGACGACGATCCCGCTGTACTCGTCCGAGGTGCGCCCGGCGATGCCGCGCTACGAGACCGGCGCGCCGGCGCACGACTCGTTCGGGCGGCGGATCGACTACCTGCGGATCTCGCTGACCGACCGCTGCAACTTTCGCTGCGTCTAAGATCCGGCTCACCGGCGGCGAGCCGACCCTGCGCCCCGACCTGGTCGAGCTGGTGCGGGCGATCAAGGCAACCCCCGGCATCGCGCACATCGCGCTGACGACCAACGGGCTGCGGCTCGGCAAGCTGGCGCGGCCGCTCAAGGACGCCGGGCTCGACCGCGTGAACGTCAGCATCGACACGCTCGACCCGCAGAAGTTCCGCCAGGTCACCCGCGGCGGCCGGCTCGACCTGGTCTGGGAAGGGATCGAGGCGGCCGACCGCGTGGGTCTGCACCCGATCAAGCTCAACGCCGTGGTCGTGCGCGGCCTGAACGACGAGGAGGTGCCGCGGCTGGCCGCGCTGACGCTGCGCTACCCCTGGGAGCTGCGCTTCATCGAGGTGATGCCGCTGACCGGCGTGGCCGACGTGGCCGCCGACGGCGTGGTGACGAGCGAGGAATTGATCGCCCAGCTCGAGGCGATCCACGGCCCGCTTGAGAGCCTTGGCCTGGCCGCGAGCGACTCGGCGCGGCGCTTCCGCATCCCCGGCGCGCCCGGCAAGCTCGGGTTTATCAGCGCGGTCAGCGACCCGTTCTGCGCCACCTGCAACCGCATGCGGCTGACGGCCGACGGCCGGCTGCACCTCTGCCTGCTGCGCGACGACGAAGTCGACCTGCGCGCGGCGATCCGCGGCGGCGCCACGCAGGAGCAGGTCGAGCAGATCGTCCGCCACGCGGTCGCGCTCAAGCCGTGGGGCCATGGTCTGCCCGAGCACGTCCTGCCGACGCTGCGCGGCATGTCGCAGCTCGGCGGGTAGCTGACTATCTTTTCTGGCAGGACCTACGCGGTCAGAGACAAAGAACGGATTTTTATTTCCTATAGTGGGGATTTTTTCGCCCGCAGGGCGAAAAAATCCCCACTATAGGAGCTGTGACAATCCATTTCGTGCGAAAGCGGCTATGAGCGAACAGATCATCTTCTCGATGGTGCGCGTGAAGCGCATCTACCCGCCGAACAAAGAGGTCATCCGCGACATCTCGCTGTCGTTCTTCTACGGCGCGAAGATCGGCGTGCTGGGCCTGAACGGCGCCGGCAAGAGCACATTGCTGCGAATCATCGCTGGCGTGGACAAGGACTATCTCGGCGACGTGGTCATGTCGCCCGGTATCAGCGTCGGCCTGCTGGAGCAGGAGCCGCAGCTCGACGAGCGCAAGACCGTCAAACAGGTGGTCGAGGAGGCCGTCCAGCCGATCGTAGATCTGCTGGCGCGCTACGATGCGATCAACGAGCGCTTCTCCGACCCCGACGCCGACATGGACGCGCTGATCGCTGAGCAGGCCGAGGTGCAGGAGCGGCTCGACCACGTGGGCGCCTGGGACCTGGACAGCCGGCTCGATGTAGCGATGGATGCGCTGCGCTGCCCGCCGCCCGAGACCCCGATCAGCGTGCTGTCGGGCGGCGAGCGCAGGCGCGTGGCGCTCTGCCGGCTGCTGCTGACCGAGCCGGACATCCTGCTGCTCGACGAGCCGACCAACCACCTGGACGCCGAGTCGGTGCTGTGGCTGGAGAAGCACCTCCAGCAGTACAAGGGCACCGTGATCGCCGTCACCCACGACCGCTACTTCCTCGACAACGTCGCCGGCTGGATTCTGGAGCTGGACCGCGGCCACGGCATCCCGTGGAAGGGCAACTACTCCTCGTGGCTGGAGCAGAAGCAGGAGCGGCTGCGGCGCGAGGAGAAGTCGGATACGAAGCGCCAGAAGACGCTTGAGCGCGAGCTGGAGTGGATCAGGATGTCGCCCAAGGCGCGCATGGCCAAGGGCAAGGCCCGCGTGAGCGCCTACGAGAGCCTGCTCAACCAGGAGAGCGAGCGCCGGCGCGAGGACCTGGAGATCTACATCCCGCCCGGCCCGCGTCTCGGCGACGTGGTGATCGACTTTCACGACGTCTCGAAGGCGTATGGCGACCGAGTGCTGGTCGAGGATCTCGACCTCTCGATCCCGCCCGGCAGCATTGTCGGGGTGATTGGCCCCAACGGCGCCGGCAAGTCGACGCTGCTGCGCATGATCGTCGGCGCCGAGAAACCGGACAGCGGCTCGGTCGCGGTCGGCGAGACCGTCAAGCTGGCCTACGTCGAGCAGCTGCGCGACTCGCTCGACGGCGAGCGGACGGTCTGGGAGGAGATCTCGGGCGGCAACGAGATCCTGAACCTGGGCAGGCGGCAGATGAACTCGCGCGCCTATGTCGCCAGCTTCAATTTTCTGGGATCGGACCAGCAGAAGAAAGTTCGCGCGCTCTCGGGCGGTGAGCGCAACCGTGTGCTGCTGGCGAAGATGCTGAAGGAAGGCGCGAACGTCATTCTCTTGGACGAGCCGACCAACGACCTGGACGTGAACACGCTGCGCGCGCTGGAGGAAGCGCTGGAGGCGTTTGCCGGCTGCGCGATCGTCGTCAGCCACGACCGCTGGTTCCTCGACCGAGTAGCGACGCACATCCTGGCGTTCGAGGGCGATAGCCAGGTGCGCTGGCAGGGCGGCAACTTCCTGGACTACGAGGCCGACCGCCGTAAGCGTCTCGGCCAGGCCGCCGAGCTGCCGCACCGGATTACGTACAAGAAGCTGACAAGATAGCTTGTAAACTACCTTCGGGATTCAGGAAGCTTTTCATCCGCAGCCAGATACCCTCATCTTTCCGTACCGCTTCCACCGTGACCTTCATCCCCTGTCACCTGCCAGATCTCGATTAGCCGGGCACGCCTGCATGAATCGTGCTGGCTGAATCGACACAGCACCGACACGCGAGTCATAATAGTGGGCAACGGAACGATCACGGCTGTGGAGGGTGGTATGAACAATTATCGACTGCTGGCCGCGTTGCGGCGGCACCTCACCCTGCTGCTCCCACTGGCGACGCCGGCCTTGCTGCTCAATCTGGCCTTGCTGGTCCTGGGGCTGGCCCAAAGTCCCAACTGTCATCTGTCCACCCTGGCCACCGTCTTGCCCCTCGACGCCCGCCGGGACAACCTGATCCAGCGCTTGCGCCGTTGGCTCAAAACCCCCCGCGCTCTCTTGGGAGCGCTACTATCGCCCCCTGGTCACGCAATTCCTGGCCAACTGGCCGGGTGTCGAACTCGCCCTGGTGATGGATCGCACCGATTTGAACGACCGCGTGAGCCTGCTGTTTGTGGGCATTGCGACCAACCAGCGTGTGGTGCTGCTGGCCTGGGAGGTATTGCCCTGGCAGCACGGCTGCCGACACGCAGTTGGCCCTGCTCAAACGCATCCAGCCACTGCTGCCCGATCCCACCCAGGTCCGGATCACCTTCTTTGGCGATGCGGAGTTTCGGGCGGTGGAACTGCAACGGTTCTGTCAGGCGCACCAGTGGCATTGGCACGTGGGGGTCAAACGTGATACCTTGTACCAAGCGGCCCCCGGAGTGTGGAAGACCCTGCGGTCGATTCCCATCCAGCGCGGGGAACGGCGCTATGTGCAACAGATCGTGCTGACCGAACAACACGCCTTTGGCCCCGTCAATCTGGCTCTTGGCCACTTTGCGTGAAACGTCCTCATGCATCGGTGCGCCCCGTCTGGTATACCGCCCGGTATGCAAATCTCATTCTTGACCCCACCCACGTCCACGTTGGTGGCCCTCCGCGCTGATCTGTGTGCTCGGCTCTGCACCGCTGTGCCGGTTACGATCCGCCTGGACACCCTTCAGGTGGCCGAGCGCTTCCACATCCTCAAGAATCTGCGCGAAGCAGTTGCGCAGGAACTGGCACGGCACCGGATCGTGCGCCCGCGCAGCGCCCCAGCCACCGCCCCACCAGCGGCGCCCGACGCGGTAGGGCGGGGCGGCTCCACCGCCGACGGAGGAGCCGCCGGCGCGGCAACACCGCCGCCACCACCACCAGCGCGCGCGCCGGCCCAGGATGCACCACGGCCCACGTCCGCCCGCTCGCCCAAAACGCCAGCAGGACGGCGGGCCGACGCCGCACGCCAAGTGCGGCGTGCGGCGCGGTTGGCCCACTCCACCCAGCTGGTGGCGTTGCAGCCGCAGGGGCGGGATCAGCCGACCAGCGCGCGAAGATTGGGGTCCGTCCCCGCACCGTGGCAGGCTGGTCCGCCTTCGGCCCGTTTCCGGAACGCAAACGCCGGACGGGTGATACGAGTGGGCTCGATCCCGCCAAAGCGTACCTCGTGGCGCGCGGGCACGCGGGGTGTCAGAATAGCGCCCACCGCTGGCGGGCGGTGCCGGCCCAGGGTTTTCCGGGGTCCGATCAGCGCGTCTCCGCCTAGCTGGCACCCCGGCGGCGCGGCGCGCCGGTGCGACCAGCGGCAGGAGCGTCGCCGGTGCCAGCAGGTCGGGCGCCCCACGCGGCGTCCGCCCCGGCCCGCCAACGGTCCTTGCGCCTGCGCCGGCGATCGGCGGAGTGGCCGGTGACGGAGCGGCACGCCCGCGCGCCCCGCGCGCACGAGAACGGGGATGGGCGTGCCGTGTATCGTTTGAGCCAGGCCTTTGCGCAGCTGCTGCGGGGGCGCGTGGTGGCGCGCCTCGACCCATGGCTGCCGGAGGCGGAAGCGCGCGCATTTCCCGCGCGGCACAGCGTTGGCGCGGGCATTCGGCGGGATGCAGCGGCGGTGCGCGCGGCCCTGGAAGTGCCGTGGCGCCAGGGCCAAGTGGCGGGACAAATCACGAAACTGAAGTTACTGAAGCGCCCGATGGATGGGCGGGCCAAGCTGGAGTTACGGCAACAACGCTTGTTGCACGCCGCATGATGCTGGCCACAGCGCCCGTTCACGCAAAGTG
>WNGB01003331.1_pt1 | contig 25377 bp, 21 predicted proteins | sample 5400681 | NCBI WGS metagenome assembly WNGB01 (sample SAMN13153367, study PRJNA577476) | soil metagenome | isolation source: 115 cm soil or saprolite under grassland replicate 2 | place: USA:California | collected 2016-06-15
GGTGTTGCGGAGCGAGGCTGGCCAGGGCGTCGCGGCTCGTTTCGTATATCGGGGTGATTCCGACGGCCTCGCCGTAGTTTGCGTTGGGTCGGCGCCGAATCTGCAGATCGTGATCTGCCGATGCCAAGACTGCGGCAGTAATGCTAATTCGCGAGGCAAACGCTTCACCCCTTTTCTTTGGCAAGGCCGTAGTCGCTGATTTTCTTGGCGATGGTCGGGTACGAAACCCCGAGCAGGCGTGCGGCATAGCTTCGATTTCCCTGCGCGAACTCGAGTAAGCGAACGATGTACTGTGCTTCGAGGCGATCGAGGGTGGGCGGTTGCCCTGATTCTTCGAGCTTCACCGAAAAGAAGTCGGAAGAGTCCGGATCGCGAGTAGGTCCCGAGAGAACGATGCACTCCGAACCGATCGTCGGGCCGCTGGAAAGGATCACCGCCCGCTCGATCAAATTCCGGAGCTCGCGGACATTGCCCGGATAATCGTAGCTCGTGAGCATCCGCTCCGTTTCTTTGGCGAGCAGGAGCTTGGGCTTTTTCATGCGCGACCCGAACATGGCGAGAAACTTGCGCGCGAGCGGCACGATGTCCTCGCGGCGCTCGCGCAGCGGCGGCAAGCGCAGGTGAAAAACGTCGAGGCGGTGATAGAGATCGAGGCGGAAAGCTCCCCTCTTGACTTCCGCTGCGAGGTCCTTGTTCGTGGCAGCGATCACACGCACGTCGACCTTGAGATCGCGGGTGCCGCCCAATCTGCGGAACGTCATCTCCTCGAGCGCCTTGAGCAGCTTGGCCTGCGTGCCGGCAGGCATCTCTCCGATTTCGTCGAGAAAGAGCGTGCCGTGGTCGGCGGCCTCGAAGAGTCCGCGTTTTTGTGCCTTGGCATCGGTAAACGCGCCCTTCTCGTAGCCGAAGAGCTCGCTTTCCAGAAGATTGTCGGGCAACGACGCGCAGTTGATTTCGATGAACGGCTGGAGACATCGCCCCGGCGTTTTCTGATGGATCATGTTGGCAATCAGCTCTTTGCCCGTGCCGGACTCCCCCTGAATGAGCACCGTCGTGTCCTCGGAGAGCGCGACTTTGTCCACCATCTGCACGACTTCCCGCATCGGACCCGACTCGACGAGCACCGGCTCGCCGTGGGCGGCCTTTTCTCGGTCGGCCAGGTTTCGAACCTGGTTGCGCAGCCTTCTTGCCTCGAGCGCGCGCCGGAAAGTCACGATGAGCTCGGGTAGACGCACCGGCTTGGCGAGGTAATCGAAGGCCCCTGCCTTCAGCGCCTGGACCGCGCTGTTCACGTCGGCATAGGCGGTGGCCATCACCACGAGCGTGTCGATCTGCCGTTCACGCGCCTCGCGCAGAAGCTCTGCCAGGAGCTTGACGCCATCGGTGTCCGGCAGGTTGCGGTCGAGGATCACGAAATCCGTCGGTTCTCGTTGCCAGATGCGAAGTCCTGCCTCGCCGCTCGCCGCGGTCGCCACCTCGAACCCGTCGGCGCTGAGCGCCTCCTCGACCACGATGCGGAACGTCTTCTCGTCATCGATGACCAGTACGCTCGGTTTCATGATCCACTCGCCGCCGAAGAATGCGCCTCAGCGTCCGCTGCTTCGCGTGCCTCGACCCTCGGATCGCTCGAAGACTTCGGCAAACGTACCTGCAGAAGCGCTCCTCCTAGGTCGGAGGAAGGCTGCGCCTCCAAGCGCCCACCGTGCGCCTGGACATAGCGCAGCGATGTCGGCAGGCCAAGCCCGGTACCGTTCGGCTTGGTGGTAAAGAACGGCTCGAACAGGCGGCGTCGCACTTCATCGGAGAATCCGGGACCGTCGTCAGCAACTTCGACGCACGCCTCTTGTTGCTCCAGCCAGGCTCGCACCCGCACCTTGTGCCCGGCCTCCACCGCGTTTTTGATCAGGTTCATCACCACCCCTTGAATCTTGCGGCCATCGCACTCGAACATGAGCCGAGGAGGTACTTCCACCGTCACATCGGCACCGCGATCGGCGATCAAATCGCCGAGCAGCTCGACGGCCCGATGCACGAGCGCCGACATATCTTCCACTTTCTTCTCGACGCGCGGAGGACTGGAGAAAGAGGAAAACGAATCGATGACGTCGCGCAGCCGCTCGATTTCGGCCAAGACTTGCACGCGCAGTCGGCCGACGCTCGAGCTCGAGGGATTTTCGATGATCAACTCCACCGCCATGCCGAGCCCATTGAGCGCGTTCTTGAGCTCGTGTGCAATGGCGGCCGAGGTCGTCCCCATGGCCGCGACGCGTTCGGCTTTGACGAGCGCCGTCTGCGCGCGCTCGAGCTCCGCCGTTCGCTCGACGACTCGCTCCTCGAGCGAGCTGGCGGCATCGCGAAGCTCGCGGTCGCGCTGCTGGATGGCCCGCTCCATTTCCAAAAAGGCATGCGCCAGGGCACCGAGCTCGTCGCCGCCGACTAGCTTACGCACGTCCGCGGAAGGGCCGTGTTGGCCGGAGGCGATGCGCGCAGCGCTCGCACTGAGAAGCTGCAGCGGTTGGGCCAGGTAAGCCGAAAGCCAGAGGCCCGCACCCGCCGCCACCAACATACCGAAGAGCAAGATTCCCGCGAGAACCCACGCCTGCCGCCGCACGTGCTGTACGAGCACCCACCACGGCCTTCGAAAAACGACGACGAAATCGGTATGGGCCTCGACGGACGCGAATGCGAAGAGCGATTCCTCACCATTCAGAGTGCGCGTCAACGTTCCCGACGGCCCGTTCGACGCCGCGCGAGCAACCTCGGCCCATTGCGAAGATCGGTTCAGCGCCGCTTGGTCGCTGGGAAAGATGACTTGCCCTCCCTTGTCGAGAAGAACAGCCTCGGTGTGGGGGGGCAGGTCGTCGCGCAGTCCAGGAATGATGATGTTCGCTTGGTCGAGTGCAATGATGCCGATGAGCGCTCCCACGAAGCGGTGTCGCCGCATCACGGGCTGGACGATTTGAACGGTGCGACCCACCGACGGATCCTCGGCCACCTGGAACCGAGCCTCGGAACCTGCTTTTGCCAGCGCGCGGAACCACGGCAGATCGCCGAAGCGCCGGTTCTTCCACTCGGCCCGATCCGGCACGGCTCCGATGCAATCCCCGTCCGCCGATACGAGGAGCCGAGCGGTATTGTAGAGCACCGAGTGGTGGTGGGCGCTCTCCAGTAGCTGCGCCTCGGGAGCGTGATTCTCATCACTTAGGTCGATTTGGGGCAAAAGGGTGAGTCGATCGAGCTCACCCTCCAAGATCTCGAGATTGTCCCGTAAGGCAAAGGCGCGATTTTCGGCGAGAAGTTGGTGCTCGCGCGTCAGCTGTTCCCGCGTGTTGTGGGCTGATTGATAAATGAGGATGCCGCCCGTCAGGCCGATCGAGATGGCCAAGAGCACGCAAAGAACGAGGGAGAGCTTGGTCCGGAGCGTCAACTCTCCGGTTTTACCACGCGCCGGTTCCGCTCAACGATGCCGAGCTTCTGCCGGCTGCACCCGAGCCGTCGGGAATCACGGCCGCGAGGTTCAATAGCAGCCGGCGAATGACCTTCGCTTTCGCCTTCTCGCCGCTTCGTTGCCAAAGGTAGAGAGCCTGCCTCATGGCTTTGCTCGCTTCGTCTCTGGCACCCATTCGGGCCAGCATGTCGCCCAGCATCATCCAGCGAGCGGCATTCGGTTCGCCGAGCCCGCAAGCTTCACGAAGGGTCATCGAAGCACGACGGGGCTCGCCTTTGCGTCGGAGCTTCTGCGCGCGCACGGTAAGCTCTCGTGCGCGCTCTTCGAAGTCGACGTAATTCGGTTGACTCCACGCAGGTTTGCCCACTCGGTAGCTCCTTATCCGACTTCTGCCAGTCCGGGCAGAAAAGTGATTCTGCACGGAATACCTGCGAAGGGCGTGCCGTTCCCGCGCTCCCCTCACTCTGGCCTGTCAAAGGCCCGAGTCGGCCATGCACCACGACATTGCGATCACGCTTGAAGGCCGTCGCTTAGAACGAGGCTCGATAGAGCTCGAGTAGATCGCTTCGACTGCACGGCCGAGGATTGAGGCGGTGACAAGCGTCCTCGATGGCGCCGTCCGTCAGCGCGTCGAGCTGCTCCTTTTTGGCGCCGGCCTCGCCGAGCGATTTGGGTAGTCCGATCTGCCCGCGAAGCTCACGCAAACGTGCCGAGAGGGCGCGCGACGATGGCTCGGCTCCGAGCGCGCGAGCCGCGTCTGCCAGACGCGATTCCACTACGGGGGCATTGTACTCGACCACCGCCGGCAGACAGAGCGCATTGGCGAGTCCGTGATGGAGGCCGCTGATATTCGACAGAGGGTGCGCCAGAGAGTGGCACGCACCGAGTCCCTTCTGAAACGCGACCGCGCCCATCATCGCCGCCTTCATCATCGCCCCGCGAGCGTCGAGATCCGAAGGCGTCGCGACGGCGCGCGGCAGATACTCGGCCACCAGGCGCAGCCCTCCCAACGCGATCGCATCCGCCATCGGATGATCGCCCAACGCGACGTAGGCCTCGAGACAATGCGTCAGCGCATCGAAACCGGTCGCCGCCGTCGTGCGCAGAGGCATGCTCTGCGTGAGCTCGGGATCGAGGATCGCCGCGCTCGGCATCAGGTACGGCGAAAAGATGACCGTCTTGCGACGATTGGCTTCGAGCGTCACGACGCCGCTTCGCCCCACTTCGCTCCCCGTCCCTGCCGTCGTCGGAAGTGCCAGCATCGCTGGCATGTCGGCGGTGATGTACTGATCCCCACCGGTGGCATCGTCGTAATCGAGCAGCGGCCTCTCGTGCACGCCCGGTCTCGCTTTGAGCCGAATGATCTTCCCCACGTCGAGCGCCGACCCCCCACCGAGCGCCACGATCAGCTCCGCGCGCGCCGCTCGAAACGCGCGCACCCCCTCGTACACATTCCTTTCGAGTGGATTCGACTCGACGTCGGCAAAGACTGCGACGTCGATCCCCGCCGCCCGCAGCGACCCCTCCACGGCTTTCGAGAGTCCCGCCCCGACCACGCCCTTATCGGTCACCAGCAGCGCTCGGTTCGCCCCAAACCGCTTCGCCTCCGTTCCCGTTTCGCGCGCCGCGCCCACCCCGAACAGCACCCGCGTCGGAAACGACCAGATCGCCAAATTCGCCATGGCAAGAGCTTACTCCGGATCGAAAGGCCATGAAAATCCGATAGAACGAGCCGTTCTTTCCTACCAGCCTTCGGGAATCCGTCCCGCCAAACAGGTGATCGTGTTCGGGGCGCGCGGAGTGGACCAGGCGGCGCGGGTGGGGCGGTCGGGCGAGCCACCGACGAGGCCCTCGGTCGGTGCCCACGTGGGCGCGTTGCCCGGCTCGAGTAAGTGGAGGCCGCTCTGCCAATAGCCGATGATGAACGTGTGGCCTGCCGCGGGACGGCCGAAGAAATCGGTGCAGCGATGGGCGAAGTCATGACCCTGCGCGGCGCCGAATGTTTCGCATGTGCGAAACCAGATGCGGGCTCGATCGCTCAAACGCTCGCGGATATCGCGGAGCGCGCGGTGATAACGGTGGCTCGCGAGGAGCGCCCCCGCATCGAGCGATGCGCCGGCGAGAAGCAAGCGGCCCCACTTGCCGTGGCCCCAATACTGGACTTCATCGATGGGTTGATCCGCTCGGAAACTCGAGAGCCACTCGAGGCCTTCCTCCCAATTCTGCGCGCCGTGAGCGCCGTCCGAACGGCGGAGCACGGAGTAAAGAACGCTGCCCGCGCTCCACGCGCGGGTCAGGCCGAGACCGGCTCGATTCACGCACGTGCGATCGTAGAGGATGAGCCGCAACCCTGCCGACATGCGCCAAGCTTAGCGCCGGCGGGCTTAGACCGCTTCGAAGTAGCGGCGGAGCTCCCAGTCGGTCACCGCCAGTTGGTATTGGCGGACTTCCCATTCGCGCGTGCGTACGTAATGGTCGACGAAAGGTGCGCCGAGGAGCTCTCGCGCGACCGCACTCGACGCGAGAAGCTTGGTGGCTTCGGCGAGCGTTCTGGGCAGAGGTTTGTGCACTTCACCCGGGGCGCTCGCGTCGCCGCTGGCCGGCGGCGGCGGGCTGAGCTCGCGATCGATGCCGTGGAGCCCGGCCGCCAGGCAGGTTGCGATGGCGATGTACGGATTGATGTCGGCGGCGGTCTGGCGGTATTCGACGCGGGTCGCGCTGGGATCGCCGGCGCCGATCACGCGTAACGCGCAGGTCCGATTCTCGAAGCCCCAGCTCGCGGTGAGCGGCGCCCATACACCGGGCACGTAGCGCTTGTAGGTATTGACGTTCGGCGAGAAGAGCGCCGTCAGCTCGGGCATCAGCTCGACCTGGCCGGCGATGTACTGGCGCATGGTCTTCGAGAGCCCGTTGGGCTCCGCGGGAGCGGCAAAAACATTCTGGCCCTCGCGCCACAAGCTCTGATGAATGTGCCCCGACGTGCCCGGGAGCGCCGCATTCCATTTGGCCATGAACGTGACCATGAGGCCGTGCTCGTGGGCGATTTGCTTCATCGCCGGTTTGAAGAGCGCCGCTTTGTCGGCCGCCCGCAGACACTCGTCGTAACGAATGGCGACCTCGTAGACGCCAGGGCCTGTCTCGGTGTGCAGCCCCTCCACCTCGATGTCGAAGGCTCGCATCCCGTCGAAGATGCTGCGCATGAGCGACGAATTCTGGCCCTCGCGAACCCACGAGTAGCCGAACATGCCGGGCGAGAGCGGTTCGAGATTCGTAAAGCCCTTCGCGTGCAGCGAGCCGGGCGTCTCACGGAAGAAGAAGAACTCGTATTCGACGGAAAATTTGGCCGAGTAGCCCTTTTGCGCGGCCCGCGCGATCACCGTACGCAAAAGTGAGCGCGGGCAAGCAGGATGAGGCCCGCCGTGCTCGTCGCGAAAGTCGGCGAGAATGGCGACCGCGCCGGGCTCCCAGGGGATCGGCCGGAGCGTCGACAGATCGAGCACGGCGTGCGCGTCGGGATAACCGGTATGCCAGCCGGTGACCTGCGCGTTGTCGTAAAGAACGTCGTTGATGTCCCAGCCGAAGATGACGTCGCAGAAACCGAAGCCGCTCTTGATGGCCGACTTCAGCTTGTCGAGAGACACGTATTTGCCCCGCAGGATCCCATCGACGTCGAAGCCGCCGATTTTCGCTCGTGTGATGCCGCGCTGCTCGAGATCCTTCAGAAGCTCTTCGGAATCGGACATGGTGCGCCATCCTCAGGTGGCAGGAACTTCACGTCGCTACCCAAACCGTCTTCGTCTGCGTGTAGAGGTCGAGCGCCTGCGCGCCCATTTCTCTGCCCCAGCCTGATTGCTTCACCCCGCCGAACGGCGCCGCGCTGTCGAAACCGCTCCAGAGGTTCACCCACACCGTGCCGGCGGCGATTTCGCGCGCAAGCCGATGCGCTCGGCCCACGTCTCTGGTGAAAACCGCACCCACCAGGCCATACGTGGTGCCATTTGCGAGGGTCACCGCTTCGTCGTCGTCGCTTGCCGTGAGCACGGCCAACACGGGCCCGAAGATTTCTTCCTGGGCGATCGTCATCGAGGGCTTCACGTCATCGAAAACCGTGGGCTTGACGAAATAGCCCTTGCCCTTCGTTCCTTCGGTGTCCCGCTCTCCGCCCGCGACCAGCGTCGCCCCTTCGTTCTTGCCGGCCTCGATGTAACGCAAAATCGTTTCCAGCTGGCGCGCCGAAACTTGCGCCCCCATCTGGGTCGACGCGTCGAGCGGATCGCCGAGGCGAAGCGCCTTGGCCTTGGCGGCGAGCTTGCTCACGAACTCGTCTTTCACTTTACGATGGGCAATGACCCGGCTCGAAGCGGAGCAGACTTCCCCCTTGTTGGCGAAAATGCCCCAAAAGCAGGCGCGAACGGCGGCGTCGACGTCGGCGTCGTCGAGGACGACGAGCGGCGACTTGCCTCCCAATTCGAGCGAGAGCTTCTTCAGGTTGGTGTCGGCCGAAGCATGGAGGAGCCGGCGCGCAGTGCGAATGCTACCGGTGAACGCGATCTTGTCGACATCGGGATGCCGAGCCAGGGCCTCGCCGGCGGGATCGCCATAACCGGGAACGACGTTGACGACGCCGTCGGGCACACCGGCTTCCTTGCAGAGCTCGCCCAACACGAGCGCGGTGAGCGGCGTGTATTCGCTCGGCTTGAGAACCACGGTGTTGCCGCAGGCGAGCGCCGGCGCGATCTTCCAGCACGCCATGAGCAGTGGGTAATTCCAAGGGACGATCTGGCCGCAGACGCCCACCGGTTCGCGGAGCGTGTAGCAGAGATAGTCTCCGTCGACCGGAATCGTCTCACCGTGGATCTTGGTGGTGAAGCCGGCGTAGTAGCGAAAGATGTCGGCCGACGGGGGAAGATCGCCGCGCAGGGCCTCGCGGATCGTCTTGCCATTGTTGAGCGATTCGATGGTGGCGAGCTCGTCGCTATTTTTTTCGATGAGCTCGGCGATCTTCCAGAGCAGCCGCCCGCGCGCCGACGAAGCCATCTTGCGCCACGAAGGATCTCCGAGCGCGCGCCGCGCCGCTTGGACCGCCCGGTCGATGTCTTGGCCGCCAGCTGCGCCGACTCTGGCGAGCAGCGAACCATCGGCGGGATTGGTGACATCGAGGGTCTTGCCCTCCGAGGGGAGCACCTTCTTGCCGTCGATGAAGAGCGGGACGACGTCGGTGAAACGCTTGCGGACCGTGGCCGGATCCATGGCGGCGAGTGTAGCAACGGGCCCCGAGCTTTGGCCAGGAGGCTATTGGCTAGCGGTGTTTTCGAGGGTCTCGCGCGCCACGACGAGGGGATCGAAAGGCTTCTGCAAGCAGCGATTCGGCACGCGGGAGATGAACGAACGGATTTCGGGCGTGTAGACGCCGCCGGTCATGAAGAGGACCTTGTCGGCGATCTCCGGGCGAACGCGGGAGAGCTCGGCGAACACGTCCATTCCGGTCAGATCGGGCATCATGAGATCGCAGAAGATGACGTCGAAGATTTCGCCGCCCGACAAGACCTTCAAAGCTTCCGCACCGCTCTTGGCGATGCGCACCTTGAACTCTTGAGAAAGCGTGAGCCGAAAGGCATTGCCGAGGACATGATCGTCGTCGATGACGAGAACGCTCGCTCGGGTGGTCGGGGGCCTCCGAGCGGGCTTGTCGTCGGAGACCGCGGTCTCCAGCCGAACACCGTTGGCGGCCGGCAGCAGAACGACGAACGAGCTGCCGCGGCCGAGCTCACTTTTGGCGGCGATCGAGCCGCCGTGCGACGTCACGATGTTCCGGCACACCGAAAGGCCGAGCCCGGTACCGACCCCCACCGGTTTGGTCGTGAAGAACGGTTCGAAAATGCGAGGAAGAATTTGCGGATAGATGCCGGGGCCGTTGTCGCGCACTTCGATCATCACCTGCCCACTGGAATCGAGCGACGTGACGACCCGTATCTCGCACGATTCGAGAGGACGGCCGGTCGGAAACGCTTGCGCGGCGTTGACGAGCAGATTCAGAAAGACTTGCGCCAGGCGCGGCTCACTGGCCATGACCCAAGGAACTTCGGAAAACTCGCTGACGACATTGGCGCGATAGCGAAGCTCATTCGACGCCATGCGGATCGCCGACCGCAACACGTCGTGCACGTCGACCGGCGAAGCGTCGTGATCGTCGGCGCGCGCGAACGTCCGGAGATCCCGAGCAATGAGCCGCATCCTCTCGACGCCGTCGCGAATGTTGATGAAAGGCTCGGTCATCTTGGCCAGCGTGGCCGACAGGCCGGCGATATCGGCGTCATCCGGGTATCGCAAGCGCAAGGTCTTGGCGAGCTGGATGACCGGCTTCCCCTCGCGCACGAGGAAGTCCAAACAAGCGACGACGTAGCTGAGCGGGTTGTTGATCTCGTGCGCTACGCTTGCCGCAATCGTGCCGACGGCCACCATCCGCTCGGCCGACAGGAGGGTGGCCTGCATCCGGCGCGGATCGGTCACGTCGGTTGCCACCCCCAACATTCCGCCTTCCGGACCGCCAATCGGCGCGTGCCAAGTCTCGAAGACCAGCGACGCCGCCTCGACGACCTCCATGAACGACTCGCCCGCCAGCGCGCGCGTCACGTTGGCGGTGATCGCTGGATAGTCCCGGCAAATGTCGAAAATCGATTGGCCGATCAAGTCGCTCGGCTTGACGCCGAGTTGGGCCAGGACCCTCCCCTCGGCGAGCGTGAACACCCCATTCTTGTCGGTTGCAAACGCGATGAGCGGCGCGTGGTTGACGACATCGAGCAGCCGCTCGTGCATGATCGCGGCCCGCTCGCGTGCGCGAAGCGCCTTCGCGAGGGCCTCGGCGCGATTCGTTTCGGCGCGCCACCGCGCGCTTTCGGCCAGAACCTGAGGGGTCACGTCGTAGAACGCCACGACAACGTAAGCCACCTCGCCGCTCGACGAAAAGATCGGCTTGGCGATCGCCCGCACGTTCAGCTGCGTTCCGTCACGATGGTGAATGACGAGATCTTCGGCGGTGACCGTGGCCTTCTCGCGAAGGGCACGCGCGAACGGCAGGTCCGAGTCGGCGCAGGGCTGGCCATTCTGATGGTGGAGCCGGTACACGGTTGCGTATTGACCGGTCAGCACGTCTTCATCGGGCGGCATGCCGACGATGTCGTTGAAGGCGGCATTGGCGTAGAGAAACTCCCCATTCGGAGCTTGGGCCACCCAGATCCCGACCGGCAGATCGTGCGCAACGGCGGCGATGAACGCGGTTTCGAATTGGGTCATGCTCGCCTGCCCAGGAACGGCCTCTGCACGACAACGGTCATTCTTGCCAACTCTTGAGTCGGGCTTCAGCCCCCCCCCGAGCATGGTAGCGAGGATCTGCCGCAGTAACGCTAGGGACCGCTCACCCCGCGGGGGCCAGGACGGCGGCCACCCTCGCCAGTGCCCGAATGTCGTGCACATCCCCCGCAAATGCCGGAACCTCGACCCGGATCGCCCTCTCCGCCGCGCCGAAGGAGGCCAGTGCGCCGAGGTGCTTGCGGTCGAGTTCGCCGAGGCGCGCCTCTTCGTCGAACGCCTGAAGGGCGCGCTCTTCTGCGCCTGCCGGGAGCGCGAGACCGCGGCGCGCGAGGGCGGAACGCACGGCGGCCTGACTCGGGCGGCCTCGCCGGGCAGGCCGAATGCGATTCACGACGACGGCATCGCGCGGCATCTGTTGTTCGCGCAGGCGATCGGCGAAATAGAGAATCTCTCGAATGCTCATGGGGTCGGGCGACGTCACCAGCACGTAGGCCACCTCTTTTCCGCGCAACGCTCGTCGGACCTGGTCGGCGCGCGTTCGGAAGCCGCCGAACATTTCGTTGATGAGCACCACGAGCTCGGCGAGAGCCTCGAGGAATCCCTGGCCGGTGAGGCGCGCCATTCCCCGCAGAGCCGCCGCCGCACCCCGCGCGAGAAAATTGAAACTGAGCTTGCCCGATGATTGGAACGCGGTCATGAGCCATCGCAGCACGGCGCTGTCGAGCGCGTCGATCATTCGTTCGGGCGCGTCGAGAAAATCGAGTGCGTTCGCCGTGGGAGGCGTATCGACGATGATGAGATCCCAGCGCGGGTCGTCGCGCAGCACATAAAGTCGCTCCATCGCCATGTACTCTTGCGTGCCGGCGAGCGAGGTCGAGATGTGGCGGTACAGTTTGTTTCTCAAGATGCGGTCGCGCACGTCGGGCGACGAGGCATGGCGGGCGATGAGCTCGTCGAAGGTCGTCTTGGTGTCGAGCATCATCACCGAGAGCGAACCGCGCACCGCGAATCCCGCGTCCCGGAAGCGCTTGGGGTCGATGAGCTGTGCTTCGGTCATCACCTCGGGCAGGCCGAGGCTTTCGGCCAAGCGGCGAGCGGGGTCGATCGTGAGGCAGAGTGTGCGCTTGCCCGCGGCGGCCGCGGCGAGGCCCAGAGCAGCTGCCGTTGTCGTCTTGCCCACCCCTCCGCTGCCGACACAGAGAATGATGCGACGCGAGTCGATGAGGGGCCGGAGCGACACCGGGTCCCTCTTAGCCTGAGCGCGCCCAGCGACAAAACGGAAATTTGGCCCGGACACGGGACATTGACCAAGCTTCGTTTCCTGATGATGAAGCACACTCCCAACGAGCGGCGCACGCGCCGCAGCGATGATGTGATGACCGCCCTTCACTACCAGCTGGCCTTCGCACGCCACGAAGGCGGATTCGACGCGCTGGTTCTCGCCGACTCGGCCGGCTGCCTCGTGGCGGGGGCGGGAGCCTGGCCGACGTGCGAGATGCTCGCCGCTTGTGCGCCTCTCTTGGCCGAACCGCCCTCGCCTTCGGTCGAGGATGCGCTGGCCGATCAGCCTCGCGACCTGGCGATCGAAAAGCTCATGATCGATGGCAGCGAGGTGCTCTTGTGTGGGCGCGGAGGCGGCAGTGGTCAGCTACCCGGTCTCGCCATGACCCGGGCAGCGTCGGGCTGCCGTCGCATTCTGGGCGCCCAGGCTTAGGCCCGTTCAGGCTCGGGCGTGGACCGGCGGTCCTTTCTAGCGCTGAGCGCCGCCACCAGCGCAACCCTCGGCTGCGCCGTCGCGACCCGTCGTACGCCTGCGGAGCCGACAGGCCTCGCGCCACATCGCGACATCGAGGAGGCGACCATCGCCGAGCTGTCGGCCAAGATGCAGCGCGGCGAGGTCACTTCGGTCGCCCTCGTCGACCGCTATATCGCGCGGATCGAGGCGATCGACCGCGCCGGTCCGACGCTCAGAAGTGTGATCGAGATCGATCCCGACGCGCGCGCCGTTGCCGCGCAACTGGACGAGGAACGGCGGCGGAGAGGGCCGCGCGGCCCACTCCATGGGATTCCGATCCTCGTCAAGGACAACATCGATACCGCCGGCCGCCTCCGCACCACGGCGGGATCGCTCGCCCTCGCCGCCGCGGCCGCGCCACCGGATGCAGAGGTCGCCGGCCGCCTGCGCGGAGCGGGGGGCGTCATTCTGGGCAAGACGAATCTCAGCGAATGGGCCTACATTCGCTCGCTCCGCTCGACGAGTGGCTGGAGTGCGCGGGGCGGGCTCACCAGAAACCCGTACGCACTCGACCGCAACCCCAGCGGCTCGAGCTCGGGCTCTGCGGTAGCCGTGTCGGCCAATCTCGCGGCGGCAGCATTGGGAACGGAGACCGACGGATCGATCGTCAGTCCGTCTTCCATTTGCGGGATCGTCGGACTCAAGCCGACGGTGGGACTCGTCAGCCGCGCCGGCATCATTCCCATTTCGCATACGCAGGACACGGCGGGACCGATGACCCGATCGGTGGCCGATGCCGCGATCTTGCTCGGCGTTCTGGCCGCGAGCGATCCGCGCGATCCCGCCACGGCGGCGCAGCGCGGACGGGCGATACCCGACTACCTGGCCGCGCTTCGTGCCGACGGAGCTCGTGGCAAACGCATCGGGGTCGTGCGCAGCTTTGCCAACATTTCTCGGCAAGTGATGGCCCTGTTCGACAGCGCCGTGGAGGACCTGCGGCGGATCGGTGCGGTGATCGTCGACCCCGTCAGCATCGGGCCGGTCGCCAAGCTCGACGACCCCGAGCTCGAAGTGCTCCTCTACGAGCTCAAGGCCGGCATGGCCGCTTACTTCGCGCGGCGTCCGGGAGCTCCGGTGAAGACGCTCGACGATCTGGTGCGATTCAACCGCGATCGTCCGAAGGAAGAGCTCCGTTATTTCGGCCAGGAGCTGTTCGAGCAAGCCGCCGCAAAGGGCCCCCTCACCACGCCGGCGTATCTCGAAGCGCTCGCAACGTGCAGGCGTTTGTCGCGCGACGAAGGCATCGACCAGGCGATGCGAACCGGCAGCCTCGATCTTCTCGTCGCACCCACCGGCGGTCCGGCCTGGCTCACCGATCTTTTGAACGGCGACTCCTACACCGGAAGCAGCTCCACGCCCGCTGCCGTCGCCGGCTATCCGAGCGTGACCGTTCCTGCCGGCATGCTCCGCGGCCTTCCCATCGGCATTTCGTTTTTCGCCGGCCCTTTCAGCGAGCCGACACTACTCGCCGTCGCCCATGCCTACGAGCAGTCGACGCGCCATCGAGCCGCGCCGCGCTTTTTGCCGACGCTCGAGCTCTAGCGGACGAGCAGCGTTCCAACCAACCCGGGGCTGTCGATCGCGCGAACCAAATCGCCGCCAGCGAGGCGGCCCACGATGAAAACGGCGGGCACCCCCTTGGCGAGCGCCGCGAAGCCCTCGGTGAGCTTCGGTATCATGCCGCCTTTGATTTGCCCGGCGGCGATGGCACGTTCTGCGTCGGCCTGGGTCAACCGCGCGAGGCGCGACGACGGGTCGGAGGGATCGGAGAGAACGGCGCCGACGTCGGTCACCAGAACGAGGGCGGCCGCGCCGAGCGATCGGGCGAGATCACTGGCGACGGCATCGGCGTTGATGTTGTAAACCGTACCGCGTTCGTCGGCTCCGAGACAGGCCACGACCGGAATGTGTCCGGCACCCACGAGTAATTCGAGGAGCTGCTCGTTGACGCCGATGACATCACCGACCCAACCAAAGTCGATCGCCTCCTCCCCTGCCCCGGCAACGACGACGGGCGGACGCCGGCATGCGCGCAACGTGAGAGCGCTTGCCCCGTGCAACCCCACCGGCGACCCACCGGCGCGAACGACGGCCGCGCAAAGGTCGACGTTGACGATACCGGCCACCGCCATCTTGAGGACCTCGAGCGCAGCGGCGTCGGTGACCCGGCGCCCGGCGACGATCTTCGGCTGTTGTCCGAGCTTTCCCTGGAGCTCGGTGACTTGAGGTCCTCCTCCGTGCACGACGATCACGGCGTGGCCCGTCGAGCCCAGCGCGACGAGATCTTGCGCCAGCGACTCCAGATAGGACGATCGCGCGATCTCGCCTCCGAGCTTGATCACGTAGCAGGAGCTCAGGGCCACGGACCGGTGTCCTCGAGCGTTGTCCTTTCGTCGAGTCCGAGCATCAAGTTCATCGACTGGATCGCTTGCCCCGCTCCACCTTTGATGAGGTTGTCGGTCACCGCGAAGACGCTCAGCAAACGCCTGCCGCGCAGCGCAGGTCCGGCTTGCGCGGCGACCTCCGCGTAATTCGAACCGGCGACGGCAACGACTTCCGGTAGCCGCTTGGAAGGCACACGTACGAACGGCTCTCCCGCGAACGCTTCTGCATAAAGCGCGCGGATCTGCTCGGCACTCACCGATTCCGGCACGTGGACGAACGACGTTGCGAAAATCCCCCGCACGAGCGGCGCGGAAACGGGCACCAGGCGTATCTCGAGGTCCCGCGCCCCGGCGGATGCCAAAGTCTCCTCGATTTCCGGCACGTGCTGGTGCTCGAGCGGTTTGTACGTTCTCAGGTTGCCGGCGCGAACAGGGTGATGAGTCCCCGCGCTCGGCGCCACGCCCGAACCGCTGGATCCGGTGATGCCCACCACTTCCACTTCCCCCTCGAGGAGGCCGGCGCGCGCGAGCGGCAGGAGCCCGAGCTCGATCGTGGTCGCGAAGCACCCGGGCGAAGCGACGTATCGGGCCGTACGAAGCGCCTCCCGGTTGAGCTCGGGCAGACCGTACACGAATGTTCCGAGCAGCGACGGCGCCGGATGCTCCGCGCCGTAATACCGGCGGTATGCGGAAGCACTTCGCAAACGAAAATCGCCCGACAGATCGACGATCCGCACCCCGGCCTGCATGAGCTCGGGGACCACGCCGGCGCTTACACGATGCGGCAAACCGAGCAGGACGACGTCCACCCCTGCGCTGACCTCGCGCGGCGTCAGCTTTTCGAACCGCAGATCGGTGGCCCCCTCGAGCGCCGGGTGGGCGTCCGAAACGACCTGCCCAACGAAGTCGACCGAGGCCACCCGGACGAGCTCGACGTCGGGATGACGCAAGAGGCGGCGGATCAGCTCTGCCCCCCCGTACCCACTGCCGCCCATCACCGCCGCTCGGAAGTGCTTCATGAAGTGATCCTAGCGCCGGCCAACATGACTGCGTCAATCTCTCGCTACCCGATCGTTGCGTCGGAGTAGCCATGCCCCACGAAACGACTGACCGGGCAGGCGGAACATGGGCTCGGCAAAGCGGAAGTGGCGACGCCTCGCGGCTGTGGCCTCTGAAACGCTGTTCCGACGGCCTCGCCGTCATTTACCTGGCCGACGCGCGGCAATTGCCGATCGTGATCTGTCATGGCCAAGATCTGACGCAGCAATGCTAAGAACGGTGCCCATCGGCCGGGCGAGGCTGCGAGCAATGCTACGTTGGTCGCGTCGATGCGTGTTGCGCTGCTCGTCTTCATCGGGGTGCTGCTCGGCACCGCCGCCCCACTGCGAGCCGATGCTGGCGACGAGCTCGCGATTTCCCTGCTCACTTTCGGACCCGGGGACCACCCTTTCAGCAAGTTCGGCCACCAGGCGCTTCTGGTCGAGGATCACGAAAGAGGCACCCGCCTCGTCTACAACTACGGCACGTTTTCGTTCACTTCCGTCTGGCTCGTTCCCAAATTCTTGCTCGGAAAGTACCGCTACTGGCTCTCGGTTCAGCCTCTCGAGCGGACCATCGATGCGTACGCGGCCGAGAATCGCTCGATGGTGGTCCAGCGGTTGCGGCTGACCGCGCAGCAGAAACGGAACGTCGCCGATTTTCTTTCGTGGAACGCGCGAGACGAAAACAAGTACTACGTCTTCGACTACTATCGTGACAATTGCGCCACGCGCCTCCGCGATCTGATCGACCGGGCCAGCGGAGGGGCCCTGGCGCGCGTTTCCTCGGCGCCGGCGGAGATGACCTGGCGCGAACACACCCAGCGACTCACCGCGAACCATCCGCCGGTCTACGCTGCCCTCTACGTCGCCATGGGCGATGTCATCGATCGACCGATCACGGTTTGGGAAGAAATGTTTCTTCCCGCCAAGGTCGAAGAGACGGCGCGACGCGCGACGACGGAGTCTCCGCTCGGCCCTGTTCCCCTCGTCGAAACGGAAGCCGTGCTCCTCTCCGACCGAAGAGCGCCGGCGCCCGCGCGGGCGCCGCACTGGACCGGGTTCGCGCTGCTCATCGGAGCGACGTGCGCGAGCTTGTTCGTGGGATTGGGGTGGGCCGCGTCACGGGGCCAGCGTTTGGCCCGCTTGGCGCTCGGTCTCGGCGTGGCTGCCCTGGGATCGATCTTGGGCACTTCGGGCGCCCTGTTCGTCTTTCTTTGGGCGTTCACCAATCACGAGGTCGCGCACCACAACGAGAACATCCTGCAATGCGCTCCCTTCGCTCTTCTCCTCGGCTGGAGTGGGCTGCGTCTTTCAATGGGTCGCGCCGGCGGCGCGTCCCGCACGGTCGTCATCGCGCTCGCCGCGCTCGCGAGTTCGGCGCTCGGGCTGCTCCTCAAGATCCTGCCTTGGTTCGACCAGGACAATTGGCAAGTCATCGCGCTGCTCGCCCCGCTTTGGGCAGGCATCGCGCTGGCGAGCTTGCTCGCCGGCCACGTCTTCGCCCGCGCGGGATCATACGAGAACGGGTAACGCCGCGAGCTTTCGGTTCATGAGCCGCGACGGATCGAACGCGGAGAGCAGCTCGCCAGGCGTCAACCCGGTGCCCGCAACAACATCGGCGAGACCGAGCGCACCGGCGAGCAACCCGATGATCGCCGCCGGCGCAGCACGGCGGTCGCGATGATCGCGGAGTGCTACGCCGTGGGTGCGCTTGGCCAGACGCGTGCCGTCGGCGGCCACGACGATGGCGTGGTGAGCGTATCGAGGCGGGTGGGCGCCGAGCAGGTCGCACAATAAGACCTGACGGGCAACCGACGAGAGAAGATCGGCGCCCCGAACCACTTCGGTCACGCCCATCGCGAGGTCATCGACGACGACCGCCAACTGGTACGCATAGACGCCGTCGCCTCGGCGAAGTACGAAGTCGCCGACGGAGCGCCACACGTTTTCGGCCACCGGCCCCTGCAGGCGATCCTCGACCCTGATTTCCCGATCCGGCACCTTGATTCGCACGGCCGGGGCCCGCTTCCACGGTCGCGGCTCCATTCCCAGCTCGCGGCAGGTCCCCGGGTACCGCGGTCCCTCGTCGCCCGCATGGGGAGCGCTGGCAACCTGCGCGATCTCGGTTCGCGAGCAATCGCAGAGGTAAGTGAGACCTCGGTCGGCGAGCTCCGCGAGGGCGCGGTCGTAATGTCCGGTGCGTTCCGACTGACGATAAGGGGCATTCGGGCCCCCGACATCCGGCCCCTCGTCCCAATCGAGACCGAGCCACCGAAGATCCTCGAGCTGACGCGCCTCGGCACCGCTGCGAACCCGTGGTGTGTCGATGTCCTCGACGCGTACGATGAACGACCCACCTTGCGAGCGAGCAGAGAGCCAGGACACGAGCGCGCACGCCGCCGACCCGAGGTGCAGGTCGCCGGTCGGCGAGGGTGCGAAAAGTCCACGATACCTCGAACCGCCCATCAAGGCATCAGCGTTGCTCGATCGCCACGAAGCGCGTCGCGTTCTCTCGCCTGATCTTCAGCAGAACCGGCTTGCCCGACGGGGCCGCAGCGAATCTTTGCGTCACCTCCGACGCGCGGGCAACCGGGGTGCGATTGACCTCGAGGACGACGTCTCCCGGTTCGAGCGATCCGTCGGCCGAGCCACCGGGAACCACCCGCTCGACGACGACACCCTGCCCGGGCACATCCACGAGGTGCACGCCCCAATCGGTGGGCGCCGAAGACCCGCGCCCGGGGGCGCCGCCGGGGGCCGGCTGGCGTCCACGGGGCTCGTCGCGCAGCTCGTCGAGCGTGACGTCCACCGTGCGCGACGTGCGCTCGCGAAGGAACTCGACCTTGACCTTGGAGCCCGGCAGGTTTCGGGCCACCGCGCGTGGCAAATCTTCCGAGCGACCGACGTCGACTTGGTTGATACGCACGATGAGATCGCCCGCGCGGAGCCCGGCCCTATCCGCGGGACCTCCCGGCTCGACCTCGCCGACGAGGGCGCCCTTCGGACGATCGAGCCCGAGCGCCTTGGCGAGCGACAGATCCACCGATTGAATGGCCACGCCCAGGCGCCCGCGCGCGACCTTCCCGGTCGACAAAAGCTGCGGCAGAATGTCTTTCAGCGCGTCCACCGGAATGGCAAACCCGATGCCTTGTCCGTGCGGATTGATGGCGGTGTTGATCCCGATCACCTGACCGCGCAAGTTGAACAAAGGGCCACCGCTGTTGCCGGGATTGATCGAGGCGTCGGTCTGAATGAAGTCGTCGTAGAGACCGGCTCCAATCGAGCGAGACTTCGCGCTGACGATGCCCATCGTCACGGTATTACCGAGTCCGAACGGATTGCCGATGGCCACCACGTATTCGCCGACGCGGAGCGCGTCGCTCGACCCCAGCGACACGGCCGGAAGATCGCGGGCGCCGACGAGCTCGAGCACCGCGAGATCGAGCTTGGGATCTCGGCCTTTTACCTTGGCCTCGAACTCCCGCTCATCGGAAAGTTTGACCCGCATCGTGTCAGCTTCCTCGACGACGTGGGCGTTGGTGATCACGTAACCGGCCGGGTCGATGATGAACCCCGACCCAAGGGCCCTCTGGCGGTAAACTTGGTCGCCTCCCCCGCGCCGGCGACCCCGCGGAACGCCGCCGCCGAACGGGTCGAAGCCGAACGGAAAGTCGAAATCAGGTTGCTGCTGGGGTGCCCGAATGTCGTGGATCGTCGTGATGTTCACGACGCCCGTCGTTACTTTCGCCACGAGCGACGCGACATCGGGGGTGCCCGGCAAAACGGGCGGCGCAGCAAAGGGGGCCGGTGCCCCGTTCTGCCCCGGGGTGGAGGGACCTGCAGCCTGCGCGTACTGCCGGTGACAACCCGCCGCAATGCCGAGCGCGGCGGCCAAAAGAACGGGGCCTAGCTTTCGTTTGGTCATGGTTTCCGCCTCTTCGTGCTAGGGGATATTTACCGAGGCCCCACGTTTGGGCAAATGCCTCACTATGCGAGCCCGCTCGAATTACGCGTCCAGCCGCCGTGAGGTCGATCGTCCCCTTCGGCGCGACGTTCGCTGGTTGGGCCGCTTGCTCGGTGAGGTGCTCATCGAGCTCGAAGGAAAGGAGCTCTTTACGCTCGAGGAGCGCGTGCGCAAGCTCGCGATTTCACGCCGCCGCGGTCCGCGCGAACAGCGCGGCGCATCGGAGCGGGCGCTCGTGGAACTACTCGGCGGCTTGTCCTCGAAAGAAGCCGAACCGGTGATCCGCGCCTTTTCGCTCTACTTTCGCCTGGTGAACGTCGCCGAGCAGCACCACCGCATCCGGCGCGCGCGATCGCACGCGAGCACCGATCTCGGCCCCCCCCAACGGGGGTCGTTGGCAGCCATCCTCCTCGCCGCCAAAGAGGCAGGTATTTCGGCGAGCCAGGCGCGCGAAGCCATTCGAGCGCTGGAAATCACCATCACGCTCACCGCCCACCCGAGCGAAGCCACCCGCCGCACGGTTCTCGAAAAGCTCTACCGCATCGCCCACATTCTCGAGCATTACGATCGCTGCAAGCTCACCGCACCCGAGAGGGACGATGCTGCACGCGACATTCGGGAAGAGATAGCGGCCCTCTGGCAGACCGACGAAGTCCGCCGCGAACGCCCCAAGGTCGGCGACGAAGTGAAAAACGTCGTCTGGTACATCGAAGAAGTTTTGTGGGACTTGCTCCCCTCGATCGCGAGGCAGCTCGCGCGTGCCTTTCAGCGTGCCTATGGCGAGCCGCTCGACAGCTACCGAGTGCCCTTGCGCATCCATTCGTGGGTGGGAGGCGACATGGATGGCAATCCTTTCGTCACCCCCGACGTTCTCGACGACGCGATCCGTGCCTACCGCGCGCGTGGTCTGCGGCGGCTTCTCGCCGCGATCCGCGATCTGGGAGCGGCGCTCTCGCAGTCCAGCCGCTACGCGGTGCCCGCTTTGGAGCTTTTGGCATCGCTGGAGCGCGATCGGACAGCGATGGCCGACGTTGCGCGCGAAGAGCTGTCACGCACCGAAGGCGAACCCTGGCGGCGCAAGCTTCGATTCATCGAGGCGCGACTTTCCGCGCTGCTGGCGACCGTCGAGCGACAGCGAGAGCTCGCGCGCCGGGGGCTGCCCTTGGACGCGCAGACGGAACCGCCCTACCAATATCGCGCACCCGCCGACCTCGAAGCCGATCTCAGCCTGGTCGCCGAGAGCCTGCGCAAGGCTGGCGCGGCAGGCGAACGCCGGACGCGCGCACTTCTCGAGCGGGTTCGCGCGCTCGGCTTTTCGATCGCCGAGCTCGAGATGAGGGTTCCCGCGGCCGACGTCAGGAGCGCGGCTCGGTTCATCGGCGGCGAAGGTGCGGCCAGCGAAGGTGCGACGCGCCTCCTTTCGGCTCTCGAGCGGGTGGCCGGAGCCCAGAAGAGCGGTGGGGAGAGCGCGTGTCGCACTCTCATTTTGTCGATGGCCGAGAGCGCCGAGGACATTCGCGCGGCGCTGGCCTGCGCGCGGCACGCGCGTGTCCTCGACGAGCGGAAGGGCGGCGTGAGCCTCGACATCGTGCCTCTCTTCGAAACGTTCGCAGCGCTCGACTCGAGCCCGCGCATTTTGCGCGACCTGCTCGCCGACGCGGCGTATCGCGAGCACCTGGCCCACCGCGGCGTGCAAGAAATCATGGTCGGCTACAGCGACTCCGGCAAAGAGGTGGCCTTCTGGCCGCGAGCGCGGCTCTGCGGCGCGCGCAAGAAGCGCTTCCCGCCATGGCGGCCGAAGCGAAGGTCCCGCTTCGCATCTTCCATGGCCGAGGCGAAACGGTGGCGCGCGGCGGCGGGCCTTCGCAGGAGGCGATCCTCGCGTTACCGAGCGGCAGCGTTGGGGGGCGTTACAAAGCGACCGAGCAGGGCGAAGCGCTCGATCACAAGTATGGGCGGCCCGAGCTCGCACTTCGGACGCTCGAGCTCATGATCGGCGGTGCGCTGCTCCACACGCTCGATGCGCAGGAGATGCCGCCGCGCGAGCTGGAGCCCCGCTACGTCGAGCTCTTCGACGAGCTCGCCGCGGTCGGCCGCCGCGTCTATCGAGAGCTCGTCTGGGACAATCCGCGGTTTGCGGAGTTTTTCTTCGCGGCGACGCCGCTCGAAGAAATTGCGCAGCTTCCGATCGGGTCTCGCCCGAGCAAGAGGCACGCCGGCGGCATGGAGGCGCTGCGTGCGATCCCCTGGGTGTTCGCATGGACACAGACGCGTGCCATCCTGCCGGCTTGGTACGGCGTCGGAACGGCGCTCGACGAGACCGCGACGCGCGACGGAGGTCTTCGCGCACTCAGCGAAATGGCGCAGCATTGGCCATTTTTTCGCACGGTGCTCGACAACGTTGAGATGGTCATTGCCAAATCCGACCTCTCCATCGCCGCGCGCTACGCCGAGCTCGCCCGTCCCGAGCTGAGAGACCAAATCTGGCCGGCGATTCGCGAAGAGCACAAGAAGACCAAGCACTGGGTCAAGCGTCTCACCGCCGTCCGCGCGCTTCTCGATCGCAACCCGACACTGCAGCGCTCGATCAAGCTGCGCAACCCCTACGTCGATCCGCTCAACCTCATGCAGATCGAGCTCGTCCGCCGCAAGCGAACGGGCGACGACAGCGCTGCCCGACCGCTACTGCTCACGGTCAATGGGATCGCGGCCGGAATGCGCAACACAGGTTAACGCGATGCTGTCCCGAGCGGATCACGCCTCAGCCGCAACGTGCTCGATGAGGGACGCATCCCATCTTTGGGGAGTCAAAACGAGATGGACACGGAGGCGCCCCCGACCTCCGTCCAACACGAAGGGACAACGGACATGGCTACGGAGCAAGTCGACCAACTCAATTCGTTCCTGCGCGGTGAGATCTCCGCCGTCGAAACGTACCGACAAGCCCTCAATAAGGTCAGCGACACGAGAGCGAAAACCGACCTCGAACAGTGTCACGTTTCGCATCAACGGCGCGTCGATCTGCTGAAGGCACGCATCGTTCAGCTCGGCGGCGAACCTGCCCAGGGCTCCGGTCCGTGGGGAGCATTCGCCAAAGCTGCCGAGGGGAGTGCCACTATCTTCGGCGAGAAAGCCGCCATCGACGTGCTGGAAGAAGGCGAAGACCACGGCCTCAAGGACTATCAGAAGGGCCTGCCCGACCTGGATCCCGGATCGCGCGCGCTCGTCGAGCGCGAGCTACTGCCGGCCCAGGAGCAGACGCATCGGATGGTCAGTACCTTGAAGCACACGATTCATTAGGCGTACGCGGCGCGCACTAGTTCCCGCCAAGACTGGCGAAATAGTGCTCGGGGTTAGGGGCTCCGCCCCTAACCCCTGCGACGGCATCTATCACTGCCATGAAAATTGGGCGAGGGGGGTTCAGGCGGCGTTGAGCTGAACCTGGTAGCCGAGCCTCTCGAGCCGCCGGACCAGATTCGAGGCGACTCGGCTCTTGTCGAGTTGGTCGAGGTAGGAATCTCCGCGTTCTTGGTAGTCGGTGCCGGTCGCGAGCATGTGGTAGGCAGCGAGAAGAATCTTGTGAGCGATCGCGACGGCCGCACGCTTGTAGCCACGTCGTGCTTTGAGGCGGAAGAACTTGTCTTTGAAGTAGCTGCCACGGGTTCGGGAAGCGCTCGTAGCGGCTTCGACCAAGGCGGTCTTCAAGTAGACGTTCCCTTTTCGGATGTCCGTGCTCTTGCGCTTTCCAGCGCTCTCGTTGTTGCCGGGGCATAGGCCCGTCCACGCCGCGACGTGTCGAGCGCTGTGGAACACGGTCATGTCGGTCCCGAGCTCGGCGATGAGGGTGCCGGCAACGATGCGGTCGACACCTGGAATCTGCATCAAGAGCTTGTGTTGCTCGTGGTACGGCCGGAGCTTGTCGTCGATGCGTGCTTCGAGCTTCTCGACGTGCGCGTCGATCTGCCGAAGTCGGTCGAGCTGCATCTGGAGAATGAAACGATGATGTTCTTGAAGCATGCCGTCGAGCGCGAGCTCGAGCTGCGGGATCTTTTGGCGCATGCGCTTCTTGGCGAGCTGCGCCATCTGCGCGGGAGTCGACTCACCGTCGAGCAACGCTTGCAACATGGCCATGCCCGAAGCGCCGAAGACGTTGCTGACCACGCTGGCGAGCTTGATGTTGGCGGTTTCGAGCAGCTTGAGCAGGCGGTTGCGCTCGGCCGTGCGGTTCTCGACGAGCTTGCGTCGGTACCGCATGAGGTCCCGTAGTTCTCGGATCGGCTTCGGGGGCACGAAGCTTCGGGCGATCAGCCCATGACGCAGCAGGTCGGCAATCCATTCGCTGTCTTTCACGTCCGTCTTGCGCCCCGGCACGTTCCGGATGTGGTGGGCGTTGCCCACGATGAGCTCGAAGCTGTCTTCCAAAACCGCAAAAATCGGCTTCCAATACACTCCGGTGCTCTCCATTCCCACGTGCGTACAGGCTTCCGAAGCCAACCAGTCTCTCAGCTCGAGTAGATCTCGGGTCGTGGCTCCGAATGTCCGGATTTCTTTGCGCACCCTTTCGTGCGGGCCGCCCACGAGCAAACACGCCACCACTTTCGCCTGGTGCACGTCCAGGCCACAGCAACGTTCGACGATCGCTTCCATGAGGTCCTCCTGACTGGACTGGCGACCGCAGCGCCGCAGGCAACTTCAGAAACTGCCATGCGTGCTTCCCGTTTCCGGGTGCGACAAAGAGTGGTACCTCAAAACGGCGCGGGTCAGTCTACTGCTCGGGATTGCTAGTCACCGCAGGGTTAGTCGACCTTGATGCGGTCACCTGTCCGCCAAGGGAGATGCCACAGATTGACCCGCGCGTTCTATCCTCCCCAAAAGCACGACCCCATTTTCATCCATGGTGGTGCGCCGAAGGCGCATGGTGTCTACTGCCGCAGATTTTCGCTACCAGATCGATCATCGGAGCGGCCATAGGCCCACTTAAACTGACCGAACAGGCGAATTTCTCGGTGTTGCGGAGCGAGGCTGGCCAGGGCGTCGCGGCTCGTTTCGTGTATCGGGGTGATTCCGACGGCCTCGCCGTAGTTTGCGTTGGGTCGGCGCCAAATCTGCAGATCGTGAGCTGCCGATGCCAAGACTGCGGCAGTAATGCTAAGACAGCATCCCGAAGGCGGCGATTCCTCGACGGCGGAGGTCGCGGCGAATCATCGCAGCCTTGCTCGGATTGGCGACGAGGCGGGCAATGAGCTCGGCGGTCCAGGCGTCGAGCGTGGAATCGCCGCACGCCGACAGATCGCCCGATTCGCCGCGCAGGACCGTCTGCCAGGCCGCGCTGGTGCGGGTGAACGAGCTCGTGGCGCGCATGCCCGCTTCCGTTGCTTCCAAGATGTTGCCCTCGAGCATCGCCGCCTGAGCCGAAGCACTGAGCTCGAGCGGAG
>WNGB01004647.1_pt1 | contig 25373 bp, 15 predicted proteins | sample 5400681 | NCBI WGS metagenome assembly WNGB01 (sample SAMN13153367, study PRJNA577476) | soil metagenome | isolation source: 115 cm soil or saprolite under grassland replicate 2 | place: USA:California | collected 2016-06-15
CATCCGGGCGAACCTCCGAGAGACGAGTCTGCTCGACGATCGATCCGGCTTCTGAGCATGGCTCGGATCGGTTGAACACTCTCCACAACCTCGAGATTCCGGGCAGGGAGACGGCCACGATCAACGTCAGCATCAGCATTCCAGTCGAACCGACCCCAGGGGCGACGAGGCGCCGTCCTCCCCGTCGCCGGTGGCCCGCGTCGCATCCGACAGCAGCCGCTCGAGCTCGATCATCCGAAGCTCGAGCTCCCAGCGTAGGAGCCGGGCCGAATCGGCGAGAGCGCCGAGCGTGACCTCCTGCCGGTGTGCGCCGGCGAGCGCCCGCAGGAGCGCCGCGACGTAGGCGTCCTTGGACCGCATCGCGCCGCTCACCGTCTCAAGCGGCTGGATCAGCGCCCAGGCCGTCGAAGAGGAGGCGGCGGCGGCGAGCGAGGAGGGGAGCGCCGCCTCCTTCGCGTCGCCGGCCCGTCGGCCGAGCTCGTGCTCAGCGCGCTGGACGTCGGGATCCGCCACCCGCACGGAGTCGGCGACGGCGCGCGCGGCCGCCGAAACGTCGGCGAGCTCGGCATCGATCCGATCGAGCTCACGCCGCAGGGCCTCGAGCCGCGCATCGAGGGGCATCGAGACCTCGGTCGCCACGGGGGAGGCGGCGATCGGTCCCGGGGCCCGGCCGGCGGGCGTCTGGGACCTGGGCGCGGCGACAAGCTGCACGGAGGCGGCCACCGTCAGGCCGACGATCAGCAGTCCGGCGCCGAGGGCGATCCGACCCCGGCCGGCCATCAGGTCATGTCGTCGACTCGCAGCACGCCGCCCGTGCCGTCGACCTGGGCGCTGCAGTCAAAGCCCCAGCTCTGTCCGGGCGCCCACGAGGCCTTGTTCACCATCTCGTTGGCCAGCAGGCGTCCGTCGGCGTCCACGAACGTGCAACCGAGCTGCGCGTAGGAGATCGTCTCGCCGCTGCGATTGATCGCGATGCCGATGAGGTGGCTGTAGCCGTAGGCCTTCGTGAGCTGAACGTCATGGATCTCGATCCGGCCCTCGAAGCCGGTCGTGTCCACCTCGACCCCCGTGCCGCTTGGCACCCAGCGAGGCACCTGTTTGGTCACGACCTTGGTCTTCACGACGGTGCGAACCCTCGAGGCCCTGACCTCGGTCACCCGGTCCTCCATCTCGCTCAGCCGGGCTCGAAGCTGCGAGATGAGCGACAGTTGTTCCGCGCTCTCGGCGACGAGCTCGTCGACCCGGGTCGTCGCCGCATCGAGCCGCTGCTTGTGCCCGTCGGCACGATCGGCCGCGGAGATGGCCCAATGCCCGAGGACGAGCGACGACGTGGTGGCGAGGACGAGCGCCACGGCGACCGCAACGACCTTCGGCCGGAGGCGTGGGCGGACGCCTCGCGGCCTTGTGTCGACGCCGACGGATCCTCCGTCGAGGTAGCTTCCGTCGGCCGGCGCTTCGACGGCTAGTACCGGTCGCCTGGCGTATGGCGCGGCGGCACGGCTCGCGTTCGAGGGGAACGCGCGCGCGCGCAACGGCCGGCCATGTCGTCCCGACGCACGGCGTCTGTCGAACGCGCCATCGTCGTCGAACGGGCTTTGTGCGAACGCCGATGCTGGAAACATGCTCGACCCTCCTCGACCCCCTCCTATCTCAGGACCGCGACGCGAAATCCCCTGGGCCGGACCGTCGCCGGCTCGACGAGGAAAGTCGCCTCGACGTCGGCGAACCGATGTCCCGTCGACGAGGGGCCTCGCCTCCAAACATCGCCGGGAAGGATCAATATCGGGATTCGGAACTGGCCGTCCGCGTCGGCGGTGACCTCGACCTCCCCGATCCCTGGATCCCACGCCATGGTCACTTCGGCATGCCTCGGGATCGCTCTTCGGCGATGGTGAAGAAGCCCGGCGGACCGACCGGCGGGAGCAACTCGAGGGTCGGCTCGCCGAAAGCGCCAGAGCTCGCCTTCAGGGCATCCCATAGAGGCCCTCGTATGTGCACGGTCCATCCTTCGTTCGCTCGAGTCGAACCCGCAATGGGCCGTTGGATCTAGAAGGGATCTACGGGAGCGATCTACATCTAGATCCCTGCGGGTGATGGCGCTGCGTACGGTGATCCAGAGGCGGTGCCATCAATCCCGAGACGCGGTGCCGTTCGCGAGCGGTGTGGAAACCTCGCTGCGGCGTCAGCACGTCGGTGAACCTGGTGCTTCGCGAGGATGTTGTGTACATGGTTCTTTACCGTCGACACGGATATGTGAAGCGCCCGCGCAATCTCCTTGTTTGACAGATACTGATCGATCAGGTCCAAGATCTGACGTTCGCGGGATGTCAGTCGAATGCCGGCATCACCGCTCATTCCTGGTCCTCGTCTCGCCATCTCGCGGAAGAGCGATGCGACGATTCGCGGCGAACAGAGGACTTCCCCCCGTGCAACGCTCTCTATCGTTCGGACGAGATCATGGAGCGATGCGTCTTTGGAGACGTAGCCGTCGATGCCCGCATTGATGCAGGAGAGCACGTTCTGCTCGGTTTCCGCCACGCCAAGCGCCACCACCACGCCGTCGGGTGCGGCTTCGTGGATGGTGCGGACCGCCGAGTAGCTACCGGGCATGGCCATGTCCAGCAAGACGACGTTCGGTCGTACTTCGTCGGCCCGCGATACCAGGTCGCCGACACTGTCGACCGCGTCCTGTATATCCAGTTTCTCCACGCGACTCAGGGTGTCGAGCAGACCTTCCCGGTAAAGGCGGATATCACAGCCGATGAGGACGCGAACCATCACGAGCCATTCGCAGTCGCCCGCCTACTGCGGGCGGACCAGCGTAAGGGGTGAGCGTCGTGCCGGCAGGGGGGACGGATCTGCCCCCTTCGCGATTCAGCGAGCGGTCCGCTTCACGTGCCTCGCCCGGTAAAGACGTCTCCAGAATTGAGATTGCTTCGTCTTCATAAGACGAAGTGGAATGACGCATTCAGAGACTCCTGGGCGACGGGGCTCGGCTGAGGGGCGGACTCGCGAACCCTATTTGGCTCGTAGTGGTCACGGAAACGCGTGTCATCGCCCGCGCAGAGTGTAAGTTTCCCCACCGATGTGGTGATGGTGAACGGGCTGGCACCTGCCCCTCCCCAACCGGCCATCCCCCGAGTGTATCCGCATCTATTAACTACGCTGTAGGTGGACTGGCAAGTCCGTCGTGCTATCTACAGCATTTGCAGTGGGGTCTCCTCGTTGCTCGCTTCGCCTGCTTCGGACCCTTCAGCGGACCCGCCGGCTGGCGCGCCCGACTGGGATCGCGCTTCCGTCCGCTGCGCGAGGGGTCAATCCGGATACGCGCGTCGGTGGGTCGGCCTGTCGCAGAAATCGGACGGCGAACGTGGTCGGTCGCGATGACGTCCGGCACCCGCACCTCGCGGTCTGCGGTCCTACCCGGGCGGCGCATCGGCTCGCTCGACCGAACGGTCCGACGACGTCGCGACCCGACGCCGACGTCGGATGAGCCCGGCCCAGGTCGTCGGATAGTGGAGCCGGGTACCGTGCAAGACTCAAAGATCCTGACCGCGAGTAAGCCGGCCGGTACACACCCACCTCAGACGGCGTCCGCGTCGGCGAGGTTGCCACGGTCTCTGCACGACCCTACATGGCGCAAGCCCCCGGCGGATCTAGATCGCTCCCTAGATCGCTTCTGAATCCGTCGGTCCATTGCGGCTCGACCCGGATCGAACGAAGGATGGGCCCGCGCACACGCAAGGGCCTCAGTGAATGCGGGGGCAACGGGTATGGGTGCAAGGCGAGGCCGACGGTATGGCGGCTATCGGGCCTCCTCCTCCTCCTCCCACTGGCACCGTCTGGCCCGCGGGAAGGTTGCCGCTCCCTTCCTGGATCCACGCTCACACAAATCAGCCGAGCGCCGCGGCTTCGCAAGGGGAGGTCCGACATGAGTCCTGGTCGTGGCGCCATCCGCCGCTGGTCCGCCATCGTCATCTCCGGAGCCGTGGTCGCATGGCTTCTGCCGGCGATCCCCTTCATTGAGGCAGCCGGAGCACAGACCGGCTCAATCACGCTCAACGCGCCATCGGTCCTCCACTCCACAGGAGCCGAGCTGTCCTGGTCCAAGCTGGGCGGCGCGATCTACGAGGTCCATCGCTCGACGTCGGGGACGTTCACCCCGTCGGCTGCCACGCGGATCGCCACGATCGGCGACGCAGATATGACTTCGTACATCGATCGGACCGCGGCGGCGGCCCAGACCTTCACGTACAAGATCGCCTCCGGTCCCACGATCTCCAACGGTCAGACGGTGACGTTGCCGGCCGCCGGCAAGACCACCATGACCCTGCAACCCGATGGGCCGGAGGGGCAGGATGCGTGGATCAGCTTCTCCAACGGGTCGACGGTGTGCACGAACTACGGCGCGAACACGGAACTGCGTGTGGGGTACACGACCTCCGATCGTTTCCGCTCGCTGTTGAAGTTCGACCTCAGGGCAATCCCCGTCGACGCGACCATCGATTCGGCCACCCTGTCCCTATACCACGACGCGCTCGGCGTGACCCCCGGGACCGTCGATGTCCACCGGGTGACGGGATCATGGGTCGAGGGGAGCGGAGGATGCGGCGACGGGGTCAACTGGTATCAGAGCCACGCTGGGACGTCGTGGACCTCTGAGGGCGGTGACTTCGACGCCTCAGTAATCGCATCGAAGGTTCCCTCGACCGACGCGGGGTGGGACGCGTTCACCGTCACCTCGCAGATCGCGAAGGTGGCCGGCGCCTCGCAGGTCAACCACGGCTTCGAGATCAAGTACACGACCGAATCGATCGGATCGTCCTCCAACTACGTCGCCTACTACTCGTCGGACAACGCGACCGCGGCGAACCGCCCCAAGCTCCTCATCACGTACACGGATGGTGCCAAACCGTCGGGGCCCTTGGTGGCCATCGGGTCCCCGGCACCGCAGACCAGGGTCACCGGAACGGTGACCGTCAACGCCGGGGCCTCGGACGACTCGCGGACGACGAAGGTCGAGTTCTACCTCGACGGGGCGGCTACCCCGATGGGGACGGACACGTCCGCCCCGTACTCGTTCGCCTGGAGCACCGGGGGCTCGAGCAACGGGAGCCATAACCTGACGGCCAAGGCCTACGACGACGCGGGAAACGTCACTACGTCCTCCGGCGTCCCCGTCACCGTCGACAACTCGGCCGGGCCGACCGCCTCCCTGACCTCGCCGGCCGCAGGCGCCACCGTGTCGGGGACGGTCACGGTCTCGGCCAGCGCCGCACCACCCACCGGCGAGACGATTGGCCGGGTGGAGTTCTACTTCGACGGCATCCTGTTTGCCACCGACACCTCCTCGCCGTATTCGGGTTCCTGGAACACCCTGGACATGCTGAACACGGCCTTCGACGGATCACACGCCCTGTACGCGAAGTCCTACGACAGCTCCGGGAACGTCTCGACGTCGGCCTCCCGAACGGTGACGGTGGCTAACACCCGCCTGACCCAGTATCAGGCTTCGTTCAAGCTGGCCACCGACGGGAGCGACCTGACCACGAACACCGCCGTGTTCCCGGTCAAGCTGAAGGAGAACAAGGATCCGGCGGCACCCCAGGAAGACCCGTACAACCCCGACTCGCCCAAGCGGGATCTCGGCTCCGGACCGAAGAATTCGACGGGCGGGTTGTCCGCCTCCAGCCCGACGCTTCAGACGGCGGCGACCGGCGGCAACAACAGCTGTCCCGCCGCTGCGTTCTGCCTAACCACCACGGTCACCAACACATCGTTGGTCGCGTGGAAGGGAGGCGATCTCCAGGTCTGGTACCGCTGGTACACACCCGACGGGATCATCCTGTTCGAGGGGCCGGGGAACGACTACTTCCCCCAGACGGTTCAGCCCGGTCAATCGAAGGACATCCCCCTCACCGTCTACCCGCCGGTCCTCCCGCCGGGCGTGGTGGTCGGCCAGTACCGGCTGCGGTTCGACATCTACGACACCGCCACCGGCAAGTGGTTCGGGGGCAAGGGGAACAAACCCGTCGACAACCCGGTGATCATCGACAAGGAGCTCAACGACGCCCTCGGCCTGGAGCGGTACTTCCAGTTCGAGGGAGAGGACGTCGGGGCCGGCATGTCGACACTGACCAACGTGGCCAACGGCAACATGCTCCTCCACATCCAGCCGTTCTCCTCGCCCGGCCGGGGCCTTTCGACCGTGGTCGACGTCACGTACAACAGCCTGGAAGACCATTCCGAGTCGCCCCTCGGCAACAACTTCTCGCTCAACATATCCACCCTCAGCCGGTGGGGAAATCCCATCGACATCCATCCAAACAAGGCCGACGAAGTCTCCGGCCACACGAACCGGTACATCACGTTCACCGATGGCGACGGGACGACCCACACCTTCGACGGTCAGGTCGCTCCCGACGGGACCGTGTACTGGACCGAGCCGGCCGGCGTCCACCTGTATCTTCGCCACTTCTCCGACACCGATCCCGCCAAGGCCTGGGCCTTCACCAGGCCCGACCGGGTCACCTTCTTCTACGACGCCGCCGGGTTCCCGAGGTCGGTGGTGGACAAGAACGGCAACGCCATCACCTTCACGTACTGCCACCTCGACCCGCCCGTCGACTCCACTTCCTGCATGGACGGCACCAAACCGGACGAGGATCCTGGCGGGCCCAAGAAACGCATCATCTCGGTGACCGATCCGGGCGGCCGGTCGTTCCTGATCGACTACTACTTGAAGTCCGAGGCCAAGAAGCCGCAGATCCGCGGGAACATCGAGACCATCACCGACCACGAGGGGCACCGGCTGCGATTCGACTACTACGACGACGGCAACCTGCTCCGGATGACCCAGGTGGGTGGGACGAACGCGGATGGAAGCTTCCTGGCCGATCGGTCCTGGGTCTTCACCTACACCGTCGAGGGCGACGACACACCCGCGGCCAGCGACCTCCTGAATCCCGACCCTCACACCCCCAACCAGTCGGGGCGCATCTACAGCATCGCCGACCCCAGGGAGAACCTGACCAAGTTCGACTACTACGTGGCGAACGAGGGAAACGCCAAGGACCGGGAGAAGCAGCAGGCCAGGATCACCCGGACGAACGACACGACCACGTACTCGTACAACTACCTCACCCAGATCACCGCGGCGTCTCACCCCCTGGGTCGAACCTACAAGTACCTCTACGACTTCGACGGCAAGGTGACGAAGATCACCGACCCCCTGAACCGCGACACGGTGCTCACGTGGAGTCCGGACTTCAACGTGACGAGGGTCGACGAGCCGGGAACCCCTGCCCGATCCACCAGATACACCTACAACGACAACGGCTACTTGACGTCCTTTAGCGATGAGGTCGGAAGCAAGACCGTCCTGATCTACCAGAACGTCGCCGTGGACGCGAAGGACCGGAGCCCCTACTGGAAGGCCTGGAGGACGATCCCCCACATCAGCCAGCTCTCCACCAAGACCAACGCCCGAGGGGTCCTCACCACGGGCGATCCGGACGATTTCCAGTGGAACTTCAGGTACGACTCGAAGGGCAACCTCACCCAGGTCATCCAGCCGGAACCGGAGTCCAAGCCCGTCGACAGCCGTTACAAGACCATCGTGGTGTACAACGCCAACGGAACCGTCTCGGCGGTCCGCGACCCCGACTACGACCCGGCCAACATGTCGAACCCGAACAACCACACCATCCGGTACACCACCTACGACGCCAACGGCCTGCCCACCACGATGATCGACGGAGCGGGCGCGACGACACGGTTCGGGTACGACCAGGACGGCCTGCTGATCTGGATCCAGGATCCGAACCACGCGAACGACACCGGGAGCGACGAGGCCTCCTACAAGAACTTCCTCTACTACGACGACTTCCACCGACTTGGCATGCAGAGCGCCCCCAAGTCCACGAAGTACGAGCGAGGGTCGCTCATCTGGGGCGCCGCATCCTACGACGCCAACGACAACGTGACGGGCAAGTTCGATCCCGTCTACGGGGGTCTTGAGTACCCTGGCCCCGGGCCCGCCACGACGAGCCGGTTCGATGCCATGGACCGGCTGAGCCAGCTGACCAACCAGGACCAGGAGGTCAGCACTTACACCTACGACGCGGCGGGCCGGCTGACCAAGCTGGTCCTTCCGAAGGGCCAGTCGACGTCGAACCCGGACGACTTCTCCGTGCAGTACGTGTACGACGCCCTCGACCGGCCCACCAAGCAGATCCGGTACGGGGAGGTCCAGCAGGGTGGAGCCGTGGAGGCCCGCCACATGCACTTCTGCTACGACTCCGCTGGGGATCTGGCCTCCGTCACCCAGCCAAATGCGGGGATCACCGGAACGTTGACCTGCCCGGCCTCCGGCGTCCCGTTCACCTGGACCTACGGCTACGACCTCGACCACCGGGTGGTCACCTCGAGCGACCCCCTCGGCAACACCCGGAAGCAGCACTTCGATCCCGACGACAATACGGACTGGGTGCAGAACGAAAACGGGGACAGGACGACCTTCGAGTACGACGGCCGCGGGCTGCGGACCAAAATTGTCGAGCCCTTCGACCCGGCCGCGGGCCGCTCGGTCGTCACGTTCATGCAGTACGACGGCGTCGGCAACGCGATCACGGTGGTGAGCCCCCGGGGGTGGGACGCGTCGCCGGATAAGGCCACGTTCACCAACTTCACCACCCGCCTCACCTACGACGACGCCAACCGGATGGTCAAGGTCCGTCTCCCGGTCGGCCCGGACGACCCCACCCTTCCGGGCAACGAGGCCGAACAGTCGTACATCCACCGGTCCTTCGACGCCAACGGGAACCTCTTGTGGGCATCCCTGCCGACGACCGTCTCCTCCCCCGACAACGTCTCCGCGACCGCCAAGACCCAGATGACGTACTTCGACTCGGGATGGGTGAGGACCCAGGACGAGGGGCCCAACCCGAAGATCCACTTCGACTACTCGGCCCGGGGCCAGCAGGTCAAGCGCGTGCCAGAGAAGAAGGGTTCGCCGGGCACTCTGGACCAGAGCCTCGAGATGGTCTGGGAATACCACCCGGACGGGATGCTTAGGGCCCGCAAGGACCACGGCGGGAACCCCAGCAAGTACCTGTACGACGCGAACAACAACCTGATCTACGCGCTGGATGCGGCCGGCGTGGTGGACCCCGGGGAGGCCCCGGTCGAGACCCAGGCGGACTGGACGGGGTTCGACCAAGTGAAGGAGGTGCGGCACCATAAGGTCAGCGACACCCAGAGCCAGAACAACTGGACGTTCACCGACTACTCATACGACGGCAACTCCAACGTCACCCGGCGGCAGGAAGACGGGACCAAGGATCCCAACTTGGTTCAGACGCAGGCGCCGAAGGACATCCGCCTGACCTACGACCAGGCCGACCGCCTGAACCAGCAGAAGAACCTGGGGCGGGACAACACCTGCACGGGCGACGAGAAGGTCGACACCGCGTACGTCGCCACTGGATGGGAGAAGAGCCGGGACATCTCCGAACCCCTGGCCGGGACCTGCACCCAGGACGTCGACTGGGTCCTCAGGCAGACCATCACGTGGGACTACTTCGCCAACGGCAAGCTGAAGCACACCGAGACCAAGGCCCGGCAGAGCGGGTCGATGGTCCTGACCCAACTCCACACCGTGGGCTACGTCGACGACGCGAACCGCTACGTCAACGGCAACCGGGTCACCGATGACTACATGCTGAAGGGCCCGGGCCGCACGACCTGCACGGACCCGCAAGCCCTGTGCCGCGCGAAGAACTTCTACGACCCCAGGGACAGGCTGGTGAAGTACCTGGACGGGCACGGCGGCACGAACACGTTCACCCTCGACGAGCCCGCCCACCTGCTCCAGGACAACACGATCCGGGCCGGGAACATCACCACCCAGGTCGATGCGGACGGGACCAGGACGCGCGACTACACCGGCAACCAGCTCACCACGCAGACCGTGGGGTCGCTGACCGCGAGCTACTGGTACGACGCCCTCGGGAACCTCGACTGCGTGACCGGGGCCGGAGGGACGGGAGCCGATTGCTCGCCTTCGGACCAGGGTACCCCGTCCGCCAACCTCATCGCCGACTACGGATACGACTACCTGGGCCGTCTGGAGTCCTATCGGTCCTATGCGGGAGGAACGAAGACAGACTCCACGAACTATGCGTGGGACGCGCTGGATCGCCTGGTGAAGGAGACCGAGTCACACGACGAGTGGGGAGGCCAGAACAGGAGCTCCACCTTCGGCTACCAGGGACTCACCCCGTTCGTGACTCAGGAGCGAATCACGGGCCGGGACCCCACCACGAAGTCGTACTCCTACGATTCGTTCGGGCACCTTATCTCCATGACGGACGACCCCGACGATCCCGGACAGCCCACGAAGAACTACACCTACGCGTACGACGTGCACGGCTCGATCTCACAGCTCATCGACGAGACCGGACAGGTCCAGGCGTCGTACGGGTACACGCCGTACGGGTCTCCCGACAAGGGGTTGACGGCGGGGGACACAGCCGACGACGTCGGCCAGGACGCGCTGAACCCGTACCGGTACGCCCAGCGCCGGATGGACACCGGGATGGATGCGGGCACGACGGCCAAGAGCGCCCGCTTCGGGATCGACATGGGGGCTCGGCGGTTTGGTCCCGACACCACGCGGTTCATCCAGCAGGACTTCCTGTTCTCGGCCCTGGGAGGCCTGTCGCTCAGCCTCGATCCGCTAACTCAGAACCGCTACGGGCTGGCGGGTGGGAACCCCGTCAGCTTCGTCGAGTGGGACGGCCACATGGTTATCGCGGACGGCGGAGGTGGCTCATCCATATCGTCCAACCCGACCGCGGAGTCAATGACATCGGGTGAGACCCAGCTCGTGGGCGGGACCGGGACGAGCAGCGACGCGGGAACGTATCTCCGTCCCATGGCTCCGGAGGAGCAGGAACGCTTCGAACTGATCCTGCGTCTCCAACGGATCCGAGAGACCTACGAGCCCGTCGAGAAACCCCTCGAGTACACCGAAATCGGCCTAGGAGCTGCCGCGGACCTTGCCTCGCGCGCATCGAATGCAGGACGGACGCTCGCCACGGCATCCGATGCGGGGGAGCTTTCCATCGCGGGCAGGACCCTCTCGGAGTTCCGGAACTCCGAGATGGCCACGAACATCGCCCGGACCTTCGAGTCCCCCGTGGTCAAGTGGGCCGGGAGGGGGCTCCTCGTCGCGGGATTCGGCATGTCCGTCGTCGGCCATATGGCCGAAGGTGAAACGCTGGGACGGGCGGTGACGGAGGCTGGTGTAGAGACCGGGTTTGGCTATTTGGGCGGATACGCCGGTTTCGCGCTCGGGTGTGTCGTCTTGCCCGGGATCGGCTGCGTCGTAGGGGGTATCGCAGGAGGAATCATCGGCGGAATCGTGGGAGATGCCGTCGCGGAGCCCGTCGCGGATGCTCTCGGCGTCGTGGGCGGGGGCATTGCGGCGGCCGCTGATGCGGTGGGAGACTTCTTCAGCGGCTTGTTCTAGATTGCTTGATCAATCCTCGCACGTCGGAGGAGGAGGCACTGATCGGATTCGCCGCGTCTGAGCTGACGGCGGGCTCCAAGGTTGCCATCGTGCTCTTCGGAGCTCTCGTGCTGGGAGCCGCATTCGTCATGCCCAGATTTTGGCGCGGGGAAATGAAGGACGTGATGGATCGCGGCACGGCCAGTTGGTGGCTGTTTGGCGAGCCGCTGAGGAAGGGCCTCATCCGAGGGGTCCTTGTCGGGGAGATGGGCGCGGCGACCGCCTTTCTCACGGCCGTCTGCGTGTGGGTGCGGCAAGAATCGACCCCGCCCCTTCGTGCTCTCGCCGATCGTGGCGTCACGCTCTTCTCTCTGCTGTTCCTTATCGCCTTGCTCGTTTCGGCTACCGTCGTTCTATTCAATCGCCCGAGATTCCTGATGCCGCCGATCCATCGGGACGAGCCCGGCGCCGTCCGGTACTGGGTCGAGGCGTGGAGACGAGGGGGCGATCCCACGGGGCCGCTCGTGCCGCGGTCGCGCCGCCGGCATACGGACGCCCTTGGCACGGCCGGCGCGATGCTGATCGGCCTCGCGTTGGTCTTTCTCGTCACGTACGCCGGGTATTTCGGTGGCTACGGGCGGAGGGAAACACCGTGGCTGGGGTGGGGGATCGCCCTGTTGCTTATCGGGGTACCGGCCTTCGTGGTCGCCTATCGACGGACCAAGCGGCCAGGCAAGGGTGGCAGCAGCCGACAAGGCCGGCCGTAGTCGTCCGTGCTTCCCCGGCAGCCTGAGTGGACGCTACAAAGCGTGGCGCTGCGAGGTCGTGAGGTGCTTCCGAGGAGTGCTTGGCGTCGCCTGACGACGTGGACAAACGCCTGGACGACGTCGCGCCGACTTCGACGCCATCGCGTTCGGGTCCATGTGTCTAGTGCATTACGTTGAGCGGTGAGCGTGGAAAGGTGCGTCAATGGGTCTTCAAGACCACTTGCAGCCGCCTCGCCCTGAACGCCCGAAGCGGACTAGCGTCATCTCGGGAAGACACCGCGCTACCCATGACGGGCGGATGGCATCTTCGACGCGTAACGACCACGCATCGCCCGGCGATCGGGGGGCCGCCACGGCCGATGGCTCCTGGATGGCGTGGACCGCGATCGGGATCGTCGGTATCTGGATCGCCGTCGTCCTTATCACTCTGTTCGCGCCCGACTTCGTCTCGGGGTCCACAGGAGCACATGCCGCTCGCCGCGTTCACGACGTGGTTCTGGCGTCGTCGGCACGCTCATCTTCCTGCGAGCGATCGGCAAGCTCCGCGGGAAGGCGACGTGGCGAACCACTTGGATCGGGCTGTCGGTCGTCACGCTTGCCGGTCGTCGAGACCGGCAGCGATCCGAAGCGGATCGCGTTCGGTGCCTTCTTCGCGCCTGTTCCCGCGGCGATGCTCATCGCGCTCGCGGGCGTCGTCACGAACGTGTTCCGGCGCGGCCCGGTCCAAGGGTAGGTTTCGGCGCTGCTCGCGCTGCAACAAACGGCCCGCGCGTGCGAGCCGGGACCCGCGGAATCCTAACGGGCTGACCACCAACGGAATCACCACGAAATGGGTCGACTCCAGCGATCTGATGAGACGGATGAGACAAGAGCGACAAGAACGGGCAGCTCACAGGCACTGGTGAGGGCAGTATTGCGTTAGCCGAAGCCAGGCCGAGGTGAAGCAATCCTCTTGGGCCTGGTGTCAGATCACGAGGGCAAGTTCGTGAAGGGTTCGGCAAGTCGAGCGGCCGGCGGAACGTCGATTCCGAGATCGTAGAAGCCTCTGCGGAGGTTCTGGATGAAGGCGTGCGCGGCGACGATGAGCGTGGCGGTGCGGTCGCGCTTTAGCCCTCGCATGGGTCGAAGCCGGGCCTTCAGGCGTCCGTGGTCAGTCTCGATGCGGTTGTTCGCATTCACCTCCGTGTCATGGAAGGCCGCCGGCAGCAGCTCACCCAGGACGCGGGGATAGACCCGGTACCGGTCGGTGGTGACCTCCACTGGTGAGACCCGGGTCCGGTCGATCGCTCGCTCGAAGAAGCGGCGGGCTGCCTTGGCGTCCCGGCGAGGTGAGAGGAAGACGTCGATGATCTGGCCGAACTGGTCGATAGCCCGGAACAGGTAGCGCCAAACCCCTCCGACCTTGACGTAGGTCTCATCGACGTGCCAGCGATCCCCGATGACGTGCTGACGGGCCCGAGCCGCCTCCGCGAACTCGGGCGCGAACCGCTGGACCCAGCGGTAGATGCTCACGTGGTCGACCTCGATGCCGCGCTCGGCGAGGAGCTCCTCGATGTCCCGGTAGGACAGGCCGAACCGCAGGTACCAGCGCACCGCCAGGGTGATGACCTCGGGCGGGAACCGGTACCCGGCGAAGGCCGACCTTGGCGGCGGGCGGAGGTGAGGGCATCGGTGAGGTCTCATGAGCGCGAGTCTGCCCTATGACGCGGCTTGGCGACCAATGCAACAGTGCCTTTGGTTCCAGTTCTTTGTGAGAGTGAGGAGCTGCGGACGATCGTTCGGTCGTTGGCCCAGTCGATCCCGCAGGATGAGCTTGCCAGGAAGCTCCCAACGGCCACAACGCGAACGGCCAACACCTGTCATGGGCGCCACCAATCGCCACGAGTAGGACTGTCAAGTGACTTTCTTGCAACGGTGTTGTGAAGGGAGCGGAAATCCGGTTCCCCTTCCGTCCAAGAATGTCTCCGTGCTTCGCGCCGCACTCGTCTTCGCGCTCCTGATCTCCGCCTGCAGGAGCAGCCCGCCGACCGAGGGGTGGAGCGAGGTGGCGCGGGCCTCGGGCGTGGTGCCCAACCAGTCTGGGGTCACCGAGTGCAGGTGGGACTTGCCGTGTCAACGAGTTGAAAGCGGAGAGTTCTCGACCACCGGGCGGCCGCTCAGGCTTGTCTGTACCGGGAGGGTCGATCTGCTGTTCGTCGAGTACTTCCACGGACCCGAGCCCCACAGCGGAAACGGTGGTTGTGTCCTTCCGAGGGGACGTCCTCGATCCTGCTCCTTCCCCCGAGGTCCAGGGCCAGCCTCTATCTGGCCGCCGCGCGAGTCCCACCACGGGACGCTGGCGAAGACACCCTGCCGTGGTCGCTGTCGGTTCAGGAGTGGGAGGGGCTCTGGCGCAAGCCCGACTGCCACAGGGATCGCCGCAGGGTGCCGAGCGGTCTGTTGGCCATCTGCGGAGACGGGCCGACGGGGTTCGCGATCCCCGCGCCGACGCCTCTTGGCTGACTCCGGCCCAGGAAGAGCGGGCTCGGTACGGACCGCTCCCACGGTCCTCGACCAGCCCCCCGGCTCAGATGCACGGCTCGGCCCCGAGTCCTGATGCCTTCGGTTCGGGACGCACTTCGGGACCATTCGGGACCGGAGCCGCCAGGTCCCGTCCTCCCGCTTCTCCAGCCTCTAGATGTCCCGGGCGGCCAGCACCGAAGCGTCTAGTAGCCCCTCCTTGGTGAGGTGACCACGGCCTCCTGGCCCCGTTTCCGAGGGGTGGGTGATCAACCGCAAGCGGATCCAGCGCCTGTGGCGCCTGGAGGGCCACCGGGTGCCACCAAGGCGCTCCAAGTCTTCCGGCAAGAGGGCCCAGGGCGAGAGCCGAAACGCCGCGTGGGCGCTCGTGGCCACCGGACCCGGGGACGTTCCCGAGCATCGGAGCGCGAGAGATCAGGGCGTTCCTCGGGGAGCTGTTCGGAGTTGCCAAGCCACGGCTGATCCGCTCCGACAACGGCAGGGAGTTCATCGCGACGTCCCTGGTCTCCTGGCTCGCCGATCAAGGCGTGGGGTGCGCGTTCATCGAGAAGGGCCGTCCCCAGCAGAACGCCTACGTAGAACGGTTCAACGGCACGATGCGCGACGAGGTGCTAAATGGCGAGGAGTTCGCCAACGTGCTCGAGGCCCGGGTCGTCCTTCAGGCCTGGATCGAGGAATACAATCTGCGCCGACCCCACCGTGGCCTCGGCATGAAGACCCCCCGACAGTTCGCCGAGGACTGCATGAAGGGCAGGGCATGAGAGGAACCTCCCTCACTCGCACTGGACCAGTCGTTCCTGGGCAAGCTAGTCCGGCGGGATCGACTGGGCCAACGAGCGAAACGATCGTCGACAGCTCCGCACTCTCACAGGAACTGGACCAAATCTCGGGGGCTGGTCACATCGATTACAGCGACTCCACGCCCGACGTGACCTTCTTCTACGACGCCAACGGCAACCGGGAAGCGATGACCGACGGACCGAATAGCGTGACCTACATTTACGATGAGTTGAACCGGTTGAAGTCCGCATCACGGGGCGGGTCCTCCTTCTCCTATCTCTACGATGCAGCCAGCAATGTCACCAAGCGCACCTACGCCGGCGGGGGAGCGTCGACCTACACCTACGACGACGACGGCCGGATGACCAAGGCAGAGCTCGCCTTCGACTACGCCACCTATGCCTACGACGCAGCGGGAAACGTCCTGACCACGGAGGGTCACTGGTCCTCCACCCCCACCACGACGGAGACCCGGACCTACGACCGGGCCGGGCGACTGACCAAGGTCGAGAACGTGCGCACCGACTCAACCGGCACAACCGTCCCGGTCTCTAGCTTCGCCTACACGTACGACCCGGTCGGCAATCCCACGAAGGTCGTCACGAGCACCGGCACCGTTACCTACGCCTACGACACGCTTGACCGGCTCATCGACACTTGCTACCAGGCCTCGTGCACTCGGGCCAGGGACCCGTTCATCCGCTACACGTACGATCCCGTGGGCAACCGGAAGACCGAGGCCAGGCCGAACGGGACCACCACGTACACGTACAACGCCTCGGACCAGCTCATCTCTCAGTCAGGGGCCAACGGGAACCTCAGCTTCACCTACGACCAGAACGGGAACCAGATCTCCGCCGGCGCCAAGACGTTCACGTACGACCTCGCCAACCGCCTGACCTCGGCCAAGGTCGGCAACACCACTACCACCTACTCCTATGACGGCGACGGGAACAGGCTTCGCGCATCCTCGGGGACCTCCGCCTCTTCGATCGTGAACTACCTGTGGGACACGAACGCCGCTCTTCCGCTCCTCGCTCGCGAGAGAGATGGGAACAACGCCCAGCTCACGTTCTACGGATACGGGCTCGACTTGATCAAGTTGGCCAGCGACCAGGACTTCAGCAGCTTCTACCTGCACGACGGGCTAGGAAACGTCGTGAACCTCGTCAATTCCTACTCCCACGACCTCGAATGGACCTACGACTACGAGCCGTTCGGGAAGACACGAACGGAGAAGAAGAACAGCCCGGGGGCTCCGACCAACCTGATGCGGTTCACTGCTGAGTACCTCGATACGGGCACTGGCCTGTACAACCTCAGGGCCCGGATGTACGACCCGTCGATTGGTCGGTTCCTCCAAGTGGACCCGCTGGCTGCATCGATCAGCGACCCGTACGTGGCAACATACATCTATGCAAACAACAGGCCGACGGTGCTGGCGGATCCATCGGGCGCGGGTGCCGAGAGTGGTGGCGGATTCGGAAGGTCGTTCCTCCTTTGACTCTCCGACTTTGCGGGTACCGTTAACGTGCTCGCCAGTGGAATTGTTGTCCTAACTGTCCTCGTCGATCCGGCCTTCGCAGCGCTCTTTGTCGCGATTGCCGTAGGGGCAAGCTGGACAGGAACTGCGGCTGACTGTGCCACCTCGCAGAGTTCTTGCCGGATGCAAGTGTTGCTCTCTGCGGTGCAGACGTTCACCCTTTCGTCGAGCGTGCAGGCTGCACCGAAGGCGTTGCAGTTCTTGTTGGCTTTGGTTGGGTGGGCCACGGCAGAGGTCAACGCTCCATGGAACAAAGACCGCGCGTGGTGAGGGTCTTCACGTTCTTCGCCCTACTCGGAGCTGCCCTGATATTTGCTGGGTTGGTGCTTTCGGTTCCGCACCCGGCGGTTCTACGCCAACCGACACCCGACCGCGTTCGGGCGCACTCGGTTCTCAAACGGGCTGGTCGGTATTTTGTGATTGTCGGTGGATTGTCCGCGATTCTCGGTGTCTTCGGTTTGGTCCTTCAGAGAGTCATCTAGGATCATTACGCATTTAGGGCACCAATGTTATGCAACGAGTTCGAATAGCATCCTCTGCGGCGCCCTTCGCCCAGCGAACCGCCGGTTCCGGTAGAAGATTCGCATGAAGGACGTCAGCCCGTCGTACCAGTCGTGGTTCCCCGGGATCGCGAAGACCGTTCGACCGTCGGCGTCGGATCCCACCCCGGCCGCCTCGTAGGGGCCGATCAGCCGGGCCTGGTACTCGTCCGCGCTGGCCCGCGGGTAGACCTCGTCCCCACCGAAGATCAGGACGGACCCGCGCTCGGTGCCTTTCAACGCTCGGCCGGGTGGATCCAGCTGTTCGGGATCCTGCGCGAGCAGCCAGGCCATGGTGTAGGTCGAGTTTCAGCCGTCGCCGACGTCGGCGATGTAGTCGATCCACAGAGGGTCGCCTTCGATGGGAAAAGCGTCTGCCCCGGGGAGGGCCCCCTCGAGCTCGCGCTTGTCCGCGTACCTCCCGAAGATCCCCGAGATCACGACGTCGACCGCAGTGATGAACAGCGCCCGCGGGCTCAGCCATCGAACCATCCGCTTGCGCGTGCCCGCCGGGCGTTCTGGTCCGTTTGTCGCGCTCATCGCAGCTATTGGCGCCGAGGCGGAACGAGGACCCACGCTACGTCTCGGCGAAGAAGGATAGAAGAACCATCAGCGCGCCGATGACCGCGAGGAGCACGCTCGTCGAATCCCAGATCCTGTGAAGACTCCCGACTTGCTCATGACGACAAGGCATTGTATTCGAGGATGCTTGGCTGCCAGATCTGAGTGGGCCACGTCCCGTCATCCATGAACGAGTCGCTTGAATCAAGGTGAGGCGCGCGACGCTCGGTTGACAAGAGATATGGGGCCGGGTTCACCACGGTTCGGGTCGGATGGACCAGTCATCTATTCGGGTGTGGTGTCCACGGTGTCGTGCGGTCCAGGCGGCTCAATCAAAATTGGACCTCTGATTGTGGAGTCGGCGGTGGGGGTCCGCGGTCAAGTCGCGCACGAGGACAATCGCCCTACTCAGAGGCGACGAGCTCGGAAGGCTGTGCCCCTCGCCGGACAAGGAGTTGGTGCTCCTAAGTCCGGTGCTTGAGCCAGCCGTCATTCGATGTTCGCCACTTCGAGAAGTCGGTGAGGTTGGGCGAATGCGCGACTGCCGGGTAGGGGACGACCGCCCCGATGCAACCTAGCGGCCTTCACGGATGACATAGACTGTGCTGAATTAGGAGACTGGACAAGAGCTTGAAGCGTCGAACCACGTCCCTGCTTCTCGCTCCTGTTCTGATGGCGGGACTGACGGCGAACGTTGGGGTCGCCTCCAGCACCAATGTCCGGCTCGTCAGAGACATCAATCCGGGGGCGTCGAACGCCCTCCGTGCCGGTTTCCAGCCCCCGAGCTTCCTCACCGCTGTGCGCTCGACGCTCTTCTTCGTCGCCAAAGACGGAGTTCACGGCTGGGAGCTCTGGAAGACCAACGGGACGAGGGCTGGGACGGTCCTCGTGAAAGACATCAACCCATCCGGGTCCTCAAACCCTGGGGGCCCCGGCGGTGCATTCCCCGGGGCGCCCATCAGCCTGGGCAGGACTCTCTTCTTCCCGGCCGACGACGGCGTCCATGGTTTCGAGCTGTGGAAGACTGACGGCACGAGGGTCCGGACGACCCTGGTGAAAGACATAAACAGAGCAAGCAGTTCCGCGCCGTGTTTGCTGACGCGTGTAGGACGGACCCTCTTTTTCGAGGCCAATTCCAAACTCCCCCGCTTCGGCGGGACCCAGCTGTGGAAGAGCGACGGGAGTAGGGCGGGGACGGTCCTGGTGAAGAGCTTCGCCGAGCCGTCGGACTTTACCTACTCTTCCTGCTATCAGTTAGCCGGACTCACACCAATGGGCCGGACCCTGTTCTTCGAGGGCGACGACGGCGTGCATGGGACGGAGCTCTGGAAGAGTGATGGGACGAAGGCTGGGACCAGCATGGTCAAGGACATTGACCCAGCAGGACCCACATCCTTGAACTACGTCCACGGCCTCACCAACGTGGAGGAGACCCTTTTCCTGTCCGCCAACGACGGTACGCATGGGAAGGAGCTCTGGAAGAGCGACGGGACCAAGGCCGGGACCGTGATGGTGAAGGACATCAGCCCATCGGATGGCTCTGAGCCTTTCAACTTGACCGAGGTCGGCGGCACCTTGTTCTTCGTAGCGGACGATGGCGTGCATGGCTTCGAGCTGTGGAAGAGCGATGGGACCGAGACCGGGACGGTCATGGTCAAGGACGTGAATGCCACCGGCAGCTCCTATCCCGCGGGGGCGGATATTGGCGGCACGTTGTTCTTCAGCGCCGACGACGGTGTGCATGGGAGCGAGCTCTGGAAGAGCGACGGGACCGATGCCGGGACCTTGATGGTGAAGGACATTAACCCTTCAGGCGGTTCAGGCCCCTTCTACGTGACCGACGTTGGCGGAACCGCGTTCTTCTTCGCCGACGACGGGAGGCACGGATACGAACTCTGGGAGAGCGACGGGACTAAGACTGGGACGATGGTGGTGACGGACATCATCGTCGACACGACAAATGTCTGGCGTGGCTTGGAGATGGCCGAGGCCGGAGGCATCCTGTTCTTCTCTGCCGACGATGGCGTCCACGGGCTGGAACTATGGAAGGCCCGTTAGGTTCCCAACGCTCTTCATCAGTGCCATATGCTCGCTTCGGCGTGCAGGTCGATGAGGTGCCAGGGGACGGAACCAAAAGAGCGGCCGATGCACACTGCGCTGCCCGTCGCAGTACCCCCTTGAGCCAAAGGCTGTGCGCCTTGCTCGGACGTGGAGCTCGTGCTCCCAAGTTCTATGCGTGCCTCGTGCGGTGCGAACCTACTTCCCTAGAGACTCACACCCCTCATGCACAGGGCAACAACGAAGGCTCGCGCGCAAGGTCGGATGCTTACTCTAGTTCCCAGCCCTACGCCATCGTGAGAGGGCGCAGGAGAGGAGCTAGCTGAACGAAAAGCCTGTGGGGCGCGGAAACTCAGATAGCCCCGCAGCCAGGTGATCCGTAAGATAGAGGCTTCGGATCTGGTGTTAGGGCTGCGGTTCGCCCCGAACGGGCTGCGGTCAGAGTCGCACCGCGGGGCAGGTCAGGGTTCAGGTGATCCCCTCGACCGCCTGGATCTTCTTGACGACGAGCTTCCCGGGCGCATCGATGCCCTCGGCGATGTCTACCTGTGAATGAATTCAGAGTGCGCGCAGCCGGCGCAGAAAACGCGACGCTGATCAACCGCGTGCCGAAAGATCGAATGCGCGTCGTGTAGGGCACACGAACCTCGGATCGGACCCGTGACCAGGTCATTCTTCGAGTTCGCTTGACCTGTTCCGCCTCGGCGGCCACGATGGGGGATCCAGACTGTCCACCGGGTGAGACACCTGTTTTCTGAACATTGTCGGGCCACACGGGACCCCATGGTTCATCTCCATATGGCAGGTGGGGCCATCACCGAATCGGCGGGGGACGGACCACACCGCAATCCGCATCGTCAGCAATGGCTCGGCTAGGTGCGGTATCCCGAAAGCCCCCGGGGTTCGCGAGGTCTCCCGAGCTCGTCCTCGGGTTCCTGGCCGGGCTAAACCAGCCTCGCAGGAAACCCGCTGGTCACGCCGTGATCGGAATGAATGCACCCCTTCACGAGGTCTGCTTCTGAGCCTGGGCCCACATTCCCTGCTCACGAGGGTGAATCGAATAAATGCTCGCCAGAGTCGTTGATCAACCTGGGCGCCAGCTCTGCGGCCGTGGCGTGATCACTCGAGTTCGCGCCATGCGTCGAGGAGCTCCCGTTCGCGTTCGAGTGTGATGCCGGCGCCCATCGGCCAGGTCTGCCCGCGCGTGCGGTCCCAGGCGAGCGTGTCGGCAATCGTCTCGACTATTGGGCGGAACCGGAGCCCTGCGCTGAGCGCCTTTGAGACGTCGAACGCGGAGAACCCCGGCGCCTCCGGGTACCAGTACGGCAGTTGCTCCCAGCCGTGCTCGCCAGCCTCGTGCAGGCGGCGTTCGCGGAGGAAGGACTGGCCGACCCAGATGCTCTCGGTGTTCGCGTCCCCGGCAGCCACGCAGGCTCCGAGTAAGTCGCGCATCGTAAAGACGCCCTCAGGGCCTGTTACGTTGAACACGTCCCCGGTCCCGGCTTCGACATGCTCGATCAGGAAGGCCGCCAGGTCCCGTACGTCGATGAGCTGCACGCCAAGGTCCGCCGGCTCCGGCGCGAGCATCTCCCCGCCCATCGAGGCCCGCCGGACCCAGTAGGTGAACCGGTCGATCGGATCGTGCGGCCCGACGATGAACCCAGGGCGCACGATCAGAGCCCGCCCGCCGAAGGCGGCCTGCACTTCCAGCTCGCATGCGACCTTCAACGGGCCGTAGCTGTCGTCGGTGATCTCCTCGGTGTCGGGGGATGGCGGGCCATGTCTGGGCGTTGCCTCCGTGGCGCCTTGCTCGACGTCGTCGGGATAGACCGAAAGCGAGGAAACGAACGTGTAATGGCCGGCCGCGATGCCCGGCAGCCGCGCCGACTCGCGCACGACGCGGCGGACGTAACCGCAGGTGTCGAGCGCGGCATCCCAGGTGCGACCCTTCAGGACCGAGAGGCCACCATCGCGATCACCGTGCACGTGCTCGATATCAGGGAAGCCGTCGCCGGGCTCGGACTCGCCGCGGTGGAACACCGTGACCTCGTGGCCTCGTTCGACGGCATGCTCGACCGCATGCCGCCCGACGAAACGCGTTCCCCCGATCACGAGAAGTTTCATGTGTTGACTATGCCCCTTTGACGACGGTGGTGGCCCTTGAACACGCCCGTCGCGAGGGGGCTACATGTCCACCCAAACTGACGTTTAGTGACCGAAGTGGGCGTCTTCCGAGCGCTCTTCGGCGTCCCCGACTTCGAGGCGATCCTGGAGCCGGGGGCACGTACGGGTCCGACTGGGGCGGTTGTTCTCCTGGACCGAGTGGAGGATGGCCTGCGCAGGGCTCAGGAAGGCCGCGGGGTAGGCTGACGGCGATGCTGGGCGAGCAAGGGCAATGGTCCTGGCGGTGAAGCCCTTCGGGCTCCACGGCGTGACCCCTACGACGACGTCACCGTGGAGTTCCCCAATCGGACCGTCGAGCAGGCTCGCCTGGGCCCGAAGAGCGTCCCCGACGGCCTCCAGCCGGGGGAGCGAGTCCTGGCCACCCGGGCGGCCAACATGCTTATCTCGCTCCGCCGGCCCTAGGCCGTCGTCCCGCCCTTTGGAGGGATGACGGTGCTCACCCCCATAGGGCATGGCAGCACACTTAGGGGCGCGGCGCCATGGCGACGGGGTCCAGGGCGAACATTGCGGTTTCCGAGTCATTCAACAAGGAGACGAGATCGAGTCGCTCCTCCGAGAAGATCCTGAACGTAGGCGCGGCTCAGTGCCGTGAACCGTCTCGGGTTTACCCGAGGCTCTGATGTTCCCTCACTTCGGTGGAGTCGGCATTTGATTCCCTCATGCCCCTGACCCTGTGGGGCACAGAAACCTCGGATCGGGCCCGTAACGAGGTCTTTCTTCGAGTTCGCTCGATCTTCTCTGCCTCGGCGGCCACGATAGGGGATCCAGACCGTCCACGACCGAGACACCTGTTTCGTGAACATTGTCGGGCGACACCGGCCCCCATGTCTCACCTTCGGATCGCAGGAGGGATCCATCAGCCTTCATAGGAACAGTCTCCGAGTCCGGACCAGCCGAACGGAGCCAGAGGGAAACCCTGGTCAGGGCCACGATCGGAATAAGTGCACCCTTCAGAGGCTGTTGCAGAAACCCCCGTGATGTCGTCGAAGTCAGTCCTCGGAGAGAGGAAAATGACAGGAACGTAATTCCTTCTCCCGAGGAGATCCAATGGCCTTCAACTTCCTCCCCTGCGACCGAGACCAGCCCTACCTGCTGCCACCGAGCCTCAAGGACTGGCTGCCGGAGGACCACCTCGCCTTCTTCCTCCTGGACGCGGTGAAGGAGATGGATCTTCACTCCTTCTATGTGGGGTACCGGGAGGATGGGTGGGGGGCCCCGGCCTTCGAGCCCACGATGATGGTGAGCCTGTTGCTCTACGCCTACTGCATGGGGGAGCGGTCGAGCCGAAGGATCGAGCGGCGGTGCCAGGAGGACATCGCCTTCCGGGTGATCACGGCCAACGCAGCGCCCGATCACAGCACCATCGCCCGGTTCCGGCAGGCCAACGAGCAGGCCCTCTCGGCCTGCTTCACTCAGGTCCTCGGACTGTGCGCCGCGGCCGGCCTGGTCCGAGTCGGGGTGGTGGCCCTGGACGGCACCAAGATCGAGGCCAACGCGTCCCTTTACGCCAACCGAGGCCTGGAGGCCATCGATGCCGAGGTGCAGGCGATGCTGGCCGAGGCTGCGGCCACGGACCGCCGCGAGGACGAGCTGCTGGGCGAGGACAACCGGGGCGACGAGCTGCCAGAGGGTCTCCGCAGCCGGGAAGGGCGCCTTCGCCGGCTGAGGGAGTGCAAGGCTCGCCTGGAGGCGGAGGACGTGAAGGCCCGGTATGAGGCCCAACTGACCCGCCGGGCGGCTGTCGAGGCGGAGACGGGCCGCCGCCCGGTCGGCCGCCCACCCAAGCTCAAGAAGCCCACCAAGAACTCCGTCGTGGCGAACACGACCGATCCGGAGTCCCGGGTGATGAAGCGCCAGTACACCTACCTGCAGGGCTACAACGCCCAGGCCGTGGTGAGCGAGGACCACTTCGTCCTGGCCGCGGCACTTACCCAGGAATCGGTCGACCTGCACCAGCTGCACCCCATGCTCCACGAGGCCCGGGCCAACCTCGTCTCCGCCCAGATCTCGAAGAAGATCGGCGTGGCCCTGGCCGACTCCGGCTACTACAGCGAGGCCAACCTGGAGGTGGCCGAGCAGGAGGGCCCCGAGCTCCTCGTCGCCGTGAGGAACGAGCGCGACCAACGCCGTGGCGAAGTTTCAGGCAGAGGGGTGTTCAAGGGACGGTGCGGGCGCGTGATGCAGGACATGCTGGCGACCGAACAAGGACGAACGCTCTACGCCAAGCGGGCACACACGGTTGAACCGGTGTTCGGCCAGATCAAGGACGTCCGACGGGTCAGACGCTTCGTCCGACGAGGCCTGGGCGCATGCGACGCCGAATGGAAGCTCGTGTGCGCCACGCACAACCTGCTCCGCATCGGGGCCACGACGGGCAATCCAGAGTGTCCAAGGGCGATACACCTGTTTCGTGAACGTTGTCGGGCGACACCGGCCCCCATGTCTCACCTCCGGATCGCAGGAGGGATCCATCAGCCATCATCGGAACGGTCCCCGGATTCCGGACCAGCCGAACGGAGCCAGAGGGAAACCCTGGTCAGGGCCACGATCGGAATAAGTGCACCCCTCAGGCTGCTGGCAACGCGGCAGCCATGGTGAGCCGGCACGATGCACCTGCCGGGAACCGGTCGGATTGAGCCCGGCCGCCTACCGCTCGTCGCCGAGCCAGCGACCTACCTCACAGCCCAAGACAAAAATCACCGCCGCTACGACTGTGTAGCTTCGATGTGGCGGGGGCGCCCCCGTTCAGTCCGTCCCCAACCCCAGGACGCGAGACCGCTCGACCTCGCCACGTGCGAGTGTCATGCTCTCGGTCGATGAGCGGGCGACTACGAACGTTCCGCGCCGTCATGGTCGAACCGAACCTCCGCAGGGTCGAGCTCGCCTTCCTGGGATTCAACATGACGGAA
>WNGB01013555.1_pt1 | contig 25371 bp, 28 predicted proteins | sample 5400681 | NCBI WGS metagenome assembly WNGB01 (sample SAMN13153367, study PRJNA577476) | soil metagenome | isolation source: 115 cm soil or saprolite under grassland replicate 2 | place: USA:California | collected 2016-06-15
CTTGTCGAGTCCTGTTGTCTCCCCCGGCGGGCCCTGGTCTGTGGAGTGCTCGGTCCACAGGTTAGGGGGATAGACGTGTTGCCCTACGACCGGCAACAGATGCTTACGCATCATGCTCAACACGTGCCTCGTGGCGCACCCAGTAGGCTAGGCCGCCAGCGAGTTGCCATATTCTGGCACTTTTCCAACGGCCCGCCTCCGAACCGGGCTTGAACCGTTAAGCTCACCCGGCTCTCCAGTGTCTCATTTCACTCCTGACGGCTGGTCAATCTCTCCGGCGTGTACCTCGTTGTGGCACTTTTGACAGAGGACTAAGGTTTTGCGCCGTCGAGCCGCCATGATCTCCACCCATTTGGGTCGTTCCGCTCTGCCTTTGTGCTTCAGGTCTTTTAACGCCCGAATGTGATGGACTTCGATGTTGTGGTGTGAGCCACACAGTTCGCAGCATTGTGCGAGGAGTCGCTCCAGCAGTTCGGAATGGCCGTTGTAGATCGGGTGCGGATCATCATCGAGATAGGCTGCCTTCTGCGTGCGGGCCAGGCGTATGCCGCCCCACTGCGCGATCAGCGGAGGCTTTCCTTCACCACGTTCCACTACGACCTGCAAAACCTTGCGCGGCCCGTGGTCTGTTTGAATGCTCGTTGTAAATCGCGCATAGACTTGCTGCACCGTAATGCGCAGCTTATTCGAGAGGGTGCAGACCAAGGATCGCTCCATGCGCCATTTCAGCGTGTTCAGTTGGTGCAGGTTATACGCCAGTTGGTAATATTCGGCCAAACCGCGGAACTCTTGTTGATATTGGGCGACAATGCTGTATGGTGTGTTGTGCAGTAACGCTGCTCGTGCGTGCGGTTTGCCGTGTCTCTGGTAGATCTCCGTTTTCGCCCGCACCACCGCTCTAGGGACTTTTAGACCAATTTGACCGTTGATAGAGCGATGGCCTCGTTTATCGCGTTTCTGATTGTTGTTCAGCACGTGGAGTTCGTAGCCAAGGAAATGGGCCGTGTCTGTCCGAGCGTGGGTGATCGTGGTTTTCTGCTCGGAGAGGGTGAGTTTCAGCCTGTGCAGCAGCTCACCCAGGTGGTGTTTGATTTTCTCGGCTTCTTCACGTGGTCCGGCAAAACCAAGCAGGATATCATCTGCATATCGACAGTATCTGAGTCGTCGATACGCCGGATTGGTGGTATCCAAAGACGGAAGCTGTTGCGCTTTGCGTCGGAGTGCTTGTGCCGCCTTTGGTTGACCATTCCTCCGCATCCTACGGGCTTGTTGCATGAGTTTGAGGTAGGCTGGATTGTATCCTCTGCGTTCTCCCTGGTTATAGGCGGGAAGCAGCTCGGTCTCAACCGCTTTATCAAGCCGATCCAAGTAAATGTTGGACAAAATCGGCCCCACAATTGACCCTTGCGGTACACCGCTGAGGGTTGCATTGAAGCGCCAATTTTCCAGATAGCCAGCCTTGAGAAGGTTTTCGATCAATCGTAGGAACCGATTGTCGTGGATTTTCTCGCCAAGTATGCTCAAGAGTACGGTGTGGTCAAGCGAGTCATAACATTGTGCGATATCCCCTTCAATAAACCAGGTTGTGCCTATCCAGGTCTTGTAAATCGTGTTGAGCGCGGTGTGGCAGCCTCTTCCCGCTCGAAAGCCATGCGAATGGTCGCTGAATTGTGGTTCGTAGTAGGCTTCCAAGATGGAGCGGATTACTTCCTGCACCAGCTTGTCCGACCAAGGTGGTAATCCGAGTGGCCGTTTCTTTTTCGAGCGTCGTTTTTCGATAGAGATCCGGCGCACCGGTTTCCAGCGATAGCGTTCATAGCGCAGGGCTTCGATGATACTATCGATTTTGGCCAGACTCATTGCATCGGCGGTTTCGTCCGTTACGCCTGCGGTCATGGCTCCTTTGTTGCGGTAGATCCGATTGTAGGCCCGCAGGTATAACTCTGGGTTATAGAGCAAGCGATAAACGTTTTCGAGTGGCAGTCCTCGTGTGCCGCGTTCGCGAATGACGCCCAGGATAGTTTCGGCGTTGCGCATCTCGCGCACCTCCCTTCGTGGGCCATCGAAACACCTGCCTGCCTTCGCCCACCTGGGTTCGGTTTGCGAACCCAAGCCTTGATGTGAACGGCTTTCCCGTTCTCAGACTACATACGCAGGCTCCGTGACCATAGGGGTCGCCCCCAGTAGGTCATCCCACATTCCCGCACCGGTAGACGTGTCTAGCCCGACGTAGGTGCCACGTTCATTTCCTTGAGGATGGTCATTCCATCCCGTCCACCTGCCAGAAGCGTTGGGGCAACGACGACTTTGTTGCCTGATACAGGTGGCTCCGCACTGGACGCTGTGGTCGGAGGATGTACGCTTGCATCACTGGAAACTATGGTTCGGGCAGTCTAGCTCTCACCATATCGGGCGGGTCTTGCAGCGCCGCGTCATAAGCGTCTTCTGGCACGCACTGCTTTACCAACAGGCGATTTTCCCCTCTGGCTTTCGCCTTCAGGTTGGTTGGTTGACCCAGAAGTGTGTTGCTTCTGAACTTCTCCTTTCTCCGAAAGGGATCTACCCGTGGGTGAAGTGGCGCACATCGTCGGCGTAGCGCAAATAGCGCAGCCGTCGGAAGTCCTGGTCGAAGGGGTCCTGGCTTGGAACGGCACGACGTTGCTTGCGCAACTCATGCACGGCCTTGCAGTCCCCACGTCGCTTCGCCCGGGCAATTGCATTGTCAATTTTCTGGTATGCTGGGTTGGGTCGTCCGCGTTTGCCTCGGTTAGAGCGCGGTAGCAGTTCTGTTTCGGCAAACTGGTCCAGTCGGTCAAGGTACAGATTCGAAAGTATTGGGCTGCATACTCCGCCTTGCGGTGAGCCGCTCAGTGTGGCATTCCAGCGCCAATTCTCCAGATACCCAGCCTTGAGCATGTTCTGGAGCAGCCGCAGAAACCGGTTATCGTGGATTTTCTCTCCGACAATGCGCACGAGCAGTTCGTGGTCGAGACGCTCGAACGAGCCCACAACTTACTACCCCCGTCAAGAACCCACCTGAAGATGGTGTGACCGAGATTGAGGTCACCGACCCCACCCATCCGCTCTTCGGGCGGCGCTTCCCCGTGCGCCAGATTGGCGATACCCAGCGCGGTGCCGCTCACGTCTTTGTCGTCTATCGTGAATACATGACCTTGCGCATCCCGCTCCAGGCGACTACCCTGATGCCGACTCAGCCAGCCACTCCTACCAAACTAACCTTGGACACGGTGCAGGAATTGGTTATCCTGGCTGAACAGGTACAGCTTTCATGTCTACACGACCTACAGACGTCTGGCACCAGTTGCCACCAGACCTTCAGCAGCACATCCGTGACGAACTCGAATCCATCTTTCAAGAGGTGATACATGCCTATCTCCGAATTGATCACGCCGCGCCATCTGGCACGCAAAGCGATCATCTACATCCGCCAGTCGAGCCCACAGCAAGTGCTCTCCAACCAGGAGAGCCTCCGGCTCCAATACGCCTTGGAGCAGCGCGCCATCTCTCTCGGCTGGCGGCCTGAGGATGTCGTGGTCATCGATAGTGACTTGGGCTTGACTGCCACATCCGCTCAGCATCGGGAAGGATTCAAGGAACTCCTAGCCCAGGTCACTCTGGGCGAGGTTGGCATCATCCTGTCCTTCGACGTCACGCGCCTGGCCCGTAACTGCTCTGACTGGTATCCGCTCCTCGATCTGTGCGGCTATAAGCAGTGTCTGATCGCCGACCGAGATGGTATCTACGATCCCGGCTCGGCAAATGGACGACTGTTGCTTGGTTTGAAAGGCCAACTCTCCGAATTGGAACTGCATACTATCCGAGTACGGATGACCGCCGGTCTCCTCAACAAGGCCGAGCGCGGCGAACTCGCCCTCCAGTTGCCAATTGGCCTGACCCGTCTGCCGACTGGTACAGTGGTCAAAACTCCCAACCGTGAGGTTCAGGACCGTATCGAATTGGTGTTCACCACCTTCCTCGAACGTCGCTCAGCCAGCAAAGTGCTGGAGTTCTTCAATCTCCACAACCTGCTGCTACCGCGCCGCGACCGCTTCGGTGAGATCGTGTGGAAGCAGCCCGCCATCGCCTCCATACTGGCCATGCTTAAAAACCCGGCCTATGCGGGGGCCTTTGTCTACGGTCGAACCCGCACCAGCACCACCGGACCATTACCCACCGATAAGGCGTTCAAGCGTCTGTCGCGCGAGGAGTGGAAGATAAAGGTCAACGATGTCTATCCGGCCTATGTGTCCTGGGAGACGTTCGAACGGATACAGGCCATGCTGCTGGATAACTATGCCGAATATGACCGCAACAAGACACGCGGAATCCCGCGCCCGGGTACGGCGTTGCTCCATGGGATGCTGTACTGTGGGGAATGTGGGCATAAGCTGGTGGTGCAGTACAAGGGCCGCACGCGCTATATCTGCAACTATTTGCGCCAGCAGTACCGCGTGCCGGTCTGCCAGTACATTCCATCCGATCCGATTGACCAGGCTGTCGTCGCTGCATTCTGGGAAGCTCTAGCACCTATCGAACTGGAAGCGTACGCGGCGGCAGTGGCGAGGCAGCAAGGTCAGCAGACACTACTCGACCACGCCCAGCAACAACAGCTGACTCGACTGCGGTATGAAGCCGAGCTTGCCCAGCGCCAGTTCAACCGAGTCGACCCCGACAATCGTCTGGTGGCGGCCGAATTGGAGCAGCGCTGGGAAGAGGCGCTGCGCGCCCTCAAGCAGGCCGAGGAACTCTACACTCAGCAGCAACGCCAGCCGTGTCTGCTGGCAGCACTTCCACCCGAACTGCAGGCGCAATTTCGGGCCGTCGGTCAGTATCTGCCACAGCTATGGGATCAGGGCCTGATAGACCAGCGACACAAAAAGGCGCTGTTGCGCAGCCTGATCGACAAAGTCGTGTTACAGCGCACTGCGCCTGATCGGGTTCAGACGCGCATCGTGTGGAAAGGCGGTGCGACCACGACACTGATCGTGGCGGTTTCGGTTGGGTCGTTTACTGACTTGGCGGGCGCCAGCACTTGCGCCAAGTCTCGACGCAGTGTTATATTATGACATGATACATCAACAGTGCGAAGAACGAGGGTACTTCCTGACGTTCGAGACCGCACATTATCGCGCGTGACACGAAAAACCACGCCTGGAACTGCCGGATCTCGCGCTCCGAGCCTCCGGGTTTTCGGGAGGTTTCGAGAAGCGAGGTCGAGGAGCGCAGACTGGCACCGCATATGCGCGTTATTGATCCACTGGCTACACTCGCCGTGTGAATCTGTCGGCGACTCTTTCACGGATGGGTGCCGAGCTTCTCCTGGGCTCACAAGAGCAGATGAATGCAGATGCACCCAGATGGATACGCTCTGTGTTCATCTGCATTCATCTGCTCTTGGGGCCGCACAGCGGCGTCGGCAGGGATGCGGTGTTACTGCCCTTCACCATCACGACAACCAACGCAGCTCGCGTTCGCTCTCGATCTTGGCCTCGTCGAGCTCCATGCCCATTCCTGGACCTGTTGGCACCGTAATCATGCCAGCCACAGGTTTCAGCGGGTTGCGGAAGAAAAACTGATGGATCTCATTCCACTTGATCAGATATTCGAGGATCGGACATAGCGTCGGCGGTTGAGCGGCGATGAATTGCGCCGTCGCGGGTGTCGAGTGGCCATGGGGGATCAGCACGAGGTCGTAGACCGAGGCCAACGCGGCAATCTTGACCATTTCGGAGATGCCACCAGCCCAATAGATGTCGGGCTGCAGCACATCGGCGGCGCGCGCATCCATCAGCTGCTTGAGGCCCCAGCGGGTGTACTCGTGCTCACCGGTTGCGATGGGGACCTTCGAGCGCAGCCGTATCTCGGCGCAAGCGTCAATTTTATCCGCCAGCACTGGCTCTTCGATCCAGCGCACATCGTAGTCGGCCAGGCGCTCGGCCATCTTTACCGTGTATGGCACATCCCAGCTGCTCCAGGCGTCGAGCATAATATCGACGTCTGGCCCCAGAGCGGCGCGCAGCGTACGAACGAGTTCGAGATTGCGCTGCATACCGGCTCGGCCGTCACTCGGGCCGTGGCGAACAAACCACTTGGTGGCCGTGTAGCCCTGCTCGACAAATGAACGGGCGCGCTGCTCCACGCGCTCAGGTTCAAGCGAAAATCCCAGCGCGCTGGCATAGGCGGGGAACGTCTCGCGTACCGGACCACCCAGCAGACGATGGACGGACAAGCCAGCTGCCTTGCCGCGCAGATCCCACAAGGCGCAGTCAACCACGCTGATCGCCTGCATCGTGACGCCTTTGCGGCCGTGGATGGCGTGGCGATACATCAGATCCCACAGGCGCTCACTCGCGAGCGGGTCGGCGCCCTGCAGCAGCCAACGCAGTTCGGTGTCGATGATATAGGCGACAGAGGGTTGGACGGGGCCGCCGAGACCCTCTACACCCTCGTCAGTCTCGATCTGCACAAAGACGGCCTCGATCAGGTAGCTGCTCGTCTCGCCTCGGCGGATGTCCCCGAACAACCCTGGTGCGGCCTTGTGCTCAGGGTAGACATCGAGTGGCCGGCTGAGCCGCTCCTCCCAGAATTCGGCCTCGACCGGCATCGAGCCAGAGAGCAGCCGAAGCTTTACGTCGGTGATACGCATACACAGCACTCCTTACGTTTCCGATACTGGCCTAGCGGATAAGCTTTGATTTTCCCGCTCGCGCTTGGCAGGGTTCACCTTCCTGTTCCTCTGGTGGCACGACATCTGCAACGCAGCGACAAATCAGTATGAGTCGAGCACAATTCGAGCGTCAGCAAGAAAAACTGCGCATTGCTCGCCAAGCGCTTGCCCGCGTGGAGGCAAAATATGCACGCAAGCGGCACGCCAAGCGCCCGATCGAGCCTTCCGTGAAGACCAGAGTGCAACCGCCTCGTGCCGAGCCATGATCGCTGCAAGGTGCGCTGCCATGCGTGCCTTTGTGTAGGTCCGGCGCCACGCTTCGTCTCGTCGGCGCCCTGCAGTTTGCCCCAATATGACCCCGGCTCCGCACTCGGGGAACGATCGTCGCGTTTACCGAGCGTTCGTACCAGTCTATCTGGGCGTTGTGCAGGCCTTGTCTCAACCCTCCCAATCGCGCTCATCCTGTTTCATTTTGCGGCGCACAGCCGAGCATGTACAGCGCGAAGCTGCCCAGCCAGTGCTCGCCCATGTAGTCGCCGCTGCCGATGCCTGTCAGCCCGACGCGCGCGTGCCGTTCGGCCGCCTCGTTCAGGATGGAGCGCCGCTCGTCGGGCGGCAGCGCCCCGGCGATGCCCCAGAGACACCAGGCCCGGCTCAGATTGAGCCCGTCCAGATGGACGATCTGCCCATCGCTGCGGTCGCTCACCACCGCGGGCGTCAGCAGCTGCGGCGGGCCAGCTTCCGCCAGAGCGGGCAGAAACAGCGCGAGCCAGGTGGCAAAGTCTGCGGGAGGCAGCACGCGACGCATCAGGTCAGCTTCAGCCAGGCAGGGCGAGAGGAAGTCGCCGCCACCCGGCTCCCACATGGCCGGTCCATTCCTGTCGGCTCGATAGTAGTCCAGGCTGCGGGCGACAATACGGTCGCGAAGCAGCGCGTGCCCGCTGGCCTGGGCGTAGTCAAGCGCGAACGTGAGGCCGAAGGCGGTGTTGCTGTGGGTGCCACTGCGAATTGGGTAGGTCAGGCGGGGCAGATACTCCAGGTACAGCTCTGCAATCAGCCTGGCGAGCGGCCCGATGGCTGCCGACCAGCGCCGCCCATCGTGGTCGTCCCAGTCGAGCAATTCCTCGGCAAGCTTGAGCAGCCAAGCCCAGCCGTAGGGTCGCTCAAAGCCGCGGCGACCGGGCTGGGCGAAGTAGGCCGCCTCAGCGCGTAGGTTGGCCTCAGTCAGGTGGGCATTCAGCGCACTGCGGATGAGCGTGGCCTCGGGCATGGCGGGCAGCAGGCGCAGCAGGCGGGCGAGCAGCCAGTGGCTGTGCACGGCCGAGTGCCAGTCGAAGCAGCCATAGAAAGCCGGATGCAACTCGCGGGTGCGCCGTCGGTCGGCGGCGTCCAGCAGAACGTGGCCCGGGTAGGTCGGGTATTCCCTGGCGATGCCGTTCAGCGCGATGCGGGCGAGTTGTGCAGCCAGTTCAACGGTGAGGGCAGGCGACGATTGGATCATAGTGATACAGGCTTTCCTCAGGCAAGCTATTCGCTTGAGTACCAGGCGTACAGTTGCGAGAACATGCGCCACAATGATCGCTCGGACTGATTGTAGCACTGATGCGTGCGGGCCGACAACTCGAGGGCTATGCCGCCCGCAATGGGCAGGGCTGCTCCATCGAAGCCATCGGGCTGGTCGAGAACAGACGACGGTCGCAGCCGTTTGTGGATACTCCCTCGCTGGAACACCATCGCTGCGTCCTTTGTGCCGATGTGGTGTAATTGCGTCGTTCCAGGGAGCATGGAGCTATGACTGAAACACTGACGCGTCTCGCCCACCAGTTTCAGCGCTTTGGCGAACGAGAGTGTCTGCCTGCCTCGCCGCTGTATGCGCGACTAGCCGTTGGCATTGCTGGTGACGAGCAATTGCTGAGGCTTGCTGCGGCTGCACTGGCTCGGCCAGTGCCCAATCTCTTCTTTGGCGCCGTGCAGTATCTGCTGCTCACAGGTATCACTCACCCACTCGCCGCATTCTACCCTGCTCTCAGCGATGCGCCGCTCGACATCCACCAGCACGACCCCTTTGTCGTGTTCCGCGCCTTCTGTTTGGCACATGCCGAAGCGATGAGCGCGCTGCTGAAAAGGCGCCGTGTTCAAACCAACGAAGTACGGCGCTGTGCCTGTTTGCTACCCGCCTTTACGCTGGTTCATCAGTACGGTGGCCAACGCCCGCTTGCGCTTGTAGAAGTTGGCACCAGTGCCGGACTCAATCTGTTATGGGATCGCTATCACTACGATTACGGCGAGCAATCGTGTGGTGATCCTGCCTCACCCGTTCAACTTCATTGCGCGCTCCGCGGCCCAGCACGGCCACCAGTTCCCCAACACATGCCCGAGATTGCAAGTCGGATCGGTCTCGATCTCCATCCGATCGATGTTCATGACGAAGCGGAGGCATTGTGGCTGCGGGCATTGATTTGGCCGGAGCAGCGCGACCGTGTGGTGTATTTGCAGCAGGCGATTGGGCTTGCACAAGCAGAATCACTCCAACTGCGTGCAGGCGATGCGATCACGCTCTTACCAGACGTGATGGCGCAGGTGCCACCCGGGGCCACGCTGTGCCTGTACCATACGTTTGTGCTCAATCAGTTTCAGCAGGCAGCCCGAGAGCAGTTTCGCCAATTACTTGATGCTTTTGGTGCAGCCCGTGACTTTTCGGTGGTTGGGATTGAATGGCAGGAGCCAGCACCGCCGCTCACGCTGATGACGTACCGCAACGGTACTCGTTCAGAACAAATCCTTGCCACCTGCGATGCTCACGGCGCGTGGCTCGAGTGGGCATAACGACGATCGATCCCACTATCAGCTCAGGTGGTCGATTGCCCCGCCGATCAGACCGCCAATTGCTCCTGCGATGAGACCGCTCGTGAGGCCCAGTACGACCCCCAGGCCGCGCATGCGGTAGAGCAGGCCGCCGATCAGGCCGCCTGCCACCGCGCCGCTCACGGGGCCGCCAAACGCCCCGCCGATGCCTCCACCAAGCGCGCCGAGCAGTGAGAGTTCGCCGGCATGGAGCAGCATCCGCATCAGACCAGAGTAGCCGAGCAGCGGGTCGCTCCACCGCACCGCCCAATCCAGCAGCCGCGCCATCAGCACCGCGCCCAGCGCACCGAGTGTTGCTCCGCCAAGTACGCCACCCACGATGCCGAAGACTCGTGTCTCGATAGCTGTGCCGGTCAGCAGGCCACTCAGCAGCCCAAGCAGCACACCAAGTATGAGCCCAAGCGCGACGACACGCCGCACCTGGGCCCGCGGGACGCCGCTGGTGTTGGTCGCCAACCACGCGAGTAGCGATGGATGGGCAGATGGTGTGCGTGAGGATCGTGAGTTCATGGCTCCATTATAGCAGGGATACGGGCGGGTGATCAGAGGCGGTGATGGCTGCGGCCCCGATCGCTGGCCGTCCGCCCCGCCGCTCCACACGCGTCCGCTCCCGACCACGCCGAGCGCGACTGCCAGGCTCGCAGATCGTCCTCAGGCCTTCAGCTCAGTGAGGATGGCCTGCGCGGCCTGGCCCAGCAGCAGGGTATCCACGCCTGCGACCAACAGCGTGTAGCCTCGCGCCAGGTACGGTTGGATGGCCGCAGCGGAGACCCCGAAGATGCCAAGCCGGATGCCGGCGTCGTGGCACACGCGCGTGACACGATCGATGGCCGCCTGCACATCCGGATGTGCCACGTCGCCCAGCCGCCCCAGGCTGGCCGAGAGATCGTAGGGGCCAACCAGCACGGCATCGATCCCAGCCACACCGACAATCGCCTCGATCTGTGTTACCGCGTCGATATGTTCGACCTGCACAATCACGGCGACTTGGTCGTTGGCGCTGGCCAGATACTCCTGAAGGCGCAGCCCGTAGCCATGCGCGCGCCCGATGCCCACGCCCCGCGTGCCCAGCGGGCTATACCTGGCGAGCCGGATCACCTGAGCCACCTGCGCTGCCGAATTGACCTGTGGGACGATGATGCCCGCCGCGCCAATGTCCAGGGCCTTTTTGATCGGCACTTCAGCCGCTGCGGCCACCCGAACCACACCGGGCATCGCCCGGCCGGCAGCTTGCAGCAGCGCCTGGAGGTCGCGGGCGCCCAGTACGCCGTGCTCTGCATCGAGAAACAACCAGTCGAACCCGATACTGGCCAGCACCTCGGTCACCTCCGGCGACGGGAGCGTGACCATCGTCCCGATCAGGCGCTCTCCCCGCCGCAGGCGGCCGCGAAAATCATGCTCCATGCGTCTCTACTCCTGTATCAGGCCGCGTCAGTGCGTGAGGGCACGGCTCGTGGACTCGCTTCCCGGCATGATACCGCCAATCAGAGCACGCGTCGACATCTGCTCTGACGCCGCAGACGGAGATGGAGGCTGGGCGGCGCGGATGGCTTGATCAGAGCAGGGTATAATACGATGCGCCGCCGACGCGTCACGGCACACGCCGGCAGATCCCGGCTCGTTATCCCGATCGCCCGTTCGAGTATCGGTGCGGCAGGGGCGGCGGAGGCAGCCGCCGCGCTGGAATGTATGCGAGGTCACGATGCAACTCCTCTCAGCCTATGGCGGCGACGGATGGCAGCCGCGACTGCAGACCACCCGCGAGGAGCTCGGCACGCTCTGGGGCGCGTGCGGCCTGAATAGCGAGTGGGCACCCCTGCGTGCCGTGCTGCTCCATCGCCCAGGCGTCGAGCTCAGCGCCTCGGCCGACCCCGACGCCGTGAACATGCTCGCGGAGCTCGATATCGCCCGCGCTCAGGAGCAGCACGATGCTCTGGCCGAGGCCTACCACGCGGCGGGCGTGCGCGTCGCGTATGCCGAGCCGCCGACCACCCCCACGCCCAACCAGCTGTTCATGGCCGACCTGTTCGCCATGACACCCGAGGGCGCCATCCTGGCCCGCCCGGCCTCGGCCGTCCGCGCTGGCGAGGAACGAGTTGCCGCCCGGCGCCTGGCGGATCTGGGCGTGCCGATCATTCGCAGCGTCAGCGGGAGCGCGACCTTCGAGGGCGCCGACATGCTCTGGCTCGATGCGCAGACCGTCCTGCTCGGACGCGGACTGCGCACCAACGACGCCGGGGCGGCGCAAGTCAGCGCAGTCCTGCACGAGATGGGCGTAAGCGCCATTCAGGTGGATTTGCCCTATGGCACGATGCACCTGATGGGCATGCTGCGGATCGTCGACCGCGACCTGGCGATCGCCTGGCCGGCGCGCCTGGCGGTGCGGGCGGTCGAGGCGCTGCAGCGCTGCGGGTACCAGGTGATCTTCCTGCCCGACGTGCGCGAGGCGCTCCATGGCGCGGCGTTCAACATCGTCACGCTGGGGCCGCGGGCGGTGCTGATGGCGGCGAGCAACCCGACCACCCAAGCGTTCTATGAGCAGCACGGCATCGCCTGCCACGCAGTGCCGGTGGACGAACTGGCCAAGGCTGCCGGCGCGATCGGCTGTCTGAGTGGCGTCATCGAGCGCGAGCGCGTCTGAGGGAATTCCTGCCGATGATTCACGGCTTGCTTGGCGACTTGGCTATGATGAAGACCAGCGCCTCACCAGCGCCGGTCTCGTGTGTCATACTGCGCGTCTGGATGCTCACGTTGCGGCATCTCGTCTCGTGAGCGTTCGAGGGACAGCTCGATGGCGTTCGCGACATAATCGATGCGAGGTCCAGACGATCAGGTCAGCCTCGGTACAGAAGCAGCAAGCCGGGGCAAGGGACGACCGAACATCGTTGTACACCATCACGCCAGCCATGTCTCGTATACTGGAAGAGGCTGATACGCCATCTGTGAGGCGCCAGGAGAGATCTGCCATGGCCGATTCGACAGTCATAACAGATACGGAGCACAACTATTCACTACGAATCCCCACCACGACTCCAAGCGGACAACCCATAGAGATTGTCAAGGACCAGCGCACGGGCGCGCACCGAATACATGCTCAGTCGCCGGACGCTGCCGAACTGTACTTTGAGATTGTGTCCGCTTCTGGGCTGATCAACCACGAGGAGGCTGTCGCTCAGCAGAAGGCGTTTCTCTCAAGCCAATCGTTCGATGCCGCCATAACAGCAACGAAGCAGAGCGTGGTTCGTAGCTTTGCAGCCAGCGAGTTTGGTTTCGAAGGTACACTCGGGGGTCGCTGGAAGGTCCGGCGTTTCATCTTCCTGGACTCGGCTCTTCGCACCTACCGGATCATATACGACCCCAGATCGACAGTGAACGAGCAAATCCTCGACTCACTGGTGATCCAGGTAGGAGGTGGCAGGGAATAAGTCGTTGTACTGGCCGAGTGAGAGCAGGCAGCCGAACGCTCCATGGCCGGCTTGACGGCCCGCGGCGCCTGACCGCCCAACCCCGAGGCTGGTAGCGCGTGTCCAGCCCCAGATGCCAAGCCCTACGCAGGCGGAACTGAAACCTCCGGAAAACCCGGAGGTTTCAGTTCCGCCCTCCGTCCTCCGTCCTCAGCTCTCAGACCTGTCATGCTCGACCTTCTGACCGCCATTCAGATCGCCTGCATCGTTCTGCTCGCCCTCGGCGGACCTACCTACGCGGTGCTGCGGTTATACTGGCGCGCTGAGGCGGCTGAGCATGAGCTGCGAAACGAGCGACTAAGATCCAGTCGCCTTGAGCGCGAGGTGCAGCTGCTGCAGGAAGCGCTCGCCGAGGCGCGGCGTCCAGATGTCGATCCTGTGACCAGCGCTCCCGATTCTACCGAGCATCCACCAGATGCGAGCGAGACAGGAAGATAATGACCTTCCGAATGAGGTTGAGTTCAGCGCGGACTGTCTATGTAATCCGGACACAACACTGTATCCCTTGGGGAAACCACCCGATTTTGAAGCCGCTGAAGAATTTGCCAAAGGAGACCTATTTGTGTTAAACGGGAAAGTTATCAGGTGGTATATTCGCGAATGGAATAATATGCTGGCATAAGCGTGATCATCTACCGGCTGTCAGTAACGCCTCGGCTTCTTGCAGACGTTGGGGAAAATCGCTCACTGTATCGACGTAGGGATAGCCGAACCGTTCGGCTTGTTGCCGAATGAATTCGCTCCAGGGTGGTACATCCTGCGCAATCTGGCGGCGCTTCGCCTCAGGCAGAGCATGATACCCGCGCGAACGTCCAGGGAATTGCTCGACATCCTCGGGTGTCATCCTGGAGCACCCCAAAAACACGGCACGTAGTTGATACTGAGCAGCAAGCTGCGCCACCTGTGCGGGAAGAAAGTCGACACCTTCGATAACGTAGTGCTCGGCCATCGAGTTGACACCCCAGACAAACCGTTCCAGATAGGGAAAGAACCATTCCGCATTGGCTGTGACTGCCGCGGGAGCTGCGTTCCACTCGGTTTTTATACCTGCCACGTTGGTCATGCCCAAGAGTGTCAGCAGAAGGTCGGTTGAGACCCAACCAATCCTCAGTTTCGTGGCGATCTGTTGGCCCAGGATGGTCTTGCCCGCCCTGGCTGCTCCGCCGACCAAGTACATCATGGCAATCCTCATGAAAGGGAGCCCAACACCCTGGAACTGGTAGTCATGCATTCACGACTATAACGCACAGCAACACGCGAAACGCAACATCTCTCCATCTGCATAACGGCCCAATACATTGCGACAGTATTTATTGAAAGACCTTCGTCTGCAGCCAGGCCTGCTTGATAGGCACTTTGATCCCACGGCAGAGGAAAATGGGAACGTCATTTTCGAAAGGCATACAATACTGGCATTTGGTGACCGCCACCTGCTGAACGTCGGCAAACCCCTGTTTCAGGTCAGCTATGGTGGCCTGACCCAAGTAGATCAGCACGTCGCCGGTGCAGTTTCCCGGTCCCCACAAATAGTAGGTATTGTGCCCGCTGATGACCGGCGGCAGTTCGTACTTGGAACGATAGAACTGCAATGCGCCCGCTTCCCCATAATTGCTGGTGAAAATGCACGCCTTCGCCTGGTCTTGAGCCGGCACGGAATGATACACATTGGCCATGGTGACAGCCAACTCTTCCCAGCCGAAACGATCCGCAAAATGCTGCGGGAGGATACCGCTATCGGCATTTTCGGTTTTTACATTCGTGCCGCCCATCACGCGCACATATGCCACCTCGACGTTCACTGGCAAGAGTGGGATGGCCAGTGGAGCCAGCACGATCCCACCGATTACGAGGAAGGGAATGTAATTGGTCCGCAGCCATCCCAGCCAGCGCCAGCCGCGTGAACTGGCGAACTGCTGCATGGCGACCGTCCCGGAGGCGAACAGGAGCGGATAAAAGGGGGCCAGGAAATAATCCTTGGCGTGCTGGAGCATGAAGATGAGGAATAAGACGAGATACATCCAGCCGAACAGGCGGTAAGGTTTTCCCTGTTGAGTGAACAGGAACACCAGGCCACTCAACCACAATGGCAGGCTGATCGGGTGCATGATGGCCACCTGCTGGAGCAGGAACACCGGCGGGGAGGCTTGGAAGACCTTATTCCCGTAGTTGCGCCAGAACTCGAGCGTCGGCCAGCCGTTGGTGGCATTCCAGATCACGTACGGCAGCAGAAATGCCAGGGCGATCACTCCGCCCAGATAGAGATACGGATTGCGGAAATAGGTGCGATAGGGCGTCACTGCCAAGGCGACGAGCAGCGCAAGGCCGAAGTAGAGCGGAGTAACCTTGATCGTCAGGCCGATGCCCATGACCAGGCCGAAGACCAGCCAGAGCTTCGGGCGGTCGTACGTGAGGATGAGGAGAAGCACATAGAGCGCTGCCGCCCAGACCAACTGATCGAACGAATCCATCGTCAAAAGGGCATTTGTCCCTAGATACACCGGCGCGACCAACACGGCCAGGGCTGCCAGCACCTGCCCAAACGGGTCTGCACCCAATTGGTGGGCCATTAGCCCGGTCACTACGAGAACGCCTGCGCCTGCCAGGGCCGGGAAGAAATGCAGCGCCAGGAGCGAGTCGCCAAGCGTGAAGCGTACAGAAGCCGTGAGCAGGGCAATAAAGGGTGGGAAGTCTACGTAGCCGACGGCCAGGTGCTGACTGGCGGCAAGATAATAAAACTCATCACGGAAATACCCGTAAGTGGAGCTGGTCAGCACATGAATGAGCAGCTTAAGCACCGCCAACCCGACGATAATCGCCAGGGCGAGGTACTCTTTGCGGCTTACGGGAGCATGCCCACGAGCCTGTGTTTTTTCTTGCAGCTCGGCCATGAACAATATCCTGTATGATCGTGGCGTTCTGATGTGGTATTCTACCATTACTACCTATGCATGACTACCCCGGAACGTTCTGTGCTCTGGCCAAAGTAGTGGTTGATATCTCGCATCGCTGATCGTTTATGGCTCGTGGGTGGCAGCTTGCGCTGCTGCGATGGGCCGAGCGACGGGAGCGAAACTGTAGTAGGCAATCACCACCATCAGCACAACCACAAAGAGAGCATAGCTCACCGCCAGCAGGTACACCAAGTTGAGCCAAATGAGAAAGCCGTTCAGTTTTCCGACCAACTGCAACGACTGATGATGTGCAAGCCAGTAGACTCCGATGACGCCGAAGCTGATCACATAGGCGAACATGCGAGGGAGCACACCACCAAGCGCTGATAGCAGCTGGCTATAGTCGACGTCCGGAACCCGGACATCAAGAATGAGCAAGGTAATCACTATCGCAAACACACCATCGCTGAAGACTTCGACCCGGTTTTTGTTCATTGGCGTGCTCCTGCGCTTCAGTTGCCGCCATAGGCGCGCCGCTCTAGCGCTGGACCAAGTGCTTGCTTGCTGCTACCAGTGCGGCATCCATCCCTGGATCGGCTGTGGAATGCCCGACGCCACGCACGAACACCAGCTCGCTGTCTGGCCACACCGGTGCCAGCTCCCAGGCCGATACGAGCGGACTTCGCACATCCATGCACCCATGCACCAGGATCCCCGTGTTGCGCCTGCCTGATCTTATCTGAGGACGATCGGCTGAGGTGGAAGCTTGCCGAGGATGATCGGTTGCAGCAAATCGGGCAGGCCGGGCGGTAGAAAGACCTCGTCTGACTGCTCGATCTGCTCAACCGTCCACCAGCGGTGATCGCGGTAGATCGCTCGCTCATCCTCCAGCAGATTGGTGATGTCTACCTGGCTGGCTGGCACCTCTACGACGAAATAGCGGATGTGGAAGAGGACGGTCTCGTCGGGGAACTTGATCGTGCGTTCGTAGGTCCACACCCAGGGGCCGAGATGAGCGACGCTCAGACCGGTCTCCTCCCACAACTCACGGACCCCAGCCTGCTCAAATGTTTCGGTGCCCTCAAGGCCTCCACCGGGTGGCCCCCACCAGGTCGTCACATTGGGACGCGCGATGTCAATTGCGATGGCGTCGTGGATGTTGAAGAGCAGCACGCGCTGCGTATCGTCCAGCACAATCAAGCCGACTGTCGGTCGGACTCGCATACACTACCTCCGCTCCACCACAGTGAGGAGAAACAATCTACCACAAAGAACCGAACTATGGAAGAGGAAGGATGAGCAGGTAACCTGCTTGGACGAGGCCACGAAGCCCAATCCCGTTCCTCGTAGTGGCTCTGATAAGAAGGATGTGGTAGACTGTCGGCGACTGATAGTTGTGGAGGAGAGCAGCGCTGCTCCATGAGTCACGGTACAAGATTGCTGAGCGTGGGCGAACGACCTTAGCTCAGCTGCGACAGGGGGCTGGCGCAAGGCGTCCGACCAACCAAAACTCGTCGCAACCCAAAAATACGAATACAAACCACCGCTCCCCGCCGCCAACTGTAACGCCAGACTGTGTGAAAAGTCGAAACGGTGGGGCAATTACTCCATGCGAAGCTCGTTTTCCTCGTCATTTGACGGCCAAAGTGGAGCGGCAGGAACGCTCGAGCGGCCGAAATCGCCGGGGAGTGGAGGGCCCAAAGACCCAGGCTCCGAAGACAATATGTTCGAACAAACGTAGCAGGGTTGTGAATCCGGCAATCACACACCTTCCGTACGGTTTCAACACACGCCTATAATCAGCAACCGAACGATTGCCCACCGCGTCATACACTAGGTCATACCGCTGCCCAATCCGAGTGAAATCTTCGCGAGTGTAATCAATCACGTGGTCTGCGCCAATCGAGCGCACCATTGCTACATTCCGCGTGCTGCATACGCCAGTGACGTCCGCGCCAAACGATTTGGCAAGCTGGACGGCAAACGTTCCCACACCACCAACGACGGCACTGAGAATGGAGCCGCCGCCATGGTTGGCAGCCTGCCCTTGGTCCTCCGTCATTTCTCGATACGCGGTCAGTCGTGTGTTGGTTGCAATGTATCAACAGAGCTTCAGTGCCGGAGCGGTGAGTGGCGCCATCGCTCCGGCCCTCTCGCCGTTCATGACACATAGCGCGCATTATTGAATCTCAGCGATGCTAGAGTTTACGATGTGAGATTAAATTTCTCTTTCCAAAGAAGGCTAGGTAAGAAGAGTGTCAGTCATTTTGGGATGATTGACACCCTATCTTACGGCGAGGAGCCCTGCGACATGGAGCGACGCAGAGGCCTCTCAGGTGCGTGATTGTGTCTGCCTATTGCCAAATTGCGCTAAGTGCACTGGCTGCCGCGTGACCTTGACGCAGCCCCGCCCGTGCTGCATCGCCGGACTGCGCTTGGTTCATCAGTTGAGGCCGAAGGCCTGTACGCTGTGGATGTCCGGGATGATCATCTCAACCTGTGCGCCGCCTGTACGGAGCCGGGGCACCTTGCGATCGAGCCTGGTTGGCACATTGTCGACCGCGCCTTTATCAATCACGTCTTAACGGTTTGCGACGAACCGTTATTTTTCGATACGTGATGTACCACTTGCCATCGCGTTTTGTGACGGTATCGTCGTATACTACGCTTCCGGCAGTTCCGTCAACGCGTACACCAATGCCTTTCGATCGTGTCACGACGGTATGGTCATCCTTCACCGCGACGATGACAACATTTGTGACGTGATGGCCCACCGGGTTGGCGTCTCCTAACGCCACCGCTGATTCCCGGACGCTGCCAAGACCGTGATGGATTCCGAGTCCAAATGCCGTCAAGTCATGCGTCACATCCTCGGCAAATACTAGGTTCAGTTCGTCGAGTCTGCCATCGTCCACCAGGTGGCCATGCAGGGAGATCAGTTCCGTAATGGTAATGCGGTCTTCGAGTGATAGCATTCGTCGCTCCTTGCGTATGGTTGTGTGGAGATGGTACACTCTGGTGTATAGACCAGAGTCAAGGCAACATGAGGAACATATGCTCATTCACGAGGCAGCAGCGGTCACGGGGCTGACCATCGACGCCATTCGCTATTACGAGCGCCAACATCTGCTCGATGAGCGGCACATCACGCGGCAGCCGAATGGGTATCGATCGTTCACCCCTGCGGCAATCCAACGGTTACAGCATCTCAAGCACGCACGCGTGCAGGGCTATACCGTGGCGGAACTCAGAAACCTGACAACGGCGTATGACGCGGGCATGCTCGGCGCCGATGAACGACGGGCGTTCTTGAATAGCAAAATCGCACGCATCGCTCGTCAAATAGCATCGTTGGAAGAAATGCGCCGAGCCTTTGAGCGCGAACTTTCCCAGCTTTCGTAATGCCGGATGAAGCTCGTGAGGCTCACAGACAGCCCGTTGCACCTGCCCGCTATCTCATCGCTCGTGTATCAGCATGGATGCAGAGTTTCAGTCACCAGAAGATTGACTTATCATTCACGTTGCTGGTCGAAACTCCGCACCAGCGCGGGGGGTGCCTGACACCGCCAGGCGTTGAGGATGAGCTCCTCGAGCTCGTCGCCGTCGACCGCGGCGAGCCGAACCAGGACGGCCGGGAAGCCGTTATAGTGCGGCTCGGTGAAGAGCGTGCTCGGGCGAGCAGCGAGCAGCATGTCCTTCTCGGCGAGGTCGCGTACCCGGATGGCGATGACGTTCAGATTGGGCACGCGCGCCTTTTTCGGATGGATACGTTCCATCCAGACCCAGGCAATACCTTTGCGCTTGCCGTTATTGTTCACAGAAAACGCGATGCGGTCATCGTCGAGGATTGTCTCTGGGAGCGAGAGCGCAATGCGATGGACATCGTTGAGGTCAGCCATTGGCCTGCCTCCTGATCATCGGCGAGTATCGGATGCTCCGCGACGGCCCTGACTCGAGCTACTTAGCGAGCTGCGGACTGAGCGGAGCAGCCCTGCAGCCTGGACAGCGGACTGCTTCACCAGAATTGTACTACCTTGTGAGCTGAAGCGGCACTTGAATGATACGTTCCACTGACCCGGAGCGCCGAACAGGCGCAAGCAGCCTGATGCTGCTCCGCGGCCACAAGATCGTTGTTTTTGAAACGTGAAGTTGGCTGGATTGCCTTCCCGATCTATTGATGAGCTGCCTGTCCAGTGGCTTCGGTAATACGCATAGCTGAAGTCGTCGCGTGTTCTTTGTCGTTTTCAAATCCATGGAGACTTGAAGCACATTTGCTGACTTGGACGACAATGAGACGGGCGAAGAGCCTAAGCGGGAAAGATCTCGTGAATGATTGCACCGCCTACAGCATTACTCGTTATTGATGCGCAGCAGGGTCTGCTCGATGGCGAGACGGCTGTTCCTGATGCGATAGGTGTTATCCATCGCATCAGGACAGTGCTGGCAGCCGCACGATCCGCTGGTGCGCTTGTCGTTCATCTGCAGAATGACGGGACTCCGGGGACACTTGACGAGCCGGGAATGCCTGGGTGGTTCATCCATCCAAAGGTGGCGCCCGAACCAAGCGAGTTACTCCTTCGCAAGAGTCGCGACGATGGTTTCGATGGAACCGAGCTTGCAGACATCCTCGCGCGCAATCAGGTGAGGCGTATTGCCGTCGTGGGTCTGCTGTCCGAGATGTGTGTCAGTGCAACGGTGCGCGGCGCTCTCGCCCGCGGATTCCACGTGGTACTCGTTCGCGATGCTCACGCCACGTACAACCTGGACGATATCCCCGCTGCCATCGTTGCACGGGTTGCGGAACATGCGCTTGGTGATGAGGTCGAGCTGATCGATGCCGCATCGGTAACATTTGGCCGATCAGCGACAGTTTCGACGTAAGCAACCTACACATCTGCAACCATCGTCGTGTCGCGTATCATCAGCCAAGCCGTCGTTCGCTACTACGGAGGCCTCCATGACTATCGAAGCCAATAAGTTGATTGCGCGCCAGTATTTTGAAGCCATCAATACTGGCGATGGAGCCGCGATGGTTGACCGGCTCTTCGCTCCTGATTTCCGGCTGAATGGTGGGCCCTTTGATCCGAACGAATGGAAAGAGCTTTTTACCTGGGCGCAAAGCGAAGTACCGGATTGGCATTTCTCGATTGAGGATATGCTGGCGGAGCATGATCAAGTCGCCGTGCGTCTGTTCGTATCAGGTACACCGCGCACGTATTGGCGGCGCTATCGCACCAATGGTCAGTCCTTTATGAGCAAGGGGTTTTGCTTTTTCCGTATTGTCAATGGCGTCATCGTCGAGATATGGGATCAGTTTAATGAGCTGTTGGAGCTCCAGCAATTGGGAGCAGTGCCCACGCCCGAACAAGCTGATGAAGATTAAGAAATTAATCGGGTAGCCCGCTTCAGCGGGCTTGGGCTGTTAGCGCGGGTGCTTTAGCCCCGCGCGTGTGACGGTGCGAAATGCCCGATTTAATAATAAAAGTTCATAAGCAAGCGAACCTGTATAGGAGGAACGTCTAGGGGTCTTGTGCTACCTATCCGGTGCGATCCAACGCGCGTATGTGGCCCGCCCGTTTCGCGCGCGAGAGCGCTCAGTTTTTGATGTTCTCTGTACGGCGCGCTTGTGGCGGCTGATGGGCAACTCGTTGGGCCATGCGAAGCGTTATCGTGCCATCACAGAGAGTACTCACTGCTTGTGTGGTATCATTCGCTCTCGCAGACGTCGAGCGATGAAAGCGTGTCCTATGAATCCCGTGACCGTCATTTTCCTCAATGGCGTCTCCAGCGCTGGCAAGACCAGTATCGCCAAAGTGCTGCAACGCACGCTCCCGGATCCCTATCTCCATGTACAGCTAGATAGCTTTGAAGCGATGTTACCCGAGCGTTATGACGAGGGTGGGGCGTTCGCCTGGCAGGTTCTCTTCCCACGCGCACTGTCCGGTTTTCATCATTCGATTGCGGCGCTCGCAACGGCAGGAAACAATCTGATTGTCGACCATGTCACGGTGTATCGAGAGGGTTGGCATAGCTCGCTGATCGAGTGCGCCTATCTGCTGATGCCCTTTCGGACATACCTGATTGGGGTGCAGTGCTCTTTGGACGAACTCCAGCGCCGTGAAGCGGCTCGAGGTGATCGCTACCTTGGAACCGCGGCCCGGCAATTCGATCGCGTGCATCGCTATGGCACATATGATTTCGAAGTCGATACATCGGCGACACCTGCCGAGCTCTGTGCCGAGCACATTCGGAGCCATATGCTTGCGCATGAGCCCAGCGCCTTTCGCGAGCTTCGCGCCAGCACTTGATCAGGACGCGTGCGTCAAGCCAGGAAGAGCTTGATCCCTATGCCTGCAGCCCGACGCCGCTACGCAGCGTCAAGATGGCGGCTTTTTGAAAGGTACAATCGAGCCGAACGTCATCGCGATCTATCTCTGCTCGATGCCTTTGCTCGTCGCTCACCCGCTTTGGTGGAGATTGCCATCGTGCCTGGTCTATCGTCCACAAGCGCAAGCAACCCATCATGGATGCCAAAGGGCAACTCGTGTGTACGACAGACCACTGACCATTGAGCAGAATCTGACGATGCTGGCAGCCACACCCGCGCGCATCGCCGACCTCACCGAGGGCCTGTCACCCGCTCAGCTGCTGACACCTCCCGAGCCCGGTGCATGGTCGGCACGGGATGTGCTTGCCCATCTGCGCGCCTGCGCTGACATGTGGGGCAATTACATCGGGATGATACTCAGCGAGGATCGGCCGACGATCAAAGCCGTCAATCCCACCAGTTGGATTAAGCAGACGAACTACCGCGAGCAGGCATTTCACCCCTCGTTGCAGGCGTTTACTGCGCAACGTGCCGAACTGGTGACGGTGTTGCAGCCAGTCGCACTGGAAGCCTGGTCACGTATGGCGCTGGTGACGGGAGCGGGAAAGCCACGTGAGCGAACCGTACAGACATATGCCCAGTGGCTGGCAAACCATGAACAATCGCATATTAAGCAGATTGAACGCATCGTCAACAAGCTGCGCAACTAGCAACGACGAGTGCGTGAGCAGGTGACCCAACACGGCGTCAGACTGTGTGAAAATGCTTTGGGCCCTCCACTCCCCGGCGATTTCGGCCGCTCGAGCGTTCCTGCCGCTCCACTTTGGCCGTCAAATGACGAGGAAAACGAGCTTCGCATGGAGTAATTGCCCCACCGTTTCGACTGGAGTAATTGCCCCACCGTTTCGACTTTTCACACAGTCTGGCGTTCCACCTGACCGCTGCGTGCAAGAGGGGCATTTTATCGCAATCTCGTACAGCGCGCTCGCGCAGCTGAACGCCAAGTCGCTTGGCCATCACCGGCGTCTTGTAACCACCAGAAGGAGGAAGGAGTAGATGGCGACGAATCCACTCAAACGACACGTCCCGAAGCCAACGAGCTCGGTCATACGCTGGCTGCTTGATTCTGACCCTTCGATCCGCTGGCAGGCGATGCGCGACCTGACCGACGCGCCCGACGAGGCGGTCGGGGCCGAGCGCGCCAGGGTCGCGACCGAGGGCTGGGGTGCCGAGTTGCTTGCCAACCAGGAGGCGGATGGCTCCTGGGGAGTGGGCACGCCCAACCCTGAGTGGGTCACCTTGCAGACACTGCTGTTGCTGCGTGAGATGGGGCTGGATCCAACGAGCGAGCAGGCCCGGCGCGCGGTAGATATGGTCCGTGACAACGTGACGTGGCAGGGCGTGCTGCCGCAGGACGCCGCCTGGCACGGCAAGCCGCTGTTTGCAGGCGAAGTCGAGCCGTGCATCAACGGACGGGTCGTGGCGGTCGGCGCGTACTTCGGCCAGGACGCGCAGGGCATCGTCGACCGACTGCTGGGCGAGCAGATGAGCGATGGCGGGTGGAACTGCGAACAGGAGCGCGGATCGACGCGCGGCTCCTTCCACACGACGATCTGCGTGCTCGAGGGGCTACTGGAGCACGAGCGGGCCACAGGCGGCTCGCCAGCATTGACCGCAGCCCGTGAGCGGGGGCAGGAGTACCTGCTCGAGCGCCGCCTGCTTCGCCGCCGCTCGACCGATGAAGTCATCGAGCAGGCCTGGACGCAGTTCTCGTTTCCCACCAGCTACTACTACGACGTGCTGCGTGGGCTGGAGTATCTGCGCAGCGCACATATCACGCCGGACGCGCGAATGGCCGAGGCGATCGACCTGGTCGCCTCCAAGCGCGACGCCGCTGGCCGCTGGCCGCTGGAGAACGTGCATCCCGAGCAGCTGGACGCCGAGCCGGGCGTGGCCGAGGGCCAGCCAAGCCGGTGGAACACGCTGCGCGCCCTACGGGTGTTGGAGTGGTTTTCAGCATGAGACTAACGCAGATGCCGGGTTGCTTCCGTATCGACGCATGACTGCGGTACTGATAACGATGTGGGCGATCATTCAACTCGTCGGTGGTGCCATCATCGCTGTCATTCCATCGGGAAGGTTCAGCTTACGCCACGTGGAGGGGCAGCTGGATGAAAGGGACCATACCCATCCCAGCGCACCAGGTATCGCCGTCGCTCTGAGCCCTGTTTGACATGAACCAGCCGCTTGCCATTCGCTGCTTTGCGGTGATGGATGGCGCTATTCGCGGGCAGATATGGACGGACGATCTGGCCCAGCCGAGTTGGGACGCTGTCCAGGAGGCGGCGTTCGGCACCCTGTTTCTGGGTGGGCGACCAGAGGCCAGTCTGGTCCACCAGCTGGTTGCGGAACAGCGACAGGAGCGGGATGTCGCGCTCGCGCTCTGGCCGGACCACCCCTACAACCAGCTGCTGCCTCCTGAGCCCGATGTCGACGGCTGGGAATTGGAATTCACCGATCGTCCACTGGGAGCAGACCCGGTCCCTGATCTATCCGTGCCCGACGGCTGTGCGCTGCGAGCGAACTATGCGCCGATGTTGAGTGAGCAGGATGAGCTGATCTTTGACGTGCTTATCCCGGCAGATCATTACCTGCGCCAGGCAAACGCGCTGGTCGATTTTGAACAGTACCGCGCAGTGATGGCTGCTTGCTATCACGCAAGTGACGGGCGACCGGCCAACGACCCGGTTGTGCTCTTGAAAATTGGCTTCCTTCAAACGCACTACAACCTTTCCGATCGTGAGGTGCTCGCAGCTGCTCAAGTCAATGTCGCTTTTCGCTACTTCCTCAATCTGGCCTTGACTGACACGCTCCCGCACTCCAGCTTGCTGACCGTCCTCCGCGCACGCTTGGGCGCCAGTCTCTACCAGCAGATCTTCGACGGCGTGGTCGCCCAGGCTCGCGCAGCTGGACTAGTCAAAGATCGCTTGCGACTCGGGGTGACGACATTTTTTCAGGGAGAATCCCCGTTAAGCCCTAAGACGCTCTTTTGCTCATTCTGATGGGTCATTCCTGGCTTTTTCAGTGCCGCGCTTCCGTTCCTGCAACAGCCTTTCCCAGTCGTTTGTCACAGAA
>WNGB01003332.1_pt1 | contig 25356 bp, 30 predicted proteins | sample 5400681 | NCBI WGS metagenome assembly WNGB01 (sample SAMN13153367, study PRJNA577476) | soil metagenome | isolation source: 115 cm soil or saprolite under grassland replicate 2 | place: USA:California | collected 2016-06-15
GTGCCCCACTCGGTCATCATCGGGAAGTCCCCCATGAAGACCGTCTGCTCCCGGATCTCGCCCGTCTCCTTGTTGACGAAGCGGACCGTCATCGAGAGCGGAGCCTGGTAGGTCAGGTCCTTCTCACGGCATTCCTTGATCGAGAACTGCGGCTCCCCGAACTTGTAGGCGCCGAATTCCACGGCGAGGGTGCCGGTGTAGTCCTCGATCGGCGAGATGTCGTCGATCGTCTCGCGAAGACCCTCGTCCAGGAACCACTGGAACGAGGCCTTCTGGATGTCAATCAGGTTCGGTAGGTCGAGAACGTGCTTGAGACGCGAGAAACTGGTGCGCGCGCTTGGCGCAGCGACCTTGGTGGTCAAGTGATGAAGCCTCCCTTAGAAATACGGTGCGAGAACTGGTACGGCGGGCAGACGGGCGTGGACAGCGGAACAGCGGCGCAACCCGCCAGGGTACCCGAGAACCCCACTTCCGCGCAAGGGTAGCCCTGCGGAATCCGCCGAATGCTGGTGCCATGGTAGCGCATGGCTGCGCGGTTTGCCAGGCCGAAAGCGGGGTGCTGGGGCCTGCCCCCAGGGGTCAGACCCCAGCCTTTCGGTTTGGTTCTACGGGGTGGTGGTCGTCGTCGGCGCCTGAGGCGAACCGCCGACGTGGAGCTGCCGGAGCTTCAGCTGCGGCGCAGCGGTGGAGCCCGGGGTCTCGCAGGACCAGGCCTGGACGCTGACCTTGCCGCTCACCATCAGGTTGGCCGTCGTGCCGACGAGGGCCTTGCCCTTGGGGCCGGAGGCCTTCGTGACGACGACCGCGATCGTGCCGCCCGCAACCGTGCCCTTCAGGTTGATCGGCCGGCACTTCGCCTTCGCGCCGTGGCTCGACGTGGAGGTCGAGGTCGAGGTGTTCGGGCCCTTGCCGGGCGGGGGCGACGCGAGTGCGAACGACGCCACGATGCCCGCGGCGAAGAGCGCCACCAGCGGGATGAAGTACTTCATGCGGTCTCTCTCCTTCAGGGGGATCCTCAGAGGGGTACGCCGAGATGATGAATCGGCAGAGGAGAGCTTGCGCTTTGCCCCGAAAGAGGGAGATGGAAAGGCTGGGGTCTGACCCGACGGGTCAGACCCCGGCAGTTCGGATTACTTGACCTCGACCGTGGCGCCGGCCTCTTCGAGCTGCGCCTTGATCGAGTCGGCCTCGTCCTGAGCGACGCCCTCCTTGACCGGCTTCGGAGCCGAGTCGACGAGGTCCTTCGCCTCCTTCAGACCGAGACCCGTGATCGCACGCACGACCTTGATCACCTGGATCTTCTGGCCGCCCGCCGCGGTCAGCACGACGTCGAAGGCCGTCTGCTCCTCGGCGGCAGCTGCACCGTCGCCGCCGGCGACTGCACCCGGAGCGGCAACCGCAACCGGAGCGGCGGCCGTGATGCCCCACTCGTCCTCGATCTTCTTCTTTAGCTCGACGAGATCGAGCACGGACATCTTCCCGAGCTCGTCGAACACCTTGTCGACCGCACTTGCAGCCATCTACTGCTCCTCCTCTTCCGTCTGCGTTTCTGGTTCGGGTTCTGTTGATGCTTCTTCAGCGGTTGCTTCGGGCTCGGGCGCCGCCTCCGCCTCCGGCTGTTCTGCACCGAGCTGCTCGATTCGGGCGTCGAGCAGGCCGTACAGGTCCTGCAGCGGCGCCGTGAACAGGCCGACGATCGCCGTCACCGGAGCGGTGACCGCGCCGAGCACCTGGCCACGCAGGATGTCGACCGGCGGCAGCTTCGCGAGCGACTCGATCTCGCCCGGCTCGACCGGGCGACCTTCGAGCATCCCGCCGCGAACGACGAGCACACGCGTTGCGCGCGCGGCGTCGACGAGCGCTTTCGCGACGGCGACCGGATCTCCGTCCGACTCGAGGAACGCGATCGCGGTCGGCCCCTCCAGCAACGCGAGCAATGCGTCGTTGCCGACTGTCTCGGCCGCACGCCGGATGAGCGTGTTCTTCACGACCGCGAAGCGCGCGCCGTGCTCGAGCAGCTTGGTGCGCAGCTCGTCGATCTGCGGCATCGTCAGGCCGCGGTAGTCGGCCACGAGCAGCGTCTCGGTCGTGCGCAGCCGCTCGGTCAACTCGGCGACGACTCGCTCCTTGTCCTCTTTCTTCACCTACTCACCTCCTCGAAACGATTCGAGCCCGCACACAGGCAGGCTCGCTGAAGGAGGCGAAAACCTCTCATTCACCGATCCGCCTCGGGAAGACCTCTGCCTTGCGGCCGCTTCCTGTCTCTGGCGACGGGCGTTTATGCGGGAACTGCTTCTGCCTGCTCCTCCAACTCGTCGACGATGCCGCGCGTCTTCGCGGGATCGACGTGGATTCCTGGGCCCATCGTACTCGTGAGCGTGATCTGCCGGATGTAACGGCCCTTGGCTGCGGCCGGCTTCGCGCGCACGATCTCGTCGACGAGCGCCGCGTAGTTCTCGACGAGCTGACGCTGGCCGAAGCTCTTCTTGCCGATCGAGACGTGAACGTTCGCGCCGCGGTCGGTTCGGTATTCGAGCTTGCCGGCTTTCGCGTCGCGCACGGCCTTTGCGACGTCCATCGTCACCGTGCCCGTCTTCGGATTCGGCATCAGGCCGCGCGGCCCGAGGATGCGGCCGAGCTTGCCGACGTTGCCCATCTGGTCCGGCGTCGCGATCGCAACATCGAACTCGGTGAAGCCCTCCTCGACGCGCTTGGCGAGATCGGCCGAGCCGACGATGTCGGCGCCGGCGTCCTGCGCTTCCTTCGCCTTCTCGCCCTCGGCGAAGACGGCGACGTTGGCCTCCTTGCCGGTTCCGTGCGGCAGCATCAGCGTTCCGCGCAGCTGCTCGTCGGCATGGCGAACGTTGAGTCCAAGGCGGAAGTGCACCTCGACCGTCTCGTCGAACTTCGCGGTCTGCATCTCCTTCAGCAGCCGGATCGCTTCGACCGGGGAGTACTCCTGCTCCCGGTCGAAGGCCGCGCGCGCGTTGCGGTACTGCTTGCCGTGCGCGCTCACGAGAGGACGTCCGTTTCCACGCCCATCGACTGCGCCGTGCCGGCGACGATGCGCATCGCCTGGTCGATGTCGCGTGCGTTCAGGTCGGGCATCTTCGTCTCGGCGATCTGACGCACCTGCTCACGGCTGAGGCGACCGACCTTCTCGCGGTTCGGCTCGCCTGAGCCCTTCTCGATCCGCAGCGCCTCCTTGATCAGGACCGCGGCCGGCGGCGTCTTGGTGATGAAGTCGAACGAGCGGTCCTCGTAGACCGTGATCTCCACCGGGGTGATGCGTCCGTTCTCCTGCGCGGTCTGCGAGTTGAACGCCTTGCAGAACTCCATGATGTTGACGCCGTGCTGGCCGAGCGCAGGACCGACCGGCGGCGCCGGGTTCGCCTGCCCACCGGGGATCTGCAGCTTGATCAGTGTCAGAACCTTCTTGGCCATGTCAGTCCAGCTTCTTCACCTGGTCGAAGGTCAGCTCCACGGGGACCTGGCGCTCGAAGATATCGACGAGCACCTTCAGCTTCTGCTGGTCGGCGTTGACGTCGACGACCTCGCCGTCGAAGTCGGAGAGCGGGCCGGAGGTCACCTTCACGGATTCGCCGAGCGAGTACTCGACCTGGGCGCGCGGGCGCTCGCCGTCGCCGCGGCCGGTGTGCAGGATCCGGTCGACCTCCGTCTGCGCGAGCGGCACCGGCTTGGCGCCGGCGCCGACGAAGCCGGTCACGCCCGGCGTGTTCTTCACGACCGTCCACGCCTCGTCCGTCATGTCCATGTTCACGAGGACGTAGCCCGGCAGCACGCGCTTCTCCGTCTGGACCTTCTGGCCCTCCTTCGTCTCGATCACCTGCTCGGTCGGGACGACGACGCGGCGGAAGCGCGGCGCCTGGTTCATGGACATGATCCGGTGCTCGAGGTTGGTCTTCACCTTGTTCTCGTGCCCGGAGTAGGTGTTGATCACGTACCAGCGGAACATGGCCTAGGTGAACACCTGCTGGACGAGTCGCTTGAAGACGAGGTCGGACGCATAGAGGAAGACGCCGACGATCAGGCAGGCAATCAGCACGACCACGACGCCCTGGATCAATTGGTTCTGACCGGGCCACTCGACCTTCTTCAGCTCCCCCCAGGACTCGGACATGAACTGGCGCACGCCGCTGCCCGGAAGGGAGCGCTCTGTGCGCGCCCGTCGCGGCTCGCGCGAGGGCTCGGGCTGGGCGCGCGCCGTCGGCCGTCGCGGCGGCGAGGGTGGTCCGCCCGGAAGCGCGGCCTCGCCGGCCGTCATCTCGGCGCGGCGGGCGCGGCGCTGAGCTCGGGTCTGGCGGGCCACTAGCGCGTCTCCCGATGCGCGGTGTGCTTGCCGCACCAGCGGCAGTACTTGCGCACCTCGAGCCGGTCGGGCGTGTTCCGCTTCGACTTCGTGCTCATGTAGTTCCGGCGCTTGCAGTCGGTGCAGGCCAGCGTGATCTTGTCTCGTACTCCGGTTGCCATCTCTGTCTCGGATTAGAAGGAAGCGCACGCCGAGACAAGGCCCGACCCTGCGCGGATAGCCAGTGTAGCGGCCGGACGGCCGACCCGCCTATCGCCCAAGTCGCGGCTAGAATCAGGGCGCTTGGCGGCGTAGCTCAGTTGGTTAGAGCAGCGGAATCATAATCCGCGTGTCGCAGGTTCGAGTCCTGCCGCCGCTACCTAGGGCCGTCTCTCTGCTTCGGAGTCGAGGCGTCGGCCGCTCTCTGGGTTAACGGCACGCGGGCTAAGCCCGCGTGCCTTCTACCTGCGAGGGCGCCCGGCTAGGGCCGTCTCTCTGCTTCGGATTCGAGGCGTCGGCCGCTCTCTGGGTTAACGGCACGCGGGCTTAAGCCCGCGTGCCTTCTACCTGCGAGGGCGCTCCGGGCTTCGCCGCGCTCGCCCGGAAAGGTCATCCTCGTCGCGAGCGGAGGAGTCGGGCGGCTACGAGGGTTCCGGCGACCGTCAGGACGAGCTTTACGGCTTTCGAGCCGCGCAATTTGGATTCTCCGCTTGCCCTCGCTTCCATTGAGACCGGCACCTCGGCGAGCCTCAGCCCCGCATCGGCGACACGAATCAGAGCCTCGACCTCCGGCGCCCCGCTGGCGAAGGTCTCGGCGAGGAGCGGAAGCGCCCTCGAGTTGACCGCGTACAGACCGCTGGTGGCGTCGCCGAAGGGATGGCCCAACACGAGCTTCATCGCCCGGCGCAGGACGGCCGTCCCGAACCTTCGCGCGGGGCTGGGCCGGTAGCGGTACGCGGCGTAGCCGTCGCCGGACACGAAGCGAGATCCGACGGCGACGTCGCACTGATCGGCGCGGACGAGCACGAGCAGGCGGGCGAGCTCGTGCGCGGGGTGCTGGCCGTCGGCGTCGACGCGGCCGCAGAACGCGTAGCCGTGCTCCAGCGCCCAGCGGTAGCCGGCCGCGATTCCGACGCGCAGGCCGCGGTTGCCGCCGAGTGAATGCACCTCCGCACCGTGAGCGCGTGCGACTTCGGCGGTGCGATCCGTCGATCCGTCGTCGACGACGAGCACGTCCGCCTCCGGGATCGCGACCCGCAGGTCGTCGATCACGCCCGGCAGATTCGCCTCCTCGTTCCACGCAGGAATGAAGACGAGCGTGTCGCTCATCGGCGTTCGAGCTCTGCTCGTGCTTTACGCACCTGACGCGCGAGCACGCCCACGGCGCCGAGCTCCCAGAGGAACCCACCGGGCGTCGGCGCGACACGCGCGATGCCGAACCGCACCGCCACGCCGCGACGTCCGTACACGCTCCGGAAGATCCAACGCGCGCGAGGCAGGTGCACCGGGGCGCAGATCACAACGGCCGCGGTCAGTTCGCGCTCGAGCAGCAGGGGGAGTGTTCGCGCGGCGTTCTCGGCGGTGGTCGAGGCGGTGCCTTCGACGACGACCTCGACGTCGGACGGCCCTCGCCACAGGTCGCGCATCCGGTCGGCCTCGCCGGCCCAACCGCTGAACACGACGATTGCCGGCTGTGTGCGGCGGGCGATGCGCTCGGCGGCGGTGACAAGGCGCCGGCACGTTCGGATGCTGCTACTGCCCAGGACGACGAGAGCCGGCGCGCTCACGCCGTCAGGGTACGGCTATTTGACGAGCGAGAGCATCCTGAACATCGGCAGGTACATGGCGATCACGATCACGCCGACCATTGCGCCGACCATGATCATCATCAGCGGCTCGACGATCGACGTCAGCGAGGAGATCGCGGCGTCGACCTCGTCCTCGTAGAAGTCGGCGATCTTGCCGAGCATCTTCTCCAGCTCTCCCGTCTCCTCGCCGATCTTCACCATCTGGCTGACCATCGGCGGGAAGATCGGGTTGTCGACGAGCGGCTGCGCGATCGGAACGCCCTCGTGCACCTTTGCGCGAACGTCGCCCAGCGCGTTCTCGACCATCCAGTTGCCGGCCGTCTGACCGGTGATCTCCAGCGCCTGGATGATGTCGACGCCCGCGGAGACGAGCGTCGAGAGCGTGCGCGAGAACCGCGCCATCGTCACCTTCAGCACGACGGGCCCGATCTTCGGCACCTTCAGCTTGAAGCGGTCCCACTGCTTGCGCCCAGCCTCGGTCTTCTTCCACTTGCGGAAGCCGAAGATGAGGCCGCCGATGCCCGGGAAGATGATGTAAAAGCGGTGCTTCAGCAGGTCGGAGACGTTGACCACGTACTGGGTCAGCTTGGGCAGGTCGCCGCCGAGCTGCGAGAAGATGTTGACGAAGACCGGGACGAGGAACAGCAGCAAGCCGGTCAGCACGAGCGACGCGAACGACAGCACCATCAGCGGGTAGAGCATCGCGCCCTTGACGCGTCGCTTGATCTGCGTCGCCTTCTCGATGTGGATGGCGACGCGGTCGAGCACCTCGTCCAGGATGCCGGCCGCCTCACCCGCCTCGACCATCGAAACGAACAGGCGGTCGAAGATCTTCGGATGCCGTTTCATCGCTTCCGAGAGAAGGAGGCCTCCCTCGACGTCGGCGCGGAGCTCCCGGACGACGGCGGCGAAGTACTTGTCCTCGGTCTGCTCCTCGAGGATGACGAGCGCCTGGACGACGTTGAGGCCGGCCTCGATCATCGTCGCGAACTGGCGCGAGAAGATCTGAAGGGTCTTCGGCTTGACCTTCTTGAAGACGTTCCGAGCGCTCGTGTCGCCCGCGGAAGGCAGCTCGTCGAGGCGGCTGGCCAGCAGGCCGCGGATACGTAGCTGCTCGCGGGCGCCCGAGAGGTCCGGCGCGTGGAGCTCGCCTCTGAGCTCGAGGCCGTCGGCATTGATGGCGGAATACGAGTAGGCAGCCACAGCTAGTCCCTCGGAATGGCTATCGGCAGGGGGCTTCAGCCCCTAAAGAGTGATGCCGATAGCCACTACGTGCACACGCGCGCGCGCGAGGAGAGCGGCTTTGGCCTGCTCGAGCTTCTGATGGCCATGGTGATGCTGAACGTCGGCATCCTCGCGATCGTGGCCGCCTTCTCCTCGGGGAACGCCGCCCTGGCCCGCGCCAGCCGGGTCTCGACCGCGGCAGCGCTCGCGGACAAGCAGATGGAGTCCTACCGCGGGCTCATCTACGACAACATCGTCTTCACGACCAGCGAATGGAACGGCGCGATCGCGGACTCCAGCTACACGGCCGACCGGGTCTACACGACGAACATGCAGAACCCGGTTGCGCCGAAGGCGCTCGTCGGGACGCTGACGAATTGCCCCGCCAACGTCCCCACGACCTCCTGCGATCCCAGCTACACGGTCACGGGTCCGGACCACCGTTCGTATCGCGTCGACACGTATCTGTACTTCGACGCTCCGGGCGGAGGCGCGCAGCTGAAGACGATCACCGTGGTCGTCCGCCCGTCCGCGTTTACCGCGCGCTCCTACGCGCGCGTCTCATCGACGTTCGACTCGTCGACGAACCCGACCTAGAAGAGCCGGCAGCCCGAGCCGGACGTGTTCGAAATTCCAGGGTCTGACCCTGGGTGTAACGAAACCGCGACGCTTCGTCCACGGGCGCGACCCGCTCGGCACCGCAGTTGCCGATAGGCGGGACCTGTTCCGAACGTCAGGGTCTGACCCCGGGTGTAACGAAACCGCGACGGTTCGTCCACAGGCTCCGCGCGAACGGAGCGGCACGGCTTACGGAGAACTCGGCGGGGGAACCGTGACGGTTGTCGACGTGTTGGTCGTCGTCGGCGCCGGAGCCGCGACGGCCGTGCCGACCGGCTTCAGAATCAGCTTGTAGCGCGTCCCGTCGGCGGTGTTCATCAGCGTGACGGGCTTGTTCTCGTGGAGCGTGACGGTTGCCGCGCCGCTCGAGTAGGAGCCGCCGACGATCGAGATCTTGGCGGTGTGCGCGGTCACGGAGACGAGGTGGAAGAGCGGCGTGTTCGAGGAGTCCGTCGCGCTCGCCTCCGGGAAGTCGCTGCCGACCGCAACGGTGTAGAGCGTCCCGTTGACGGAGATGACGGCCGTTCCCGGGTTCGGGGCGCTTGTGCTGCCACCCGACGGCGGCTTCGACCCGCCGCCTGTCGTCTTCGAGCCGCTGCCGGACGACGACGAAGCGGCAGGCGACTTCTCGTCGCTCACCTGCTGCGCGAAGGGATCCTTGCTCGCGAAGCGGCTGAACGACGTCAGCTGGCCGTCCGCGAGCGTCGGCGCCGGGACCGAGGCGAGCGACGGGTCCGTGGACGGGCTCGAGCTCGGAGCCTGGCTGCCGCCGCTCAGCGTCGGCGCGGCGAGGCTGGGCGTGCCCGTCGTCGCCGTCTTCGTCTCGTACGACGCCCGCTGCACGGACTTCGGCGGATGCATCTGCTTCCAGACGCGCGGGCCCTGGAACGCGAGCACGCCGACGAACACGACGCCGAGCCCGGCGGCGACGATCTTCTGCTTCTTCTGCTTTGCCTTGAGTGGGTCGACGGTCTTCCTGGCCATTACGGCGCTCCTGTCGCGGACGCACTGCTCGCGGGCGTCTCGCTCGTCGTGGTCGTGGCCGTGGTCGTCGTCGTCGCCGAGGTGGTCGTCGTCCCGCTCGCGGGCGGCTCCGGGGGCGGGACTGGCGCCGGCGCCGACGCGTAGACGAAGGCGTCGATCACGAGCGTCGCCTGGATCTGGGGGAACTTCAGCTCGCTCTCGTTGAAGCTGAGGGTGTCGACCGCGAACAGGCGCCCGGTCGCGTCGAGGCGGCCGGCGTGCACCGTGACGAGCGAGCGCAGGCGGTAGAGGAAGTCGGCGAGGTTGTAGAAGTTGCCCTGGAACGTGACGGAGATCGGCAGGACCGAGTAGCTCCCAATCGGGGCGATCGGCTGCGGCGAGATCGAGTCGAAGCGGATCCCGGTGTCACGGGCGAGCTGGCTGAGCTCCAGCACCACGTCGGGCATGTCCGTCTTGCTCGGCATCGCCTTCGCGAGCCGGTAGACGTCCGCGACCTCGATCTTCGGAGCGGACTGGGCGGCGGCGACCTGCTGGTGATAGACGTCGATCTTCTCCTGCACGTCAGCGGCCTCGCGCTTGAGGTTCGCAAGCTTTCCACCCTGCGGGTGCACGAACAGGAACCAGAGGGCGAGCCCGAGGACGAGCACACCGCCGACGATCGCCCCGATCAGCGCGGGCTGCGGGAGAGACTTGCGCGCCTTCACGAGCCGTTCCCTCCCGGCGAGGCGAGGTCGGCCGCGATCGTGAAGTCGACGACCTCCTGTGTGCCGACCTGTGACCGCGTCGAGCTGATCAGCTGCACGTTCGTCAGGTCGGGTACGACCTGCAGGCGCGAGAGAAGTCGCGCGACCCCGTCATGCGAGTACGTCCGGCCCTGGATCGTGAACATCGTGGGCTGCGTGCTGCCGCCCGTGCTCGACATGTTCGTCGCCGGCGAGATCGGCGACTTCGCCGACAGCTGGGTCAGCCAGACGTCGTCCGGAAGGACGAGCGAGAACTCTCGGAAGACACGGTCCCACGACACGCGGCTCGAGAGGGCGGTCGTCAACGCGCTGACGCGGGCGCTCTGCTCGCCCGCAAGCTGCTGCTGAGCCGGAGTTGGACCGGGCGGAGGCGGCGGCAACGCCCGGAACTGGCGGTTGAGGTCGTCGAGCTTGCGCTGCTGCGACGCGATCTTGCCGCTGCCCATCATGAACATCGCGCCCAGGACGGACACGACGAGCAGGCCGGTGCACACGCCGACGAGGACGGGCAGGCTCTCCTTCTTGATCGTGCGCTGACCGTGGTCGCGCGGCAGCAGGTTGACGGCACGCATTCCTAGTCCTCGATCCCGAGCCCGATCGCGACGGCCAGAGAGCCGACCTGCTCCGTCTCACCGACCTTCTTCGAAACCTTCATCCGCGCGAGCGGATCGCCGACGCGGACGCGCACGCCGATCAGGCGCTCGAGCTCGCCGGCGAGACCGTGCAGATGCGCGGTACCGCCGGTGAGGACGATCTCGCCGATGCCGAGCGAGCCGGGCTGGTTCTGGTAGTACTGCAGCGAGGACACGAGCTCGCGCGCGAACGTCTGGATCGCGCGGCGCATCGCGTCCCGAGCCTTCTTCGCCTGCTCGGCGTTCAAGCCTTCGGGAACCATCTCGTCGGTCAGGGCGAGCGCCCGCTTCACGCCGTCGACCTCGGACGGTGCCGCGTCGAGCGCACGCGCAATCGCGACGTTCAGGGCGGAGCCGCCCCATTCGAGCACACGCGTGAACTCACAGATGCGACCGTCGGAGACGGCGAACGTCGAGCGGTCGTGCCCGATCGCAACGGCGACGAGGGCGGCGCTCGGATCGCTGCCCGTGCCCTCCTGCGGCGCCTGCAGGGCACGGAGCAGCGCGAACGCCTCGAGGTCGATGCCCATGAGCTGGATGCCGGCCTTCTTGCAGGCGTCCATGTAGCGGTCGACCAGCTCGCGGTAGGCGACGACGAGCAGGATGCGCTTCGTCGGCTGGCCGTCGTCGTCGACGCCTTCGCCGAGCACCTGGTAGTCGAGCACGGCCTGGTCGATCGGAATCGGCAGCGCTTCCTGCGCGCGGAACCGGATCGCGTTCGTCAGCTGCTTCTGGTCGTTGATGCCGGCGATGTCGAAGGTGCGGACGCCGATGCGGTTGTTCGCAATGCCGAGACGGACGCCCTTCTTCGGGAGCTTGTGCTTCGTGAAGAAGTCCTTCAGCGCAGCGGCGAGTGCGTCGGGATCACGGAGCTCGCCGCCGACGACGATGCCCGGCTCGAGCGGCTCGCGTGCGACCTGCAGCAGCTCGGCCGATCCGTTGTTCGCAATGCGCGCTGCCGCGAGCTGCGACGCACCGACTTTCAGGCCGACCAGGCGCTTTGCGCCCGCACCCTTGCCGCCGCGGGCCGCCTTGACCTTCGGAGCCTTCGGCTTGCGCTCGCGCGGCTCGCGCGGCTTCTTCTCCTTCTTCTCCTTCTTCTGCTTCGGCGCGCGCTCGGCCTTGGGGGCCTTCTCGCGCTTCTTGCCCCCGACCGAGATCTCCTTCTTCCAGAAGGGGACGCTCTTCTCGTCGGCCGGCGCTGCGGCGACGACGGGCAGCTCGGGCTCCGCGGGCAGCGACGGCGTCGCGCTCCAGGTTTCGGTCGGCGCCTCGGCGACGACGGTGGGCTCTTCGACTATAGGCTCGGGCTCGGGCGGAGCCTCGGCGACCGTCTCCTCTGCAACAGCCTCCGGCTCCGGCTCGGCCGCGCGGCTGAACGAGACCTCCTTCGTCCAGACCGTCTCCTCAGCCTCGGCCGCGACAGGCTCCTCTTCGACGCCCGGCTGTTCTTCTGCAACCGGCTCCTCGTCGGCAACCGGCTCCTCCTCGACCTTTGCAACAGCCTCCGGCTCGGTCCCGCGGCTGAACGACACCTCCTTCGTCCAGACCGTCTCCTCCGGGCTTGCCTCGACAGGACCCGGCTCAGGGACTGTCCCTTGGACATGGTCGGAAGCGTCGGCGACAACCGGTTGCTCGGGCTCGACGACCGGGAACGAGACGGCGCGCTTCCACATCGACTCGTCGTGCGCGGGCTCGTTGGAGGGCTCGGCGACGGCTTCGGGCTGAGCCGCAACGGGCTCGTCGACGACCGGCTCCGGAGCCCCCTTCTTCCTGCGCCCGAAGCTGATCTCTTTCTTCCACATCGACGTCGGCTCTTCCGCCGTCGTCTCGGCAGTCTCCGTCTGCTCGGCCTTCGGCTTCGGCTCCTTGCGCTTCCGCCCGAACGAGATCTCCTTCTTCCAGATCGACTGCTCGTCCACGGCTAGCTCCCGGCGACGCGGAGCCCGGCGCCGAGGGAGGGCTCCTTCGGCTCGGGCTCACTGAGATCCGGGGGCAGCTCGATGTGGAACCCCGAGCGCTCGAGCAAGCCGATCAGCTGGCCCGGTCGGCTCGAGCGGGACAGGCCGTCCTCGAACTCGACGATGCGGCGCATGATCAGCTCCCCGAGCGACTGCTCCATCGTCTGCATGCCGCGGCCGGTGTTGGTCTGCATGACCGAGTAGATCTGCTCGACCTTCCCCTGACGGATCAGGTTGCGGACGGCGTCGTCCGGCAAGAGGATCTCGAGCGCGGGAACGCGGCCCATCTTGTCCGCGGTCGGCAGCAGCGCCTGCGTGACGACGCCCTGCAGCGAGTTCGCGATCTGGATGCGGACCTGCTCCTGCTGCTCGGCAGGGAAGACGTCGATGATGCGGTCGATCGTCGAGGGCGCGCTCTGAGTGTGCAGCGTCCCGAAGACGAGGTGCCCGGTCTCGGCCGCGGTAAGCGCGGTCGAGATGGTCTCGAGGTCGCGCATCTCGCCGACGAGGATCACGTCCGGGTCCTGACGCAGTGCGGCGCGGAGCGCCTCGGCGAAGCTCTTAGCGTCCGGCCCGATCTCGCGCTGGTTGACGATGCAGCGCTTGTGGCGGTGCAGGAACTCGATCGGGTCCTCGATCGTGAGGATGTGCTCCGAGCGGTTGCGGTTGATCTCGTCGATGAGCGCCGCGAGCGTCGTCGACTTGCCGGAGCCCGTCGGGCCGGTGACGAGGACGAGCCCGCGCGGCTTTTCCGCGAGCACGTGGAGTGAGGTGGGAATCCCGAGCTCCTCGAGCGTCTTCAGCTCGGTCGGGATCAAACGGAAGGCTGCCCCGATCGACTCGCGCTGGAAGTAGACGTTGACGCGAAAGCGCGCCAGTCCGGGAATCGAGTACGAAAAGTCGAGCTGCCGGTTGAGCTCGAGCAGCTTCTGCTGTTCGCTCGAAAGGATGCGGTAGAGGAGCTGCTGCGTCTCTTCCGAGGTCAGTGCCTCGAAGCCGTGCAGCCGTTCGACTTCTCCACGCACGCGAATAGCAGGGGGTGTCCCCGTGGTCACATGGAGGTCGGAGGCGTTCGCCTCCACCATGTTCTCGAGCAGCTCGTCTATTGAGTTGGCCGCCGGCATAACTCGATCGAGTCATCGGCAGGCCGTAGTGCTTCCTTTACAGCCTTCAGCGCGCCCTTTTCAAAAGGCAGGGTTCACCCGATCGAGGGTTACCCACCGTGGGGGATATCGCCGATGCAGGGCAGGCCACTTCGTTCGTTCGTACCCCATGGAAGGAGCACCTCGAATGACCAGCAAGATCCGGCAGCGGCTGGCCGGTGAGGAGAGCGGTTTCACCCTCATCGAACTTCTCGTTGTCATCATCATTCTCGGCATCCTGCTCGCGATCGCCGTCCCCTCGTACCTGAGCTTCAGGGACCGCGCGAACAACTCGGCTGCCAAGGCCAACGTCCGGGCCGCTATCCCGGCGATCGAGGCCTACAACGCTGACAACCTCGGCACGGGCAACTCGGCCGGCTATGCCGGCATGACGGTTGCGGGCCTCCGCGACGTGTACGACTCGGAGCTCAGCACCTCGAAGCTCGCGTTCCCGAACGCTCCGACGTCGGTCACGTACTGCGTCGAGAGCACGGTCGGTGGCAAGACCTGGCGCAAGAACGGGCCGGGCGCCAACATCGAGAATCTCGCCTGCTAAGAGAGGTTCTGCTCGGTTCGAAGGGCGCGGGAAACCGCGCCCTTCGTGTTTCAAAGGTGCCCTCCGATAGCTCAAGCGGAAGCGATCCAAGGTATGGGGATTAGACGGCTGCACGGGCAGAGCCCGTGCAGCCTCTATGTGACGTCGCAAGCGCCGTCAAGTCCCTCATTTGGGTTGCCGATAGGAACCTTGTGACGCTCACGGTCTCTCCCCCTGTCCGGATTGCGGCGATCGCCGGCCTCGTCCTCACCGTTGTCCTGTTCGGAGGTCTGCGGCTGCTCGGCGGCGGCGGCGGTAACGAAGCCTCGGTTGCGTCGTCCGCGCCGGTGAAGCACCACCCATTCGGCGGCACCGCAAAGGCGACGCACACGCAGGCGCCCGCGGCTTCGAAGGCCATGCCGAAGGCACACGCCAAGACGGCTACCAAGCCGGCAAAGGCCAAGCCGGCGCCCGTCGAGCACAAGCCGGCGATCAACAGCGCGGCGATCAAGGCCGCGCGCGACGCGGGACTGCCGGAGCCCGTCGCCCGCGCCCTCGGACGCTACAGCACCGTCGTCGTCGCACTCTACGACCCCTATTCGCAGGTGGACGGGATCTCCTTCGCCGAGGCGAAGGCGGGCGCCGCCCTCGCGGGCGTCGGCTTCGTCCCGCTGAGCGTGCTGAGCCAGCCGCAGGTCGGCAAGCTCACCGAACAGCTCGGCCTGCTGCCCGACCCGGGCGTCCTCGTCTACGTGCGGCCCGGCACGCTCGCCGCCAAGATCAGCGGCTTCGCCGACAAGGAGACCGTCGCACAGGCCGCCCAGAACGCCGCCCAGCGCTCGTGAGCGACCCGGCACCCGCAGCGCGCGAGCTGTTCGTGCGGCACGCCCGCCGCGACGGGCGCTCGATCGCGATCCTCCGCGCTGTGGACTACGGCGATTCCTGCGTCGTCGAGGCCGAGGTCTATCCGGCCGGCGGCCGCAGCGCCGAGCCCTCTCGGCCAGGCCCCTACACGTTTGCGGACGTGCACCAGGCCACCGCCTTCATGACCGAAGCGGTCGAGGCTCTGATGGTGCTCGGCTGCGACGTGCACGCGCAGTAGGCGCATAGAGCCCGGACGACGAAGTAACCCCTCGTTCAGGCGATTCCGGGGCCTCAACACCCTGACGACATACCGAGCGTGCCGCCTGCACGCCGCCTCGTCGCCGTCGCACTGACCGCCCTCGCGTTCTGCGGGGTCGCGGCCGCTGCCGTGACCGAGGCGCCGCAGTATCAGCCGGCTCCGGCCGACCAGACGTGGGCCGAGTCGATCCTCCTCGGCACGCAGGATCTCGGCACGGGCTGGCGGTCGACCGGCAGCGGCGGCAGCGTCACGACCGGCGGCGCGGAGAGCGCGACGTGCTCGGCGCCGGACGAGTCGGATCTCGTCCTGACCGGCGGCTCGTACTCGCCGGACTTCTTCCGGAGCGACGGCGCCTACGTCTCGACCAGCGCAATGGTCTGGCAGACCCCCGAGCAGGCGCAGGCCGACTGGGACCGCAACGTCCAGCCGGCCCTGATGGGCTGCCTCGCCGCCGATCTCGAGGCCTCGAGCACGAAGCAGGTCAAGATCGTCGTCACCGGCCGCCAGCAGCTGAACTGGCCTGCACTGGCGCCGCGCAGCGCCGCCTACCGCCTCAAGCTCGTGCTCAAGGCAACCGTGAAGGTGCGCAAGAAGGTCCGCAGGACGTCGATCCGCGCCACCGCCGACTTCGTCGCCGTCGGCAACGGCCGCGCGACGGCCCTGCTGTGGACGCTGTCATGGGATCGGCGGCCGCTCAGCGACTTCAGCAAGCAGCGCTACGCGATCACGATGGTGCGCCGCATGGCAGTCGATCCGGCGCCTAAGTGATCGCCGCGTACCCGCTCGACTCCTCGCGTTCCCACAAACGCTCGCCGCACATCAGGCAGCGAGGCACCACGAACTTCACGTCGGCGGCATTCCCGCACGCAGTACAACGGAAGCGGCCCGACGCGATCGTGCCCGCCGGCCAGAACTCGACGTAGTCGCGCTCCAGCGGCGCGCTCTCGAGCGGGCGCAGTGCTCCCTCCGGCTCCGTCATCTCGACCCCCTCAGGTCATGGACTTGCGGCTGCAGGTCCAAGCTCGTTGTAGGTCGGCCCCCAGCGCCTGTCAACGGCTCAGGGCGGAACGCAGCCGGTCGTCACGGGCTCGCTCTGAACGAGCTTGCCGTTGACCTCCTCGACCATCACAGACGAGGCGCCCCAAGTGCAGTCGTCGCCGGTGCGCTGCGCCGGCGCGGACGCCGCCGACAGGAGCAGCACGAGGCACGCGCAAGCAAGCAGCATCAGGAGACCACGCCGCATGGACCCTGAACGCCGTATGACTTGAAAGAGATACGCGCCTAGATGGAGACGCGGGCGAGCTCTTCGATCGAGGTCAGGCCTGCAGCCACCTTGGCGAGGCCGTCGTCCCACAGGGTCCGCATCCCTTCACCGATCGCGGCGCGCTCGATGTCCTCCCGGCTCGCCTTCGTCACGGCCAGGCTCTCGAGCTGCTCGCTCATTGTCAGCAGCTGGTAGACGCCGATCCGGCCCTTGTAGCCGGTCTGGTTGCACCGGGGGCAGCCCTTCTTGCGGTAGAAGACCATGCCGTCGCTCGCCGCTGCGACCTCCGGCGAGACGCGCGCCTTGAGCAGGTCGTCCGTGTTCGGCGTGTACATCTCACAGCAGTGCGTGCAGAGCTTCCGCGCGAGCCGCTGCGCGAGCACGGCGGAGACGGCGGCGCCGGTGAGGAACGGCTCGACGCCCATCTCGTTCAGGCGCGTGAGCGCCTGCGGCGCGTCGTTCGTGTGCAGCGTCGACAGCACCAGGTGGCCGGTGAGGGCGGCCTCGATCGAGATCTTGGCGGTCTCGCCGTCCCGGATCTCGCCGACCATCACCACGTCCGGGTCGGACCGCAGGATCGAGCGCAAGGCCGCCGCGAAGGTCAGGCCGGCCTTGATGTTGATCTGCACCTGGTTGACCCCCTGTAGGCGGTACTCGACCGGGTCCTCGACCGTGATGATGTTGATCTCCGGCCGGTTGATGTCCGTCAGCGCGGCGTAGAGCGTCGTCGACTTACCGGAACCGGTCGGCCCCGTGACGAGCAGCGCACCCGTCGGCTTGCGGATCAGCAGCTCCAGTTGCGTCCGCATCTCGTCCGACATGCCGAGCTCCTCCAGCGTCGGCGCCCGCTTCGACTTGTCGAGCAGTCGCATGACGATCGACTCGCCCTCGACCGTCGGCAGGGTCGCGACGCGGACGTCGAGCATGCGGCCCGCTGCAGCTGCGTTGAGGGAGATGCGGCCGTCCTGCGGCTTGCGGCGCTCGGCGATGTCCAGCTTCGCGAGCACCTTCAGGCGGGTGACGACGCCGGCCATCATCCGCTTCGGAATCCGCTGCACCTCCTGCAGCACGCCGTCGACGCGGAAGCGGACGAGCAGCGAATCCTCCTGCGGCTCGAAGTGAACGTCGGAGGCGCCGTCCTCGGCCGCCTGGAAGATCACCGAGTTGACGAGCCGGACGAGCGGCGCGTCCGAGATGCCGTCGTCGACCTCGAGGTCGTCGGCCTCCTCTTCCTCCTCCTCGAGCGCCAGCTCTTCCTCGATCGCGGCGCGGGCTCCGAACGCCTCGGACGCGCGAGCGAGGCGGCGGATCTCGGCGAGGATGTCCTCGCGCGAGGCGACCCCGAGGTCGAGCGGATAGCGCGTCGCGAGCCGCAGCTCGTCGATGCCCTGGATGTTGCCGGGATCCGCGACCGCGACCCGCAGCGTCCCGTTGTCGAGCGCGTACGGGATCGCCACGAGCCGTTCGAGCACGTGGAGCGCGATCTCCCCGGTCGCCTCCTCGGTCACGCCGGTTAGGGCTAGGTCGACCAGCGGCATCTGGAAGCGCGCGGCGAGGGTCCTGGCCAGCCCTTCGCTCGAGGCGACGTTCTGCTCGACGAGCGCGTGCGCGAACGAGCCCATACCAGCCGCGCCTCGGACCACGGCCAGCTTGTCCGCCGGGACGAGGCCGGTGGCGGCAATCAGGTCGGCGACGAGCTCGGCAAGCGCGTTGATCGGCGGCGGGCTGCCGCCGAGACCGGCTCCACCGGGCGGCGTCGCGCTCCCGGGCTCTGTGCCCGGGCTGCGCAAGTTCGGTGGACGCTCGATGTCCATGGATATCCCTCGTTCGAGGTATCGGCACCGGACGGCCAGGCCTTGATCCCCGGTGCCAACGAATTCCTACGGGACCGCAGCCTCGATTTCGGCGAGCTCGAGTCGGATCTCCGCCACCGCTGCCAGCTCTCGGGCCTCCGCCTGCGTCCTCACGCCGACGATCGCGCCGGTCACCCCTTGCTGGTGGAGCACCCACGCAAGAGCGGCCTGGGCGGCAGTGCACCCGCTCACGCGCCGCAGCGTGGCGCGAAGGCCCGTCAGGTCGAGCCGGGCGAACGGATGGGTCCGGCGGAAGTCGTCGGGATCGAGTTTTTCGGTGTCAAAGCCGTCCGCGAGGAAGCCGGCCGCCAACGGCGACCACGCCAGGAACCCGAGCCCGCGGCGGATCGCGAGCGGCAGGATCTCGGTCTCCGCCTCGCGGTGCAGCAGGCTGTACTGGTACTGCAGCGCGGCCACCGCGCCGACCGCGAGCGCGCGCTCGACATCGGCGGCGGGATGGTTCGAGATGCCGCCGTAGCGGACCTTCCCTTGCTCGATCAGGCGCTGCACCTCGCCCCACGATTCCTCGATCGGCGTGTTCCGGTCGACGTCGTGCAGCTGGAGGAGGTCGAGCCGCTCCCGGCGCAGGCGCCGCAGGCTCGCCTCGACGTCCGCACGGATCGTCTCCGGCCGCAGGTCCATCCGGTCGCCTCGCTCCTCGTCGGGCAGCGTGCCGCACTTCGTGAAGACGAGCACCTCGTCGCCGCGTCCTTGCAGCGCGCGGCCGACGATCTCCTCGGCGCGACCCCAGCCGTAGAACGGCGCCGTGTCGATCCAGTTGACGCCGAGCTCGAGCGCCGTCTGGATCGTGCGAAGCGACTCCTGCTCGTCCTGCGGTCCCCACCACGCCGGCCAGTCGCGCCCCGACCCGATCGGCGCGGTTCCGATCCCGACCGGCGTGATCTCCATGTCGGTTCCCGGCAGCGGCCGCCGCTCCATCTACGAGAGGCTACGACGCGCGGGCTTTTGCCCGTGCGCGTTCCCCGCGAAGCGGCGAACCAAATCAAGGGTCTGACCCGAAGGGTCAGACCCTCAGTGCAGCGTCGAGAGGTACGCGTCGAGGATGTCGTGTCCCCAGAAGAGGGCCACGACGGAGCCGAGGGCGAGGAACGGGCCGAAGGGAATGCCCATCTTGCGCGCCTTCTTGCCGTAACGCGCGAAGAGGAAGACCCCGGGGATCATCGCGGCGAGCATCCCGACGATCAGGGCGACGGACACCGTCTTGCCGAGCGCGACGCCCATCAGCAGCGCGAGCTTCACGTCGCCCATTCCCATGCCCGCGGGATAGGCAAGCGCCGCGGCGAACAGGAAGCCCGAAGCCGCCAGCCCCGCGACGAGCCACTCCGGGCTCACGTCACGCGCTGTGTTCGCAGCCAGAATGACGATGGTCGCCGGCAGGACGATCCGGTTCGGGATGATCCGATGCTCGGCGTCGATCGCCGAGACCGCGACGAGCACGGCGCAGAAGAACGCCGCAACCGCCGCTTCGGCGCTCAGCCCGAAGGCGAGCACGCAGCCGGCCAGCAACACCGCGGTCAGCAGCTCGACGGCCGGATAGACGGGATGGATTCGCACCCCGCAGTGCCGGCAACGGCCGCGCAGCAACGCATACGAGAGCAGTGGGACGTTGTCGTACCAGCGGATCTGCTGCTTGCACGCCATGCAGGCCGACGGCGGGTGCACGATCGAACGCCGCAGCGGCACGCGCGCGGCGACGACGTTCAGGAAACTGCCCACGGCGAGGCCTGGAGCGAAGACGACGGCGGCGAGGGCGAAGTCCACGGAACTAGCCTGACGAGTACGACGGCTGTTCCGGATATCCCGAGGTGTTCGGGTTCCCGGGAGCGCCCAGCGGTAGATCGGCCAGGCCCGGCAGCGGCTTCATCTGCACGCTCTGACCCAAGGTGATCATGTTGGTGAGGAGCGGACCTTCCGTCACCGCTGACTGACCCAGCGTGACGGTCCCCGCCGAGTAGATCGCACCCTGGAAGTACGACTGCTGGTTCAGCGTGACACCGCCGCCCGTGACGAACATGAACATCGACGTCCCTGGCGTCCAGGCGCTGAAGTCGCACGTGCTGCCGCTGTAGGCCGCCGTGTCGTTCACGGTGTTCCAGCCACAGAAGACGCCCTGATTCAGCAGGGACACGGTCCCGGACACATACATGACCATCATGCCGCCGAGCCCGTCGGAGCCGTCCGAGCCGGAAGGGTGCGTCCCGTACTTATTCACGCCGCGGTACTTCACGACGCCGTTGATGGTCACGTTCCCGTCGATGAAGACGGTGCCTCGAATGCTCAGGATGTGGTTGGTGGCATCCCAGTCGAGCTCGCCGATGACGTATCCGTTCGAGTTCTTCGTCTGGCAGGTGTAGTTCGTCGTCGGAGTGAGGTTGAACGCGGTCGTGAGACTGGTATTCCTCGTCGTGTCGTTGTCGAAATTCGTCGACGCCAGACCACCTGCATTGCACGGCTGCAGTCTGCTAATCGTGGAGTACTGGTAGTAGTTGTCCCAGTCGGTGCTGGTGACGGTTGGCGAGCTGATTGCCGGCGCGGTCGTGCTGTAGCCACCTGACTTGACGTAGAAGTAGTCGCTGCCGGTCGGGGGGCGAGTGCACGTGTGCGTCGCACCGGTCGTGAGGACGCCCTGATTGTCGACGGAGCCTGAGACGCACCCTCCGCCGATCTTGGCGGACGTGACCTCCTGCAACGGGCTTGCCTGGCCGATGCCTTTCGACGGATTGGAGATCCAGACCAGCTTGCCGCGCACCTCCAGGAGCACCGGATCGGCTGGGTTCGGCTCCGTGACGCTGGCCGAGTTCTTGATGCAGAAGTTCCCTTCCGTGTAAACGGAAGAACTGAGGGTGGTCGTCTGATCGATCGTGATGTTGCAGACGTTCGCAGTCGTGTCCTTGACGAAGACGTAGTTCCAAGCCGGCGTCACGTTCTGCTGCGAAGCGCGCGCGCGGATGTGAACGACGACGGTCAGCGTCTTCTTCGCCGGCACAGACGCGAACGCGTTGCGGGTCACTTGGCCGGTCGAGGTAATCGTCCAGTTCGCAGTCGTCGTATCCAGCCAGCCCCACACGGTCGCCGTGCCGCCGTCCAGGGTGTAGACCATCTTGCTGCACGTGTCGCCGAGGAGCGCAGCGCCCGTCGGGTTCGCCGGGGGATTCGCACAATCGGGCTGCGCGTACTGGTCCTGGGGATGCAGCAGATGCGCGTCGTAAGGGTTCTTTGCGGCAAGGAGGGAGTTCGCATTGGCGATGCCAGCTTCGGCGAGCGAGTACGCCGTCACACGGTTCTTCGACATGTCGGAGCTGTGTGTGTTCGACGTCGCGGCCTCGATCACGGTGATGACCGTCATCGAGAAGATGACCGTCAGGGCCAGCGCGATCACGAGCGCGAAGCCGCGCTCGTCTCCGCGGAGTTTTCGGAGTCTGTTGATCACTAGAGCCTCGTGCTGTTTCGAAGGAACACGGTGTCCGTGAGCTCGTACGTGTCGGCGCCGGTGTTCGAGCTCCTGATGCTGAGCTTGAAGTCGACTTGGAGGGAGGCGAGACAGCTGCAGCCCACGTTGTGCGCGTACAAAGGGAAGACCGCCCCGCTCACGAGGTAGTCGGCGACCTGAATCCCCGTTCCCGCGCTACAGGTGCTGCCGGTTTGCCTGTACAGCCGGTATCGATACTGGTAGCCGGTCACCGGCGCCGTGCACCAGCTGACGTCGCCGCCGCACCCCGAGGGCAACTTCAAGGTGAGCGAGCTCGTCGAGTAACCGACAGCGAGATCGCTCGCGCAGTGGATGTCCTTGCGGACCTTGTCCAGCGCGATTCGGGTTGAAAGCTGCGCGCGGAAGCGATTGTCCTGGTCGGTCTGCGCTTTCGAACCGGAGATGAAGATCTGCGTGATCCCCGAGAAGACGATGCTCATGATCACCATCACGGTGAGCATCTCCACAAGGCTGTAACCGGCCTCTCCCCTGAGGCGTCTGCGCACCCGTTCAATCAATTGCTCCTCGCTTCGACCTCCGCGAGCGCTGCGCGTGCGACGAGCTCGCTTCTCCGTCCGATGCCCCAGCGCTGCTGGGCGGCTTGGTCGGCGGCGATCAGCTCGCGGAGCGCTTCCGCTCCGTGCCACCAGCCGAACTTCGCGCCGGTGACGATCCAGCTGTGCTGATAGAGGAAGTACTGGACGTTCCCTCTCGTCTTCGCATGGCCCACGATGAAGCCGGCGAGGAGATGCGCGCGCCGCGGCAGCGGCAGCTCGTCCTGCGGCTCCTTCGGCGCTGCGGCAACGACGAAGTCAGGCGTGCGCGCGGCGGCGGTCGGCTGCGCGGTCTTCGCGGGCGCCGCGGGCTTGGGCGCGGCAGGCGCGGCGGCCGGCGCGGGCGTCGCCTTCGGCAGTCCTACCGGCACGACCGACGTGCCGAAGTACGGTGAGACGTCTTCCGGCTCGCCCTTCTCCGGATACGCGGTCCGCTCGAGCGTGACGGTGATCGTGGGGGCGCCGGTGTCCTTGAGCTTCGTGCCTGCGGCCGGCATCTGCTTCAGGACCTTGTTGGCGGCGTACCCGTGCACAGCGCCGACGACCTTCCAGGCCAGGCCCGTGTCCTCGAGCGTCCCCTTGGCGAAGACGAATGCCTGTCCCGTGACGTCCGGGACGACGACGGTCGCGACCGTGACGGGAGCCGGCGCGCCCTTCGGCACGGCGGCCATCCGCTTCGCGGCGCCGACGGCAAGCGTCGCGCTCGCGAGCAGGAGCACCGCGCCCACGACGGCAAGGCGCGGCAAACGCGTGGCGATCCGCAGAGCCATGTCCTGGCAATCGGCAGGAAACGGCTTTATCTCAACCCCCGGAGCGGGTGAAGGCGACTACCCCGTCCCTCGTTTCAGGGACGACGGTGAAGACCCTCGAGGCGGGCGGATCGCCGGGGAGCTCCAGCGGGGTCGGAGCGTCCTGCCAGCGGAACGCCTTGCCGGCGAAACTCTGGAACCACGGCTGGTACTGCGGGTAGGTGGTCGGCGGCTGCAGCTGCAGGTGGAGATGCGGTCCGGTGGCGTAACCGGTCGAGCCGACGAGCCCGATCTGGGTGCCCGCCGAGAGGGAGACGCCGTCCACGACGTTGGGCTCCAGGAAGGCGAGATGGCAGTACGTCCAGACCTGGCCGTCCTGCGTGCGGATCGTCATGCCGATGCCGCAACGCGGGTCGGCGGCGTGCCAGGCGTTCAAGACGACGGCGTTCGAGATGGCGTAGACCGGCGAGCCGGCGGGAGCGGCGATGTCGGCAGCCGGATAGTCGTGGTGCGTGTGGGCGACCGAGACGATCTCGGGGCCCCCGCCGACCGGGAACACCCACTGACCGTCGTAGGAGGGCGCGCCCATCAGCGAGCCGACGCCGGGAGCGAACGAGGGGGCCTGGGCGCTCTGCTGCGCATCGCGCAGGCCGGCCTGCGCCTGCTCGAGCGATGCCGCGGCACGTTCGACGGCGGCGTGAGCGTCGTCCACTCGCAGCCCGAAGAGGACGTCGCGCCGCTGCGCCGCCAGCCGGTCCGAAAGCAGCGCCGCTTCCTCCACCTTGGCATGGAGCTTTCGGGAGACCGCCCGCAGCGAGCGCTCGCGGTCCTGCGCGGCGGCGAGGATCTTGTTCGTGGCGACGACCTGCGCCCGCGCCGCGTCGAGCTTGGCCTGCAGCTGCTGCAGGTCTACGGTCTGCGCAATCGTGCCGTTGCCGTACACCTGGGCGAGGTCGAGCACCTCGCGCACGTACCAGTCGGCGTGGTTGTAGGAGAAGATCGCGCGCGAGATGTCCATCTGACCGCCGGAGGCGGCGAGGTAGCGCGCGGCCGCGTAGACGGCATCCGTCGCGTTCCAGGGATCGGCCAGCCCGTCCGCGTCGGCGTCGACACCCCAGCGCAGCCAGGTGGACGGCATGAACTGCATCCAGCCGATCGCGCCGGCCGAGCTCGGCCCCATGTTCTGGCCGAAGTTCGACTCGATCTTGTTGATCGCGGCAAGGACGTTCCACGGGATGCCGTACGCCGCGCCGGCCCGCTGCCAGAGGTCGTGGAGGGCGGGCAGCGCGAGCTGCTGCGGGCTCGCCGGCGGCGTCGTGAAGGAGACGGGGATCGAGATCCCGCCGGGCGAGTTCGGGGTGGCCGCGCTCGGCAGCGAGACGGGTGCCGTGCGCGCGCCGGAAGAGACGGTGAAGCCCAGCACCGGCGGACCTGCCGCGCTGGCGGAGCCTGCGAGCAGCGCGAGCGTCGCGGCCGCAACGACGAGGAGGCGCATCACTCTCCGGCTTGGGCGAGGCGAAGCGACGGAACCTCGGGCTCGGAGCTCCGCTCTTCCTCCTCCTGCTTCTGCTTCTCCTCGGCCGCGACCTCGGCGCGCTGCTGCTTCAGCGCACGCTCGAGGGTGACGAGGAAATCGTGACGGTTGGTGGCGCTGTTGGCGGCCGTCTCCTGATCGACGATGCCGGCGACGACGAGGTCGATCAGCGAGTTGGAGAACGTCTGCATGTCGAAGAAGGCTCCTTCCTCGATCGCGTCGGTGATCGCCTCGGGCTTGTTCTCGCGGATGAGGTCGGCGATGCGCGTGTTGGTGACCATGACCTCCACCGCCGCGACTCGGCCGCCGTCGATCCGCGGTAGCAGCCGCTGGCTGATCACGCCACGCAGCACCCCGGCCATCACCGAGCGGATCATTTGCTGCTTCGCCTCGGGGAAGAAGTCGATCATCCGACCGAGCGTCTCGGCCGCGTCCACCGTGTGGAGCGTCGACAGGACGAGGTGACCGGACTCGGCCGCCTGCAGCGCGGTCTGCGCCGTTTCGGCATCGCGGAGCTCGCCGATCAGGATCACGTCCGGGTCCTGACGCAGCGCGCGCCGCAGTGCCTGCATGAAGTCGGTGGTGTCGAGCCCGATCTCGCGCTGGTTGACGATGCACGAGTGGTCGCTGTGCAGGATCTCGATCGGGTCCTCGATCGTGACGATGTGCTGCTGCCGCGACCTGTTGATGTGGTCGATCATCGCGGCGAGCGTCGTCGTCTTTCCCGAGCCGGTCGCGCCGGTGACGAGCACGAGGCCGCGGTGCTCCTCCGCCAAGCGCCGCACGCCCGCGGGGAGGGTGAGCATCTCGAAGTTCGGCACGTTCTTGGGGAT
>WNGB01025240.1_pt1 | contig 25345 bp, 29 predicted proteins | sample 5400681 | NCBI WGS metagenome assembly WNGB01 (sample SAMN13153367, study PRJNA577476) | soil metagenome | isolation source: 115 cm soil or saprolite under grassland replicate 2 | place: USA:California | collected 2016-06-15
TGCACGGCCGCGCCGCCGAGGGCGAGGATCTCCTCGGCGGTGGTCCTGGCAGGACCCTCGGACGCGCCGCTGCCGTCCACCGCCCCGCCGGCGTCGTTGATCACCACCTGCGCACCCCGGGCGGCCAGCAGCAGCGCGTGCTCGCGGCCAAGGCCGCCGCCCGCGCCGGTGACGACCGCCACCCTGCCGTCGAACCGAAGCTCAGCCATCAGCCAATCCCTCCTACCGCCCCCCGGTCGGGCTTACCGGTGCCCGGCACTATGCTGACCCGGCCAGGCCGGCGTCAACGATGCGGGGAACGATCTTGACCCTGGGGGGCCGTGGGGGGAGCGAGCTCCCCCCACATGGACCAGGGCAGCCGTGGGGGGAGCGAGCTCCCCCCACATGGACGGAGGTAGCCGATGGGGCCACTGGATGGAGTCCGCGTCGTGGAGCTGGCGGGGATCGGCCCCGGTCCGTTCTGCGCCATGCTCCTGGCCGACATGGGCGCCGAGGTCCTGCGCGTCGACCGGCCGGCGTCCGGCGCGGGCATGTGGCCGCCGCTGATGGCCAGGGGCCGCCGCTCGGTCACCGTCGACCTCAAGCACCCGAAGGGGCCCGAGGTGGTGCGCCGGCTCGCGGAGGCGGCCGACGTGCTGCTGGAGGGCTTCCGGCCGGGCGTCGCCGAGCGGCTCGGCCTCGGCCCGGACGCCTGCCTGGCACGCAACCCCCGGCTGGTGTACGGGCGCATGACCGGCTGGGGACAGGACGGCCCCCTGCGCCACCGCGCGGGCCACGACATCAACTACCTCGCGCTCGCCGGCGCGCTGCACCCGCTCGGCCGCCGCGGCGAGGCCCCGCTGCCGCCGCTCAACCTGCTCGGCGACTTCGGCGGCGGCGGCATGCTGCTCGCCTTCGGCGTCGCCTGTGCCCTGCTGGAGGCAGGCCGCTCCGGCCGCGGCCAGGTGGTCGACGCGGCCATCCTCGACGGCAGCGCCCTGCTCACCACCATGGTCCACGAGCTCGCCGGGCTCGGGCTGTGGCGCTGGGAGCGCGGCGTCAACCTGCTCGACGGCGGCGCCCCGTTCTACGGCGTGTACGAGACCGCCGACGGCGGCCACGTCGCCGTCGGCGCGCTGGAGCCGGAGTTCTACCGCGAGCTGCTCGCGCTGCTCGGCCTCGACGGCGAGCGGGACCTGCCCGCCCAGCTCGACCGCGAGCGCTGGCCCGAGCTGCGGGAGCGGATCGCCGCGGCGATCCGCTCCCGCAGCCGCGACGAGTGGGCCGCGCTGGCCGAGGGCCGCGACGCCTGCCTCACCCCGGTCCTCTCCCCCGCCGAGGCGCCGGAGCACCCGCACAACCGCGCGCGCGGCGTGTTCGCCGCCACCGTCGAGGGCCCTCGGCCCGCGCCCGCCCCCCGCTTCGGCCGCACCCCGGCCGGCGCGCCAGGCCCGCTTCCCACCGCCGGCGGGGACACCGACGCCGCCCTGCCCGACTGGGGCTTCACCCGCCACGAGGTCGCCGCCCTGCGCGACGCCGGCGCGTTCGGCTGAGCGCCCTTCACAGCGGAACGACACCAAGTCTCGCCCCACGCCCGGGCCTGCCGTGCCTACGCGTCGCTCCGCTGTGGCACGGTCGCCAGCCACTGGTCGACGGTGGCGAGGTAGGCGGGGAGGGCCTCGCGGTGGACGCTGTGGCCGGCCGGCAGGACCCTGGTGGTGCCGTTGCGGACGGCGGCGACCAGGGCATCGCGGTCGTGGCCGAGCAGGCTCGACCCGGCCTCCTCGTCGGCGAGGACCAGCAGCACGGGCTCCTCCACGGCGGCCGCCTGGGCGGGCAGGTCGAGGGCGAGGCCGCGGCGGACGGCGGCGGCGATGGTGGCGGCGTCGCACTCCGCCAGGTCGGCGACGCGCCGCTCGGCCTCGCCTTCAGGCCACGACGGGTTGTCCCGCTCCAGATCGGCGCGGAGCGCCGCCGGCTCCCGCCGCGCCCGGTCGCCGTCGTGCTCGATCCCCATGGCCAGCTCCGCCCAGTCGATGCCGCGGGGCCCCGGCGGGTCCTCCAGCAGCACCCGGCGGGCGTAGCGGGGCCGCTCGGCCAGCAGCGCCAGGGAGACCACGGCGCCGAGCGAGTGCCCGACGAGCAGGTCGACCACCGGCGGCCCGTCCGCGGCGGCCGGCCCCAGCTCGGCCGCGACCGTCTCGGCCACGTCGGCGGCCAGGTCGGCGGGGCCGAGCCCGCCCTCGGCACCGGGGCTCGACCCGTGGCCGCGCAGGTCGACCGCGAGCACGGCGAAGCCGCGCTCCGCCAGCGCCGGGCCCACCCGCCACCAGGTCCGCGACGAGGAGGTGACGCCGTGCACCAGCAGCGCGACCGGCCGCGGCGCGCCGGCCCCGTCCGCGCCCCAGGTGCGGGTGGCGAGCCGCGCCACCTGGCGCCCTTCCGCGGTCGGCACTACGCGCCCGCCACGGTCATCTCGCCGACCAGGATGCTGGCGCCGCCGATCGAGCCGACCGTGAAGCGCAGGTCGGAGCCGACCGCGACGATGCCGCCGAGCAGGTCGAGGAGCTGGCCGGCGACGGTCACCTCGCGCACCGGCTCAGCCGGCTCCCCGCCGCGGAACCAGAGCCCGGCCGCGCCCACGGAGAAGTCGCCGGTGACCGGGTTGACGCCCGAGTGGACGCCGGTGACGCGCTGCACCAGCAGGCCCTCGCCGGCGCGGGCGAGCAGGCCGGCCTGGTCGGCGTCGCCCGGCTCGAGGAAGACGTTGTGCCCGGAGACCCCCGGCGTCGACTTGAACGAGGGCCGGCTGGCGTTGCCGGTCGAGCTGGTGCGGCCGCGCGCCGCGGTGGCGGTGTTGTGCAGGAAGGTGCGCAGCACGCCGTCGTCGATCAGCACCTGCCTGCGGGTGGCGACGCCCTCGCCGTCGAACGGCGCGGCGCCGGGTCCCTCGGCGAGGCGGCCGTCGTCGACCAGGCGCAAGCCTGGCGCGGCCACCCGCTCCCCCAGCTTCTCGGCGAACAGGCTGCGCCGCTTCTGCACCGCCTCGGCCGACAGGCCGGCGAGCACCGGCCCGACCAGGCTCGACGCCACCTGGCGGTCGAACACCACCGGCACCGTGCGGGTGGGCGGCTTGGTCGCGCCGAGCATCCGTACCGCCCTGCTCGACGCCTCCTGGACGACCCAGTCGACGTCGAGCTCTGCGAGCGCGCGGCCGGCGTCGACGCCGTAGCCGACCTGGCTCTCGCCGTCCTTGCCAGCCATGGCGAGCGCGTAGCACCAGGCTTGGGTGACCGCGTAGGAGCCGGCAACGCCGTTGGACGAGGCGATCGCGACGCGCCCGACCGCGTCGCCGTAGCCGGCCGACTCCACCTGGGTGACGCGCGGGTCCGCCGCGCGGGTGCGCGCCTCGAGGTCGAGCGCGAGGGCCACCTTCGCCTCCGGGCTCACCTCCGCATGGCGCACGTCGAACAGGCCCTCCAGCTCCTCGAACCCGGTCGCCGACGGCAGCACGTTGCCGGGGTCCTCGGTGGACACCTCCAGGTTGGCCCGCGCCTCGGCCAGGACCGTCCGCAGGCCCTCGTCGGACAGGTCGGCGGTGTAGGCGTAGCCGAGCCGGTGGTCGCGCACCACCCGCACGCCGACGCCGCTCGACGACGCCGAGGTGAGCCGCTCGACCTCGCCCTCGTAGGCATCGACCGAGGTGCGGGTGACCTGCTCCGCCCAGGCCTCGACGCCCTCGCCGCCGGCGGCCTCGGCCGCCAGCCGCCCGACCACGCGCTCCAGCTCGTCCGTCATGCCGAGCCTCCCGTGCCACCGACGGTCACGCGGGCGATGCGCAGGGTCGGGGCGCCGTTGCCGACCGGCACGCCCTGGCCCTCCTTGCCGCAGATGCCCTCCTTGACGGCGAAGTCGTTGCCGATCGCGTCGCACGCCGCGATCACGCTGGGGCCGTCGCCGACCAGGTTGGCGCCACGCACCGGCACGGTCACCTCACCGTTCTCGATCAGGTAGCCCTCCACCACCCCGAAGACGAACTCGCCGGTGGCGGGGTTGACCTGCCCGCCGCCGAGCGCCTTGGCGTACAGCCCGCGTGGGGTCTGGCGGATGATCTCCTCCGGGTCGTCGCCGCCTGCCTCGATGTAGGTGTTGGTCATGCGCGGGATCGGGACCTGCGCGTAGGACTCGCGCCGGCCGTTGCCCGACGCGTGCGCGCCGAGCTGCCTGGCGCGGATCAGGTCGGTCAGGTAGTCGCCGCAGACGCCGTCGGCGAACAGCACCGTGCGCTGCGCCGGAGTGCCCTCGTCGTCGAAGGCGAACGAGCCCCAGCCGCCCTCGACGGTGGCGTCGTCGATGCCGTTGAAGCCGTCGACCCCGATCTTGCGGCCACGCTTGCCGTCGTACACCGAGGCGTGCTTGGCGACCAGGTCCGCCTCCATGCCGTGCCCGGACGACTCGTGGAACAGCACCCCGCCGTTGCCCGAGGCGACCACCACCGGCATCTCCCCCGCCGGGGCGGGCCGCGAGCCGAGCATGTTCACCGCCCGCTCCGCCGCCCGGCGTGCCACCAGCTCCGGCGGGAACTCGTCGAGCAGCTCGAAGCCCATCGTCCGGCCGGGCCCGTCGAAGCCGGTCTGCACGTCGCCGTTGCGACTGGCCACCACGCTGACCACCAGGCGGGTCCGCACCCGCTCCTCCGAGGTGGTGAAGCCGTCGGAGTTGGCGATGAAGACCCGCTGGCGGGCGTCGCCGTAGGCGGCGCTGACCTGGGTCACGGTCCGGTCGTAGGCGCGGGCGGCGTCGTCGGCCCGGCGCACCAGCTCCGCCAGGGTGGTGCGGTCGATCCCCGCCGGGTCGATGCGCACCGGGTGGACCACGCCGGGGGTGCGCCGACGCAGGTCGCGCGCCTCGATCCTGGGCTGGTCGCGGAGGGCGGCCGAGGCCACCCTGGCGGCCTCGGCGAGGCTCTCGGCGTCCAGCCGGTTGGTGTAGGCGTAGGCCGACGAGGTGCCGCGCACCACCCGCACCCCGGCGCCACGGTCGCGGCCGGTGACCAGCTCCTCGACGCGGCCGTCGTCGAGGCGGACGTTGTGGGCGAGGCGGTCCTCGCGGCGTCATCGAGCACGGGTGCACTCCTTGCCAGGAAGCGGCCGGGGCGCTGCGCGGCCCGGCGGGACCGACCGCGCCGCGGCGGTCCGACGGTGAGGCGGCGGCCATTGTAGGGGCCAACCCCGGCCGGCACGGAGCCGGGCGGGCTGGCGCCCTGGCGCTGGCCCGTCCGAGCGGCCCCGAAGCGGAGCCGGCTGGGCGCTGTTACGGTAGGCGGGGATGCCGAGGCCGGGCTCCTCCCAGCCGCCGAGCAGTCAGGGAGCACGATGCAGGAGCCGATCAGCCGCCGCGCGATCTTCGAGCTGGCCAGAGCCGGGGCCGCGCTCGCCGCCGGGCTGTTGCTCGGCGCCTGCCGCGGCGACGGGAGCAGCGACGGCGGCGACGGGAACGAGGGCGGCATGGGCAGCGGCAACCGGGGACGGCGCCGCAACTGATCGGTGCCCGGTACCGGCGGTGGACCGGGGAGTGAGCGGGAGGCGGCAGTGGACCTGGACGAGGCGCGCAGCTTCCTGCGCGAGAACCACCGTGCGGTGCTGGCGACCCGCCGCAAGGACGGGTCGCCGCAGCTCACCCCGGTGCTGGTGGGCCTCGACGGCGAGGGGCGGGCGACGGTGAGCACCCGCGAGACGGCGATCAAGACCTGGAACGTCCGGCGCGACCCGCGGGTGTGGCTGTGCGTCTTCAACGACGGCTTCTACGGGCGCTGGGTCCAGGTGGAGGGGACGGCCTCGGTCGTGTCCCTGCCCGAGGCGATGGAGCCGCTGGTGGACTACTACCGCCGCATCTCCGGCGAGCACCCCGACTGGGACGACTATCGCCGCGCGATGGAGCGGGACCGGCGCGTCCTGCTGCGCGTCGACCTCACCCGGGCCGGGCCCGACCGCAGTGGCTGACGGCCGCACCCGGGTCTCGTCCGGGTCGCCCTTCGAGCCGGTGATCGGCTTCAGCCGGGCGCTGCGCGTCGGCGAGCGGGTGCTGGTAGCAGGCACGGCGCCCGTCTGGCCGGACGGCTCCTGCGACCCCGACCCGCAGGCGCAGGCTGCCCGTTGCCTCGAGATCATCACCGCCGCCCTCGCCGAGGCCGGCGCCGGCCCCGAGCACGTCGTGCGGACCCGCATGTACCTGGTGGACGCGGCCGACTGGGAGGCGGTCGGGCGCGCCCACGGCGCCGTCTTCGCCGGCGTCCGCCCGGTCGCCTCCATGGTGGTGGTCGCCGGCCTGCTCGACCCGCGCTGGCGGGTGGAGATCGAGGCCGAGGCGGTGCTCCCGGCCGGGTGACCCGGGGCGGGGACCACCCTGCCGCCGTCACCCTCCCGCGCGGACGAGCCCCGGCGAGCGATCCTTGGAAAGGTTCATTACAATCTTACGCATTGACACCCGCCGTGGGTGGCGGGGCCTGCTCGGGAGGTACGGGGTGAAGGGCTCGATCCAGTTCGTCGACGCGCTGCTCGCCGAGCACGGACCCGAGGAGCACGTCCAGCGGGACGGCGACGACCCGTCCGACGAGGCGCTCGACGCCTACTCGAAGGTCGTCACCACGGTCGCCAAGCAGGTGGTCGGCTCGGTGGCCAGCCTGCGGGTGAGCCGCCGCTCGGGCGGCTGGCAGGGCCAGGGGGCTGGCTCGGCGGTGGTGCTCACCCCCGACGGCTTCCTGATCACCTCGGCCCACGTGGTCGAGGGCACCAGCCGCGGCCGGGCCTCCTTCTCCGACGGCCGCGAGCTGCGCTTCGAGGTGGTCGGCCGGGATCCGCTCTCGGACCTGGCCGTCATCCGCACGAGCGAGGCCGACCTGGTACCGGTGTCCCTGGGGAACGCAGACCGGCTCCAGGTCGGCCAGCTCGTCGTCGCCGTCGGCAACCCGATGGGCTTCTCCGGCTCGGTCACGGCGGGGGTGGTCAGCGCCCTCGGCCGCTCCTTCCCCGCCCGCGACGGCTACACCACCCGCTTCATCGAGAACGTCATCCAGACCGACGCCGCCCTCAACCCGGGCAACTCCGGTGGCGCGCTGGTCGACGGGCGCGGCCGCATGGTCGGGGTGAACACCGCCGTCGCCGGCGTCGGCCTCGGGCTCGCGGTGCCGTTCAACCAGGCCACCAGGCGGATAATCGCCGCGCTGATGCGCGAGGGCCGCTTCCGCCGCGCCTACATCGGCATCGCCGGCGGGCGCCGGCCGCTGCCGCCGCGGGTGGCGCGGGCGGTTGACCGTACCGCGGCCGTCGAGGTGGTCGAGGTGATCCCGGGCAGCCCGGCCGCGCGCGCCGGGCTGCAGCGCGAGGACCTCATCATCGACGTCGGCGGCAGCCCCGTGGTCGACGCCAACGACCTGCAGCGGCTGATGGCCACCGAGGCGATCGGCCAGCCGCTTGCGGTGCGCGCCTTCCGCGGCAGCGAACTGCTCGAGCTGACCGTCGTCCCCGAGGAGCTGCGGAGCTAGCGGGGTCGCTCAGCCGTCCCCGCTGGGCGGGGGCGACTCGGACGGCTGGGGGGCGCGGGCGCCGGCGAGCTGGCGGGACTGGGCCACCAGCGCGCCACGCTCGTCCCAGACCTCGGCCTCCTCGTCGAACCAGCCGCCCTGCAGCATGCGGCCACGGGCGACGCAGGCCAGCCAGCCGGGCGCGGGCGGGCGGCGCACGTAGGCGGTCAGCTCGAGGGTCGGCGCCCAGGACAGCACGCCAAGCTCGAAGCTGACGGGCGGCAGCGCGTCGACCGCCTGCAGCAGGGCGAGCGAGTCGGGCGGGCGGCCGTCGTGGAAGCGCACCCAGCCGCGCATCTCCGCGCGGCGTGCCGGCCGGCCCAGCGCCCATCCGGCGGTCGCCGGGTCGAGCCGTACGTCGATGTGGTCCAGGATGGGGACCTGCACGCCGTTCTCCATCTCCGACTGCCCAGGGACGCACTCGTCCGGCGGCGGCAGCTCCGGCGGGCGGTCGGCGCGCCACAGCGGCTCCGCCACGCCGTCGAGCTGGCCGGCGCTGACCAGCGCCTCCAGGCAGGCGGCGCCGTCCTGGCCGAGCGTGGCCCTGAGCACGGAGACGGAGCGCCCGGCGCGCAGCAGCGTGACCGCGACCCCGACCGGCCCAGGGGCCGGCGGGCTGAGGTAGTGCGCGCTGACCGCGAGCGGGTCGGGGCGGCCCGCCTCGACCAGCGCGGCCCTGGTCGCCAGCGCCAGCAGGTAGCCGCCGTTGGGGCGACCGCCGATGGTCCAGCCAGGGTCGACAGAGCCGCCGTAGCCGCTGCCGTCGGCGCCGGGAGCCACCGCGGTGGCCTGGTCGAAGTCGTAGGGGGCCGCCCGCTCGGCGGCGTCGGGGGAGGCATCCTCCAGCATGCGGGCTCCTTCACGGGACGGGGTGGTCCCGTCCGGTCAGGGCGAGGATAGTGGCCCGCCCCACATGCCACACAAACCAGGTGCCAAGCGGCGCCGACGCGCGCTCCCCTGCCGCACGGCGCCGTGGCCGCGACCCGCCTTGGCGAACGGCACGCCCACGCCACGGTCCCCGCCGCCGCGGCGTCGTGCCATCCTCTTCGGCATGGACCAGGCGACGCTGAGCCAGGCGGAGCGGCGGCGGCTGGCGCCACTGGCCGCGGCGCTCGCCCGTGCCAGGGCACCTGGGCCGCCCCGCCTGGAGCTGGTCGCCGGCGCGGTCGCCCCTGGCAGGCGGCACGGCCTGCTCGCCGGCACCTTCAACCCGTTCACGCGCGCCCACGCCGCGCTGGCGGTGGCTGGCCACCGGGCCGGCTGCGAGCGCGTCGTCCTGGCGATGGCGCCGGCCAGCCTCGACAAGGAGGAGGTGGAGCGCGCCCACCCGGTCGACCGGCTCGACTGGGCGCGGCGCTGGGCGCTCGGCCACCGCTGGGCGGCGCTGGCCGTCTCGAGCCACCCGCTGCTGGTCGACATGGCCGAGGCGCTGCGCGCCGCCGGCGCCGCCGAGGCCGTGCTGCTGGTCGGCACGGACAAGGCGGCGCAGCTCGTCGAGCCGCGCTACTACGCCGACCCGCGGGCGGCGCTGGCCCGCCTGGAGGCCGCGGCCAGCGTCCTGGTGGCCGACCGCGCCGGCGTGCCTCCCGGCGGCCAGCGGCTGCCCGGGCAGCCGCTGGCCACGCCGGCCTCGGTGGCGTCCCTGTCGGCGACCGAGGCCAGGGCGCTCGCCGCCGGCGGCGGCGACCTGCGCGCGCTGCTGCCGGCCGCGGTCGCCCGTGCGGTGGAGCGAACCCGCGCCTACGACCGGGACCCTGCCCCGTACCTGGCACGCGCCCGCGAGCTGGACCGGCTCGGCCAGGCCCTGACGGAGCCGAGCTGAGCAGTCCAAGTGGAGCCCTTTCGGGCAGTATCGGCCGATCGGGTCGACAATGGCCGGGAGCCGGTGCAGCATCGGCCCCGCACGATCGCGGTGTGGCGGACCTGCGCAGCGAGCCAGCTGGGGATCACGGACCCGGGGGAACGAGTTACCTGACCGGCGCTCTACCGCGCCACCGACCCGGATCGACGCGGCGGGCCGGGCCAGCGAGGCGAACCCCGACGACGGAGCTGGGAGGCAGCATGGCAGTCCGTGACGTGGACTTCCTGATCATCGGCGGCGGGGTGGCGGCCGCCAAGGCGGCCGAGGGCGTGCGGGACGGGTCCGCGCAGGGCTCGGTGGTGGTGATGACCGCCGAACCGGAGCTGCCCTACGAGCGCCCGCCGCTGTCCAAGGAGCTCCTGCGCGGCGAGGCCGGCCGGGAGAAGGTCCGCACCCACGACGAGGCCTGGTACCGCGACCACGAGGTCGAGGTGCTGCTCGCCACCAGGGCGAGCGCGCTCGACCCCGGCGGCCGCACGGTCACCACCGAGGTCGGCGACCAGTTCCGCTACCGGCGCCTGCTGCTCGCCACCGGCGCGAGGCCGGTTCGGCTCGGGCTCCAGGGCGAGGACCTGCCCGGCGTCTTCTACCTCCGCACCGTGGACGAGTCCGAGCGCCTGCGGGAGGCGATCGGGCAGGCGCGCCGCGTGGTGGTGATCGGCGGGGGCTTCATCGGCGCCGAGGTGGCGGCGAGCGCGACCCAGATGGGCACCGAGGTGACCCTGCTCGAGGTGGCCGAGACGCTGTGGACCCGCGCGGTCGGGGCCGAGCTCGGCGGCTTCTTCGAGGAGTTCCTGCGCGACCGCGGGGTCGACGTGCGCGTGAGCACTCCGACAGCCCATATCGAGGGCGGAGGCGAGGTCGAGGCGGTGGTGCTCGAGGACGGCACCCGGCTGCCGGCCGAGGTGGTGGTCATCGGCGTCGGCGTGCGGCCGGTCACCGAGCTCGCCGAGGCGGCCGGCCTGCCGGTCGACGACGGCATCGTGGTCGACGAGCAACTGCGCGTCAGGGGCGGGCAGGCCGAGGGCATCTGGGCGGCGGGCGACGCGGCCAGGGCCAGCCACCCGCTGTTCGGCTCGATCCGCACCGAGCACTGGGCCGAGGCGCTCAACCAGGGCCTGATGGCGGGCAGGAACATGGCCGGGGCGAGCGAGCGCTACGAGCGGGTGCCGTACTTCTTCTCCGACCAGTTCGACCTGTCCATGTCGTACCTCGGCGTCGCCCGCCAACCGTACGACCTGGTGATCCGTGGCGAGCGCAACGTCAAGCAGGCCAAGTTCGTCGCCTGGTACCTGGAGGGGGGCACGCCCAGGGCGGCGCTGATCGTCAACGACTGGGACGCCGAGGACCCGGTCCGGTCGGTGATCCGCCGGGACCAGCCGGCCGACGGGACGCGGCTGGCCGACGACCGCGTCCCCCTGGACGAGCTGTGAGCGGGGCCGGGACGAGAAAGGGCCCCCGCGCCGTCCGGGGGGGCCAAGACAGCGCGAGGGGCCGCAAACGTCATATTACTGCTTCTTCACAGATTTTGGTGCCCCATGTGCGAACCACATCTCCTCCTTAGTTCACCGCATACTCTCTAACCCACCCAAGCTACGCAGCGCTGCGGAGAGTACCGCTGCCAGACTCGCCAGAAGATGGCATCGTGACGTTATGGAGCACACCACCTTCCTGCACCGGCCCACGCTGCGCCGCCCGTTCCTGATCGCGGCGTTCGAGGGCTGGAACGACGCCGGCGAGGCGGCCAGCACCGCCCTCGGCTTCGTCGGCGCCGCGCTCGACGCCGAGACCTTCGCCCGGATCGACGCCGAGGAGTTCTACGACTTCCAGCAGACGAGGCCGACCGTGCGGCTCGACGACGACCTGCGCCGCAGGATCGACTGGCCGGCGGTGGAGTTCCAGGCCGTGCGCCTGCCCTCCGGCGACCACGACCTCGTCCTGGTCCGCGGCCACGAGCCCAACCTGCGCTGGCGCGCCTTCGCCCGCGAGGCGCTGGAGGTCGCCACCAGCATGCAGGTCGAGATGGTGGTCACCTTGGGGGCGCTGCTCGCCGACGTGCCCCACACCAGGCCGGTGCAGGTGGTCGGCTCTGCCGGCGACCCCAAGCTGGCGCGGCGCTTCGGCCTGCCGCTGTCACGCTACGAGGGGCCGACGGGGATCCTCGGGGTGCTGTCCGACGCGGCCGCGCGCGACTCGGTTCCCGCCCTGAGCCTGTGGGCGGCGCTGCCCCACTACGTGCAGGCGGCACCGAACCCGCGGGCGGCGCTCGCCCTGGTCGACAAGCTCGGCGAGCTGCTGCCGCTGCCGCTGGACACGTCGACGCTGGCCGACGCGACCAAGGCGTTCGACGAGACCGTCGCGGAGCTGATCGCCGACGACCCGGACCTGGTCGGCTACGTGGAGCGGCTGGAGGCCGCGCACGACCAGGAGAGCTCGCCGCTCACCGACGTGGCGCCGGACCAGCTCGTCGCCGAGGTCGAGCGCTACCTGCGGGAGCAGCCGGGCGGCGGCCGCTGACGCGACGCCACCCGGCCGACCCGCGGTCGTTCAGGCTACGCGTCCGCGTCCTGCGCGACCTTGCGCACGTTGGCGGCCTGTAGGCCCTTGGGGCCTTCCAGGACCTCGAACTCCACCATCTGGCCCTCGTCCAGGGATCGGAACCCGTCCATCTGGATTGAGGAGAAATGTACGAATACGTCCTCACCGTCCGGACGGGCGATGAAGCCGTAGCCCTTGTCAGGGTTGAACCACTTGACGACGCCGGTGGTCACCGACCTGTACCTCCCTCCAACTGGCTGCTGGCGCGGAACTTTAACCATCAGCAACCATCAGCTCACTCCTGTCAATAGCGTCAATTAACCTTATCCACTCTTCAAGCCTCTGACCAGCGGCGACACGACGACACGCCGTCGCCCAGATCCCGAGGTTTCGGTGATCCACGAAGCTGGTCCGCCGGTCGCGAGCCCGCGGGCACGGCCGCGGCGCGCTGGCGCACAATGGGAGTCCCTCGGGGAACGACAGGAGGCTCGTCGATGGAGCTGGCACCACAGGAGCCAATCGCCCGCCACACCCCGGTCGACCTGCCGACGGGGTCGCCGACGGATCCCGTTCAGCCGTCCGTCGGCTGGGGCGTCACCCACCTGTACTACCGTGTCGACCCTGGCCGCTGCCCCGACCAAGCGCTCGCGGGCAAGCAGCTCCTCGCCGCCGTCGACGCCTTCGCCGCCGCGCCCGACCACCAGGTCCTGTGCTGCACCGTGCTCGGCCTCAAGGCCGACGTCGGGGTGATGGCGCTCGGCCCGGACCTGCGCCGGCACGACGCGCTCGCCCGCGCGCTGGGCGCCGGCATGGCCGGTGCCGCCCTCGAGCCCGTCTACTCGTACCTGTCGCTCACCGAGACCTCGGAGTACATGGAGAGCGTGGAGGCCGCCCGCGCCCGGGTCACCGCCGAGCACGGCGACGGCGACCCCGAGGAGCTGGCGCGCAAGCTGCGGGCCGCCGAGGAGCGCCTGGCCTCCTACCGCCAGGACAAGCTGCACCCACGCCTACCAGCCAAGGCGGTGCTCGCCTTCTACCCGATGAGCAAGTCCAGGGAGCCGGGCGCCAACTGGTACCGGCTCCCCTTCGAGGCCCGCCGAAGCCTGATGGGCGGCCACGCCAAGGTCGGCCGCCGCTACCACGGCCGGGTGCTGCAGCTCGTCACCGGCTCGACCGGCCTGGACGAGCACGAGTGGGGCGTGACCCTGCTGGCCGACGACCTCGCGGCCATCAAGGAGATCGTCTACGAGATGCGCTTCGACGAGGTGACCGCCGCCTACGGCCGCTTCGGCCCGTTCCTGGTGGGCCTCACCTGCCCGCCGGCGGAGCTGCCCCAGCGCCTCGGCCTCGCCTGACAGGGGGCGACCGGCGCCCGCCGAGGCCCGCCGGCCGGCCCTACGGTGTCGGGTCCCCGCGGAGGATCCGCACGCCCCCCGCGGGGACCCGCAGCGCCGTGTCGCAGCGGGCGCCGCTGAGCTGCTCGGTCCCGGTCGCGGCGAGCTCGACGTCCTGCTCCCCGTGGTTGACCACGAACAGCCAGGACGCCTCGCCGCCGCCGCGGCGCACGACCTCGACCCCAGCGGGCAGGCCGGGGCGCGGCACCAGGCCCGCGTCGGCGTAGACGCGGTACAGGACGCGGTCCAGCGCCTCGCCGTGCAGCCGCGTCGAGGCGTACCAGCAGCTCGGGAACTTCGTCACCAGCCCCGACCAGTTGCCCGACAGCGCGGCCTACCCGGCGACCAGGCAGGGACAGGCGGCGTACTTCGAGGCGCTGCGCTCCGTCCTGGGCCAGGTGCCCGGCGGGCACGGCGCCGGCTTCCTCGACTGGGAACCGGAGTGGATTCCCGGCGTCGGCTGGGAGCCGGGTGCCGGCAACCCGAACGACAACCTCACCATGTTCGACTTCCAGGGGGCCGCGCTCCCGTCGCTGCAGTCGTTCCGTCCGCCGACGGGCGCCCATAGTGCGTCGCCGCCGCTCCTCAGCTTCCTGTGTCGAGGGCGATGCCGCGGCCGGGGACGGGTGAGGACTGCACGATCGAGGTGGTCGTCTGCCCGAACGGGGCAAAGACGTCGATCACCTCCTCGAGGTGCTCGACGTCGCGGACGTGGAGCCTCATCAGGTAGCAGTCCTCGCCGGTGATGCGGTGGCACTCGACCACCTCGGCGGTGCGCCGGGCGAGGTCCGCGACCGTAGGGATCTGGCGGGCGGCCGGGCGGATGCGGAGCACGGCGCTGAGCGCGTAGCCGAGGGCGCGCGGGTCGACGTCGGCGTGGTAGCCGCGCACCACCCCGCTCTCCCGCAGCCGCTGCAGCCGCTCGCCGACGGCCGGGGCGGTCAGCCCGACCCGCCGGCCGAGCTCGGCCAGGCTGAGCCGGGCGTCGGCCTGCAACTCGGCCAGCAGGCGCCGGTTCACCGTATCGAGCGACCCGGCATCAGCCTCGGTGCGATTCTGCCTTCGATTCACAAGCGATCCGTCCCTGTGAGCTTCGATCCGCCCTTCCAGCATGCCATATAGCCCGGCAGTCTAGAGAGCGCGATGGCAGACGTGAAGCTCCCCCAGACCATATCCGCCGTGCGTGGCCGTGCCGGCGGCCGGGCACGGCTCGGCACGGCGGTCGCCACCGCCCCACCGCAGCTGTACTTCGTGGTCAGCGCCGTCTTCCACTACCTCGGCCCGGCCTTCGCCGTGCTGCTGTTCGCCCGGGTCGACGTCCTCGGCGTCGCCTGGCTGCGGATCGCCTCGGCCGCGGTCGTGCTGGCGCTGTGGCGGCGGCCATGGCGCGGCCTCGCCCGCCTCGACCGCGACGACCGCCGCACGCTGCTCGCGCTCGGCACGGTGCTGGCCGTGATGAACTGCTGCTTCTACCTCTCGATCGAGCGCCTGCCGCTCGCCACGGTGGCGGCCGTCGAGTTCCTGCCGGTCGTCGTCCTGGCCGCGCTCGGCGCCCGCACGCCACGCAACCTGCTCGCGCTGGCCACGGCCGTGCCGGGGGTGTACCTGCTCACCGACGTGCGGCTCGCCGGCGAGCCGCTCGGCGTCGCCTTCGCGTTCGCCAACGCGGTGCTGTTCGCCCTCTACATCGTGCTCGGCCACCGCGTCGCGCGTGGCGGCCAGGCGAGCGGGATCGACGGGCTCGCCGCCGCGATGCTGGTCGCCGTCGTGGTGGTGACGCCGATCGGCGGCTGGGCGGCCGCGCCGGCGCTGCTCGACCCGGTGGCGCTCGCCGCCGGGATCGGCGTCGGGATCGCCTCGTCGGTGATCCCGTACGTGACCGACCAGCTCGCCCTCGCCCGCCTCCCGCGCGCGACCTACGCCCTGCTGGTCTCCCTGCTGCCCGCGACCGCGACCGTCATCGGCATCGTGGTCCTCGCCCAGGTCCCCACCCTGGTCGAGATCGCCGGCGTCGCCTTGGTCGTCGCCGGCGTCGCCCTCCACCGCGAGCCGCCGTAGCCCTGATGGTCGCTCCCGCGGCACGAGCGGGTCGGACCGGATGACGCGCCGCGACCTGGTTACGGCCGGTCGGCCTCAACCCCAGAACAGGTTGAACCCGCCGAACACCTCCCGCGGGCGGTAGGCGGGAGCCGGGCCACGGCGCATCAGCGTGGTGGCACTGGTCACCTGGTAGCCGAGCACCTCCAGGGCACGGCGCCCAGCCGCGTTCGCCTCGGGCAGCACCACGGTTGCCCCGGTACCTGGTCGCTGCCAGGCGGCCTGTAGGGCCACGCCCGCCCATGGGTCGCGCGCGATCGTCGCGCCCGGCCCGCCGGTTGGCTTGTGCGCGTGGAAGCCGGCCACCCGACCGTCCGAGTCCTCGGCGACCAGGCAGCCGCTCCCCCACACCACCCGCAGCAGCCGTCCCCGTTCCTCCCCGGTCACCGCCCGGTCCAGCGCGAGCACCGCCTCCAGGTCACTCGCCCTGCCCGCCCGCACCCCCACCGGCGGGTCAGGGGGTCCCAGACCGCCCAGCTCGCCGACCCGCTCCTGGGGCGGTTGCTCCTCCATGGTTGCGTCCAACCCACCCGGCCCGGCGGGCCGCGCCTCCTCTGGCGGGCCCGCCGCGGACAGACCCAGGCCGATGGCTTCGCCGGCCTGCATCCCGGGCAGCGGGTCGGCCATGGCCGCATCCCTGCCGCCCGCCTCGCCGGCCCCAACTCCCGCCGACGAGTCCGCCGCGACCGTGCGGGCCGTCTCGACCGGCCCCGCCCCGGCCGTGACGGCAAGGCGGAGCCAGCGCCCGTCGGCGGCGAAGCCGAGCCGCTCGTACACGGGCCGGCCCATCGCCGTGGCGTGCAGAGATGCCGTGCTGGCGCCGGCCTCGGCGATCCAGTGGGCCGCCGCCGCGGTGAGGGCACTCCCGAGCCCGCCGCCGCGCCGCTCAGGCAATACCGCCACCCCACCGATCCAGCCGTTCACGCCGAACACCACCGCGGCGCTCGCGCCCACGAGCTCGCCCCCGGCGTCGGCGACGAACGCCTCCCCGCCGAGCCGCCCTTGCACGAACGCCAGCTCCGGCGCCATCGACGGGCCACCGAGCTTCGCCCGGGCGAACACGCCCCTGAGCTCCTCGAAATCTGCGGGCCTCGCTGGCCGGATGGTGACGCCGTTCACGCCCTGGATGCTGCCACGCCCGTTCGCCTCAGGCACGGACGCGCGGGCTCCGTGCGACCTCGGTCCCGTGGACCGCTCGCCGCTAGCGGCGCTTCGTGCGCCGCAGCCCGTGCCCGTCGCGCCACAGCTCGATGACCAGATGGTCCGGAGGGTCGCCGACGCGGGTCAGCACCACCTCGCCGACGTCCACCCGGAACAGGTGGAACGACCCAGGCTGGAATTGCTCCTGGCCGGCCTGACCGGTGCCGTCGAGGAAGGCCCGGAAGCGGGCGAGATCGGTGACCTCCTCGGCCCGTCCGCTGAGCTTCGCGTCGCCCGCGAAGGCCGCGGGATCGTCCGGTGGGTCGACGGTCGCGCTGTGCAGCGCCATCCTGGGATCCCTGAGCAGGTCGAGCGCCTTGCGCGAGTCGGGCATCATGCCGAGCCAGAGATCGCCCTGGACGAAGCTCGCCTCGATCCCGCTGATGCGCGGGGAGCCGTCCCTCCGGAGGGTGGCGACGGTCTTGTGCCGGTGCGCGTCGAACAGCGCCCGCACCGCGCCGGCGAACTCCGGCGCGGACGTGGCCACCTCGTCCCAGCTCGCCATCGCAGCCGTCCTCCCACGGGATCGATCGAGCTCGGGGGCCACTCTCGCACGGGGGCGGGACACGCAGGGTTGACGGCCGCACGGCCGAGCGGCAGCCTGGTCGTGCCATGGTGCGCGTCCCGCTGGTCCGCAACCGTGCCCTCGACTACGGGCGCGTCGTCACCTGTGGCTGTCTCCCGGCCCGGCGGTCACCGCTGGCGTCCTGACGCCGAGCGCCGACCCGCAACGGGCCGTCCTCCGCATCTCCCCCCCCACGCCGGCGGCCCAGCCGGGCCGCGGGCCAGCGCACCGCAAGGAGCACCCCTTGTCGACCACCGACGCGCTGCTGCGCAACAACGCCGCCTACGTCGCCGGCTTCCAGGCCGGCGACCTGCCCATGCCGCCCGCCAAGCAGGTGGCCGTGCTCGCCTGCATGGACGCCCGCCTCAACCCCTACGGCGCGCTCGGCCTGCACGAGGGCGACGCGCACGTCATCCGCAACGCCGGCGGGGTCGTGACCGACGACGCGATCCGCTCCCTGGCCATCTCCCAGCGCCTGCTCGGCACCCGTGAGATCGTGCTGATCCACCACACCGACTGCGGCATGCTGACCTTCCACGACGACGACCTGAAGGCCGCCGTCGAGAAGGAGACCGGCCTGCGCCCGCCGTTCGCGCTGGAGGCCTTCGCCGACGTCGAGGAGGACGTCCGCCAGTCGATCAGGCGCATCCAGGCCAGCCCGTTCGTTCCTCACAAGGACGCCGTGCGCGGCTTCGTCTACGACGTCCGCACCGGCCAGCTCAACGAGGTCACCTGAGAGGAGCCGACAGCGCGGCCCGCCGTCGGGGAGGGCGAACCCGAGTCGTCGCGACGAGTAGGTCCGTGCGACGGGGCTTCCTCCACCTGAGGGCGGACGCGCCGGTGCCAGCCGCGGGCGGAGGTCGGCGAGTCCTCGACCACTCACCGCTCGGGACGGTGATGGGGATTCGTGGTGGAATCCGTAGAATCCCACCCACCGGCTCCCAGCCGGACAGCTTCAGCGGCTACCATGCACCCCGAGGCGAGCACCGCCTCCGGGCTCCTCGGCGGTGCTCGTGGAGATGCCAGGCAGCGTCCAGGAGCCAGGACGGCGCCGAGAACCCCAGATCGGCCCTCGTAGCTCAGGTGGAAAGAGCGCCGGTTTCCTAAACCGGGAGCGCAGGTTCGAGTCCTGCCGGGGGCACCAGCACAGACACTCTCCCCCAGCCCAGCCATGGCAATGGTCCTGGCAATGAATTACATTGGTGTCATGGCCAGGCGACGCCCACGCGGGCACATCCAGCAGCGCGCCAACGGCACCTTCCGGGTGCACGTCTACGCGGGCGTCGACCCGATCACCAAGCGCCCGCGCTACCTGACCGAGACCCACGCGACCGCCGACGAGTGGTGGACCGCTGGCTCGAGGTGGCCGAGCTGGAGGTCAGCACCCGCGACGGCTACGAGGGCTACATCCGCACGCACATCCGCCCCGCCCTTGGAGACATGCCGCTGCGCAAGCTCACCGTCGACGTCCTCGACCGGTTCTACGCGCACCTGCGGGCCCGCGGTCGCCGCTGCCCGCGCTGCGTCCGGCGCGTCCACGCCGGACAGCCGCCGCTGCGGGCCGGCGAGCGGTACCGGCCACGCCCCGACGCGGCCGAGCTCGTGCACGCGCCCGACTGCGCCCGCGGCCTGCCGCTGGCCGCGTCCAGCGTGCGCCAGGTGCACTTCATTCTGCGGGCCGCGCTCAACGCCGCGGTGCGCTGGGGCTGGCTGCCGACCAACCCGGCGGAGCTGGCGCGCCCGCCACGGTTCGGCCACTACGACCCGCACCCGCCGAGCCCCGAGGACGTCGCCCGGCTGGTCAACGCCGCCTGGCAGCGCGATCCCGACTTCGGCGCGTTCCTGTGGCTGGCGATGACCACCGGGGCCAGGCGCGGCGAGCTGTGCGCGCTGCGGCTGTCGCACGTGCGGTTCGCCGAGCGGGACCTGCTGATCGAGCGCAGCCGCTACCAGCGCGGCCGGCTACGCGGCGAGAAGGACACCAAGACCCACCAGAGCCGCCGCATCGCGCTCGACGACGCCACCGCGGCCATCCTCAAGGAGCTGGCCGACCGCCACCGGGCCGAGGCGGCGGCGCTCGGTGCCGAGCTGGCCCGCGACGCCTACCTGTTCGCCAGCGACCCGCTGTGCCGCGAGCCCTGGCAGCCCGAGCAGGTCTCGCAGCGGTTCCACCGGCTGGCCAAGCGCGCCGGGGTGGCCACCACCCTGCACAGCTTCGGCCGGCACTACTCCGCCACCCGGCTGCTTGCCGCCGGCGTGGACCTGCGCACCGTCGCCGGACGCCTCGGCCACAGCGGCGGCGGCGCCACCACCCTGCGCGTGTACGCCGCCTGGGTCAACGCCAACGACCGGCGAGCCGCCGAGGTCTTGGGCGCTAGCTTCCCCCGTCCCGGCCCTGCCTCTCGTACTTGAGGCTTAGCCGCTCGGCAACGGTCACGAGTTGCCTGGCTGGCGTGGAGCTGGCATCGGGACGCCATGCGAGGTTGAGATCCACCGTCGCCACATCGGCAGCCAGCGGACGATGGACAGCGCCTTGTACCGGTGAGCGACGCGCGAGAGTGGCGGCGGCAAGCGTGAACCCGAGGCCGGCGGCTGCTGCCTCTCGGGTGCCCTCACGAGTTGGTTCCTCGGTGACGGTCGGACGGACACCGGCGCGAGCGAGCACGCCGACGTAGTGATCGTAGAGTGCTGGGCTGGCCTGCCGGGGGAACAGGACGAGCGGCAGACCTTCGAGCTGATCTGCCTGTACGGTGCGGACATCGGCCAGCGGTGATGTGGATGGCAGCACGACCATCAACCGCTCGCGGCTGAGGGTGACCGTAGCGAGCACCGGAGAGGCGACTGGCCCGAGCACCACGGCCAGGTCAAGGCTGCCATCGGCCAGCTCCTGAAGGAGAGAGCCGCCCAGCCCGCTCTTCAGGGTGACTCTGACCGAGGGTGCCTCAAGGCGGAAGCTCTCAAGCAGCGCTGACACCTGCGGCCAGGTTCTGAGGTAGTCAGGACAGCCGATTTGGAGTTGCTCCGTCACCCGCTATGCCTCCCTGGATGACTCCCCTTTCAGCGCCATGGTAGCCGTGACAAAGCTGCCGCGAAGCGAGGGGAGCGATGCGGTAGCCTGACAGATGGAGACTCCCGCTGCAGAAGGCAAAGATCCTGGTCATGGCCCAAGCTAGCCGCGCTGGCGGCGTTCCGCTCTATCAACGGATAGCCGCCGACTTGCGCGAATCGATCGCCGCTGGCGACCTACCGCCCGGCTCAACCTTGCCCTCAGAGAGCCAGCTAATGGAGCGCTACGGAACCACCAACAAGACGGTCCGAAAGGCGCTCGCACTACTGGGAGCTGAGGGTTTGACGGAAGCTCGACACGGCAGCGGTGTTTTTGTCCGTCGGCGACCGCTGGTTCGGCGAATTCCGGCCAACCGTTTCGAGCAGGCTCGACAAGCGGGCCGGTCTCTATTTGAAACCGAAGTCCTTGAACAGGGCCATGTCCCGACACGGACACTGATACGAGTCGGGCCTGAGGCAGCATCCCGCGAAATCGCCGAGCGCCTACGAGTGCAGACTGGCGTTCCCGTTATGGTTCGACGCCGGCTGATGCTGGTCGATGGCGAGCCCGTCAAGGTCACTGCCAGTTTCTTCCTGATGGACCTGGCCAGAGACACCCGTCTCCAAGAGCCGCAGATCATCGATGAAGGTATGCACATCTTCATGGAGCGGACGCTTGGACGCCAATACGGCCGCTACACCGAGGAATTGTCAGCGCGCATGCCTACTGCCGAAGAGGCAGCTCTACTGCGGCTGAGCCGGGGTACTCCCGTGCTCAGAATTCTTCACAGCGATTACGATCTCAACGGCGAGCCTCTTGAAGTCGTTGAGTCGATCTTCGCGGCCGACAAGCACGTCTTCGTGACGGAGTGGCCTGACTCGACCACCTAGCCAGTTGAGCTGGCGTTGACCCGTTGACGACCATGCCCTCAACTCCTAGACTTGTGGTACAGGAGTTGCCTCTGGAGCCCAAGGAGGTACGCGAGACCGTCAGGTGACCAAGGAGAAGGCCCCGGCGGAAGCCGGAGCGGTGTTGGCGCACCACTCCCCGCCGAGGCCTCGCGCATCGAAGTTGGGAGACTCCCGATGCAGCAACGCGATGGTAGCGCGCCGGCTATGCAGCCGGTAGCGCCTCACGGCGCCGACAGCCACGGCGCCAAGCCCCAAGCACTCTGCTACAGCGTCCCGGACGCCGCCCGGCTCTTGGGCGTGGACAGCATGACCCTCTACAGGGCCATCAACGCCGGCCAGTTCCCGGCCATCAAGATCCGCGGACGCATCACCGTCCCCTACCTGGTCATCGCTCGGCTCATCGATGCGGCCGTGACCAGCGGCGCCCTTGTGGACACCGCTGCGTGGACCGCCGCTCAGCCCAACCCTCTCCCTGTCCCTCCCCGGCCCGAGGGGGTGGCGTCGTGACGGCCCAGCTCATCCCGACCTTGGACCGGCGGGAGCACGACCCGACCAGCGGCTATCTCGCCTGGCTGGAGCGGCTTGACCAGCACGACCCCGAGCGGTTCTGGGACGCCTGGCACTACGGCCTGCTGGCGCTGGTGGCCCTCGGCGACAAGTGCGGCATCGACCTGCCCGTGCTGCGCGAGGCCGCCAAGGAGATCGCCGTCGACTGGATCAAGGTGCTCCCCTTCCTCGACGAGCCCGAGCGCGGCGCTTGGCTGGAGGTCATCGCCGCCGTGTTCGCCGCCCCGCGGGAGGCCGCGTCATGACCGCCGCAGCCGCCACCGCCGACCGGGACCAGCGCGACCTGTACCGCAGCCCCGGCCGCATCGCCAGGGTCGAGCCGCTGCACGACAGCGCCCTCGCCGGCTGCCTGGGCGGCTACCTGTTCCGGCTGTACTTCGAGGACGGCCGCTGGCTGGAGGTCATCGGCGCCTCGCCCGGCTGGCCGGACGACTGGCCGGAGGGGGTGTAGCCGGGGTGAGCACCCACGCCGCCGAGCAGGCCCGCGCCGAGCGGGAGGCGGCCGAGCTGCTGGCCGCCACCACGCGACGGGAGCCGACCGCCGAGGCCACCGCCGTCGAGGCCCGCTTCCGCGCCGCGATCCACCAGGCCCTCAACGCGCTGTGCGACGACTGGTGCCGCCACCCCGGCACCGTCGCGCGCATGCCCACCGACATCGCCGCGTTCGTCTGCGGCGCGCTGGAGCGCGACCTCCACCTGTACCAGGCCGCCAACCGCACGCACCGGCACGCGGCCGAGCCGCTGGCCGCTCGCCCCCTGCTCGCCCTGCCCGCCACCGCCGCGCGCACCACCGGCAAGGAGGCCGCCGCATGAGCACCACCCCGACCACGACCGCGCTGGCCGCCCGCGCCCGGCGGGAGGTCCGCAACCTGGCCCGCCGGCAACGCCGCCGGCTGGCCGGCAGCGACGAAGCCGACCTCGCCCCGACCGCCACCGAGGTCCGCAGCGCCGCGGCGCTGCTGGCCGACCTGTACCGCGCCGGCCGCGCGCACGGCATCGCCCCGGAGGAGTGGTGGATCACCGTCGACCTGGCCGAGCTGGCGATCGAGGCCATGGTCCACATCCGCCGCACCGCCACACCCCCGCCGTCCTGGGAGCGGGACGGGGACCGGCGCCCCACCCCAGGACGGGGACCGGCGCCCGGGACCGGAACCGTCCCCGGGCGGGGTGCTCGCGGGACGGTCCTGCGATGACCGAGACCGTGATCTTCCTGGTTGTCCTGACGCTCAAGCTCACCCTCCACCTGGTCGAGGCCCTGGTCCGCCTGCTGTGGCTGGCCGGGCGGTTGGGCCTGCGGCTACTGGCCCTGGCCGGCTTCCGCGGCGCCCGCCTGCTCGGCCTGGCCGCCACCCTGGCCGCCGTCCGCTGGGCGGCGGCCAGCGTGGGGACGGGCCCGGCGGTCCGGCTGGCGCTGATCGGCTGGGCCGCGTGGCTGACCCGCCACCACCGCGCCGCGATCCGCCGCAGCACCGCCGTCCGCCGGCTGACCCGCGCCCAACAGGCCGCCGCCGCCAAGCTCACCGCCGCGCTGGAGCGCCACCACGGCACCCTCGCCGAGGTCGCCAAGCTCCTGCAGCCGCCCGCCAAGCCCGACCAGCCCCCACCCGTGCCCTGGTCCAAGCCGACCAAGACCACCGCGGCGCGCGGCCAGGTGCCGAGCATCCCGCCGCCGCTGTTCGAGCCGCGCCCCGCCCTGGCGCGCGTCACCCGCTTCGTGGCCGCCCGACTGGAGCACGGTCGACGGTGAGCGCCCAACCGCTACAGCGCATCCGTGCCGCGCTGGAGGCCGCCGGCTGCCGGCGCTCGGGCGCGGCCGGGTGGACCTGCCCCGCCCACCAGGACCACAAAGCCTCGCTGAGCGTGCGGGAGGCCGGCAACGGCGCCGCGCTGATCTACTGCCACGCCGGCTGCGACACCCGCGCCGTGGTCGCCGCGCTCGGCCTGGCCATGGCCGACCTGCTCCCCAAGCGCGACCAGGCCGAGGCCGACCAGGACTGGACGCCAAGGGGCCCGGCGATCGAGCACTACCCCTACACCGACGAGGACGGGCGGGTGCTGTTCACGGTCTGCCGCACCGCCGACAAGCAGTTCCCCGCCTGGCGCCCGGATGCGACCTCGGCCACCGGGAAGCGCTGGAAGCTCACCGACTCGTCCGGGCGCTGGCTGGTCCGCCGGGTGCTGTACCGGCTACCCGCCGTCCTCGAGGCCGCCCGCACGGGCGCGAGGGTGTACGTGGTCGAGGGCGAGAAGGACGTCAAGGCGCTTGAGCGCGCCGGGGTGGTGGCCACCACCAACCTCGGCGGCGCCTCAGGCGCGTGGCTGGACGCCTACAGCGAGGCCCTGGCCGGCGCCAGCGTGGTGGTGGTCGCCGACCGCGACGGCCCCAACCCCAAGAACCCGAAGAACAGCTACCGGGGGCAGCGGCGCGCCCGCCACGTCGCCCGCAAGCTCGCCCGGCACACCGACAACCTGCGCCTGGTCATGGCCGCTCAGGGCAAGGACGCCGCCGACCACCTCACCGCCGGCCTGAGCGTGGACGACTTCCTGACCCTGCCCGACCGCGACGGCGACACCGCCGACACCGGCCACGCGCCCGGCCCTGCCGCCGCACGAGGCCAGGACGGCGCCCAGGAGGCCCGTAGCAGCGCGGCCGGCACTCTCACCCCACAGGACCCGGCCGACGCGGCGACGACGCCTGGCGGCGGCAAGCCGGAGTCCATCGCCACGGAGCTGGTCGCCCTCGCCGCCGCGCGCTACGAGCTCGGGACAAGCAGCCTCGGCGAGCCGTTCGCGGTCGCCCGCCCCGAGCACGGCCCCTACGTGGCGCGGATGCTCAGGGGCGGCCAGGCCAGCCTGCGGGCGGAGTTGGCCGCGGTCTACGCCGACCTGCACCAGCGCGCCCCGTCCTCCAGCGCCCTGGCCGACGCGATGCAGGTCCTCGAAGGCCGCGCGATGCGCGCCACCCCGGCCGCGCTGGCGCTGAGGGTGGCCCGCCACGGTGACGGCCTGGTTCTCGACCTCGGCGACCCGTCCGGCCGCGTCGTCGTCCTCGGCCCTGGCGGCTGGGAGCTGGCTGAGCGGTCCCCGGTGCTGTTCCGCCGCACCAAGCTCACCAGCGCCCTCCCGACCCCGGAGCGGGGCGGCGACCTCGGCGAGCTGCGAGGACTGGTGAACCTCAGCCCCGCTTCGTGGCCGCTGGCGCTGGCCTGGCTGGTCGCCAGCCTGATCCCCGAGCTGCCCCACCCGATCCCGCTCCTGACCGGGGAGCAGGGCGCGGGGAAGTCCACCACCGCGCGGATCTTGACGCGGCTGGTCGACCCCTCCCCGGCGCAGCTCCGCACCGCCCCCAAGGACCTCGAACAGTGGGCCGTCGCCGCCGCCGGCTCCTGGATGGTGGTCCTGGACAACCTCTCCGGGGTGGCGCCGTGGCTGTCCGACGCCCTGTGCCGCGCCGTCACCGGGGACGGCATGGTCCGCCGCGCCCTGTACGAGAACAACGACCTGGCCGTCCTCGCCTTCCGCCGGGTGGTCGTGCTGACCGCGATCGACGCGGGCGCGTTGCGCGGGGACCTGGCCGACCGGCTGGTGCTGTTCGACCTCGACCG
>WNGB01005348.1_pt1 | contig 25331 bp, 28 predicted proteins | sample 5400681 | NCBI WGS metagenome assembly WNGB01 (sample SAMN13153367, study PRJNA577476) | soil metagenome | isolation source: 115 cm soil or saprolite under grassland replicate 2 | place: USA:California | collected 2016-06-15
GAGCGAGCCCGCGGCCAGCATCAACGCGAGGAAGGTGATCGTCAGGCCGAGGGCGTAGGCCTGAACCTCGGCCGAGAGCACCCACGTGCGGCCGCGCGTCGGCGCGCGCACGAGCTCGATCGGATGTGCCGTCGAGCGGAGCGCGTCGCCGGTGTTCGCGAGCGCGAGCCGCGCGTCGTGCAGGAAGTCGCGCAACCGCGCAACCCTGGGTGTCTGCGGCATTCCGGCCAGCAGCTTCTCCGCCTTCTCGATTCCCAGCACGTCGATCGGCGTGCCGAGGAAGCTCCCGTCACCACCCTGCAGGATCAGAGTGACGTAGCGGAGGTTGTTCTCGATGTAGGCGCGCTGGAGCTGGCGGTTGAGCGAGTAGACAAGCGCCTGGACCTGCTGCTCGACCCGCGCGGAGACCGTCCCCCGTGAAAGCTGTAACTCCAGCTGGGGGCTCCTGACCATGCCCTTGAGCGAGGCCACGAAACCGGGCGGCACGGTCACGACCGCCACCACCCGGCCGTTGCGCAGCTGCCGCTGCGCCGCCTCCGGCGAGAGCCGCACGAGCTTCACGTTCTGGCTCACCTGGCGGATCGTGCGGTCGACGTGGAAGCGCTTGCCGCCCACGACCACGGTCGGCGGCAGGTTGTCCTCGTCCACGAGCGCGACGCGCGGCTTCGAGCTCGCGTAGCTCGCGACGAGCCCGACGAGCACCGCGATCGCCAGCGGATAGGCGAGCAGGATGCCCAGCAGGAGCGGCGAGCGCCGGAGGACGAGCGCGTCCTTGCGCAGAAGCAGGGCGATCCTGTTCACGCGAAGAGAGTGTCGGTCTGTGAGCGGTCGTACTCGTCGATCGTGCCTGCGAAGACGAGCCGTCCGGCGCGCAGCGCCACCACGCGGTCCGCCATGCGCTCGACCTCGTCGAGGTTCTGCGTCGCAAAGACGAGAGCACCCCCGGTCTCGCGCAGGCCGGCCACGCGCTCCCACAGCCGCCGTCGCTGCTCGGGGTCGAGCGCGGCGGTTGGCTCGTCGAGGAGAAGCACGTCCGGGTCGCCGAGCAGCGCGATCGCGAGGTTCAGGCGCTGGCGATTCCCGACCGAGAGGTTCCCGCTCGGTGCGGACTGACCGGGCAGGTCGAATTCGGCCAACAGCCGGGCCGCCGCGTGCTCGGGATCGGGCTCACCCTCGAGCCGGGCGAAGAGCTCGAGATTCTCGCGGGCCGAGAGCCGTCCGTACTGCGCCGGGCGCTGCGGCGCCCAGCCGACACGCACCCCTTTGCGACGCTCGACGCCCCCGGAGCTCGGCTCGAGCGCCCCGGCCAGGACGGAGAGCAGCGTGGACTTGCCCGCGCCGTTGGGCCCCACGAGGGCAAGAGCGTCCCCGTCCCACAGCTCGAGCTCGACCGGCTCGAGGGCCACTGTCGAGCCGAACGTGCGACCGGCTCCGCGCGCCGCAAGGAGCGGTGTGCGCGAGGTCACCGGCTGGCTGCTGCGGGCGGGTCGGAGGGGGGAACCGGCGCGATCGGGCGCGTCTCCTCCACCTCCACCTCGACCGGGATCGTCGCGCTTTCCTGCCACGGCTCGAGAGCTACCCGTTCCGAGAAGAACTCCCAGATCGCGCGACCGGCGGCGAGCAGCGGCAGCGCGACGAGCGCGCCGGGCAGACCGTAGATCTCGCCTCCGGCGAGCAGCCCGAAGATCACCAGCAGGGGATGGAGCCGCAGGGCGTTGCCCATCACGTTCGGCACCACCACGTGCCCTTCGATCTGGTGGATGCCGAGGAAGAGCAGGGCCACCCAGAGCGCCGAAACGGGATGCACGATGAGCTCGTAGATGAACGGCGGCAGCGCGCCGAGCCACGGCCCCAGGTACGGGATCAGCTCGGTGACCGCGACCCACGCGCCGAAGAGGACGGCGTACTTGTCGGCGCCCGGCGCCCAGCCAAGGGTGCCGAGCAGCCAGAGCCCGAGCCCGGCGCTCGTGCCGATGATCAGCGAGAGCAGCACCTGCCCCCGCACGTAGCTCGCGAGCGAGCGCTCGATTCGCGTCAGCAGGGGCGCCGAGCCGGGGTGAGGCGGGAAGCGTTTGTCCGCCGCGCGGGCCAGCCTCGGCATGTCGAGCAGCATGTAGATCGAGACCACGATCACGAGAACGAGGCTGAAGAGGAACTTGATCGTGCTGATCGCCGCGCCCTCGACGAAGTCGATCACCTGGCCCGTGTACTTCGAGACGTCCTTGTCGGCGACGTTCTTGACGAAGTCGTGACCCTGCCGTTGAACCTTGATCCCGCCGAGCCGGTGGGTGTTGAGCCAGTGCTGGAAGCGGTCGACGTCGCGATCGGCGTGCGTCCGGCCCTGTCCGTGCTCGACCGTAAAGTAGTCGTTGACGCGGGTCGCGCCCGATTTGGTCTGGTTGACGACGACCGTGCCGAGCGCGATCGCGGCGGCGAGCATGATGGCGACGAACGTCAGGTACACCAGTGCGACGCCGAACCCGCGAGGGATCCAGACGCGGGTCAGCGCCCGGACGAGCGGATTGAGCAGGAACGCGATCAGGGCCGCGACGAGGAACAGGAAGACGACGTGACGCGCCGCGCCCGCCACCACCCAGAGCAGCAGCAGCAGCATCGGGAGACCGACGAGCTGAATCCAGCGCGGGATCTGAATCCTCGCGGCCCCAGCGGCAGACCCGGCCATGCGAGGCATCGTACCTCCCGGGTCGTACCGCTTCGACCCCCTCCCTGGGACTGGGATTTCGCCGTCGACGGCGCGCTCGCCCTCCGCCCGGACGAGGTCGAACCGGTTCTCGAATTGCACGCCGAGGCAGCCTCGGTTACCGTGCCGCGCATGCCACGCGCCTCCGGGCACGCGCTTGTGAAGCGGCGGCGGGCGGAAGTAGCCGCTGCACGCCGAAAGAGGCGACTGGCGGGGCTTGTGCTGCTCGCGTCGGTCGCCCTCGTCACCTTGCTCCTGACAGCTTTCGGGTCGGGCGGCTCCAACGCGGTCCGAACGGCGGCGCCCGCGCCGGCTGCACGGCTCCTGCCCGCGGGACCGCCGCGGCCGCAGGTGGTTGCGCTCCAGGGCACGCTCCGCCTTCAGCTGCCGGTCGCCCAGAGCCGCGTCACCGCGATCGGCTACCACGCCTCCGACAACGGCGCGCTCACGCTCGACCCCGTCGGCCGACAGGCGAACCAGGGCCTCGTCAGCCGCGTCGCTCGGAGCCTCTTCGGCGGCGGCACCCGCGGCGTGCGCTACTACGCGCTCGGCGGGAGCGGCGGGCCGGCTACGGGCTCCCTCGACGTGGGGGCTGTGCCCGGCACCGACGTCTACTCGCCGGTGGACGGGACGATCGTCGGCGTGACCCCGTACATCCTCGACGGCAATCACTACGGCGCGCGCATCGACGTGCAGCCGAGCGGCAACCCCTCGATCGTGGTCTCCCTCACGCACCTGCGACCCGACCCGAGCCTGACTGTCGGCTCCGCAGTCGCCGCCAGCACCTCGAAGCTCGGCACGATCATCGACTTCGCCGAGGTCGAGCGCCAGGCGCTCGCGCGTGTGACGCAGGACGCGGGCAACCACGTGGCGATCGAAGTGCATCCCGCCGCCACGCTCTCGATTCCCTGAAGATTCTCTTCGTCGCCGACGTCTTCGGCACGCCGGGCCGGGCGGCCGTCGAGGAACGGCTTCCTGGGCTCAAAGACGAGCTGAACGTCGGCTTCTGCGTGATCAACGCCGAGAACGCGGCCGACGGGGCGGGCCTGACTCCGCGATTGGCCGACCGCCTCCTTGGCGCCGGGGCCGACGCGCTCACGCTCGGCAACCATGTCTGGCGGCGGAAGGAGATCGTGCCCTACCTCGAGAGCTCCGACCGGGTGGTGCGGCCTGCGAACCTCGCCTCGAACTCACCCGGCCGCGGGCTCGCCGTCGTGCCGGCCACGGACGGGACTCCGGTCGCCGTGCTCAATCTCCAAGGGCTCCTCTTCATGAGCACGCCGGTGAGCCCGTTCGAGGTGCTCGACGCGCTCGTCGAGGAAGCGCGTTCGCAGGCGCAGGTCGTGTTGCTCGACTTCCACGCCGAGGCGACCAGCGAGAAAATCGCAGTGGCACGGCTGCTCGACGGCCGCGTCACGGCGGTGTTCGGGACCCACACGCACGTGCAGACGAGCGATGCGCGCGTGCAGCCCGGCGGGACCGCCGCGATCACCGACGCAGGCATGACCGGCCCGCACGACTCGGTGATCGGGGTCAAGGCGGAGCTCGCGATCAGCCGCATGCAGACGGGCATGGGCGTCCGCTTCGAGCCCGCGACCGGGGGCGTCCGGATCGAGGGCGCGCTCGTCGAGTGCAATGCCGGGGGCCGCGCGCTCAGCTGCGAACCGCTGCGGGTTCCCGTCGCCTAGAGACGGTCTCGATTCGCTCGGCCGGTCGTTTCAGACGGACGCACGGTCGGAGCCCGTGCGTCCTAAGGGCGGCACCGCAAGCGGCGCCTTGGACGGGACGAGCAGCACCGCCAGCAGCGCAAGCAGCACCAGGTCGCGCGCCAGTACGAGCCAGGACGGGAACGCTGCGAACCGCAGCGCGAGGTCCCAGTAGCGGATCGGAAACCAGAGCTGGGTCAGCAGCAGCGCGAGCCCGAGCAGGCCCGAGGCAGCGAGCCCGCGGCGCCCGCGCACGAGGGGCACGAGGGGGATCAGCCAGATCAGAAACTGCGGCGAGAGCACCTTCCCGAGCGCCACGAAGGCGACCACGGAAGCCGCCGAGAACCGCACCAGCCGGTCCGGAGTGGCGGGGCCGCGCGCCGCGGCCGCCCAAATGCCGAGCAGGGCGAGAACCAGCAGCGCGCTGGAGGCCGATCCGAGCGTGTCGGGCAGCGAGCCGATCAAGTTCTGCGAGCCCCGGCTCGAATCCATCGTGATCGCGAGCCCACCGACCTGGTGGGCGACCAGCAGCACCCCCGCGGCCAGGCTCTCGATCTGTAGCGGCCGGGTCGCCTGACGCACGACGCTGTTCCAGACGCCGTGGGGCGCGAGCGCGAGGAAGGGCACCAACACCACCGCGAGCACTGCCGCGGCGGCGGCCAGGCAGAGCAGGGCCTCGCGCCTGCCGCGCGTCCGCCAGACGTAGGCGAACGCGGGCGGGAGCAACACCGCCGGGAAGACCTTGGCCGCGATCCCCAGCCCGATCGAAGCGAAGCCGAGGCGCTCCCGTCTCGCCAGCACCGCGGCCAAACCTGCCACCGCGAGCGCGGCGGGCCAGAGGTCGTAGCGGTAGAGGATCACGGAGCCGAGCACGAGCGGGGCCAGCGCGGCGAAGGCGAGCGCGGCCGCCGTGCGCTCGGCGGAAGCGCCGAGCGAGCGCAGGGCAAGCGTCATCGCGAATAGGGCGCCGACGCCGCAGAGCGCCATCAGGATCTGGAACTCGCGGTTGTAGAGGCTGAAGCCCTCGTGCCAGATCGCCGGGGCGACGAAGACGGGCAACGCCCCGGGCGGATACTCGACGCCGAAGTCGCGGTAGGGCACATGCCCGTGCGTCGTCGCCACGCCGTAGCGGTGGTACTCGACGGTGTCGATGATCAGGTTGTGCTGGTAGAAGCCCCAGTGGAGGACGGTCAGAGAGGCGAGGAAGAGGGCGGCGGCGGCAGCGTACACGAGCCGCCGCGCGTTACTCGACGCCGACCAGCTCTTGGCGAGGACGTTCAAGAGGCTCTCGCACGCGTGCTCTCACCGGCTCCGCGGCCGGGGCCAGCACGGCGAAGGCGACAAACGGAAAGAACCACGGCAGGTAGAGATAGAACCAGTGCGTGAGGACGAGCTGACAGCCGAGTAGGAGCGCCGCCGTCAACGCCGCGAGCTGCAGCGGCGACTTGCGCCGGGGCAGGAAGTACGTGGCGATCGCGCCCACGACAAGCAGGCCTTCGAGCACCCTCTGGAGGAGGTGGAGGTCGGGCAGGCCCGCGTGGTATTGCCGCCAGTCCCAGATCGAGAACGGCGACTCGCGCCCGATTTGCCACCGTAGGGTGCGATCCCAGAAGACCCGCGCGGCGTGGACCGGGCTCGGCTCGAGGAACAGGATCGAGAAGGCCACGACCGTGGCGACGAGGAAGCCGGCTGCGAAGAGGCCGGTCGGGCGGGCCCGCCGCTCGGGGTAGGAGGCCCAGAGCGGCGCGAGCAGCAGCGGGGCGAACTTCGTCCAGCCGGCGAGCGCGACCGCGGCCCCGCGGGCCAGTGGCGAGGTGACCATCCAGAAGACCGAACAGGCAGAGCAGGTCGAAGAGGATCGAGCTCAGGTGCGCCGCGGGGAGATCGTCCCACTTCCCCGTCCAGCCGAGGATCAGGTAGCCCGGGAGATACGCCTCGTAGGCGACCGGGCCGTAGGTGTCGCCCTGTGGGTTCGCGGACTCGCAGCGGCCGTTCGTCTGGACGCGCTCGCGCGTCTCGCCCTCGGCGTCGCTGGGCCCGCACGCCTTGAGCCCGTCTTCGACCGGGAAGTGCCCGTAGGGCGACTGCCCGTTCGCGATCCGGTTCGCGCCGACGACCCCCGAGTAGCCGACGTCGATCACGTTCGAGGCGCGGACGTTCAGACCCACGCGGAAGCCGGCCGTGAATACCGTCGCGGCGGCGAGCAGCCAGATCGGCCAGACCGGGACCGAGCCGGTGCCGAGCCTTCCGCGCCACCCGCTCCAGACCATGCGCCCGAGCAGGTAGAGGAGCGGTGGGTAGGCGAGCGGGACGCTCGTGAAGACATCGCCGCGGTTGAAGAACCAGAGCGACACCGAGAAGGAGAGCAGCGCGATCAGGTCGAGGTTGCGCATGCTCAGGGGTCGGCGCAGGTCGGCGAGGCCGACGAGGAACAGCAGGCAGAAGCCGAGCCAGACGGGGACGCTGTTGATCTTCCTGCCGCCGAAAGCGCCGTCGCCGCCGCGCGCCATCTTCCAGGCGACCTGTGGGCCGGTCCAGGCCTCGGTGACTGCGCCGCTTCTGTCGTCCACGCGGCCGCTGGCGACCTCGCCCGCAGGCCCCGCCCAAACCTTGACGGTCCAGCTCTGCTTCTCGAAGTTTGCGTCGGTCTGGCGGATCCGCGGCGGATAGTGACTGAGCCAGGCAGCAACCTTGCGGTCGCCGAGAAAGATCCGGGTCACCTGCGCCTCGTTGAGGCGCTGCTGCGGAGGAGCGAGAGGGGCGCTCAGGCCTCCGGGCACGGTTCCGGTGGGCGTGCCGGCGAGTGCCGGGCCGACGAGGGTGAGCGCGGCGGCGACGGCCGAGACGAGGGCGCGGCCCATCGCGCGCAGCCTAGCTACGGCCGCGGACCCGGAACGACCACAGTTTGTTCCCGACGAAATTCAGGGGCGTGACGAGGACAACCGCGATCGCCTGAGCCAGCACCTTGTCCAGACCGAGGGCGATGAAGCCGGCCAGCAACGCGAGGTTCGCCACGTAGGCGACGAGCGCCACGACCAGGAAGCGCAGGCCCTGCCAGCCGACGTGCCCGCGCTGATCATGGAAAGTCCAGAGCCGGTTCCACGTGTAGTTGTTGGTGACGGCGACCAGGAACGAGCACGTCGCCGCAGCTGTGTAGTGGAAGCCCGCTCCACGGAGCAGGGCCGTGTAGACGACGAGGTTGATCGCATAGCCGCTCGCGCCGACGGCCGCGAACTTGGCAAGCTGGACCCAGTTGTGCTGCCGTCGCAGCGCGCGGCCTGCACGGGTGCGGGCGAAGGTCGTCGCAGGCGTGAAGGCCATCGGCGGGCGAGCGTACCAACCGGCCCTGGTCTCAGCCGGTGCGCGAGCCGGAGCGGGCAGGCAAGGCGAGGCCGTCGAGGGGCACGCGCCTGGCGCCGGCGGTTCCCACCAGCATGAGCTCCTCGACCCCCCACTCAGGCCCGAGCACGATGTCCAAGAGCGACAACCCCTCGTCGCCGACCCGCGTCCCCCGCAGCTCAGCCAGCGATCTCGCCTGGAGGCGGTAGAACGAGTCGGGAGGCAGGTCGAGCAGGACGAACGGCGACTGCACCTCGAAGGCCTCTTTCCCCAGCGAGGATGCCGAGAACGGCAGGAAGCGGTGCGTCTCGTCGCCGCAGAGCACGTCCACGCCGAGCGCCTGTGGCTCGGTCGGGTGCAGGAGCACGTCGACCACCCGGCCGAGGTGGATCCCGCGCAGCCGGACCGGCAGGCGCAGCAGCTCGTCCCCTTTGAGACCCCTCATCGACGAGTCAGTGTGCCCCGGCTACCGGACCTGGAAACCGGTCTCGCCGAGCGGCTCCTCCCGGACCACCTCGACCTCCTCCACGTGAGCGCCCGCCGGCCCGCGCCGGCACCACCCGAGCAGCGCTTCGACCTGTTCGTCGCCGCCCTCGAAGACCGCCTCGACGCTGCCGTCGCCCGCGTTCCGGATCCAACCCGCGATGCCGAGGGATTCGGCGCGGGTCTGCGCCTCGACGCGGAAGAACACGCCCTGAACGCGCCCCCGCACCCGCACGCGGGCCCTGGTCACCCGCGGAAGCCCTCCTCTCCCAGCAGCGGGACGAAGCGGCACGGAACCGAGTGGATGACCGCTGGGCCCTCGGGGCTGCGCACGATCACCTCCAGCCGCTGGGCCCGCTGCCCGCCTACCGGCACCACCAGCCTCCCCCGGGGACGAAGCTGGTCGTAGAGCGTCTCCGGAAGCCCGGGCGCGGCGGCGGCAACGGCGATGGCGTCGAACGGCGCGCGCTCCGGGACCCCGAGGGTGCCGTCGCCGACAACCACCTCGACGCCGTCGTAGCCGGCCGCGGCGAGGCTCTCGCGCGCACGCTCGGCCAGCTCGGGGATCCGCTCGATCGTGACCACGTTTGCTCCGAGCTCTGCGAGCACGGCGGCCTGGTAGCCGGAGCCCGTGCCGACGTCGAGCACCCGGTCGCCGGCCCGCGTTGCCAGCGCCTCGGCGATCCGGGCGACCATGTACGGCTGGGAGATCGTCTGGCCGTGAGGTAGCGGAAGCGCCGCGTCCTCGTAGGCGCGGCTTCGCTCGGGCTCGGGGACGAACAGCTCGCGCGGCACGCGCTCCATCGCCGCGAGCACCGCCTCGTCCACGATGTCGCGGCCACGCAGCTGGAGCTCCACCATGCGGCGCCTCGCCTGGGCGCTCTCCTCAGGCTGCATCGGGGAGCCGGCGCGCGTACGCCGGCGGCTCGATCCCGAAGTGCGAGAGCGCCAGCGGTGCGAGGTCGACGATCCGGCGCGGCTCGCCCTCGATCCCCACGGTGAGCATCGGCACCTCGGAGTCGCCGGCGTCGAGCGACCCATGGCTGCCGCCACCCAGGTGGCTGCGCCCTGCGAGGTCGGTGAGCTCGACTCCGGCCGGCGGCGAGACCAGCAGCTCACCGGCGTTCGGGTTCGCAAGCGCTGCCCACGCACGCTCGAGCGCATCGGGCTGATCGAGCAGGCCGGGGTCGCCGCTCGTCCGCCAGGCCCCGTCGGCGGGAGCGAAGCGGAGCTCCTCGCCGTCTCGCCGGGCCACCGCCTCCTCCCCCTCGCGGTAGAGCACGACCTCCGCGGCGGCGTCGCCGTCGAGCCGGCGCGCGAGCGAGGCCGCGTCCTCCTGGGAGCCCGGGAGCCGATAGACCATGCCGGCCCGGTTCGAGGCGGTCACGAGCACGCCGTCCAGTCCCGCCAAGGGCGCCTGCAGTGAAAGCGCCCGGTCGACACGGGTCTGGCCGTGGTCGGAACAGACCACGACGGCGTAGCGTTCGAGGAACTCGTCCGGGCCGCCTGCGGCCTCGATCAGGGCGCCGATCGCGGCGTCGCTGCGGGCGAGCGCCTCCTGCGTCTCCTGTGGGCCGAGCGCGTGCGAGGCGAAGTCGTAGTCCGGCAGGTAATAGAGGAGGAAGTCGAAGCCGTCCCGAGTCACGAGCCAACGGCCGACGAACCCCGCGTAGGCGTCGATCGAGCCGGTCGAGCGGCCGAAGAACGGTACCGGCGCGCCGGTGACATCCGACTCGAACAGGCTGTAGAAGAAGAACCGCTTCGGCCCGTACGCCGGCCGGACGAGCCCCCGAATGAGCGGCAGGTGCCGGGTCCGGCCGCGGTAGCACGTGACGTTGACCGCGCCCGCGGTCAGCCCCGCGTCCTCGAGCGCCTCGTAGACCGTCACGGCCTCCGCCCCCAGGTGCTGTTCGTTCATGTTGAAGACCGCGTCGACGATTGCGCGGCGGGCGCCCGCCGCGCGAACGGCCGCGAAGGACGAGCCGTACTCGACCAACCGCCGCTCGCCGCGGTGGTACCAGACCAGGTGCGGAATGCGGTGCACGTCTGGGTGCGCCCCGGTGGCGATCGAGGAGAGGCACACCGGCGTGAGCGACGGGAAGGTCGAGACGCCACGGCGGTAGCTGCCGTTCGCCGCGAGAAACGAGAGCGCCGGGGCGCTGCCGGTCTCGACCGCGTCCTCGAAGACCTCGGGGGTGAGCCCGTCGACGACGACGAGGATCAGCTTCTTGCGCTCGGCCAACTCAGTCGCGAGCCAGGCTGCGCAGGCCCGCGTAGCGCTCGCCGCCGTGCCGTCGTGCACGGGCGCCGAGCGCAGGCAGCACGACCGCCTCGAGGTACCCGACGACGGGAACGAGCGCGAGCGCCGCAAGAACGAGAGAAGCGAGGGCAACCAGGACGGTGGTCCCGCCCCTGGTCCCGCCGCGCCCCAGCGCGCCGGCGACCAAACCCGCGATGACGACGGCTCCCAGTGCGCCTCCAACTCCGCCCGCAACCGCCTCGTGCCAGCCACCGATCGCGTAGCCGACGCCGGCGCCCGCCGCTGCAGCGAGCGCCGCTACCACGAGCACCAGCGCCCGGCGGGGCACGACGAGGGCGGAGAGAACTCCGCCGATGCCGATCCCGAGGCCGAGCGAGAGGCCGACGCGGTACCACTCCCACATCTCGACAGGAGTCTAGACCGCGCCTTCAGGCAGGCGGTTTAGATGACCGTTTGCAGGGAAAAGAACTTCGTGATGAAAGCCGACCCCCGCCCGCTGCTCGTCTTCTTCGGCACCAACCGGTCCGGTCCCGCACGGCGGATGGAGAGCCTTGTCGCGCACCTGGCTCGCAAGGAGCGGACTCGTCTCCGCGTCACGCAGGTCAACATCGACGAGCAGCCCGAGCTGGCCGAGCACTTCCAGGTGAAAACCGTGCCGACGCTCGCGCTGGTCAAGGACAAGCGCGTGGTCGACCGGCTCGAGGGGCGGGTCAGCGCGCCGCTGATCGAGCGCATGCTCGAGCCGCACCTCGACGCCGCCTAAAACCGCCTCGCAGCCTCCAGCGTACCACTCGAGAGCACGGGTGAGGTGCACAACGTGAAGCACCCGCTCGGCGCAAATGCGCGGGCAACTGGCTCGGGGGACCTAGTCCTCCAGGAGACGGGGCTCGGCGGACCCTCGCCGCCGGGCTCCCTCCCTTTTCAGCCCTGTTCGAGGCGGCCGATGACGGCGAGCCCGAACTCGGCCGCGCGAGCGCCGTCGACCACCCGGTGGTCGAACGTGACCGAGATGTAGCCGGTCGGCCGCGCGACGATCTCGCGGCCGCGGACGACCGGACGCTCGGCCACGCGCCCGACGCTCAGGATCGCGGCCTCGGGGTAATTGACGATCGGGGTCGTCAGGAGCCCGCCGAGCTTGCCGGCGCTCGTGACAGTAAAGGTCGAGCCGCGTAGCTCCTCGGGCTTGAGCGAGCCGGCACGTGCTGCCTCGGCGAGCCGCTCGACCTCGGCCTGGAGCTCTTCGACGGATGCTTCCACGCAGCCGCGGACGACCGGCACGACGAGCCCCTGCTCGGTCTGCACGGCGATGCCGAGGTCGTAGCGATCGAGGTAGACGATCTCGTCGCCCTCGAGGCGCGCGTTTAGCTCGGGGAACTCCCGCAGAGTGGCCGCGACCGCCTTCAGCACCGCCGGCACGAGTAGCTTCAGGTCGACGGCGCCGAAGTCGCACTCCTCGACCCAGGTGACCGGCGGGACCTCGCGGTGGGCCCGGGCCATGTGCTCGGCGACCAGGCGGCGAACGCCTCGCAACGGCTCGCGGCGTCCCTCCTGGACCGGTCCCGGGGTCTGACCCCCTGACGTGGCCGCTGCGAGCACGTCCTCTTCGGTCACCCGCCCTTGCGGGCCCGTTCCTTGAACGGCGTCGAGGTCGACGCCGAGCTCCTGTGCGACCTTGCGGACGAGCGGCGTCGCCCGGACACGTCCCGTCGGGACCGGTCCAGGGGTCTGACCCCGGGTCGTGCCCGAAACGGGCGGCGCCGGCTCAACACCGTCCTCTCCGATCACGACCAGCACCGTTCCGACCGGGACCACGTCGCCCTCGGCAACGAGGATCCGCGCGACCTTGCCGGCGGCCGGAGAGGGAATCTCGACGGTGGTCTTGTCGGTCTGGATCTCGACCAGAGGGTCGTCCTCCGCGATCTCCTGCCCCTCCGAGACGAGCCAGCGGGCAATCTCGCCCTCCGTCAGGCCCTCGCCGAGGTCAGGCAGCTTCAACTCGTACGCCACGGCGCCGGAATCTATCTGGGCGCCGCAGGCGCTTGCTCACCGATCCGCACGGCGAGCGTCCGCCCGGCGGGGCGCCGCGCACCGCGATCGGGCCGGCGAGCGCGTGGCCCGTGTCGATCGCCGGGTCCCTCGCCTCGAGGTCGCGCGCAAGAAGTGCGATGCAGGACCCGCCGGTCGAGCGCCAGCTCGTGGATCGCCGCTAGAACTCGAGGAGCTTGCGCACCGCGTCGACGACCCGCTCGGCGGACGGCATGTACGCGTCCTCGATCTGCCAGTACGGATAGGGGACGTCGTAGCCGGTCACGCGCACGACGGGCCCCTTGAGGTCGAGGATCGCCTTCTCCGCGAGGATCGCCGCCAGCTCGGCGCCGAAGCCCGCCGTCCGCGGCGCCTCCTGGACGATCACCACGCGGCCCGTTCTCGCGGCCGAGGCGAGCAGCACGTCCTCGTCGAGCGGCTTCAACGTCCGGATGTCGAGCACCTCCACACTCGCCTCGGCCGCAAGCGCGTCGGCCGCCAGCTCGGAGAGCGGCACCATCGCGCCGTAGGCAACGAGCGTGACGTCGGTCCCCTCGCGCGCGACCCGCGCCTTCCCGAGCGACACGAGGTGCTCGCCCTCGGGCACCTCGCCGCGCATCGTCCGGTAGTGGAGCTTGGGCTCGAGCATGACGACCGGGTCCGGGTCGCGGATCGCCGCGGCCAGTAGCCCCTTCGCATCCGAGGGCGTCGAGGGGATCGCCACCTTCACGCCCGGGGTGTGGACGTAGTAGGCCTCCGGCGAGTCGTCGTGCAGCTCCGGCGCGCGCACGCCGCCGCCGTACGGCATGCGCACGACGAGCGGGAACTCCATCGTGCCGCCGGTGCGCCAGCGGTAACGCCCCACGTGCGTGATCAGCTGGTCCAGGCAGGGGTAGGAGAAGGCGTCATACTGCATCTCGCAGACGGGCCGCCAGCCGGCCATGCAGAGGCCGACCGCGCTGCCGAGGATCCCCGCCTCGGCGAGCGGCGTGTCCACACAACGCTCGGGGCCGAAGCGATCCCGCAGCCCCGCGGTCGCACGGAAGACCCCGCCCGCCCGGCCGACGTCCTCGCCCAGCACCATCACGTCGGCGTCGCGCTCGAGCTCGACGTGGAAGGCGTCGTTGATCGCCTCGACGAGAGTCAGCTCAGCCATCGAGGATCCTCCGCAGCTCGGCGAGGTCGTCCTCGAGCGACGGCGGCGGCTCGGCGTACGCGTGCTCGAAGATGACGGCCGGCTCAGGCGGCCGCTCCGCCTCCGCGGCGGCGATCCCCGCTCGCAGCAAGTCGGCCGCCTCGGCCCGCGCTGCCTCCGCGGCCTCCTCCGAGAGGAGACCCAGCCGGCGCAGGTACGACTCGTAGCGGCCGAGGCACTCGTGCCGCTTCTCCTCCTCGACCCGCTCGAGGTCGATGTACGCGCTCGGATCGTCGGCGGTCGCATGCGGGGCCGCGCGGTAGGTGACCGCCTCGATCAGCGTCGGCCCCTCGCCGGCCCGCGCCCGCACGACGGCCTCGCGGGTCGCCTCGTAGACCGCGAGCACGTCGCCGCCGTCCACCCGCACGCCGGGGATCCCGTAGCCGACGGCCTTGTCGGCGAGCGTCTCGGCCGCGGTCTGCGCCTCGAGCGGCGTGGAGATCGCCCACTGGTTGTTGTTGCAGAAGAGGACGAGCGGCGCGCGCATCACTCCGGCGAAGTTGGCGCCCTCGTGGAACGCGCCCTCCGAGGTAGCGCCGTCGCCGAAGTACACGATCGCGCAGGTGCGCTCGCCGCGCAGCTTCTTGCCCCAGGCGAGGCCCGCCGCGTGGGGAACATGCGTGGCGATCGGGACGCAGATCGAGGCGACGTTCCAGTCCTTCGGGCTCCACCAGCCGGACGGATGGCCGCGCCACCAGGAGAGGATCGTCGCGGCGGGCATCCCGCGCAGGAGCCCGATCGCCGACTCCCGATAGCTCGGGAAGATCCAGTCCTCGCGCTCCAGCGCGTAGACCGAGCCGGCCTGCATCGCCTCGTGATTCCAGAATATCGCGTAGGTGCCGATGCGCCCTTGCCGGTGGTAGACGACCGAGCGCTCGTCGTAGGTGCGCAGCAGCACGAGCCAGCGGTGAAGCTCGAGCAGGTCCTCCTCGGAGAGCCCCTCGACCTCGCCGTCCGGGATGCTTTCACCGTCGCCGATCACGCGCCGAAGGTCGCGTGATTCCAGGACGCGTAGCGTGTGGGCCATGACGCCGCGAATCTACCGGACGGCCGCGCCGGCGAAGCCGGCACGGCCTCTTCTGGTCGGGGTCGCAAGCGAGCGCCTCAGCGGGTTCGCGCCACGGCCGCGACGACGGCCAGCGCGGCGGTGGCGGCGAGCACTCCGGCGATCTCGAGCCCGAAACCCCCTTGGACGGGCACCCCTGCGGCGATCACCACGAGCGCGGCGACGATGCTTCCGCCGGTGCAGGCGAGCAGCACCGTGGCGAGCCGACGGAGCGCCGCCCCTGACTCCGCCCAGGCGGGCACGCGAGGCTCCAGCGACCACCACGCGAGCTCGGCGACGAGCAGAAAGGCTCCGGCATAGAGCGGCGTCCACGGGTCGAGCGCCTCCGGTCCTCTCGCCAGCCGCACGGCCTGTTCGACCCCAAGGAGCGCGACCCCGAACGCCACCGCCGCGCCCCAGCGCAGCGCCAACCCGCCGCAGAGTGCGAGCAGGCCCCCGGTGCCGAGCACGAGCAGCAGGCTTCGGTCGCCAGAGCCCCGCAGGAGCGGCGAGAGGGCGATTGCGGCGGCGACGAGGAGCGCGCCGGCTCCCGTCGCTAGACGCGCGTGACGCGGGCGTGGCGCCTGAATGTCCTCACCTCCTCCAGGGCGGCCTGGAGCGGAGCGCCCTCGCGCCATTCGACCACGGGAACCCCGAGCCGCAGGTAGCGCGAGCGCAGCGCGTCGCGCCGCAAGAGCCAGAGCCGGTGCGCGAGCTCGTCCAGCTCCTGGTCGCCCGCCGGTGCGAAGGGCGCCGGCGAGATCTCGATCACCGCGAGGTCGAAGCCCCGAGCGCGCAGGTCGAGCAGCGCCCGCACCGAGCGCTCGTCCAGCAGCGGCGTGAGCGCGAGCACCAGCGCGTGCGGCGGCAGCGTGCGCACCGGCAGGAGATCGACGTCCTTCCAGGCGTAGCTGAGGAAGATCTCGGCATCGAGCAGCGAGTCGAGCACACGGTAGAGCTGGACGAGCCCGCTCGAGACGGTGAGCCAGTTGAGCACGCCGCCGAACGCGACGAGCCCGACGCGGTCCTTCCCCCGCATGTAATGAACGGCCAGCGACGCGGCGGCATGCACCGCGTGGTCGAGCGTGCTCTCGTCGTGGCTCCGGGCCTCGGCAAAGGTGTCGAGGAAGATGAGGACATCGGTGTTGCGCTCAGGGTGGGTCTCGTTCACCCACGGCTCGCCGCGGCGTGCTGTGGCCCGCCAGTTCACCCGGCGAACCCTGTCGCCTGGGACGAACGGGCGCAGATCGGCGAATTCGATCCCCTCGCCCCGCGTGCGCGGGAGCTGGTTCCCGGCGAAGGGCTGCGTCTCGCGTGGGCGCAGGAGCTTCAGCAGCGCCTCCCCGCGCGGATAGACCTTCAGCGGCCGCCGCAGCTCGAGCGTCTGCTCGAAGACGAGCAGTCCGAAAGCGTCCTGGGCGCGGAGGACGAGGTTGCCGACGAGGTGGGCGCCCCAGTGCTCGCAGCGAATGACGTGCTCCAGCTCGCGCCGCTCTCCCGGATCGAGATGCAGCAGCTGGGGGTTCGGCGTCTCGGCCACGAGCCCCTCCGGGAGGTCGAGCAGGAGCTCAAGCCGGGGGACCGGCGTCTCGGCACGGAGCTCGAGCTCGGCCTGCACCGGCTCCCCTTGAACCTGCCGCTCGGTCGAGAGGTCGAGCACCGCCGAGACCCGCGGCGTCTCCGCAAGCGAGAGGCCGACGACGAGCAGCGCGGCGAAAGGCGCCGCGAGCGCGGCCAGCTCCGGGCGGCCCAGGACGAGCGCGGCCAGGAGCCCGGCGCCGGCCAGCGCGGCGTAGGCGCCGAGCTTGGCCGTCGCCGCCCGGGTCACTCCGCCGCCGGCTCGGGCTCGGCTTCGGCCTTCGGGGTCGGCACGCGGTCGAGCAACTCGAGCACGAGGTCCTCCGGCCGCAGGCGCTGCACCCAGAGCTCCGGCCGCAGCGAGAGCCGGTGCGCCAGCGCCGGGACCGCAACCGCCTTCACGTCCTCGGGGACGACGAAGTCGCGGCCGGCGAGAGCGGCGCGGCAGCGGGAGAGCTTCAACAACGCGAGCGATCCGCGCGGGCTTGCGCCCACCTGCACGCCCGGTGCGTCGCGGGTGGCGGCGACGAGGTCGACCATGTAGAGGCCCACGCTGCGGTCGACGTGCACCTGCTCGATCGCGCGCTGCATCTCGATCAGCTCGTCGCGGCCGACGACGGGCTCGAGCTCGACCTCGTCCGAGGCGCGCTCGAGCCGGCGCTCGAGCACCTCCCACTCGTCCTCACGCTCGGGGTAGCCGACGCCGATCCGCAGCATGAAGCGATCCAGCTGCGCCTCGGGCAGCGGGTAGGTGCCCTCGTACTCGATCGGGTTCTGGGTCGCGAGCACGAGAAACGGCGGCGCGAGCGGGTGCGTTGTGCCTTCGATCGTGACCTGGCGCTCCTGCATCGCCTCGAGCAGCGCGGCCTGCGTCTTCGGAGGAGCGCGGTTGATCTCGTCGGCAAGGAGCAGGTTCGTGAAGATCGGGCCGGGCCGGAACTCGAAGTCCGCCTCGCGCTGGTTGTAGATCGACGAGCCGGTCACGTCCGAGGGCATCAGGTCCGGCGTGAACTGTACGCGCGTGAAGCCGATGCTCGTCACCTGCGCGAAGGCCCGCGCGGTCAGCGTCTTGGCCAGGCCGGGGAAGTCCTCGATCAGCACGTGCCCGTCGGCGAGGATGCCGAGCAGAACGAGCTCGAGCGCATCGCGCTTGCCGACGACGGCGCGCTCCACCTCATCGAGGATCCGCCTTGCCTGCTGTGCGACCTCCTCGACGGTCAGCATCTAGAGCGCCTCCAGCCGTTCGATCACGCGGCGCGCGGCCGCAGGGGAGATCCCCGCCGCAAAGCGTTGCAGGGGCGGCTCGCGATCCGGGCCGACGAGCTCCCAGAGCTCCGCGCCCAGCGCCTCCTCGACCGCCGCGCCCCCGCCGTCGAGCCTCAGCCCGCGGGCCGCCAGGCGCTCGCCTGCAATCTCACGGAGCGTCGGGCGCAGCCGGTAGTGCAGGTCGAAAGCCGTGGACGCGCCGAGCGTGAGCTCTCGCTCGAGCCGCTCCAGTTCCGGCGGGCGCAGCGGCTGCGGCGGCTCACGGTCGAGCGCCTCCGCCAGCGCCGAGCGCGGCGCGCGCGGGTACGCCTCGCGAGTCGCCAACACCACCTCGAGCAGCGCAAATCCCCCGACCACGAGTATGTAGACGTCCAATTCGAGCTCAAAGCGGCCCGGCTGCGCGAATCGGGCCAGCAGGAGCGCAACCGTGGCGAGGACGGTCAGGAACCCCCAGGTCTGGAGCATCCGCTTCACGCCGCCTCCAGCCCCCCTTGCTCGAGCTCGGCACGAAGGCCGGCAAGCGCCTCGATCGCGTCGTCCTTCATCGACGTCTCGATCGTGTGGGGGCTGAACTTGGCCCGCTCGAAGAGCTGCACCAGCCGGCGCACCGCGAACGAGCTCACGCGCAGGCTGTCGAGCACCCGCGCCACATACTCGAGCGGCGTCTCGTGCTCTTCGCGCGGCACGCCGTAGGCGCCGAACGTCTTCTCCATTCGCGCGTACGCGCGAATCACAGCTTTGCGCGGATCGCGCTCGGCGCGCAGGTCGTCGAGCGAGTCCGAGAGCACCTCGTCGAGCGCGAAGGCGAGCTGCGCCTGCTGGTCGAGCTCCTCGCGGTTGCGGCGACGGTAGACCGCCACTGAGCCGGCGGTGACGACGATCCCGAACAGGAGCGAGCCGAGCACGAGCACGGGGAGCCAGCGCCACTGCGGCTGGCGCGACGGCGCCTGCTCCTGACGCGGCTTTTGCCCCCGCTTGCCCGTGACGCCGCCAAGGATCCCCGCGGGAGCGGATGCGCCGACCCGGCGCCCGCCGAACCCGAGTCCCTCACGCCTGTCGGCCGTGAAGACCGCGACCGAGAGCAGCAGGGAGATGATTCCGATCGCGATCAGCGTACGGCGCCAGTCGGTCCGCCCCAAGAGCCGCTGCTGACGGCGGCGGTTGGCCAGGCCCCAGATGACGAGCGCGGCCCCGATCGGCATGATCACGAGCGCGATCGTCGCGATGTAGTCGGAGATGAGCACGGGCGCGTGGGCGCTGCCGCCGCCGCTGCCGCCGCCCGGCCGGTGGGCGTGACTCGCAATCGCGACGAACGCAAGCAGCGCAGTCAACGCGGCGCCGCTCAGCAGGAGCTTTCGAGCCCCGCTCACGACGGAACCCTAGATGAGCACGGCGATCGCGTCGCGCTCGGCCTCGAAGAGCGCTTCCTGCACGTCGCCTAGATCCTCGCCGTCGGCCTGGAGCGGGAGCGGCCGGTCGCAGGCGATCTCGATCCGATTGAGGTCGTGGGCGTAGAGGACCTCGCGAGCCTCGGCCTGGCCGTGGCCGGCGAGGGCCCGGCGCAGGAGCCGCGGCAGGTCGAGCGGCCCGATCTTCGCCGGCGCCACCAGGTCGAGCCCGAGCTCGAACCGCGCCTCGGGCGCGACATGCAGCGGCAGCCGCCCCGCATAGGTGTAGGGGTCGGTGTTCGCGACGAGCGCGAAAGCCGCGCGTCCGAGCCCGCGCACCTCGAGCGCCGGCTCGAAGCGACCGCGCTGCCCGGCGACAAGCCGCGCCGCCGCGCGCACGTATGCCGCGTCGCCTGGGCGCTTGCCGTCCACGCGGCGCCCGAGCGCGTCGACGCGGCGCACGAGCTCGGCATCCAGGCCGATTCCCGCGGAGAAGCCGAAGCGGCGCCCGTTGACGCGGCCGACCGAGATCCGGCGCTGGCTCCCCCGCTCGAGCGCTTCGGCAACCCGCCGCGCAGCGGCGACCGGCTCGCGGGGAAGCCCCAACGCCCGGGGGAGCACGTTCGTCCGGCCGCCGGGGAGGAATCCGAGCGGCAGTCCCTCCTGCGCACCGTTCAGCACCTCGTTGAAGCCGCCGTCGCCGGAGAACGTGATCAGCGCGTCCGCCCCCTCCACCTCGGCGGCCAGCTCCACGCCGTGACGGGGCCGCTCCGTGAAGAGCGTGCGCACCGACGCGACGCGGCCGAGCTCCCGCTCCACCGCCCGCACTCGCGGCTCGTTCACGGCGCTCGCAAACGGGTTCACGATCAGAACGACTTCCATACGCCGCGAGCATGCCACGACCGGCACGAGGTGCTTCGGCGAATCTCAGGCGTTCGGCGTGGCGTACCCGCGCATGCCGTCCACGAGCAACGCGTAGAAACGGTCCGCGAGCTCGTCGGTGTCGCGGCCGGGCTGGAGCCAGGTGTAGGCCCAGTTGGCGGCCGAGAGGGCGAGCAGAGCCGCGGTCGCATCGTCGAGGTCGCTGCGCAGCTCGCCGAGGTCGCGGCCCTCCCGGAAGAGCGCCCGGACGCGCTCCTCGTAGCGTCGCCGCTCGCCGAGAATCTCGTCGCGGCGCTCTCCCTCGAGGTAGCGCCACTCCTGCACGAACACGGTGGCGACGTCGAGCTGGTCGGCGACGACACGTAGGTGCGAGCGCAGCGCGAGGCGGATCTTCTCAGCCGGCCGCAGGTCGTCAGGCACCGCATCGAGCCCTGCGTGAAAGGCGCGCGCGCCCTCGAGCATCGTCTCGTAGAGCAGGTCCTGCTTCGAGTCGATGTGCGCGTACAGCGAGCCCTTCTGCACCCCGAGGGCCTCCGCGATCTCGCCGATCGAGGTGCCGTGGTAGCCCTTCTCTGCGAAGAGCCGGGCGGCCTGGCGGGTCAGCTCGGCGCGTCGTTCTGACACGCTTGGTAGCCTAACGACCGTTCGGTATGGAGACGCGCGAGCGGGAATTCCTCGAGTACGTCCAGTCCGGAGGCCAGGTCGAGACCGACGACTGGATGCCTGACGAGTACCGCGCGCGCCTGCGCAAGTTCATCGAGATGCACGGCAACTCGGAGCTGATGGGCGTCCTGCCCGAGCGCGAATGGATCCTGCGCGCGCCGACGCTGCAGCGAAAGCTCGCCCTCACCGCGAAGGTGCAGGACGAGGTCGGGCATGCGCAGCTGATCTACCGCGTGGTCGAGGACCTGGGGAAGCCCCGCGAGGAGTGCCTCGACGACCTAATCTCGGGCAAGTCGAAGTTCCACAACGTCTTCCACTACCCGACCAAGACCTGGGGCGACGTCGGCGTGATCGCGTGGCTCGTGGACGCCGCAGCGATCATCAGCCAGAAGGCACTGCTCAAGTGCTCGTACGCGCCATACGCGCGGATCATGAAGAAGATCTGCTGGGAGGAGTCGTTCCACATCCTCCACGGGCGCGACGTGATCCTGACGCTGATGAACGGCACCGACGACCAGCGCGAGCTGGTGCAGGAGGCCGTCACCCGCTGGTGGGGCCCGCTGATGCAGTTCCACGGCAACCCGATCCCCGGCGACGAGGATCCGATGCTCATCTGGCGGATCAAGAGCCAGGGCAACGACGAGGCGCGTCAGCAATTCCTCGACGGCTACGTGCCGCAGATCTGGGAGCTCGGCTTGACCGTGCCCGACCCGAGGCTACGCAAGGACGCGGAGACCGGGCGCTGGCACTACACCGAACCGGACTGGGCCGAGCTGAAACACGTGGTCACCGGCCACGGGCCGAGGACGAGCGAACGGCTCGACCTCAGGCGGATGGCGCGGGAGAACTCGGCCTGGGTTCGCAGCGTCCTGCTCGCCGAAGCGGCCTAGTGATCTACGAAGTTTTCCGGCAGGAACGGAAAGGGCAGGCGTTCCAGCACGCCGGCTCGATCGAGGCGCCCGACGAGCGCTTCGCCGAGTGGTATGCCCGCGAGCAGTATGGGCGCCGCGGTGAGTCAGAGGCGCTCTGGGTCGTCGCCCGCGAGTCGATCCTGCAGGTCGAGGACTTCGTCGACGAGCTGAACCGGAACTACCACCGCGTCGACGGCTATCCGCTCAAGGAGAAGCTGAAGGAGGCACGTGAGCGAGCGGGCACAACTGCTGCTCGAGATCGCTAGGCCGCGAAAAGTGCTGCGCACTTGCGGCGGGGCTGGTTTGACCGAGGAGGAAGGTTGACGACGCGGACTGAGCTGCTGCTACAGATCGCAGATGACGAGCTCATTTTGGGCTGGCGCGACTCGGAGTGGACCGGCATCGCGCCGTTCCTCGAAGAGGACGTCGCCTTTTCGTCGATTGCACAAAACGAGATCGGGCACGCCCGCGCCCTCTACGAGCTCGCGGCACGTGACCTGGGCACGACCGCCGACGAGCTCGCGCTCGACCGTGCTCCCGAGGAGTACCGCTGCGCGCAGCTGGTCGAGCTGCGGCTGCCGACCTGGGAGCACACGATCGCGCGTCACCACCTGTACGAGGAGGCAGACGCGATCCGGCTCGAGCGGCTGAAGGCCTCCGACGACGCCGAGCTTGCAGGCCTAGCCGCCAAGATCGATCGCGAGGAGGTCTACCACCGGATGCACGCGCAGATGTGGTTCGACCGGCTCGAGGCCGAGCCGCGCTTCGTCGCCGCGCTCGACGAGCTGCGCCCTCTGGCGACAGCGATCCTCGACCCGGAGCTGCGGGACGGGCACGCGCCCGAGCTGACGGAACTCTGGGAGGAGATGACGGTGGTGCGCCGCTCGCAGCCAGCCGGGACGACGTGGTGACCGGAGCAGGCGCCCGCTCCAGCGGGCGCGTGGAGGGGGAAGGGGGGAACCGGGAGGTTCCCCCGGCTGAAGTCCTCGGCGGAGCCGAGGCGAGTGCGAGAGAAGAAGGCGGTCCGCGGGGGAAACACGGTTTCACCCGCGGGAGGGAGCTGAAAGCGAGCGACGTCTGGGCGGCTCTCGCCGAGATTCCGGACCCCGAAATCCCGGTGATCTCGCTCGTCGAGCTCGGCGTCGTCAAAGACGTGGAAGTGGAGGACGGGCGGGTGCGGGTCGACTTCACGCCGACCTTCCTCGGGTGCCCAGCGCTCGAAGTCATGCGTGAGGCGATGACCGAACGCATTCGGGAGCTGGGGGCGGAGGCCGAGGTCAGCGTGCTGACGGACGACTCGTGGTCGACCGACCACATCACGCCGGAAGGCCGCGAGAAGCTACGAGCATCCGGATTCGCGCCACCGGCCCCACGCTCGGCTGGAGCGCCCACGCTCGTCCAGCTCGAGTCGAACGCCTTCCGCTGCCCCTACTGCGGCTCCCGCGAGACCGCGCTAGAGAACATCTTCGGGCCGACACCGTGCCGGTCGGTTCGGTACTGCCGCAGCTGCCGGCAGCCGTTCGAGCAGTTCAAGACGATCTAGCTGGGCGATTCTTGACGAGGGCAGGTCTCGCCAGACGCGGCGCCGGCACCGTCTCGACGCCGGTTTGGGAATCGGGGAGGGCGGTACCAGTCTGAGAGTGGCGCCCGAGGAATGTCGGGCGCCGGAAGACGAGGAGCAACGAGGAGGGAAGCGTCCTGAGCTCATCTCAGGGCACGAGATCGTTGCTGCGGCAGCCGCCCGACGAAGGCGTCCGGCCCTTTCCCTCGGATACTCAGAAAGGAGGAACGATGAGCCGCATCTTGACCGCGGCCGGCATGCTGATCGCCGCGCTCGCGATAGCGACCCTGGGCGTGACAGCGGCCGCACCGGGGGCCGGCAAACCGCTCTACCTGGACCGAAACTCATCGATCGAGCATCGCGTGAACGACCTGCTTCACCGGATGACCCTGTCGGAGAAGGTCGGCCAGATGGATCAGATCGTCATCGGGAAGCTGCGCGACTCAACCGCTCCCGCAAACGGCGACTGCAATAACGCCGGCGGTAACAACGATCCGCTCCAGACATCCTGCCTCCAGCGTGTTCTGGTCGACTACCAGACGGGCTCGATCCTGTCGGGAGGCACCGACAACCCAGCAGACAACACCGGCAAGGGCTGGGCCGACCAGTACAACACGATCCAGCACTACGCCGTCGAGCACTCGAGGTTGCACATTCCGGTCATCTACGGGGTCGACGCCGTGCACGGGTTCGGCCACCCGTTCGAGGCCACGCTCTTCCCGCAGTCGATCGGGATGGGCGCGACCTGGGACACCTCGCTGGCGGAGGCCGCCGGCGCCGCAACACGCCAGCAGTTGCTCGCGACCGGCGGGAACTGGAACTTCGCTCCGGTTCAGGATCTGGCCCGCGACAACCGCTGGGGCCGGTACTACGAAACCTGGGCCGAGCAGCCCCAGCTGGCCGGTGCGATCGGCCGCGCCAACATCCGCGGGCTCCAGGGCGGTGGGTTCGACTCGCCCCAAGTGGCAGCCACGGTGAAGCACTTCGCCGGCTACTCGCAGTCAATCAACGGGCACGACCGGGTCGAGGCGCAGCTGCCGATCCGCTACCTACAGGACATCTTCCTCCCGTCCTATGCGGCTGGGATCGATGCCGGCGCGGCGACCGTGATGGTCGACTCCGGTTCGATCAACAACATCCCCGCAACTGCGTCGCACTTCCTGCTGACCGAGGAGCTGCGGCACCGGCTCGGCTTCAGGGGTGTGGTGATCAGCGACTATGGCGACGTTCCGGCGCTCCAGACCACCTATCACGTCGCGGCCGACTTCCCCGGCGCGATCGCCAAGGCCGTGAACGCCGGCGTCGACGTGAGCATGACGCCGTTCGACTACGTCGGCTGGAACAGCGGCCTCATCCAGGATGTCCAGAACGGACTCGTCTCCGAGAAGCGAATCGACCAATCGGTGCGAAGGATCCTCACGCTGAAGTTCGAGCTGGGGCTCTTCGACCACCCCTACGTCGACCCCGCTGCCGCCGACGCGGCGATCAAGGCCAACCGAGACCTGGCCCGTAAGGCCGCCGACGAGTCGATCACGCTTCTTCGCAACTCCGGGACGCCACCTGCGGTCCCGCTCGCGCCGACCGCGAAGCTCGTCGTGACGGGGCCGAGTGCGGACTCCGTCTCGAATCAGCTCGGTGGCTGGAGCGTCAGCTGGCAGGGCGTCTTCGGCGCCGGGCACGTCTGCTGCATGGGCCCGCCAGACCAGATCCCGCCAGCGACGACGGTGCTCAAGGGAATCCAGGCCCAGGATCCGAACGTCGTCTCGGTGCCGACTGATCAGACCGTCACGCCCGCACAGCAACAGGCCGCCGTCGCGGCAATCCAGTCGGCCGATGCGGCGGTCGTGGTCGTCGGCGAGCGGGCCTACGCCGAGGGGCTCGGCGACAACCCGACGCCCACGCTGCCCTCAGACCAGCAGGCCCTTGTCGCCGCGCTCCAGGCGACCGGCAAGCGGGTAATCGTCGTGATCATCGCCGGCCGGCCGCTCGGGCTCGGGCCGGCGGAAGACGCGAGCGCCCTGCTGATGGCCTACCTGCCAGGAACCGAGGGCGGCGGCGCCGTTGCCGATGTGCTCTTCGGCAAGGTGAACCCAAGCGGTCACCTGCCGGTGACGTGGCCCTCCGCAGCCGATCACAACGCGGGGGACTTCGACGGCGGCGGCCCGTCAACAGCGGGAGACGAGCCGAAGTTCTTCGACCAGCTGCCTGGCACCAACTTCGGTCAGGGGTCGGGGTACAACGCCCGCTACCCGTTCGGCTTCGGGCTTTCCTACACGACGTTCGCGACGAGTGGCCTCTCCGCCACGACCTCGGTCTCGCGACACGGCA
>WNGB01006732.1_pt1 | contig 25330 bp, 20 predicted proteins | sample 5400681 | NCBI WGS metagenome assembly WNGB01 (sample SAMN13153367, study PRJNA577476) | soil metagenome | isolation source: 115 cm soil or saprolite under grassland replicate 2 | place: USA:California | collected 2016-06-15
CGCGCGCACCAGTTCCTCCGGCGAACCCAGACCGTTCGCAACCCGGAACGTGGTGTCGTAGGTCAGCGCACGGGACGCCGCGATCTCGATCGCGAGATCGGCGATGCGGTGACGCACCGCCTGGAAGGAGCCGATCGAGGCGCCGAACTGCTCCCGCTGCTGGACGTAGCCGAGCAGGTCGTCGAACGCGCGCTGCGCCATGCCGAGCCCCTGCGCGGCGCAGACGATCCGCTCGCCGTTGAGGCCGGCCATCACCTGCTTCCACGCGCGACCCTCCTCGCCGACCACGGCCGACTCCGGAATGATGACGTCGCCGAAGAAGAGGTCGTTGACCTCGGCGCCGCCCAACGTCGGGATGGGCCTGATCTCCAGGCCGGGCGCATCGGCCGGGACCTCGAACATGGTCAGACCGTCGTGCGGACGGTCGCCCTGCCCCGTGCGCGCGACCAGGAGGATCTTGGCCGCGAACTGGGCGTCGGAGCACCAGGTCTTCTGCCCGGTGATCAGGAAGCCGTCGGCCACGCGGTCGGCCTTGCAGGCGATCGCGGCAGCATCGGAGCCGGCTCCCGGCTCCGAGATGCTGATCGACATGACCTCGCCGCTACAGATGCCGCCCAGCACGGACTTGCGCTGGTCCTCGTTGGCGTAGCGCTTGTAGACCCCGGCGACTGTGTGCGACGAGCCCGCGCCGTGAACGGGAACCATGCCCCGGAAGAGCTCCTCGAACAGGATCACCTGCTCGACGATGCCGCCGCCGCTGCCGCCGTACTCCTCGGGGATGGAGACGCCGAGATAGCCGGCGGCGGCCAGCTTCTCGTAGACGTGGTCGCTGTGCTGCTCGGCGCCGTTGTCGGTCAGCGCGTCGCGCTGCTCTCGCGTCCCGCACTCGCGGGCGGCGAACTGCCGCACGGCCTTGGCGAACTCGTGCTGCTCCTCGGTGAAGCCATGGCCGGTCATGTCAGGGACGTCCTTCGCGTAGTCATCGCCCGGTCCACACGGCCGGACGTCGTTCCAGGAATGCGGCCATGCCCTCGACGCGGTCCTCGCCCGCGAAGGACAGCTCCAATCAGGTTCCGCTCGGCGAGCGTGCCGAGCCCGATCGAGCCCTCCTCGGGTGCGAGCACCGCCCGCTTGACCGTCTGCGGAGACAGGGCGTTGAGGTCATCAGGACGATTGAGCTGCACGACGGCGACACCGTCGTTGCGCTCCACGAGGACGAGACCGGGCATTCCCTGAACCTTCCGACTTGTTTCTGAGCCGCTATGTCTCAATACTAGGGAGCGGCACCAGAGGCGTCAATCGAAGGAGACAGACCGATGGCACTGCGCACCGTCTTCACGGACGACCAGGAGACCTTCCGCGGCGTCGTCCGGGACTTCCTGGACGCGGAGGTCGTCCCGGAATACGCGTCGTGGATGAACGACGGCAAGCCCTCCGCTCGCTTCTGGAAGGGCGTCGGCGCACTGGGCGTGCTCGGCATCGGCATCCCTGAGGAGTACGGCGGCCTCCCGGGCTCCGACTTCCGGCACAGCGTGATCGTCACCGAGGAGATCCAGCGCCTCGGTCTCGCGATCGGAGGGCTGCGCGTGCACACCGACATCTGCGTGCCCTACCTCGTGCACCGCGCCTCCCCCGCACAGAAGCAGCAGTGGCTGCCCGGGATGGCGGCGGGCGACGTCGTCGTCGCGCTCGGACTCTCCGAGCCGGGCGCGGGGTCCGACCTGAAGGCCATGTCGACCCGCGCCGTGCGCAAGGGCGACGTCTACGTCGTGAACGGGGCCAAGACGTTCATCTCGAACGGCGCCTCGGCGGACCTGGTCATCCTCGCCGTCAAGACCGACCCCGAGGCGGGGCGGCGCGGGATCAGCCTGCTGCTGGTCGACTCCTCCACCCCCGGGTTCTCGCGGGGCCGGAAGCTCGACAAGCTCGGCCTCCAGGCCCAGGACCTCTCGGAGCTGTCCTTCACCGACATGGAGATCCCGGTCGAGAACCTCCTGGGCGAGGAGAACCAGGGGTTCGAGTACCTCACGGCCAACCTCGCCCACGAGCGGCTCTCGATCGCCGTGAACTCGCAGGCGGCCGCCGCCGCGGCACTGGCCTGGACGGTGAAAGCGGTGGCAGGCACCGACCCCGGGCAGGACACCAAGTTCACCCTGGCCGGCTGCGCCACCGAGGTCGCCGCCGGGCAGGCGCTGATCGACCAGTGCATCACCCAGCACGTCCGGGGACAGCTCGACGTCGCGGACGCAGCGCTCGCCAAGCTCTTCTGCACCGAGCTCCAGGGCAGGGTCGTGGACCGCTGCCTCGAGCTCCACGACACCGGCACGGCATACCGAGCCGGCTCGAAGATCGGCCAGGCCTACCTCGACGGCCGGGTGAGCCGCATCTATGCCGGCTCGAGCGAGATCATGAAGGTCATCGTCGCCCAGCGCCTGGGTCTCTGAGGTGTCGTCGCGCGAGCAGGCGATCCTGAGGGCGGCCGAACGCCTGTTCTTCGACCGCAGCTTCGACGGCGTGTCCGTCGACGACATCGGCCGCCACGCCGGGGTGAGCGGGTCGGCGATCTATCGTCACTTCTCCGGCAAGGACGAGATCCTCGCCGGCCTCTTCGACGAGGTCATGGAGGCGATCCTCGCGCGGCTGGGCGAACCGGACGAGGACCCGCGCGCTGATGTCGAGAGGCTGCTGCGGGTCTACGTCGACCTGGCCGTGCAGCACGACAAGCTGGCCGCGATCTGGCTGCGCGACCAGCGCTCCCTCTCCGAGAAGTACCGCCGCGACCACGACCACCGCCAGCGCCGGATCAACGACCGCATGGCCGGGGCCCTGCAGCGCTGCTTTCCCGAGCGCACGCCGGACGAGATCGTGACGGCGGTGCGCGGGCTGCAGATCCTCCTCCTCTCCGAGTCGCTCCGGCCGCCGAGCGGCCGCCGGGCCCCCGATGCCGGCGGGCTCCTCCATGCCATGGCCCTCGGCTGCCTCGCCGTGCTGGCTCAGCCCAGGAACGCGAGCAGCTGGCGGTCGAGCTCGTCCTCTCCCACCGACCATGATGTGAATCACAGAGTCTGATCGTGACCGTGCCGGCCCCCTGTGCCGGCCGAACTGCTCCGCTCGACGGCGAGCGCTGTCTGGGCCTTCCTGGTCATCGCCACCGTCGTCTCGTGGGCGCTCGGCACCCACCACGGTTTTCGTGGACAGCACCGGCGCCGCCGGCCTGGCCGTGCTGGTCGTCGCCTTCGTCAAGGTCCGCTTCGTCGGGCCCCACTTCATGGAGCTCAAGGATGCACCGCTGCCACTGAGAGCGTTGATCGAGGCGTACTGCCTCGTCGTCTGCGGCCTGACCATCGGCTTCAGATGGGCTATTATTGCGACGCCACGAATCAATAAACAACCGGAGCGCCCATGGACACCACGGCTGGACTGCGCAGCCTTCCCTGTCACGAGGACCCCGACGAGGACTGGATCGCCTGGGCAGACGCGTACCCGACGCTGTCGGGCGCCGGGCTGCGCTGCGTGACCATGGGCCGCACCCAGGCGTCCTTCGAGTACGCCGGCACGCCGTTCCCCCTCAACCCGAACGGTGCCGTCAACGGCGGCATCGTGGCCCTGGCCGTCGACCAGATCATGGGCGTGATGGGTGCCCGGGTGGCGCCGACGGGGACCATGCCGGTGACCGCGGTGCTCCAGGTGAGTTACCACTCCCCGGCCATCGAGCCGCTCCGCATGGACGCCACGGCCGTCCATGCCGGACGCAACCTGCAGACGATCGAGGTCGTCGTCCACGACGCCCGGGGCCGGCGGTGCAGCACCGCCACTGGGACCATGGCCGTCGGCAGTCTCGAGCAGCGGGTCGCCCCGGCGGTGCCGTCGTGACGCTCGTCGAGGTGCAGCCCGGCGTCCGCATCTTTGCCCAGGACCTGGGCCCGAAGGGCCGTCCCGCCGTCGTCCTGGTGCCCGGTTTCGGCATGACCCACGAGGCCTGGGACCGCCAGGTCCGCGTCCTCACCGACGCCGGCCACCGCGTCGTGGCGATCGACCAGCGCGGCCACGGCCGCTCCGACAAGCCCCTCACGGGGTACGACGTCGCGCGACTCAGCGACGACCTGCTGGCCGTGCTCGACGACCTCTCCGTCGAGACCTGTGCCCTGGTCGGCTGGTCCTTCGGGGGGCAGGTGTGCTTCCGGACGGCCGCAGTCGCGCCCGAGCGCGTGCAGCGGCTGGTGCTCGTCGGCTCCAACGCGGTCCGTGCGAGCCGCAGTCTCGACTTCCCCTTCGGCGCCCCGGCGGAGCCGACGATCGCCGCGATGGTGGAGTTCGAGGAACGCGACCGCTTCGCCGCCCGTCGTACGACGATCCGGAGCGGATTCGGCACTGACCCCTCCCCTGCGGTCGTCGAGTGGATGACGAACCAGTCGCTGCAGATGCCGTCCTGGGCGGCGGTCGCCTGCTACCAGTCGATGCTCAGCACCGACCTTCTCGCCGACATCACCGCGGTCACACAGCCGGTGCTCCAGGTGATCGGCGCGGACGACCCGGTTCACTCGGCGAAGGGCGCGCACTGGCTGGCGGACCAGCTGGCCGACACCCGCCTCGCCGTGATTCCCCATTGCGGGCACTACCCGATGTTCGAGGCGGCGGCCGTCCTCGACGGGCACCTGCTGGAGTTCCTCGCCCCCTGAGCGTCACCGCTCGCGGCTGGCCCGGCCGGCTCGCAGCCCAGACCGCGCTCGCCGACCGCTGAGGAGCCGCCACTTGTACGACCCGAACGACATCATCGCCGATTCCCTTGTTTTTTCGACAGTCAATCTCAATAATGGTGTTCGCACGCGAGTCCGCACCCGAATGGAGCCCCACATGGCCAAGCGCCCGACGTACAGCAATGAAGCCGACTACATCGTGGTGGGCTCGGGCAGCTCCGGCGCGGCCGTCGCTGGCCGCCTTGCCGAGTCCGGCGCGAGCGTGATCATGCTCGAGGCCGGCAAGTCCGACAACAAGGGCGTGCACGGCTACTTCACGCGCAAGCCCGGCATGGTGGCGCCGATGCATTTCGAGGAGCGTCTCGAGAAGGCCTTCGACTGGGGCTACAAGTCGACGCCGCAGCTCGGCGCCGGCGGCCGCGAGATGCTGGTGACGCGCGGTCGGGTCATGGGCGGGTCGAGCTCTGTCAACGGCATGGTCTACGTGCGTGGCAACCGGGCGAACTTCGACTCCTGGGCGGCCGAGGGCAACACCGGTTGGTCGGCGGACGAGGTGAACGCCGCCTACAAGCGGTCCGAGGACTTCGAGGACGGCGAGAACGCCTATCGCGGTGTCGGCGGGCCGATCAAGGTGTCGCGGAGCCGGATCGTCCAGCAGGGTACGCGCCAGTTCATCCAGGCCACCTCCGAGGCGCTGGGCGTGAAGATCAATGACGACTACAACGGGGCGGAGCAGGAGGGCATCTCCGTCATGCAGGAGAACGTCCGGGACGGTGTTCGCTACTCCTCCACGCGCGGCTACGTGCACGATCTCGCACCCCGCACACTCGAGGTACAGACCGAGGTACTCGCCACGAAGATCATCATCGAAGCTGGCCGGGCCACGGGCGTCGAGGTCGTCGACCGGCGCAAGGGCGGCGGCCGCTGGACGATTCGCGCCGGCAAGGAGGTCATCGTCTCCGGCGGCTTTGTCAACAGCCCGCAGCTGCTGATGCTCTCGGGCATCGGCCCGGCCGACCACCTCGCCAGCCTCGGCATCGACTGCATCGCGGACCTGCCGGTCGGGGACAACCTTCACGACCACCTCTTCCATCCCCTGTCGTTCCATCTCTCGACGATCACGCACAAGTCCACGCCGGGCTTCTTTCTCAGGGGCATGGCGAAGAACCTCGTCGGCAAGGACACCTTCCTGAACCACTCGATCTTCGAGTCGGTCGGGTTCGTCCGCAGCTCGCTGGCGACCGACGTGCCGGACATCCAGCTGCACGCGATCCCGTGGAGCTACCCCGACCCCGGCGCCGGGTACCACGGCAAGCAGAAGCCCGACCCGCGTCCGTCCCTGGGCGTCTTCTCCACCCTGATCTATCCCAAGAGTCGCGGCACGCTGCGGCTGGCGTCGGCCGACCCGACCGTCGCGCCGCTGATCGACTACGGCTACCTCACCGAGCCGGACGACCTCAAGGTCCTGGCCGAGGGCACCGAGATGGTCCGCGCGATCATGGCCAGCTCGGTGTTCGGGACCTCGGTGAAGGAGGAGATCTACCCCGGGGCCGCTGTGGGCAGGGACAAGCCGGAGGAGATCCGGCGGCGGGCGGTGTCGGTCATGCACGCCGTCGGAACATGTCGGATGGGCGTCGACGAGCGCGCCGTCGTCGGCCCCGACCTCAAGGTTCGCGGCGTCGAGGGGCTTCGGGTCGCCGATGCCTCGATCATGCCGAGCATCACCGGCGGCAACACCAACGCGCCGTGCTACATGATCGGCGAGCGAGCCTCGGACTTCATCCTCGGGCGGGCCTGACCGGGCACCAGACTCCACCTGCGAGACCAACGCGAAGGCCACCCATGCGCAGCTACACCACCCTCGACCTCTCCTTGCACGACGACGGGGTGTGCGAGGTCGTCCTGTCCCGGCCCGAGCTGCTCAACAGGTTCGATCCGGAACTGCACCACGACCTGACCCACGCCCTGCGGGCGATCGCCGCGGACACCAGCGTCCGCTCGGTCCTCCTCGCCTCGACCGGCAAGGCGTTCTCCGCCGGCGGCGACTTCGAGCTCATGGAGCGGGCCCACAAGGACGCCGGCGTACGTCGCGAGATCATCGGTGACGCACGCGAGCTCCTCAACGCCTTCCTCGACCTCCCGCAGCCGGTCGTCGTGGCTGTCCAGGGTGCGGCCATCGGGCTCGGCGCCACGGTCGCCCTGCTCGGTGACGCGGTCGTCGCGGCCCGCTCAGCCGTCCTGGCCGACACCCACGTCGCCGTCGGGCTCGTCGCCGGTGACGGAGGTTGCCTCGTGTGGCCGCAGGCGCTCGGCATGACCCGCGCCCGGCGCCACCTGCTCACCGGGGACCCACTCGATGCGGCGACTGCGTGGCAGCTCGGGATGGTCACCGACCTCGTGGACACGCCCGACGCGGCGCGGCCGGCAGCGCGCGAGATCGCCGACCGGATCGCCGCGCTGGCGCCGCTTGCCGTGCAGGGGACCAAGCGCGCCCTGAACAACGTCTCCCGGAGCCGGGCCGACGAAGTGATCGATCTGGCCCTCGCCCTCGAGGAGGAGACCCTCGCCAGTGAGGACCTCCTCGAGGGCGTCAACGCCTTCAGGGCGCGCCGCACCCCGAGCTTCCAGGGACGCTGACGGCTCAGGCCACCACCGGCAGGGCGTGGCCGGCGCACTCTCCCGCCGACGCGGGCATCGGGTCCGACCGGGTCGTCGACGAGATGGTGCGAATGCTGGTCGGGGCGACGCTCGACCAGCCGCCGCCCCACCTCGGTCCTGGCTGGATCTCAGCCCGGTTCTTTCGAGGCCTGCAATCCTGCTTATCTTGGACGGAAAGAACGTCACAGTCCCAGGGAGAGTGCGACCGAGGCCCGGGCGTCCGCGCCGGGCCCGGAGGCCTGGCGCAGGAAGCGGGCGTCAGCGAACGCGTGGGAGATCGGGAACTCGCGCATGTAGCCGTAGCCGCCGTGGAGCTGCATCCCCTGGTCCACGGCCTGGTCGTGCACCCGCCCGCTCATCAGCCGGGCGGCCGCCGCCTGTGGCCCGGTAGGGCCTCCCTTGGCCAGCTGCGCCAGGCAGTACGACGTGAGCGCGTCGGCGGCGAGCATCTCAGAGCCGAGCTCCGCAAGGCGGAAGCGGGTGTTCTCGAACTCCGCGACCGGCTTGCCGAAGACCTTCCGCTCCTGCACGTAGGCCGTCGTCAGGTCGAGGGCCGCCTCCGCTCCGGCCACGGCACAGACCGCGGACCAGACGTCCAGGTCACGGCGCATGGCGTCGCCCCCGTCGGAGATCCTCAACGCGTCGGCGAGCACGGCGCTGTCGACGACGATGTCGGCGGCGGCTGCCTCGCGGCCGCCGAGGAGCCCGACCACGGGAACCACCTCGACACGGTCACGCGGCAGGAAGACGACCGCCGGCCCCGGTCCGGGGAGGACGAGGACGAACAGGCCGGCGGCGGCTGCTCCGGGCACACAAGCGGTGCGGAGCGAGTCATCGAGCACTGCCGGAACCGTCAGCACGGAGCCGTCGGCCGCGTCGGAGAGCCAGGAGTCCCGCGCCTGGCCTGCTTCGGCGCGGAGCAGGGCTGAGACGCACACACCACTGTGCCGGGCGAGGACGAGGGCCAGGCCGGCCGCACCGACCGCCATGGCCTCCTCGACCAGCACCGCGACGAAACGCGGGTCGTCCACTCCCCCGCCACCGAGGTCCTCTGGGACACCGGTGCCGAGGAAGCCCTGCTCGCCGGCGGAGGAGACGACGGCCTCCCCGAAGCGACCCGCCGCTCGCCACTCGTCGAGATCGGTGACGACCTCATCGGCGAGGAAGCGGCGCACTGATGCGCGGAACGCCTCGTGGTCCTCGTCGTACGCCGCACGGCTCAGAAGTGGCATGGTCAGGCCCGCTGGTCGAAGCGCCGCCCGAGGTACTCGGACGCGATCCGGGTGCGCTGCATGGTCGGAGTGCCCCCGGCGATGGCCCAGCCAACAGCATCGCGGTGCATGCGGGCGATCTCGTACTCCTCCGAGTAGCCGTAACCGCCGTGCAGCTGGATGGCGAGGTCGGTGACCTTCTTGACCATCTCGTTGGCGAAGCACTTGGCGATGGACGCGTCGAGCTGTTCGGGTGCGCCCGTTCCGGCAGCGTCCGCGGCTCGGTAGATCAGGAGTCGTGCGGCGTCGACCTGGATCACCATGTCGGCCAGTGAGGCCTGGATCGTCTGGAATTCGATGATCTCCTTGCCGAACTGCTTGCGCTCCTGGACGTAGCGGGCGGTCCGGTCGAGCGCCTCCTGCGCGATCGCAAGGCACATGGTGCTGTTGCCGAGACGCTCGATGCTGAAGGCCGTGAACAGCTTGTTGAAGCCGCCCTCCGGGATGATCACGTTCTCGACGGGAACGCGGACGTTGTCGAGGAACATGTCCGCCGACCCGATGCCGCGGTGACCCATCAGCTCTTCCTGGGGGCCGAAGGTGAGGCCAGGCGTCTCCTTGTCGACGAGGACCGCGCCCATGCCGCGCCCGCCTGGAGTGTCGCTGAACCGGACGTAGACGAGGTACTGCTCGGACACACCGGCGCCTGAGCACCAGCGCTTGCTGCCGTTGATCACAACCTCGTCGCCGTCGATGCGCGCCCGGGTGGTGGCGTCGGTGGCCGCCGAGCCCGCGTCCGGCTCCGAGATGCTGATCGCGATCGTCTTCTCACCCGCCGCCACCGGCGGAAGGAACCTCTGCTTCTGCTCGTCGGTGCCGAAGAGGTGGATGACCCGCGCCGGGCCGGCGGAGGCCTCGAAGATCGGCCAGGCCGCCAGCGGGTTGGCCTTGGCGAACTCCTCCTGGACGATCAGTGCGTCAAGGAGTGGCCGGCCGCCACCGCCGTACTCCTCGGGGAGCGGCAGCGCCAGCAGACCGAGGCCCGCGATCTTGCGCCGGTCCTCCGTCGGGAGGTGGGCGCGCTTGCTGTCCATCTCTCGCGCGAGCGGTGCGTACTGGTCACGCGCCACCTTGCGGGCCAGCTTGCGCAGCTCCAGCTGATCGTCGGTCAGTTCGAACATCGGTCGTCCAATCGCGGAGGGTCGGGTGGTCAGAAGCGCTCGATGACGGTGGCGTTGGCCATGCCGCCGGCCTCGCACATCGTCTGCAGGCCGTAGCGACCCCCGGTGGCCTCAAGACCGTTGAGCATGGTGGTCAGCAGCCGCGCTCCGGAGGCGCCGAGCGGGTGGCCGAGGGCGATCGCCCCGCCACGGGGGTTGAGCTTGGCCCGGTCGGCGCCGAAGTGGTGCGCCCACGCCAGCGGGACCGAGGCGAAGGCCTCGTTGACCTCGTAGTGGTCGATGTCGTCGATCGACAGCCCCGAGCGCTTGAGCACCTTCTCGGTCGCGGGGATCGGTCCGGTGAGCATGTTGATCGGGTCGTCGCCCGCGAGGCCGAAGGAGTGGAACCGCGCGCGAGGGGTGAGCCCGAGCTGGGCCGCCCGCTCCTCCGACATGATCAGTACGGCGGCAGCTCCGTCGGTCAGCTGCGAGGAGTTGCCCGCGGTGACATGCCAGCCGATCTGCGGGAACCGCTGCGCCATCTCCTCGGAGTAGAACGACGGTTTCAGCTGGCCCAGGCCCTCGACCGTCGTACCCGGCCGCGGCGTCTCGTCGGTCGACACGACCGTGCCGTCGGGCAGCACGACCGGCACGATCTCGCCGCTGGCATCGGTGCCGAGGGCCAGCTCGTGAGAGCGGGCGGAGAACTCGTCGAGCGCGGCGCGGTCGAACTTCCAGCGGGCGGCGATGAGCTCGGCCGAGACCCCCTGCGGCACCAGGCCCGGCGCGTAGCGCTCGGCGACGGAGGGACCGAACGGGTCCTGGCCGATCCGGGAGGTGCCCATCGGAATCCGGCTCATCGACTCGACGCCCGAGGCGACGACGATGTCATAGACACCGGCCATCACGCCCTGGGCACCGAAGTCCGCAGCCTGCTGGCTCGACCCACAGGCGCGGTGGACGGTGACGGACGGGACCGCCTCCGGCAGGCCGGCGGCCAGCCAGGCCCAACGTCCGACGGGACCGGACTGTTCACCCACCTGGCTGACGCAGCCGGTGATGACGTCGTCGACCAGCTCGGGGTCGATGCCCGTGCGGTCGACCAGCTGGCGCATGACCTGGCCCAGGAGCTCCGTCGGGTGCAGGGAGGACAGGGCACCTCCCGGCTTGCCGTCCTTGGGTGCCTTGCCCCGGGCGAGCGGGGAGCGGACCGCATCGACGATGACCGCTGTACGCGACAATTGAATCTCCTCTGTTGGGCAGGTCAGGCGTCGGTGGACGCAGCCTGCGTGTCCTGGACCAGGTCGCGGCAGGCGGCCGTGTCCCAGTAGTACGCACGAATCTCCGAGACAAGTCCCTGGTCGAACGTCCACAGCTCGAGTGCTCCCGACGGGATCGACTCGGTCGACCCGGGCGCCCGCCAGCGGAACTCCAGCTGAGCCGCGACCTGGTCTCCCCCGTCGACGATCGAGATCACCTCGAGCCCCTCGGGGCCTACCGGCTCCGGGCTCGAGGCCATACCTGCGAACAGCCGGGCGAGCCGGGAGGCGCCCTCAATCCGCCCTCCGTAGGGCAACCCCTCCGGCCAGGCGATCGAGGCGTTTTCGTGGAACGAGCTCTTCACGATCTCGGACAAGGCGGTCGCATCCTTGGCCGCGACGGCGCCGTAGAAGGTTTGTACGACGTGCGACGGTGCCCTGCTCACGAGCGTCCTCCTGCGGGTGACCTTTTTGAATCTCGTTGTCTCAGAATAACAGCGGGGTGGTCACCGGTCAAAGCAGCAGCTCAGGAACCGAGCGCGAGCACCTCGTCGAGGCCCTCCTGCAGGCATTCCCAGAGCACCTCGGGATCCGGGAAGACGTCACCGTCGACGTTCACCGCGATGCAGCAGGTCCCGACGTGCGAGCACAGCGCCGCACACATGGAGGTGCCCGGCAGCGGGCCGAAGACGAACATCCGCTCCAGCTTCACGCCCCCGAAGTAGGTCTCGAACGGAAGCCCCTGCCAGCTGCTGGTCGTGAGGGTGGCCCCGGCATTGAGGCCCTGGATAGTTGCGGCCACCAGGGGCGAAGGCGCGAGGTTCATCATGGGAGTGAGCTGGTTGAGGAAGTCGAGCGCCGGCTCGCTGCGTACCCGCTGCACGCGTTCGTGCATCGCCTGGATCCGTTCCGCCGGATCCGCGATGCCGGACGGCGCGGAGAAGAAGGCGCCGGCGAAGCGATTGCCACCCATCGGGTCGTCGTCTCGACGCATCGAGACCGGCATCGAGATCGGGACGTCTCCCAACGGCTGGCCGTGACGCTCGTGATAGATCCGCAGTCCACCGAGGATCGCGGACACGAAGGCGTCGTTGACGGTCCCGCCGACCGACTTGCTGGCCTTCTTGAGCTCGCTCACCTCGCACTCGAAGCTCCCGTAGCGCCACTTGGTGCGGGGGCCCGGCACGAGCAACTCGCTGTCAGCCCGGGGCGGCGGGGTGGTCACCCGCTGCACCGACGCCGCGAACTTCCCGGCGTCCCGGACCGACCCGGCTGGATTCTCCGCAGCGCGTCGGAGTCCGCGGGCACCCAGGCCCAGGAGGTGCCGGACGCCCTGCGCCTGCCAGCCGAGTCCTGCACCGGTCGCCTGCTTCCGGGAGACCTTGGGCCTGTCCACCGGGGCGGGCATGGTGCCCGGCACCTGGTCATAGGCGCGGTCGAGGATCCGCGAGAACAGCTGCGTGGCCGCGGCTCCGTCCATCAGCACGTGATGCGCCTGGAGGAGGTACGCCGAGCGCCCGCCTTCGAGACCCTCGACGTACAGCGCTGCCCACGGGGGCCGACGCCGGTCGAGCGGCGTGACCCCCAGGCCCTGAGCCAGCTCCAGCAACTGCTCCATGGATCCGGGCGCCGGGAGGCTCACCCGTCGCAGGTGATAGTCGAGATCGAACTGCTCGTCCGCCGTCCACATCGGCGGTCCGGTGGGCAGCAGGGGCTCCACGACCCGCTCCGCGAAGCGCGGGGCCACCCGGACCCCCCAGCGGTGCGCGGCTCGAAGCCGCTCCCAGTCCGGCGTCCCCTCCAGCACCATGACGACCACACCGGTCCATGAGTCAGCGGGCGGCCGCTCGGTCCTCCACATCAGGGCGTCGAGCGGGTTCAGCGTCGACTCACCCCAGTGGGCGAGCTCGGCTCGGTGCTGCTCCATCTCACGGTCGTCAAGCGGTTGCATCGCCTTGTTCCTCTCCCGAGTCGGCCCTGTCCATTCGATGTGAAGCGAGCCAGGACCGTACGGCGGTCCTGCCTTCGGCCAGCCGTTCCTCGTCGCTCCTCTGGACGGCAAGGAAGCTCTTGGCGAGTCGGTTGAACCGGACCGGGTCCTCGAACATCGCGCAATGACCTACACCGCCGAACACCACAAGCCGGCCGTTCGGCAGGGATGCCGCGAGCTGACGACCGACGCCGAGCGGAAGGATCCGGTCCTCACGCCCCCAGGCCAGCAGCACCGGGGCGGTGACCGCGCTCGGGTCGAGGGTATGGAGACCCGAGGCACCCAGACGGACAGCGTCGAGGAAGCCTGAGGAGATGCTGCGAGGGAACATCTCCCACACCAGCTCGATGGGTACCTCACGCCAGTCGTGGACGGCGGGCCACATCAGCGCCGCCGTCACCCGACTGCGCCCGAGCCACGACGAGACGCCGGGCAAGGTCAGCAGCTGCTTCATGATCCAGAACGCCGCCCGGATGCCGGCGAGTCGAAGGCGAGTCAGCTCTGCACCACCGCCCGACACCAGGACCACACAGCTGATCCGCTCCGGCGACCTCGCTGCGAGCGTCAACGCCACCAGGCCGCCGAGGGAGTGCCCGAACACTGCCACGCTGGAGATTCCCAGTTCGTCGAGGAAGCACTCGAGCACGTCCGCGTAGCCGTTGAAGACGGCCCCCGTTGGCAACGGGTCCGACCCGCCGAAGCCGGACAGGTCGACGGCGATGACCCGGTACTGCTCGCCGAGGCTGGGAATGTTGGCCAGCCACGACTGCCAGGAGCCCCCCATCCCGTGAATGAGAAGCAGCGGTGGCCCCTCGCCGTAGTCGACATAGCGCGTGACGCGGCCGAACGGCCGCGCCTCGTGGACGTACGACGACCAGTCGATCGCGGTCCACGGTGGAGGTCCGGTCACTTCGCGACGCCCGTCGTCGCAGGCAGGTCAACGTCGAGATAGCGCTGCATGATCTCCTCGGCGGTGATCTGCGCGGGCGACCCGCTCCAGCTCACCCGTCCGCGGGTCAGCACATAGACGCTGTCCGCCATCGCCAGCGCGCGGCCGACGTACTGCTCGACCAACAGCAAGGCGACGCCGGTTCGCGCCAGCCCCTCCAGGGCCTCGAAGATCTCGTCGATGATCAGAGGGGCCAGGCCCATGGAGACCTCATCCAGCATGACCAGCGACGGGTTGGTCACCAAGCATCGGCCGAGGGCCACCATCTGCTGCTGTCCGCCGGAGAGTCGGCCCGCCTGCGCTCCGAGCCGGTCGCGGAGCACGGGGAACGCCTCGACGATCCGACCGAGGGTCTCGCGTCGTTCGGCCGCGCTTCCTTGGAGCATGAGGTTCTCGCGAACCGTGAGGCTCGGGAAGATGCCTCGCCCCTCGGGGATCAGGCACAGTCCCGCGCGGGCACGCAGATGCGGCTTGCGGCGGGTGACGTCCGCTCCGTCCAGCCAGACGGAGCCACCGCTGGCCGGCACCAGGCCGGCCACGGTCCGCATCAGAGTCGTCTTGCCGGCGCCGTTGGGGCCGAGCAAGGCGACGACCTGACCCGGCTGTACGACGAGATCCACGCCACGCAGGACCGTCGAGGCGCCGTACCTGGCCGTCACGCCATCGAGCGCAAGGACCGGTGAACCCACCGAGTGCTGCTTCATGCCGGCACCTCCTCCTCTTCCAGGACCGCTACCTCGACGTCGGCGTCGCCCAGATAGGCGGCCCGCACCACGGGAGAGGCCATGACCTGATCCGGTGTTCCCTCGAAGATCGGCTTGCCGAAGTCGAGCACGTAGATGTGCTTGCAGACGTCCAGCACCAGGGACATGTCGTGCTCGACGAGCAGGATGCCGACTCCCCGCTCCGCCACGACCCGCTTGAGGATGCGTCCGAACCGTTCGGTCTCCGCGTGGTCGAGTCCCGACGAGGGCTCGTCGAGCAGCAGGATCCTGAAGTCCCCCGCCAGGCAGCGCGCCAGCTCGACCAGCCGTCGCTGACCCGTCGACAGCTCGCTCACCGGTCGTTCGGCGAGGTCACCCAGGTCGCAGAGATCGAGGGCCTGCTGCGTGAGGCCGGCGGATCGTCTCGAGGCCGAGGGCCCGGAGAAGAGATGGCTCACCGGGTTGTACCCGGACCGCGCCGCGTCGGCTCCCATCGCCACGTTCTCGCGAACGGTGAGGGACTCGAACAGCTCCATCTTCTGGAACGTGCGTCCGACGCCACGCCGGGCTCGGTACGCCGGACCGCGCCGGGTGACGTGATGACCGTCGAGGCTGACCGTGCCCGCGGTCGGGCGGACCAGTCCGGAGCACGCGTTGAACGTCGTTGTCTTGCCTGCACCGTTGGGTCCGATGAGCCCCGTGATCGAGGCGGTGTGGGCTCTCAGCGACACACCGTCGACCGCCTTCACCCCACCGAACCGCACCCGCAGCCCGGTGACCTCGAGACTGCCCGGAGCCACGAGTGGTCGATCCTTGAGGACCTCGATCCCCACGCGCCGAGGCTTGGACCACGACAGTCGCGTAGCCGCCCGGCGTACCACCTGCGGCACCTCACGCGCGCTGGCCGGCAGCATCGCGACGGCGAGCGCCGCGATCCCGAAGAGCAGCTGGGTCCACCGCCCCACGTCCGGCGAGGTGAGGTAGGAGGGCACCAGGTAGAACAGCGCCGAGGCGACTACGGCGTTCCACGGTTCTCCGCCGAACACGATGACGATGAGCACGAAGAAGATCAGTGACGTGAACGGCTGGTAGGAGTCGCCGTTGACGGTGGACTGGGCGACCGCCGCCAGCGCGCCACCACCTGCTGCCAGGAACGCCGAGAGGCAGAACACCAGCACCCGGGTCACGTTCACCTCCGCGCCGGAGGTCGCCACGGCGACGGGCGAGTCAGCGAGCCCGCGCATGAGACGCCCCAGCCTCGAGCGACCGAGCAGGATCACCAGGACCGTGGTGATCGCGACGAAGGCGAGGACGACGTAGTAGAAGCGCTGGTCCGGGTCGCCCGGGATCCACGACCAGGACGGCCGAGGCTCGACCAGGCCAAGTCCGTTGGAGCCGAACATGAAGTCCTGCGAGTAGAACATGTTCTGCAGCAGGATGCCGAAGCCGAAGGTGGCCAGCGCAAGGTAGAGGCCGGTCAGCCGGATCGCCGGCACGGACAGCACCGCCCCGATCGGCACGGCGACGGCGCTCGCCAGGAAGAGCGCGACCAGCCACGGCACACCGTGATCCACCGACAGGTGGGAGAACCCGGCCGCGCCGATCGCGGTGAACGACACGTGGGCCAGCGACACCTGGCCCGACGTCCGGACGAGCAGGCTGAGCGACAGGAAGGTGATCACCGAGGCGACGGCCACGGTCCACGCCGTGATGTGGACTCCGGCGAACGCGGGAACGGTGGCAAGGAAGGCCAGCACCACCAAGCCTCCCCCGAGCTGGACCGACGTCGGAGCCGTCCAGGTGGCCCGTGCGCGGGCGGCCGTGAACGCCTTCGTCGTCAGCCGGCTCCTGGGGAAGACCAGCAGCACGGCGAACAGCACGATGAACGGCAGCGACACCGGTACGCCGGCGAGCGCTCCGGTGGTGAACCACTTGGTCGAGAACGAGGCGAGTACGCCGATCAGCAGTCCGCCGACCAGGGTGAGCGGCAGGCTGGAGAACCCGCCGATGGCGGCGGCCCCGAAGGCCGCGACCACCAGCAGCGTGAGCTGGAGCGGATTGAGCGGGAGGAGCGGCGCGAACAGGACACCCGAGGCCGAGACCAGCATCGCCCCGAGCACCCAGGCCAGCCTGCGCGTCGCGACGGGACTCGTCCCCACCAGAGACAAAAGGGCCGTCGGACCACTGCACAAACGTGCCGTGCAGCATGAAGTGCTTGTCGGTCAGGAAGACCGGCACCGTCCGCACCTCGGTGGTGTCGAACAGCAGCTCCGCTCCCGCCTCGACCAGGAGCAGCAACCCGACCGTGGCGGCCACCTGGTAGGCAAGTCCTGCCGTAGCGATCCGACGCGCGATCAGCTCCAGGACCAGCCCCATCAGCGGACCGACGACGAGAACGGAGCCGGCCGCTGCCAGCTCCCATGAGAGCGCGTGCTCGACGTTCAGGACATAGAAGGCGTACGCCGCCACCGTGGCCAGCGCGCCGTGCGCGAAGTTGAAGACACCCGAGGTCTTGTAGGTCAGGACCAGCCCGATGCCGGCCAGACCGTAGACGGCGCCAGTCACCAGACCTGCGACGATGAATGGAAGGTAGTCGGTCATGCCTCTCCCTCAAGAGCAGACGTGTCGGCCACGGAGGCCGAAGTGGCACGGTGCTGGTGGCCGCGAGAAGTCGCCGCCACCAGCACCGCCAGGCATGATCAGCCGGCGAGCGCCTGGAGCAGCTGGCCCATGGCCCCAAGCTCCTCGGCACTGAGGCAGACCGGGGCGGACTGCTTGGCCACCAGGGCGCCGCCGTCGATCGTGGAGGTGAAGTAGCAGGACGGGAACGCCGGCTTGCCCTTGGCGAAGGTCAGCGGCGCGGAGATGCCGTCCAGCGTCTCGCCCTTGAGTGCGTAGAGCCCCCTGAGCACATCCGCAGAGGTCGACGTCGGCGCGAGCTTCGCTGCCGTGGCGGCAGCCTGGAACAGCTTCGCGCCGGCCCAGGACTGAAGGACGAGGATGTTGAACTGCTTGTCCTCGGTCAGACCCGGGCGGTAGGCCTCGATGGCGTCGCGGAACTCCTTGATCCCGGGAACGTTCTCGTCGGTGTAGGCCGCATTGGCGCCGGTGAGGATGGCTCCGTCGAAGTCGGGGCTGGCGATGACGGCGGCGTCGATCGCGTTGAGCTGGCCCACCTGCTGCGGCTGGTAGCCGGCCTTCGTGCAGTCCGCGGCGACCCGGACGGTGACCGACCCGTTGTGGGCGAGGAAGATCGCGTCGGTGCCGGAGTCCTTCATCGTCAGGCAGGAGGCCGTGTAGTTCGGCTGGGTGGCGGAGATGCTCCCCGACTTCCACTCCGTGCCGATCATCTGGCTGAACGCCTGGCCGAGGCCGTCGACGTCGGCGCAGACGGGCGACTCGGCGCAGTAGAGAACCCCGATCGAGGAGGCACCAGCGGCCTTGGCCTCCTTCATCATCCCGTACGTCGCGACGACGGAGGACGTGCCGGACGGGAAGAAGTCGGGGCTGACGAGGAACGTCTTCTCCGGGGCCAGGCCACCGACGACGGGGACCTGCTTCTCCTCGACGTACTGCTGGAAGGCCTGGTCGGCGACGCTGGTCTCCCCGACGATGGCGACGACCTTCTCCTGCTCCACCAGCTCCTTGGCGGCCTGGAGTGCCTTGGCCGGATCACCGGCGTCGTCCTTGACCACGAGCTTGACCGCGTGACCATTGAGGCCGCCGGTATCGTTGATCATCCTCACCCAGGCCGAGATGCCCTCGCTGGACTTGCCCAGCGCGGCAGCCTGGACACCGGAACAGCTGCAGATCGTCCCGATGACGATCGGATCTCCCGCCGGGGTGCTTCCCGACGTCGGCTGCTTCGCCTCGGAGTCGTCGCCACACGCCGTCAGCCCCAGGGCCGACACCGCCAGACAGGCGACCATCGCGGTCCATCTCTTGACGCTCATGTCTCTCCTTCTCAGGGGGCCGAGAGAACCCGCTACCTGATCCCGCTGGCAGCCGCATGGCGACCAGACCGATCTTTTTGAAGTTCGGTGTCGCTAAAATAAGCCGAGGCGCTCAGCAGTGTCAATGACTTGCTAGACATAGAGTCTCAAAAACTGCCGGTCTCGCGGACTTTTTTGCGAACGACATAATCAAAACTATTGCCGTCAGCGCTCGCTGACGTTAACTTCGAGGTGAGCCAGCCCCATCACGAGCGGAGCCATGTCATGTCGCACAACCTTCTTCCCACGCCACCGGTGGACGCGGACGTCAGCCCACGTCGCAACCTGCCGGTGAACATCTGGGCGTTCTTCGGCGCCGTGATCGTGGCGTTCGAGGTGTTCGTCCTGATCCGTTGGGTCTCCGGCCCGTTCTTCGAGCGAGTGCCCACCGGCCCCTCCGACCCGCCCACCCTGATGAAGGGCATCCTGCTCACCTGGCAGATCGCGTCGATCCCCACGACCTTGGCGCTGACCTACTGGTTCGTCATCAGGCCGTGGCGGCGAGACCGGCGCCTTGGCATCGACGGGATACTCACCATCGCGTTCCTGACCATGTGGTGGCAGGACCCGATCTCGTCGTACGGCGGCCACTGGTTCACCTACAACACCTGGATGTTCAACCGGGGCTCGTGGGTCAACAGCATCCCCGGCTGGAACTCCTACGGCGAGCCCGGCGCGATGCTCAGCGAGCCGATTCTGTTCACGCCCTTCGCGTACTGCTACATCTTCGTCCCGGTCATGCTGTTCGGGTCCTGGTTCATGCGGAAGCTGCGGTCCCGTTGGCCGGCCATGAGCGCCCTGAGCGTGATCCTGTGGACCTACCTGCTGATGATGTGCTTCGACTTCGTGCTCGAAGGGCTCGCCTGGCTGCCGATGGGCATCTTCGCCTACCAGGGCGGCCACTGGGGGATCTTCCCCAGCCACTACTTCAAGTTCCCGATCCACGAGGCACTGACCATCGATGGCACCTTCACCATCGCGGCGGCGCTGCGCTTCTTCGTCGACGACAAGGGTCGCGGCTTCTTCGAGCGCGGCTCCGAGGATCTGCGAGGTGGCAGCGTGCGGAAGACCGCCGTACGGGCGTTCGCGGCGATCGCCGTCGTACAGCTCGGCTTCTTCCTGACCTACAACGTGCCGAACTTCTGGGTCGGCCTGCACTCGACGGAGTGGAACCGCGACATCCAGGAGCGTTCCTACTTCACCAGCCGCATCTGCGGCGCGGACACCGATCGCGCCTGCCCGGGTCCGGCCGTTCCACTGACCCGCAACGACAACGGCAACCCCGAGCGCGGCGGCTCGTCCTATGTCACTCCGGGTGGGGGCGTCGGCGTCCCGTCCGACACGCACGTCCCGGACTCCATCCCCTTCGACACACCCGACAAGAAGTAGGCACCGTGCGCGGGCTCGAGCTGCTGGCCGGCGCGGTGGCCGGCCGCAGCATCCCGCTCGAGCGCGCGCGGCACGGCGTACACACCGACGGGTCGGCGATCTTCCTCGGAGCCGACGTCTCCCCCGACGCCGAGGACACGTGGCGGGCCGTCGTCGCGCAGTCCGCCCTCCTCGCCGCAGGATCACTCCGGCGCGACCACATGCGGCGGCTGTCGCGGTCGGGGCCGCGGTCGACCCGTCGCTACCTGGCGCGGCCGACGAGTCGCTGGCGCACGCGTTGGACCAGACTCCCCTGGCCGACCCGCCGTCCTGGTTCGGCCGGCTCGACCCGGCTGCCGTGCTCCGTTCGGCCGACCACGTGGCTGCCGACCGGCTCTCCGATCGCGATCTCGCCGAGGCGGTGCGCAAGGCGCTGGAAGACGAGGCACACGACGAGCAGGACGAGGGCGTCGAAGAGGACGAGGGCGAGCGGAGCCGGCTGATGGAGGCGCTCTCCTCCCCCATCAAGAATCCGCTCGGCACGGCCCTGCAACGGATGCTCCGCATGCGCCGCTCTGCCGGTCATGGACCCGGCGGCGCCGAGCTCGGGATCGTCGAACGACGCTCCGGCGGCTCGACGGGAAGCGCACAGGTGCAGCTGCCGCAGTCGTCGGTCATCCGGGTGGGAGGGCATCTCGCCCGCGGCGCGGCGTACCCGGAGTGGGACTGCCACAAGGACCGCTACCGGGAGGGCTGGTGCCTCGTCGGCGAGTTCGACCCGCCGCGGGTCAGCGGGCTGGCCGCGCCCGGAGTGGCAGCAGACCCTGCGCTCCGGCGCGAGCTGTCCCGGCTCGGACTGACCTGGCGGCCGCACGACGGCGAGAGCCTCGGCGACGAGCTGGACCTGACCGCCCTGGTCGACCATCGCGCGAGCCTCGCCGCGGGCAGCGCAGGCGAACCCCGCGTCTACCGGGCCGAGCGCCGGACCGCCCAGGAGCTCGGCGTGCTGGTGCTCCTGGACGCCACCGGCTCCACCGCCGAGCAGTGCGGGCAGTCCGGGCAGTACGACGGTCGGTCGATGTTCGACGAGCAACGCGACCTCGCTCTCGGACTGACCACGACGCTCGACCAGCTCGGGGTCCGGGTGGCGATTTACGCCTTCTACTCACGCGGCCGCGACAATGTCCGGTTCCTGCGCTGCAAGTCCTTCGAGGAGCGGTGGGCGGTCCGCGCGCAGGGCCGGCTGCTCGGCATCGAGCCCTCGGGGTTCACCCGGCTGGGCGCCGCCGTGCGGCACGGCACCCACCTGGTCGACACACAGGCCGGCACCCAGCGCCGGCTGCTGATCGTGATCGGCGACGGCATCGCGTACGACGACGGCTACGAGGGGCAGTACGCCGTCGCCGACAGCCGTCGAGCCATCGACGAGGCGACCGCCCGTGCGATCGGCTGCGTCGGGCTGTCCACCCGCCCCCTGTCTGAAGGCATCTCCGTGTGGCCACCCGACACCCACCGCGTGGCCGGCGACACCCGTGAGCTCGCGCCGGTCGCCCGCGACCTGCTGGGCACCGCCCTGCTGAGAGCCAGCCGCCCTTCGAGGGTACGACCATGAGGAGACCCCAGATGTCCGTCCAACCCGCAGTTGCCACCCACTCGGTCCCGGAGCACTGCGACGCACCGTTCTACCTGCCGATCGGCAACGAGGTCGAGATGTTCGCGGCCGCGTGGCGGCGCGGCCTGCCGCTGATGCTGAAGGGCCCAACCGGTTGCGGGAAGACCCGGCTGGTCGAGCACATGGCCCACCGTCTCGGTGTCGGACTCCACACCGTGTCCTGTCACGAGGACATGACGGCCTCAGACCTGCTCGGCCGGTTCCTGCTGGTAGGAGGTGACACCACCTGGGTCGACGGTCCGCTCACCCGCGCGGTCCGTGAGGGCGGGATCTGCTACCTCGACGAGATCGTCGAGGCCCGGCCCGACGCCGTCGTCGCGGTCCACTCGGTCGCGGACCACCGTCGCGAGCTGAGCCTGGAACGGTTGGGAGGTACGACGGTCGAGGCAGCCCCCGGCTTCCTCCTCGTCGTGTCGTACAACCCCGGCTACCAGAGCGTCCTGAAGGACATGAAGCCATCGACGCGCCAGCGCATGGTCTCGATTGACCTGGACTTCCCCCCGGCCGCTCGGGAGCGGGAGATCCTCGAGCGTGAGACCGGGCTGACCGGGGAGACGGCCAGCGATCTGGTCCGCCTCGCCCAGGCCATCCGCCGGGTCCAGGACGCCGGCCTGCGCGAGGCCGCCTCGACGAGGACCCTCGTGGCAGCCGCGGCGCTCATCGAAGAGGGTGTGGGCTTCGTGGCGGCGGCCACGGCAGCCATTGCCGGCCCGCTGTCCGACGACCCCGAGATCCGCGAAGCGCTGGTGAGCATGATCCAGACCTATGCCAGCGACCCGAACTAGTCTCGACCTCGTGAGCACCGATCTGCAGCAGACGGATGGCCGGCGGCTGGTCCGAGCCAAGAACCGCGAACGCCTGCTGCAGGCGGCGAGTCAGCTCTTTGCCCAGCGCGGCTACCGCGGCACCACGACCCGGGATATCGCCGAGGTCGCCGGCATCACCGAGCGCACCCTGTTTCGCCACGTGCCCTCCAAGGCCGCGCTGTTTCGCGAGGCCGTGATCGCACCGGTGCAGTCGTTCGTCAACGACTTCAGCCAGGGGTGGGCCGACCGTCCGCACGGAGCCCGCGACACCGAGGTCGAGGTCAGGGAGTTCTTCACCAACCTGCTGACGGTGATCGACGGCGAACGGCACCTCCTGCTCGCCCTCATGGCCGCCCTCGCCTACGAGTCGGAGGACCCCGACTTCCCCGAGCTCCAGCACACCCTGGCCCCGATGCTGAGTACGCTCGACCGCATCTTCACGGTGGAGGCGGAGCTGCGGGGGTGGACCCTCGACCCGGTGGTCGGCGTCCGGATGATCGTCGGGATGGCGCTCGCCGTCACCGTCCATGCCGACTGGCTGTTCGCGGGCCAGAAGACGCCTCGGCGCGAAGCCCTGGTCGACGAGCTCACGAAGCTGACAACGTGGGGCCTTGCCGGTCAGGCGGTCACGCCTGCAGATGCTCGACGAGCGCGGCCATCGATGCGTCGAGCAACTCGGTGAGAGTCACCGCCGGCCGTTCCAACCACTTCTGGTACGCCGTGAGCGCCATCGCCAGCGACACTTGCGCGACGAGCTGGCTCGGCCGGAAGGCGTACTACGGCAGCGGCAGCGCCGAACTGGCACGGCGCCACGGCGGTCGCGTCACGCCTCGCTCTTCGGGGGTCTCGGCTGGTCGGTTCGCCAGGAGGCAGCGCTGTTACTCCGTCACTGGTGGCCGGTGGCAGCCGGCGGCGCCCTGGTGTCCGTCCACGTTCGGCGAGCGGTCGCCTCGGCCCTGGCGTGGATGCGGTACTCGCAGCGGCGGATCGATCGTCTGCCCCATCGGACCGACTGTCCCTCGCGGCGTTTCTCGCGGGTCGTCGCCTCGACGACCTGGCGTATGGCGCAGGCCTCTGGTGGGGGCGCATTCCGCGTCCGGTCCGGCCGGGCCCTCCTGCCACGGCGACCGCGACAGCCCTGAGCCCAGGCTCCGGGCGTCGGCGACCACGGATCAGCCGCGCTCGGCCTCGTGCTGCGCGAACCAGGAGGCGACTGCCGTGCGTGAGGAGAACCCCAGCTTCCTGAGGATGTTCTCGACGTGGGCCTCCGCCGTTCGCGTGCTCAGCACGAGTCGGTCCGCGATCTGCTGGTTCGTCAGGCCCTTCGTCACGAGCCCGGCGACCTCCATCTCGCGAGCGGTCAATATCGACTTCTCGCGCTTGCGGGCCGGACGAGCGCGAGCAGTGGGTTCCTCCAGGGCGTAGGCCACCGCGTCATCTCCAGACATCGTCGCGCCCTTGGTGAACGCGGCGTCGTACTGCTCCTCGGCGATCAGGCCCATGGCCACCTGCTCGTTGGCACTGTGCAGGACCGAGAAGTAGGGAAGGACGTCGAGCGACACGCCGATGTTCCGCCACCGGCGCTGCGCCGCACCGAGGAGTACGCCGGCCCGCTCGGCACGCTTTTCCGCGACGGCTATCCAGGCGAGGAACTCAAGGGCGAGCGCGGTTCCGAGCTCGTCGTCGAGCAGACGCTTCATCGAGATGCTCTCCCGAGCCAGGTGTGACGCGCGCTCCGGGTCACCCTCCACCAGGGCGAGCAGACCGAGCATGGCCAGGGCGAAGGCCCGCATGTAGACCTCACCCTCGGGCTCCGAGATGGCGACGCACTGCCTCAGCGTTGCCGCGGCCGGCTCCAGGGACCCGGTGAACCCGAACAGCATGCCGACCACGACCAGCCCGAACGTCTGGGTCGTCCGGTCGCCAAGGCGTTCGAAGACCGCGAGGCTGCGCTCGATGGCGTCGAGTCCGGCGGTGTGGTCGTTCTGCCAGGCGGCGAGCAGACCCTCGCCGAGCAGGAGCTGCGCGTGCACGATCTCGTTCGACGACTCCTCACCTAGCTTTCGGGCGAGCTCCACCAGCTCACGGGCAGGCTCGAGGTCGACCTGCACCAGCGCCAGCCAGGCCGCGACTCGCGCCGCGACGCACCGGTCCACGACGTCGCCGGTTCCGTGCGCCAGGGCGAGGTCGAGCCAACGCCGCGCCTCGCTCACCCATCCCGTGGCGATCCAGAAACCCTCGAGATCGCTGACCATGCGCAGTGCCGCCGGCGCCTCATCGGCCGACTCGACGCAGAACTGCAGGGCAACGCGCAGGTTGGCGTGCTCGTCGCGAAGGACCCGGAGCCATTCGGCCTGCCTCGGGCCGAACCAGTCGTCGGCGCACCTGGTGACGAGGTCTGCGAAGAAGTCGCGGTGGCGGCGGCGTACGGCGTCCTTCTCGCCCGGGGACAGGCGGGCCGCACCGAACAGGCGCAGCGTCTCCAACATCCGATAGCGCACGTGTACGCCGTCGTCCTCGCGGACCACCACCGACCTGTCCACCAGTGACGCGAGCAGCTCCAGCACGTCCATGTCGTCCAGCTCGTCGCTGAACCCCACCGCCTCCGCGGCGTCCAGCCCGAAGCCGCCGGGGAAGACTGAGAGCTTGGCCCACAGGTCGCGTTCCTGCTCCGAGCAGAGATCATGGGTCCACAGGACGGAGGCCTGCAGCGAGCGCTGGCGATCGGGCACCCGACCCGCGAACCCGCGGCTGAGCAGCCGGTAGCGGTCATCGAGTCGCTCCACCATCGCCTGTGGTGAGAGCACTCGGATCCGCGCGGCCGCCAGCTCCAGGGCGAGCGGGATTCCCTCGAGTGCCCGACA
>WNGB01004088.1_pt1 | contig 25328 bp, 21 predicted proteins | sample 5400681 | NCBI WGS metagenome assembly WNGB01 (sample SAMN13153367, study PRJNA577476) | soil metagenome | isolation source: 115 cm soil or saprolite under grassland replicate 2 | place: USA:California | collected 2016-06-15
GGAGGATGCGCAGCGCCCGGCGCCAGAAGTAACTCGCCGGGCGGGGACCGTGGCTTCCAGCAAGGCGCGACGCCACGAACGGCCGGTAGAGCAGGAACCCCGAGATCATGAAGCAGACGGCCACGCCCACGTCCATGCGCGCGGTGAACGCGCCGAAGCGGGAGTGGATGTCGAAGCCGCTCAGGTAGGCGACGTGGGTGACGAGCACGCTGATGGCGGCGAGGGCGCGAAAGCCGTCGAAGCACGGGAACTTGACGCGCTCGACGCCGCGCGCCCGCGCCGAGCTCTCGAGTCCACCGGCCGTGTCCGCCATGACGGGCGATGCTACTTGTGGGCCGATTGGCGTCCTGGCTCGACGGTCGCGGTGTCCGGACACGCCCAGCCCACCGCGGACGGGCGGCAGGCGAGCACGGCGTCGAGCAGACGCGGCGCCGCCCAGCGCGCGCTGTCAGGAGTGAAATGCAGCCCGTCTTGCGGACGCAGGTCGACGCCGTCGACGGTGCGCGGACACGGTGCACCGCCCGGGCACACGACCCGGGCAAAGTCGATCACCGCCACCGTCTGCGGATGCTCGCGCGCGTACTGGCGGTACAAGTCGTTCAGACGCGCGTAGCGAACGTCCTCGTCCGGGCTCGACGGTGCGTAGTCGCTCGATGCGCGGGCGGCGATGGTCGTGATGACGAGATGGGCACCACCCGAGGTGAGTCGCGTCGCGGCCTCGTCGATCTTGCCGAGCATCATGCGGTCCCACTCGTCGGAACCGAACCTGATCAGCTCGCCGTCGACGATGCGGTCGTTGACCTCCCACATGCTCATCCAGAGGACGAGCTGAGGTTGATCACTGGCAAGCGACTCCCGCTCGTACGTGTCGACGAGGTTCTCGCACCCCCGCGCCTGAGGCGGGAGCCGGCCGTCGAAGTACATGGCCACGCCGCCGACGACGCCGCACCCGGCGACCAGCGCGGTGTCGAGCGTGACGTCCCGCTTCGCGGCGAGCGGCCGGAGGCCGGGTAACAGGGTGTACGGGATGGAATCGCCGACGAGCAGGATGCGAGGCCCCGACCCGGACGCCTGTCTCCCGGCTTTGGCGGTCGGCGTCGATTTCGAAGCGAGCTTCTGGCCCACTCGCACCTGCTCGAGCGGCGTCGCCGCCGACGCGCCGACGGTGGTGACCACGAGCAGCACCGCCGCGGTCGCGAACCCCGTGGGCAGGGCGATCCGCGCCCGCCAGCCGCGCAACGCGCCCCGGCGGATGGGCTGCTCCACGAGGTAGAAGGAGAGCGTGGCGGCGCCAACGGTCATCGCGAGACGCAACCCGGCCAGCGGCGCTCCCGACAAGCCCGTTCGTGACTCGTTGAGGATGACCGTCGCCGGCCAGTGCCACAGGTAGAGCCCGTACGAGATCATGCCGATCCAGCGCAGGACACGGAGCGAGAGGAAGGCGCGCAGCGGCGAGCGGCCCGGCTGGACGGCCGACGCGATGACGACCGCTACGGCGATCGCGAACAGCAGCGATCCGCCGTGGTACATGCCGGACCCTTGATCCGTGACGTTGACCCACGCCCACACGCACGCGGCGGCGGCGACCATGCCGGGCAGGTGCAATCCCCATCCCGCGCTGCGGGTCCGGGCCCGGCGACGCGCGAGCAGGAGGGCGAGGAGCGCTCCGACGAGGATGGTGTGCGCCCGGGCGTCGGTGCCGTAGTACGCCCGTGACGGATCGGCGGGCTCGTAGAGCATCGCCATGACCGCGATCGACGCGCCGATTCCCGCCACACATACACCGGCGAGCACGGTGCGCGAGCCGCGACCAACCCGCAAGCACGCCAGCACGACCAGCGGCCACACCAGGTAGAACTGCTCCTCGATCGCGAGCGACCACAGGTGTCGCATTGGCGACGGCAGCGTGAACAGCGCGAAGTACGACTGGCCGCTCAGCACGAAGCGCCAGTTGGCGACGTAGAAGAGGCTGGCGAACCCGTCGGCGCGCAGCGACCGCAACTGGTCGGTGGGAGCGAGCACGACCGCGTACAACGCGATGGCGGCGAGCACGAGGAGCAGCGCGGGGAGCAGGCGGCGGGCCCGGCGAGCCCAGAACGCGGGCAGGTCGATGCGACGGCGACGGTGCCCACGCTCCCACTCGTTCAGCAGCAGCGACGTGATGAGGAAGCCCGACAGCACGAAGAAGGCGTCCACACCGAGGAATCCGCCCGTCATCCATCCGGCGCCGAAGTGGTAGGCGATGACCGACGCGACCGCGAACGCCCGCAAGCCGTCGAGCGCCGGCTGGTACGTGAGGCCGCCTTGCCGTTCCACGGTGTTCCCCCGCGTCCCGTGAGCGAACCAGTGAGCGTAGCGCCGAACTACGCAAAACGACCTCATTTGGCCGAGCCCGCCGCGCTGGGTCAGCGACGAGGGGTGCGAGCGACGGCGAACAGCCCGGGCGTGGTGTCCGTGATGTCGTCGGTCATGAAGAAATGAGACTGGTCGAGCCCCGAGCCGATGCCGGAGCCCTTGCTCCCGAGCGCGCGGTAGACGAGGGGGAGCGCCCGCTCGTAGGACCACACGTACCAGCGGCGTGGCATCCGGTGCCGCAGTCGCAGGACGTCGAGCTTGAGGATCTTCTCGCCGCGCGTTCGCCGGGCGGCGAAGTCGGCTTTGAGCTCGTCCGACCCTTCGATCCCGCACACCTCGACGTCCCGGAAGAACAGCCGCAGGAGGCTGGCGAGCTCGGGCGCCTCGAAAAGATAGACGTGGAAGGGGTTCTCGAAGTCGGCCGGACGGTTCGGGGTGATGACGAACGCGGTGCCCGTCTCCGTGAGCACGCGGGCGAGCTCGGCGACGTGCAGCTCGGGCGCGGTGAAGTGCTCGATGATGTGCGACGAGCACGCCCAGTCCACGGAGCGGCCGCGCAGCCCGAGCCGGGCGCCGTCCATACCCGCGAAACGGACGTCGAAGCCGTGCGCGTTTCCCGGGCCCCAGTCGGCGGACGCGGCCACCGCGGTGTCAGCGTCGTAGGGCGGCCGAGACCGCGGTACTGGCGTCGTAGTCGACGCCGATCACGAGCCGATCGCGCTGCGCCAGGCGGGCCGTCTCGTCGCCCACGCCGCATCCGATGTCGAGCACGGTGCCCGGCCCGAGCCGGGATGCCATCTCGCGGTAGCCGGCGTCGTGGAAAGCAAGGAGCGAGTCGGGCGTCGCGCCCTCCATCGGGCGCTCGCCGGTGAGCTTCATGGGTGGGAAGCCTACGAGCCCCGGGCAATCCGGCGGCCCCGAAGGGCCTTCGGCGGCCCGCTCACCTAGCATTTCTCTTTCAATCATGGACCGCACGCCGCCGTCGCCGTCTTCGCCGTCTTCGCGCGTCCCCGACCCGGCCGAGGAGATCGCCAAGATCGGTGATCTCGCCGCCGAATCCGGGATCCGTCGCGTCAGCATGCTCGCCTGGCGCGACCTCGACGATCCCGAGGCCGGCGGGTCGGAAGTGCACGCGTCCACGGTCGCCGAGCTCTGGGGACAGGCCGGGATCGAGGTCACGATGCGGACGTCGTTCGCAGCCGGCCATCCGCAGGTCAGCTGGCGCGACGGCTACCGCGTGATCCGCAAGGCCGGTCGCTACATGGTGTTCCCGCGCGCCGCGTTCAGCGAGCTCATGGGTTGGCACGGCTCGCGCGACGGCCTGATCGAGATCTGGAACGGCATGCCGTTCTTCTCGCCGGTGTGGGGGAGCGGGCCGCGCATCGTGTGGCTCCACCACGTGCACGCCGAGATGTGGCAGATGACGCTGCCGCCGCGCCTCGCGACGATGGGCAGCACGCTCGAGTCACGCATCGCGCCGCACTTCTATCGCCGAACGCCGATCGTCACGCTGTCGGAGTCGTCGAAGCGCGAGCTCGTCGACGAGCTCAAGTTCAAGCCGAACCGCGTCACCGTCGTGCCGCCGGGTGTCGACGCGCGATTCTCGCCCGGCGCGGAGAAGTCACCGACCCCGCTCGTGATCGCCGCCGGGCGGCTGGTGCCGGTGAAGCGCTTCGAAGAGCTGATCGAGGTGTTGGTCCGCGTGAAGGAGCGTCACCCGCTCCTGGAGGCCGTCATCGTCGGGGAGGGGTACCGCCGCGACGACCTCGAGGGTCAGCTGCGCGAGTCGGGCGCCGAGCGGTGGCTCCGTCTCGCCGGCCACGTGAGCGATCAAGAGCTCCTCGATCTCTACCGACGGGCGTGGGTTGTCGCCAGCGCCGCCGCGCGCGAGGGATGGGGCATGACGATCACAGAGGCGGCGGCGTGCGGCACTCCCGCCATTGCCACACGCATCGCCGGTCACACGGACGCCGTCGTTGACGGGCAGACCGGATTGCTCGTCGAGCGGAGGGACGAGTTCGTCGACGCGTTCGACCGCGTGCTGCGTGACGCAGAGTTCCGCGATCGACTGAGCCAGGGCGCGGTCGACCATGCATCTCGGTTCACCTGGACAGCGACCGCGCGCGGCACGCTCGAAGTCCTCGCCGCCGACGCCGTCCGCCGCCGAGGACGGCCGTGACCACGGTCGCCCGACCGCCGGCGCCCGCCACCGCAGAGGCGCCGGCGGCACCCGAGGCGTCGCCGCGCCGCCGGCGGGTCCTCGGCTATTCGCTCCTCGCCGCGCTCGCGTACATCCCGCCGTTGCTCACGGCATGGGGCAAGGTCGCCGCAGACACGAAGCAGTACCTGTACCTCGACCCGACGCGCTTGCTCGAGCGGGCGCCGTCGATGTGGGACCCGAACATCGGGCTCGGCACGGTCACGCACCAGAACATCGGCTACCTGTTCCCGATGGGCCCCTACTACTGGGTCATGGAGAACGTCGGGTTCCCGAGCTGGGTCGCGCAGCGCATCTGGCTCGGCAGCATCGTGTTCTTCGCCGGGCTCGGCGTCCTGTACCTGCTGCGAACGATCGACATGCGCGGGCCCGGTGCCGTCATCGCCGCGCTCGCGTACATGCTGAGCCCGTACTCGCTTCATTACGCGGCCCGAATCTCCGTGATCCTGCTGCCGTGGGCGGGTCTCGGCTGGATGCTCGGGCTGATGGTGCGGGCGCTGCGCAAGGGAGGGTGGCGCTATCCCGCCGCGTTCGCCATCGTCGTGCAGATCGTCGGGAGCGTGAACGCGACCGCGCTCGTGTTCGCGCTGCTCGCACCGCTGCTGTGGGTTCCGTATGCCGTCTGGGTGAGCCGGGAGGTCGACTGGCGGCGCGCCCTGACGGCGCTCGTCCGCATCGGCGTACTGACCCTCGGCGCGTCGCTGTGGTGGATGGCGGGGCTGTGGGCGCAGGGCAGCTACGGCATCGACATCCTCAAATACACCGAGACGGTCAAGACCGTCGCTACCGCGGGCGTCGCGCCCGAGGTGCTCCGCGGTCTCGGCTACTGGTTCTTCTACGGCGGCGACAAGCTCGGGAACTGGATCGAGGCCAGCGTCCACTACACGCAGAGCCGTCCCCTCATCGTCGTCAGCTACGCGGTGCCGACGCTCGCGCTCCTCGCCGCCGCGTTCATCCGGTGGCGGCACCGCTTTTACTTCGCGGTTCTCATGGTCGTCGGCGTCGCGATCGCGGTCGGCGCGCATCCCTACGGTGACCCGTCGCCGTTCGGCGCGCTCCTCAAGGTGTTCGCCGACAGCTCGAACGCCGGCCTCGCGCTCCGGAGCGTCGGACGAGCCGTGCCGCTCGTCGCGTTGGGGGCGGCGGTGCTGCTCGGCGCGGGCATCTCCGCGTTCGTGCGCTGGCTCGATCGCCGCAACCTGCACCGCTACTCGCTCGCCGTCGTCGGTCTCGTCGGCGTGCTCGTGATCGTGAACCTGCCCGCGCTGTGGAACGGCGACTACTACGGCAAGAACCTCCAACGACCCGAGGACGTCCCCGACTACTGGACCAAGGCCATCGCCGCCGTCGACGCCGGCCCGCACGACACGCGCATCCTCGAAATGCCCGGGTCCGACTTCGCGTCGTACCGGTGGGGGAACACGGTCGACCCGATCACGCCGGGGCTGACGGACCGGCCGTACGTCGCCCGAGAGCTCATCCCGTACGGCACGCCCGAGACCAACGACCTCCTCAACGCGCTTGACGGCCGCATCCAGCAGGGTCTCATCGACCCCGCCGCGATCGCGCCCATCGCCCGGCTCATGAGCGCAGGGGACATCCTCCTGCGCTCCGACCTGCAGGTCGACCGCTACAACCTCGTGCGCCCGAAGCAGATGCAGCTGCTGCTCAACCAGCAGCCCACGGGGATCGGCGCGCCGACCGGCTACGGCCACGGCCTCGGCCCGCCCCTCGCCTTCCCGTTGCTCGACGAGAAGACACTGGCTCTTCCCGCCGGGACGCCAGACCCGGCGCCGGTGGAGGTGTTCCCGGTCCAGGGCGCGCCCGCGATCGCGCGGACGCAACCCGCAACCGAGCCGCTCGTCGTGGCGGGCGGCGGCGACGGCTTGGTCGACATCGCGGGGCTGGGCATGCTGAACGACAACGGACTGATCGTCTACTCGGGCTCGTACGCGCGCGACCCGGCCGCGCTCCGCAAGCAGGCGGACGCTGATGGCGCCAATCTCGTCGTGACCGACTCGAACCGGCGCCGGGCGCGCCGGTGGAGCACGGTTCGCGAGAACGTCGGGTACACGGAGCAGCCGGGCGAGAAGCCGCTCGTGAACGACCCGTCCGACGCACGGCTCGACGTGTTCCCCGGCGCCGGCGACAACTCGTACACGGTCACCGAGCAGCGTGGCGCGAAGGTGCAGGCGTCGGCGTACGGCAACAACATCTCCTACACCCCGGAAGACCGGCCCGCGCGCGCCATGGACGGCGACCTGCGCACGGCGTGGAAGGCGGGCGACTTCGGCGAGGTCGAGGGCGAGCGGATCCGGGTCACGCTCGACAAGCCGGTGACGACCGACCACGTCAACCTCGTCCAGCCGCTGTACGGCGACCGAAACCGCTGGATCACCAAGGCGACGTTGCGCTTCGGTGACGGACACACGCTGGACACTCAGCTCGACGACGAGTCGCGCACACCGGACGGGCAGACCGTGACGTTCCCTCGTCGCAAGGTCAAGTCGTTCGAGATCACCATCGACGAGACGAACTTCGGGAAGCGATCCGAATACGCCGGTGTCAGCGGCGTGGGCTTCTCCGAGATCCGTGTGCGCGACCAGCGGCCCGGGGCGCAGGACGTGCACGTCGAGGAGATCACCCGGATGCCCGTCGATCTCACCGACGCGGTCGGCGGCGCCTCGCTCTCTCACCGGCTCGTGTACTCCATGAGCCGCTCGCGGACGATCCTCGTGCCGCCCCGCTACTCCGAGGACGAGCGGAACCTCACACGCGCGTTCGATGTGCCCGCCGCCCGCGACTTCGCCCTCGCGGGCACGGCACGGATCTCCACGGCCACGCCGGACGACGTGGTCGACCAGCTGCTCGGAGTCGCGGGCGCGAACGCCGGTGGGATCACGGCGCAGTCGTCCGCCCGTCTCCCCGGGGACATCCAGGCGCGGGCGTCGTCGGCCGTCGACGGCGACCCGACCACGGCGTGGAGCACGCCGTTCGCGACGCCGACGGGCCAATGGGTCGACATCGCGGCCCCGCAGCCGGTCACGTTCGACCGCCTGGACCTCCAGGTGGTCGCGGACGGACGCCATTCGGTTCCGACGCGTCTGCGCATCGACGCCGACGGTCAGACCCGCACCGTCGATGTCCCCGCCGTCGGCGACGTTCAGGGCGACAACGCCACGGTCCCGGTGACGGTCGGGTTCGACCCGATCACCGCTCAGAACGTGCGCGTCACAGTTGAGTCTGTGCGCGAGGTCCAGACGACCGAGTACTACTCGAACACGCCCATCGTGACGCCCGTCGCGCTGGCCGAGCTCGGGATCCCCGGCGTGCAGCGTCCGCCGCTTGCCGAGTCGCTGCCCGGCGCGTGCCGGGACGACCTGCTGACCGTCGACGGCGCGCCGGTCCCGGTGCGGGTGACGGGATCGGTCGCCGACGCAGCCGCGGCGCGCCCACTCGACGTCGAGCGGTGCGACCCGGCCACGGGCGCCGCGACGTCGGAACCGCTGCACCTCGACCGGGGCCAGCACATCTTGCGCTCCGCCCTCGGCCTCGACACGGGCATCGACCTCGATGGCATGGTCCTCGGCTCCGAAGCCGGAGGCGCGGCGCTCCCGCTCGGCGCGCGGGGCACGGTCCCCGCCGTCGCCGAGCCGCGCGGCAACGCTCCGAAGGTCGAGGTCACGTCCTCGGGACGCACGAGCATGAAGCTGCACGTCACCGGGGCCGACAAGCCGTTCTGGGTCGTGCTCGGCGAGAGCCACAACCGCGGATGGGTCGCGTCCGTCGACGGGCACGACCTGGGCGAAGGCCGCCTCGTGAACGGCTACGCCAACGGCTGGCTCGTCGATCCGAAGGATGCGCGAACGCTCGACGTCACCCTCACGTGGACGCCACAGCGGACGGTGTGGATCGCGATCGCGATCTCGGCGGTGACGATGCTGCTCTGCACCGCGCTCGCGCTCGGACTGGTGCGGCGGCGCCGTCAGCGGCAGTCGCCGGAGGCGACAGAGGAGATGGACGAGCCGCCGGGCTTCCGTTGGCCGTTCGCCACCGCGGGCGCGCGCCCGCGTCGAACGGTCATCGCCGCCACCGCCGCCGGCAGCGGGTTGCTTGCCGCCGTGCTCATCAAACCGCTCGCCGGACTGCTCGTCGGCCTTCTCGTGCTCGCGGCGCTCATCCGCCCGCGCTGGCGCGTCCTGCTCGCGGTCGGCGCACCGGTCGCACTCGGCCTCGCCGGCCTGTACGTGCTCGTCGAGCAGGCGCTGAACACGTACCCGCCGGTGTTCGAGTGGCCGACGTTCTTCGACCGCGTGGACGTGCTCGGCTGGTTCGCGGTCGTGTTCCTTGCCGCCGACGCCCTCGTCGAGGTCGTGCGTACGCGGCGGCGGCGCAACGCGGACTCTCCCGACTCGACGAGCGGCTAGCCCCCGCCCGACGGTGACGTCGCTGCGTCGGTTCACGATCGCGCTCGGAGCCGTCGTGGCCGGCGCGCTCGCCGTGCGGCTCGTGTACGTGCTCGTCCACCTCCGGAACGAGCCCCTCGGCGGGGACTCGCTGTACTACAGCCTGCAAGGCCACGACCTCGCGCACGGCCGATGGTTCATCGAGCCGTTCGCGTTCCGTCTCGACCACGTCACGGCGCCGAGCGCGGTCCACCCGCCACTGTTCTCCCTCTACCTCGGCGTGGTCTCGCGCCTGGGCGCCGACTCGTTCCTCGCGCACCGCATCGCCGCGTGCATCGCAGGCGCGGCCGCAGTCGGGGCGATCGGGTTCGTCGGTCGGAGGCTGGCCGGTAATCGCGCCGGCCTGATCGCGGCTGTGATCGCCGCGCTGTACCCGTACTTCTGGATCAACGACGCCGTCGGGCTCTCAGAGTCGCTGCTCGCGCTGACCACCGCGCTCCTGTTGCTCGCCGCATACGCGTTCTGGCGTCACCCGTCCGCATGGCGGGCGGCGGCGTTCGGCGGCGGTCTCGCGCTCGTGGCACTGACGCGAGCCGAAGCCGCGCTCCTCTTCGCGATCCTCGCACTACCCATGCTGATCATGGCGCCGGGGCTCGACTGGCGCCGCCGGCTCGAGCGACTCGGCGCGATGGCGCTCGCCGCCGTGGTGCTCATGGGTCCGTGGGTTGGCTTCAACATCGTTCGCTTCGAGGAGCCCGCGTACCTGTCCACCGGCTCGGGGGTGACGCTGGTCGACTCGAGCTGCGACGCGGTGTACTCGGGGGAGTTCATCGGCTGGTGGTCGTTCACGTGCATCCCCGACCGGTTGGCGAAGGACGAGGCCGTCAACGACCGGGAGAACCGCGAGGTCGCGCTCCGGTACGTGCGCCACCACAAGTCCGAGGTACCGACGGTGGTGGCGGCGCGCGTCGGTCGCATGTGGGGTGTCTTCCGTCCCCTCCAGACGGCCGATCTCGACGGCAGGGGCCTCAACGCCGACCGCATCGGGCTCGTCGCGTCGTACGTGCTGATCCCGCTGGCGATCTGGGGGCTCGTCGTCCTCCGACGCCGCAAGGAGCCCATCCTGCCGATGCTGGCGCTCGCGGCGCTGGTCACACTCACCGCCGCGCTCTTCTACGGCGCCATCCGGTTCCGTATCCCCGCCGACGTGGCGATCGTGGCGTGCGCGGCAGTGGCTCTCGACACTGCCTGGTCCAAATTCCGGCCGGCCTCTCGGTAGGCTCCGCGCATCGCTCTGCACCTCCCAGCTCTTTCCTTGCGTCGCGCGGTCGCCGCGCTGACAGCTGCAACGGGACTCTTGACGGTCGTCGCGTCCGCCGATGTCGCGGGCGCCGTCGGTGATTCGAACCAGACGCGCGTCGCGAGCTCGGGCGAGGCGCTGGCGAACGCGCGCTCCGCAAAGTTCCGTGGCACGACGACGAGTACCACGAAGACGAGATTCGACGGCACCTTTGACTTCGAAAGGCGCGCCGGTGAGTACTCGATCAATGCATCCGCGCTAGGCCTTCCGGGCAAGGGCAAGACGCGCGTGCTCATCCGAGGCTCCGCTATCTATTTCAGCCTCGACGCACTCGGCGGGAGCTTGGGATCGACGCCCGAGCTTGCGGGAAAGAAATGGCTGAAGCTCGACCCTGAGACATTGCGTGCGATCTTCGGTGACGAAGCGTCATTCGGCCAGAGCAATCCCAGCGCCGGTCTCGACGCGTTGCGCGGCGCGACCGGCGACGTGAAGAAGACCGGACGCGAGACGGTGCGGGGCACCCGCACGACGCGATACCGCGCCCAGCTCGACCTCGACCAGGCGGTGGCGAAGGCGCCCGAGGACCAGCGCACCGAGGTGGCGGGCACCGTCCAGGCCCTCGGATCGGGCACGGTCCCCGCCGACGTCTGGGTCGACGGGAAGGGACGAGTCCGCAAGATCCGGCTCAGCGTCGGCAGCGAGTCGGCCGGGAACAAAGGCTCCGTCGTCTTCGAGTACTTCGAACTCGGTTCCCAGGTCAGCGTCGAGGAGCCGCCATCGGGCGAGGTCGTCGACTTCGCCGACGTTCTCGGCGGGTCGACACCACCCGCCTCGTAGCAGACAATCGACGGTCGTGATCCCGCCGGCCGTGCGAGAGCTGACCGGCCGTTGGTATCGCCGGCTCGGTCCGGCGTCTGCCTGTTCCCACCGCGAGCGCCGCTGGCTTCTCGTGATCGTGCTCGTCGCGACGGCTTTACGCCTCGCATGGGTCCTCTACGCGGCGCGTGAGCCGAGAGGCTTCCACGACCCGACGCTGTACGACGTGTTTGCGGCTCGCATCGCCGACGGTCACGGATACACGGCCGCGAACGGCGAGGCGACGACGTACTACCCGGTGGGATACGTCGGGACGCTCGGCGCCGCCGTGTGGTTGGTCGGCCGGACGCCGATTCCGGAGAACATCCCCATGACCGCGGCGCTGGTCAACCTCGTGGTCGGGGTGGGCACGGTCGCGTTGACGTTCGAGGTGGGGCGGCGGCTCGTCGACAACCGGGTCGGTGTCGTGGCGGCCGCGATCGTGGCGGTCTGGCCCAATCTGATCTTCCATACCGCCGTGATCCTCACCGAGACACTGTTCATCTTCCTGGCAATGGCGGCGGTATTGCTCCTCGTGGCGCTGCCTGCCTCGACATCGCGGATTGGTTGGCGACGATTGGCCGCCTTCGGCGTGATCCTGGCGTTGTCCGCACTGGTGCGCCCCATCTCGCTCACGTTTCTCCCGGTTTTGTTGATCGTGCTCGTTGTGGCACGCGTCGGCTGGCCGGTCGCGATTCGGTATGTCGGCATCGCCGCACTCGCGGTTGTGCTGGTGTTGTTGCCGTGGACGATCCGGAACGCCCGCGCGACGCGCTCGCTGGTCGTGATCTCTACGAACCTCGGCGACAACCTGTGCATGAGTCGCCATGCCGGCGCGACGGGGGGATTCCAACCCGGCTCCGCGTGCACGGTCCGGTCACGGGGATTGAAGACACCGGAGTACGAGGTCGATGTGAACAACACGAACGTCCGGCGCGCCGCCCGCTTCGTCAAGGACCATCCGCTCACCGAAGCGAAGCTCGTGTTCCTGCGCGGCTATCACTCGGTCGAGAACGACCATGACGGCCTCCTTGCATCGGAGTCGTATGGCACCAATCGCTTCGTTCCATTGGTCGTGCGGCGCGTGCTGGAGATCGTCGCCGATGCCTACTTCGTGGCCGCCCTGGCGTTGGCTGTGGTCGCGGTCCCAGCGTTCGTGCGGCGCGATCGACCGTGGCGCGTCTTCTTCGTCCTGGTCGCGGCGGCGCTCGCCGTGCAGCCGCTGATCTTCTTCGGTGATCCCCGCTTCCACGTCCCGGTGCTGCCCTTCGTCGCCGTCCTGGCTGCCGTCACCCTGTGTCGTGCTCGTGCCTTCGTCACCGGCCGTCGGGCCTGGACACTGGGCAAACCGGGCAAATAGGATAAAAACCCTCCCCGCCGGAGCGGGGGCCAAAGGGGGAAGCACATGAGAAGGCAGGTCTCACGCCGGGTGCTCGCCGTCGCCGCGTGCGCCGCGGCGGCGCTCGCGGTCGCCCGGGGCGCGTACGCCGCCAGCAGCGGCGGGTACAGCGCGGCGGCGCAGGATTGTCCCCCCGACGCCGAGGCGAACAATGCGGGCGAGCCCGGCGCCGGGCAGCCGGACGCCGCTGTCCCGGGCTGCCACAACCTGAAGATCAACGTCGAGGACGGGGAGGGGAACCGCTACGCGCAATTCGGGGTCGACCAGATCCCGAACGGCGCCGACGAGGGAAGCCCGGACGCCCTGCCCCACGCGTTCGACGCCGCCGTCGACGTCAACGGCACACCGCCGGGAACGCCTACCGACACGTGCGCGACGAGCGGCTTGGGGGTCGCCGCGCACGGTGACGTGACCGACCCGTCGGCGAGCACCGGGGAGCCCTGCACCGCCGAGCCGGGGCAGAACGCGGGGGCACTCGCCACCGGCCTGAGCATCTACTTCGGCGCCGACGACAACCTCGACTTCGGCGAGCACGACGGCGCGAGCGGCAAGCACGGCACGAGCCAGGTGCAGGACGGGCCGTCCGACGGCGGCGCGATCGTCTTCAACTGGCACCCGGCCGAGATCGTCGGGTGGGGCGACGCGATTGCAAGCGGCGACACCTCGCAGCTGTTCTGGAATCCGGTGGCGGTCGCCGACGCCGGCGAAGGCGAGTGCGCGGACGGCTTCTGCACCAGCGTGCAGACGCGGCGGCGAAGCGTGTACGAGGGCGGGGGCAAGGGAAGCCGCGACGTCTACGACTACTCGGGGAAGCAGTGGGACCCGTACACCTGCAACAGCGGGGACCAGGAGTCCGAGACGCCGGAGGAGTGCGGCGGCCAGTCGATGAACGAGTGGCGGCAGCAGGAAGCCGGTACCGTGAACGCCGAGCCGGGCGTGCAGGTCTACGAGGATCCCGACGCGCAGGCGTCGCCGCTCGACCCGGCCTACGAGGCCGGGCTCAGCGATCAGCCGGTCCTCTATCCCATCCCGGGTGCCTATGTGGGCACGTGTGGGGTGACCGTGGGGGGCGGTCCGGTGGCGAGCGCGCCGCCGGGTACACCGCTCACGAACGGCGCCGGTCAACTCAGCGTCTCAACCGGCTGCTGAGGCGCGCGCCGGGCAGCGGGGAATCGAGCAACGAGGCTTGGTTCCCCGCGCGGTCGCCGCTAGTCGCGTTCGCGGTCGCGTGACTGCCCGATCGAGCGAAGGCGATCCAGCGCGGTGGCGAGCAGGTCTTCCGAGGCGCCGCGGTGTTGACGGCGTGTCGTCCCTCGACCGAAATACCGCACCTGCGAGCGCCGGGTCTGCTCGCGCGACAAACCTTCGCACGAGGCGCTTCGGCACCGGCCTGACGGTCCCGACCCAGCGGTCGAAGTCGATGAGCACCGCGACGAGCAACGTCCACGCCGAGAGTGTGAAGATGCCGAACGCCACCCCTCGGGCCTCGACCAGGAGCCCGGTCGCGTGAGTGGGAAGCATCCAGACCACCGCCAACGAGACGACCAGGAGGGCCGAGGTCGTCGCTTCGATGACGACGAGCGCTCGGCGTTTCACCGCGCCGGTCGGTGGTGAGCGGCTCAATGCAACGCGCGTCGCGCGAGCGGTCGGTCTCTCTGCCCTGTGCTGGCGGTTGATCAGTTCACCCACGAGCTCTGCCTCGCCGACCAATTCGCGCGGATACGAACCGGACCGGGCTAGAACGTGGCCGCGGCCCGGCACCGGCGGGCGCGGGGTCGGCCTACCGAGGGTGATGCGTCACGGTCATCGGGTCGTCGAGGGCGATCGTCACCGGCTGGGAGATGGGTGGGGTGGGCGCGGAATAGCGCACGTCGGGGGCGGGATCGTTGCCGGGCCCGCCCGGGTTGTAAAAGGGGGAGTACGCGCCGTCGGACGGGATTTCGACCGTCGTGATGCGTTCGGCTGCAGCGCGATCTCCGTCGAGGATGATGTCGATGTAGTTGTCCTTGTCCTCGGCGTAGCAGTCGTCGTAGGTGCTCTGTTTCTTCCCGAGGTCGGCGAGGCCGACGACTCGGAGCGTGTGCCCGTCGACCGTGTAGTTCGTGCCCGTCTCGGTGAGCGTGACGGTCTCGCCCGAGAGCGCGAGCGCCTGCAGTCGGAAGAACCGCGAGAAGTCCGTAGGGAACACGGCGCGGACTCCGTCGGGCGTCATTCCCCCCGACGTATAGACGCGGAGCCGGAACTTCGCCTTGTCGCCGTAGAGCGCGTGACCGTCGTTCGGCAGGTTCTGCTGGAAGATCTTCGGTCCGGTATCGCCGTCTGTCGACAACTTGGTGAGCTTGGCTGCGATGAGCCGGGGACCACCTCGTTCCGATGGGGCGACGTCGGGATCGGTGTACGGCGAGCCGTTGGTCTCGGCCTTGAAGCCGGCTGCAGTCACCGTCTTCGACCCGGGGCCGACCAGCTGCAGTGGGGTGTCGTCGGTGACGACCTCGACGGACGTGGGATAGATCGCCCCGGGTCCCGCCGGTGAGACACGGTTCCCGAAGTGGCCGAAGAGCACGGCGACCGAGCGCTCGTTGTACTCGAAGTTCGGCCAGATCGACGCCACCTGCGGCGTGACCCTTGTGCCGTCGTTGAGGGTCACCTTGAAGTCGGTCGCGTCGAGCGTGCTCGGCAGGATCGGCCAGCTGAACTCCACGGGAAGGCCGTCCGAGTAGTACACGTCCTGCCCATAGGTGTTCTTCACGGCCGACGGTGTCGCCGCGGACGTGTAGCTCTGCAGGCTGGGTTGCTCGCCTCCGGCGCACTGCACCGTGTTCCAGGTGCCGCCGGCGAGACGGGTCAGGGTCTTGCTCGAGGGCACCTTGTCGGTACTGAGGCTCGGCACTCCGATGATCGAGGTGAAGCCGAGGCCGGCGGCCATCATCTTCGGCTGACCGTCCCAGAGATCGGCGTGGACGATCATGTCCTTGCGCAACATCTCGTACCCGGGCGACGTGTCGTTGCGTCGGCTCTCAGTCGCGCTGCACGCGACCATCACGAGACCGCAAGCGAGGAGCAGTGCGATCAACCGGGAAGCGGGCGATCGCTGATGCACCCGGGCCGACCGTCTCATCGTCTTCTCCTCTCCCAGCGGTCCCTTCGCGGTCTTGACTACCACCGCGCCGTCTGAAAACATCGTTTTCAGTGGCGGGGAAAGTGGTGATGGAGCGTCCGGCCGGTTCTCCGGCCCCGGCGGTAGGACAGGGGTCCGTCGCCGAGGTCGACGACCTCTTGGCGGCAGCGGAGACGGTACTCACCGGGCAGGGATATGACGGCCTTCGCGTCGACGACGTGCTCGACGAGGCCGGGCTGTCGACCCGGGCGTTCTACCGCCACTTCCGCGGGAAGTCGGAGCTGTTCGTCGCCCTCTTCGACCGCGAGATGTCCCGGGCGCAGCAGCGGCTCCGGGCCAAGCTCGCCCGCGCGCCGACCCCGACCGCCCGCGTCGACGCGTGGATCGCGGCGACGCTCGGGCTCGCGTACGACGGCCGGCTCGCCCGCCGGACTCGCCTGTTCCTGGTCGAGCGGCAGGTGATCGCACGCGAATTCCCCGACGAGATCGCGCGGTGCATCCGTCTCATGCTCGAGCCGCTCGAGGAGGCGATCGAGGAGGGACGCCGGGCGGGGGACTTCCCCGACGCCGACCCGCCCCGTGACGCCCTCGCCATCCATCACCTCTGCAGCGGTCTCATGACCGACCGGCTGCTCGGGCTGGGTCCGACGCGTCGGGAGGATGCAACCGCGCTCGCGATGCGCTTCTCGCTCACGACGCTCCGAGGTGGCCCGTGAGCCAGGACGACCTGCTGCGCGACCAGGCGTGCATCGTCGGCATCGGGCGCTCCGCCTACGGGAAGCGCGGCGCGCTCGAATCCGAGGGCACGCTCCGCCTCGCGCTCCAGGCCATCCACAACGCGTGCCGCGACGCCGGGCTCGACCCCAAGCAGCTCGACGGGTTCTCCTCCTACTCGGACGACGCCGCGCACCCGTCGATGCTCCAGATGGCCTTGGGCACGCGCAAGGTGCGGTACGCAGCGATGGTGTGGGGCGGAGGAGGCGCCGGGATGGGAGGCGCGTTCGTCAACGCCGCGATGGCCGTCGCCATGGGCGTCGCCGAGTACGTGGTGGTCGTGCGCTCGATCAGCCAGGGCGAGGAACAGCGCTTCGGTCGATCGCTCGCCGGCCTGCGCGGCCAGCTGCCGGCGCCCTTCGGCTACGCGCTGCCGTTCGGCCTCATGTCACCGGCGCAGATGTTCGCGCTCCCGGCGCGGCGCCACATGGCGGTGTACGGCACCACGCCCGACCACTTCGCCGAGGTGTCGATCAACGCCCGCCGCAACGCGGCGACCAACCCCGACGCGATCTTTCGCCAGGAGATCACCGTCGAGGACCACCACGCTTCGCGGATGATTGCCGACCCGCTCCGTCTGCTCGACATCTGCATGGAGAGCGACGGCGCCGGCGCCATGATCCTCACGACGCCCGAGCGCGCCCGGGACCTCCGCCAGCCGCCTGTGTACGTGCGGGCGGCGTCGATGGCGGGCAGCTACCGCTGGGGTGAGGGGATGTTGTCGGGCCACAACATGCCCGAGGCCGACTACCCGACGGCGGGGCAGCGCGCCACCGCCGAGGAGGTGTACCGGCTCGCCGGCGTCGGGCCCGACGAGATCGACGTGGCCGAGATCTACGACCACTTCACGCCGCTGGTGCTCATGGGCCTCGAGGACTTCGGGTTCTGCAAGCCGGGCGAGAGTGGCCCGTTCGTCGCCGAGGGGAACATCCGCCGCGAGGGGTCGCTGCCGGTCAACACGCACGGCGGCAACCTCGCCGAGGTGTACCTGCACGGCGTCACGCACGTGCTCGAAGCGGTTCGCCAGCTGCGCGGCACGTCCGTCAACCAGATCTCGGGCGCCGAGGTCGCGCTGGTCGTCGCCGGCGCCGGCCCCACGCCCTCCGGCTCGATGATCCTGAGGAAGTGACGCCGTGACGACGCTCGTGAACAGCGCCGACTCGCACGTGGTGGAGCCGCTCGATCTCTGGGTGCAACGGCTCCCGAGCCATCTCCGGGAACGCGCGCCGCGCATCGAAGAGGTCGACGGGAAGTGGCTGTTCGTCGTCGAAGGCATGCCGCCGCGTCGCATGGGCCCGCCGTCGGCGGACGCCGACAAGAAGGAGAAGCAGGCGACCGGGTTCCGCGCCGGCGGCTCCGATCCGGACGTGCGGACCCGGGACCTCGACGAAGACGGCGTGTGGGGTGAGGTCCTGTACCCGACGATCGCTCTGTTCGGGTTCATGATCCCGGACCCCGAGCTGCGATGGGCGACGGCGCGCGCCTACAACGACTGGCTGGCTGAGACATTCGCGGCGGCGTCGAAGCGATTCGCGGGGGCGGCGTTGATCACGGTCCAGGAGCCCGACGAAGCCGTGCGCGAGATCGATCGCGTCGCCGGGCTCGGGCTGCGATCGGTCATGCTGCCGATGCAGCCGCCGACGGACGCGCCGTACAACTCCGATCGGTACGACCGAGTCTGGGCGGCCGCACAAGCGCACGGCATGCCCGTGAGCTTCCACGTCGGCACCGGCGCGAACCCGGTGACCGAACGCGGTCCCGGCGGCGCGGTCATCAACTACGTCGAGGTCGGCCTGGGTGCGCAACGGACGCTGGCGTACCTCGCGGCGTCCGGCGTGCTCGAGCGCTTCCCCGAACTGCACGTCGTCATGGTCGAGTGCGGCGCGGGCTGGCTCTCGTGGCTGCTGGAGCGCATGGACGAGGCGTTCGAGGAGCACGAGCAGTGGGTCAAGCCGAAGCTCGCCGAGCCGCCCAGCTTCTACGTGCGCCGGCAGGGGCACGTCACGTTCGGCAACGACGCCGCCGGGGTCGTGAACCGCGATTTCACCGGCGTGGACCCGCTGCTGTGGGCGTCCGACTACCCGCACCCAGAGGGGACGTGGCCGCACACGCAGGAGACGCTCGAGCGGATCTTCGCCACCGTCCATCCGTCCGAGCGGCGCCGCATCACCTACGAGACGACGGCACGGCTGTACGGCCTGGAGGCACCGGTCGGAGCGAGCACGTGACCGCGCTCCGCGACGGCGCGCCGTACCTGCCCGACCTGCCGCCGCCGCCGGTCACCCGTACGAATGCAGGGTTCTGGAAGGCGGCGGCGGAGGGCCGCCTCGACGTGCAGCGGTGCGAGCAGTGCGGCGCGCACCGGCACCCACCGACAGAGGGGTGCTACCGGTGCGGCTCGCTCGATTGGGAGTGGGCCACGCTGCCAGGTACCGGGACGGTCTTCACGTACACGTGGGTCGTGCACCCGTTGCACCCGGCGGTGGAGTCCGTGGTGCCGTACAACGTGAGCGTGGTCGAGGTCGACGGCGCGGCCGACGAGCCCGTCCGCCTCGTGAGCAACGTCGTCGACGCCACCGAGCCGACACTGCGCGTGGGAGCTCGGGTCACGCTCGCGTGCGACAAGCTGACCGACGACGTGGGATTGCCCCGCTTCCAGCTCGCGTAGCCTCGCCCGCGGAGACGGCGGCTTTGCCGACCGTCGAAGCAGGAGCCGGAGCTTGCGACGGCGACCAAAGGAGTGCTGTGGCCGATGCACCGAAGTCCTTCTTCCTCACCAAGCAGGTCCACGACTATCTCCTCGCCCACGCGCCGCCGCTCGACGACGTCCAGCAGGACCTCATCGCCGAGACCGAGGCCCTCGGCGGCATCTCGATGATGCAGATCGCACCCGAGCAGGGCGCGTTCATGACCCTGCTCCCACGGGTGATCGGCGCCCGGCACGCGATCGAGGTCGGCACGTTCACCGGCTACTCGTCGCTGAGCATCGCCCGCGGACTCCCCGACGACGGCACGCTGCTGTGTTGCGACGTGAACGAGGAGTGGACCGCCATCGCCCGGAAGTACTGGGCACGCGCCGGCGTCGACGGCAAGATCGAGCTGCGCCTCGCCCCGGCGCTCGACACGCTGCGGTCGCTCCCGTCGGGCGAGCAGTTCGACCTCGCGTTCATCGACGCCGACAAGACGAACTATCCGAACTATTACGAAGAGGTTCTCGCCCGGTTGCGGACCAACGGCGTGATCCTCGTGGACAACACGCTCTGGGGCGGTGCCGTCGCCAATCCGAAGGCGACCGACGACAACACCAAGGCGATCCGGGCCTTCAACGACACGGTCGCGTCGGACGAGCGGGTCGAGAGCACCATCCTGACTCTCGGCGACGGGCTCACGCTGATCCGGAAACGCTGACGCGCCCTTCCGCGACCACCCGGCCGCGCACCCCGGTGGCGAGTCGTTTCGCCTCGGTCAATCGGGGCACGAGGTTGCTGACCACGAGCTCGCCGTCGTCCTCCTCGACGCGCCAGCGCGTCGCGTCGTAGATCGGTCCACTTCCGTCCCGGCTTTCGATCGCGCTCGTCGGCCCGAGCTTCACCCAGCGTCGCGGCTCGAGGCCGGCGGCGCGTAGCCGGGTGTGCGCGTCGTCGTCGGCGGTCACGACCGCCGGCACCGACCCGAGCACCTCGACGGGGTCACGCCCCGCCTCGGCGAGCCCGTCGAGGACGCCGCCGGTGAGCCCCACGACGACCTGCGGCTCCAGCTGACGCACGAGAACATCGACCCGGAACGCGTCGAACGGGGTCGCGTCGGCCGACGAGTACAGCGCGCCGCATCTGCCGGCCGCTTGCTCCAGCGGCACCGCGTGCATCGCTTCGGACAGCATCGCCACGATCAGCACGAGGCCTCCGGACTCGAGGCCGAGCGCTGCCAGTTGAGCCGCGAGCGACTCCGCCTCGTCCTCGATGTCGCGCTGCGCGACCGGCCACGGGGTGACCACTCCGTCCACGACCAGGCGCCCGACGCCCCAGACGGCGGGAGGGTCCTCGAAGCGCTTGGCGAACGTCACCATGTCATTGCTTCGCGACGCGAGGGATCTTGTGCGGCGGGCCCTGCCGCAGGAGCACGTCGTTCGGAACCAGCTCGACGTCGGGCTCGACGCCGATGGCGGCGTGGACGGCGTCCGTGACGCGCGTCCGCAGGTCGGCCAGTTCCCGCGCGCCGTGGTCGGCGTACCCGACGCGCAGCCGAAGCCGGTCGACCTCGCGCCCGGTCCGGATCACCTGGAACAAGGCGGCGCTCGTCTCCGGAACCGCTTCGATCGCGGCCCACAGGTCGCCGGGGAGGACCGACCGGCCTTCGACGACGACCTCGTCGCCCTTCCGCCCGAGCGGCCACACGCGTCCGTGCGTCCGCCCGCACGCGCACGGCTCGTGCGTGATCCGCACGAGGTCGTCGGACCGGTAGCGGATCAACGGCGCGATCTTGTCGAGGAGCGTCGTCGACACGAGCTCGCCGCGCACCCCGTCCCCGACCGGCATCGCGCCGTCCGGTTCGAGGGACTCGAGGTAGCAGGTGTCCTCCCAGAAGTGGTACCCGTCGTGCTCCCGGCACTCGGTGGCGGCGCCGACGTCGCCCACGCCCGTGTGCATGAAGAGCTCGAGGCCCCACCCGTCCTCGACGAGCCGGCGCGCACGCGGTCCGATCGGCTCGCCCGCGAACACGACGCCCCGGTAGCTCGAGAACGCCTCCGTCAGGTCGACGCCCTCACGCGCCGCGTGCTGCTCGAGTGCCATCACGAGCGGACCGGAGAGGTTGTACCAAGCCGTCGGGCGCAGCTCCCGGCTGAACCGGACGAGATGCGGCACGTCCGCCGGTTGGTGGTCGACGAAGACCGGCGTCGCGCCGATTCCGCGGATCGTGTCGTGGATGCCAGGCCCTCGGAACGTGAACAGGCACTCCGTGAAGTAATCGCCGGGCCTGCACCCGAGCTCCCAGAACTCGCGCACGAGCATGCTCGGCCCACGCCCCGCGTACGGCGCCGGAGTTGGGTCGCCGGTCGTGCCCGAGGTCGAGAAGATCGCGCTGAAGACCTCGGTCATCCTCGGGTCGAGGCACAGCATCCCGCCGTACGGATCGCGGTGGCGGTCGCGAAAGGCGCGGATCGCGTCCTTGTCGATGAACGGGACCTTGGCGTGGAAGTCGTCCATCGACTGGATGTCGTCGGCGGTGACCCCGGCGGCATCCCACGTCTCACGGATCAACGCCGACCGCTGGTACGCCCACGGGAGGAGATCGCCGAGGAGCCGTTCTTCGCGGACGCGGTCGATCTCGTCCCTGGGCATGGTCTCGATCTCGGGCGAGAAGTAGCGCCGGTCCGTTTCGGGCATCGCGCGCACCGTAGCCGTGCCCCGAAAATGAGTAGGGCTTACTCAGGGCATCTGCAGTCCGCCGTGGTCTCCTGAGGGCACCAGACAGGACGACGAGGAGCATCACGTGACGGACTGGGTTGCGAAGGTCAACGAGATCGCCCAAGAGCACGTGCCCGAGCCGGTCGTGGCCTCGGGCCTGCTCCAGCCCGCCGGGACGTGGGGGACGGTCGGGCTCGACAAGGTGAGTGGCGTGGCCGCCATGTTCAAGCGTCACAGCGCCAACAAGAACGCCGGCGGCATCGCCAAGACCTCGTGGAAGGGCACGAAGATCGCGCTCCTCGCGTTGACCGCCGACAAGCTGTACGCGTTCTCGGCGAAGCAGAAGGGACGCAGCTGGAAGGTCCAGGACCAGCTCGGTGTGTGGAACCGGTCGGACCTCACGGTCGAGACCAGGCCCGGCAAGCTCGCGACGAAGGTCGTCGTCGATGTCGCGCCGACCGGAGAGCACTACGAGCTCGAGGCGACGACGATCGGCAGCGCCGGCTTCAACGACCCGTTCCTCGCTGCGCTGGCATAGATCCGGTGAAGGAGCTCGCGCAGCCGCACGTGCCGGCGCAAGTTCTCGCCGCGGGCATCCTCCAGCCTGCGGGCACGTGGGCGGGGTACCGGGTCGGCAACACGCTGCCACTCGTCGGGCAGCTCATGCGTCGCCGCGCCGACGAGGACGCGGGTGGGTTTACCGCGTTCACGGGCGCGGGCGCGATGCACACCGGGCTGTTCGCCCTGACGGACGACAAGCTCTACGCGTTCGATGCCAGGCCGGCCGGGTCGAGATGGCGGGTGGGCGAACAGGTCGTCGTCTGGGAGCGGAAGGACCTGACCGTCGAGACGACGGCGGGGAAGCTGGCGACGAAGGTCGTCATCGGTGTGCCGTCCACCGGCGAGCGCTACGAGCTCGAGGTGACCACCGCGGCGCACCACGACGGCGTCGAGGCGTTCCTCGACGAGCTCCAGCGTGGAAGCGCGGGCGCGACTCGTCAGAACTTGCCGGTCCGGCCGAACCGGTAATACCCGGCGAAGGTCTCGTTGACCTCGTCTGGGATCGGGACGATCTCGCCGAGCTGCCGCGCGCCCCAGATGATCTCCGCCGTCCGCTCGACGAGGTGCGCGACGTGCAGCACGTGCTTCGGGTCCTTCCCGACCGCGAACAACCCGTGGTTGGCCATGAGGACGGCCGAGCGGTCGCTCACTCGCTTGGCGACCTCGTCGGCAAGCTCGTCGGTTCCGGTCGTCTTGTAGTCGGCGACCTCGACGTCGCCGCCGACGAACACGACGAACTCCTCGATCACGGCGGGAATCGACTGCCGAGTCAGGGCGAACATCGTGGCGTATCGGGCGTGGCAGTGCATCGTGGCGTTGATGTCGTCGTGCAGGCGCAAGGCCGAGAGGTGGAGCGCCTTTTCGGTCGTGGGACCGCGCTCACCCTCGAGAACGTTGCCGTCGAGGTCGGTGACGACGAGATCGTCGAGCGTCATCTCCGTGTAGTCGACCGACGACGGCGTGAGGACCGCGTTCCCGTCGGGGAGGCGCGCACCCAGGTTCCCGGCCGTGCCTTCGACCAGGTTGGCGCGCAACATCTCCTTGGCCACCCACAGGATCTGTTCCTTCGTCTCCTGCGCGGTCAGCTTCGTCTCGGGGCTCACTGGAGGACCTCCGGGTTCACCAGGTTGTCGGGCTTGCCTCCGCCGAGGAGCTGCTCGAGGCCGTCGGCGATGAGCTTGGAGTGGTTCGCCTCGGTGTCGTACGTGGCGCCGCCGATGTGCGGCGTGAGCACGACGTTCGCCATCCCGACGAGCGGGTGGTCGGTCGGCAGGTGCTCACCCTCGAAGTGGTCGAGGCCGGCGCCGCCGAGCTTGCCCGACGAGAGAGCGGCGACGAGCGCGTCGGTGTCGTGGAGCAGGGCCCGGGCGGTGTTCACGTAGATCGCGTCGTCCTTCATGCGGTCGAACTGCTCGGTGCCGATCATCCCTTGCGTCTCGGGCGTGACCATGGCGTGCATGGACACGACATCGGCCTCGGCGAGCAGGTCGTCGAGCGTGTGCGTGGCCTCGTCGGAATAGGGGTCGTGCCCGATCACGCGCATGCCGAGCCCTTCGAGTCGCCACCGGGTGGCCCGACCTACGGCGCCCAAGCCGACGAGCCCGGCGGTGCGGCCCGCCAGCTGCCACGCCCGGAAGCGTTGGTAGGGAATCGTCCCGTCGCGGTAGATCTCGCCCTCACGCACGTCTTGGTCGGCGCGCACGACGCCGCGATTGACGGCGGACAGCAGCGCGACGGTGAGCTCGGCGACGGCGTCGGCGTTTCGCCCGGGTGCTCGCAAGACCGGGATGCCGCGAGCGGTGGCGGCCGGGACGTCGACGTTGTTGGGGTCGCCGCGGCAGGAGCCGATGGCGACGAGCGGGAGGTCGAGGACCGGACCCTTGACCGAGTCGCTCTCGACGATCACGACGTTGGCGCCTTCGCTCCCGATGCGATCGGCGAGCTGCTCAGAGTTGTAGATGCGCAGTGGCTGCTGCTCGATCCACGGGTCGTAGACCACGTCGGCCAACCGCTCGAGCGTCTCGAGCCCCTCACCGCGGAACGGCGCCGTGACCAGTGCCTTCGGTCGGTCGGCCACGTCAGCTCCCGCTCGATTGCTGCTGTGCTTGCGAGTCGCGTTCCACGAGGTCGGAACGGTACTCGGGGTGCGCGCTGAGCCACTCGGACGCCCGCCGCATGCTCTCCTCGTTCTTCTTGTTGATGAACCCGTAGATCTGCCCTTCGAACCATCGCCACGGCGCCTTCGTGAGGTGGTAGCGCTCCTCGAAGGAGAATCGGGTGCGGTTCGAGCCGATCGGCTCGAGGCGCACCTTGCCGGTCTGGTCGTTGCCGGCATCCTTCGAGATCATCGTGTACGTGTACCCGCGCTCGGGCTCGACGTCGGTGACGAGCTCGAGCGCGGAGCCTTCCCGCCCGAACGGCATCTGGTAGATGACGCGTCGCAGCCGGCCGTTGTGGTCGTCGTCGCCCGGCCACAACACCTCGACCCGCTTCACCATCGGCGCGTAGTCCGTCCAGCGGTCGTAGTCCTGGAACAGCGCCCAGATGCGCGCCGCGGAGTGCGGCATCTCGAACGAGTAGCGGTGTTCCCGCACGGTTCTCCCTCCGGGCTGCCCTCTGCGTTCCCTGACTACTGTGTCAGGTTCGCGAGGCCGGTAGGAAGGCGCGGGAAGGTACGGATGCCCATCCACTACGAGCGGGACGACGAGCACGTCGTCCGCATCACCATCGACCGGCCCGAGGCCCGGAACTCGGCCGACATGGAGCACTTCAAGCAGCTGCGGATGGCGTGGGAGCGCTTCGACGACGACGCCGACGCGTGGGTCGCGATCGTGACGGGTGTCGGCGACGCCTTCTTCACCGGCGCCGACCTCAAGACGTACGTCCCCGAGATCACGAAGGTCGCCGAGCGCATCCAGAAGGAGGGGCTCAGCGAGG
>WNGB01008947.1_pt1 | contig 25327 bp, 25 predicted proteins | sample 5400681 | NCBI WGS metagenome assembly WNGB01 (sample SAMN13153367, study PRJNA577476) | soil metagenome | isolation source: 115 cm soil or saprolite under grassland replicate 2 | place: USA:California | collected 2016-06-15
CGCGTTGGACCGCATCACGGCGGCGGGCCCTGGTACCCCTGGGGGTACTGACGCCAGAGCGTTCGATGAAGAGCAGGTGTTGTCGGGTTCGAGCAGCGCGCGCAGTGGTCCGTGGTCCGCGTGCCACGCTGCCCGCGTCGAGAATTTGACAGGGGCTTCTAGCCGAAGAGCTTGCCTCGGATAGCGGCGTTTGACATCGGACCAACACGGCCCAGCCTTCTCGGCGAGAACGATCGCGCAGCGATGCTATGACTTCCCCATGCGCATCGGCTTCATTTCCGACGTCCACTACGGCCCGCCGACCTGGTTCGAAGGCAAGCTCGCCAAGCTGACCCAGTTTGCCGACGAATTGACTCTACGGTTCGTGGACCGAATGAACCGCGAGTTTCGTCCGGACCTGGTCGTGAACCTGGGCGACGTGGTCGAAGACGAATCGCGGGAGCTCGACTTGCAACGTTATGGGCACTTCGTCGACGTCCTGTCCGGTCTCGACGCGCAATGCCTGCACGTCGCCGGCAACCACGACCAGTACAATCTCACGCAGGACGATCTGCGCAAGCTCTGGAGCCACGCCGGCGAGCTTCACTACTCGAAAGACGTCGGCGGCTTGCATTTCGCCGTACTGCGCACGGTGGAGCACAAGAACACGCGGATCGAGCTCCCCGCCGAGCAGCTGCCCTGGCTCGAGCAGGACCTGGCGGCCACGTCTCTACCTTCCATCGTGCTGATGCACCACCCGGCGAGCGAGATGCGGCTCGAGGGCAATCGCTGGTTCGAGAATCAGCCGCACATCTGTCGAGTGACCGAACGGCGCGCCCTGCGCGGCGCGATCGAGCGGAGCGGAAAGGTCATCGCCGTCTTCAACGGCCACGTCCACTGGAATCACCTCGACGTGATTGCGAACATCCCGTACGTGACCGTGCAGAGCCTGACCGAGAACCTGAGCGACGACGCGCCGGGTCGGCCCGCGAATGCTTGGGCCATCTGCGACGTGGACGAACGCCGGCTCGTGATCACCGTCTTTGGTGAACAGCCCGTCCGCTATCAGATCGAGCGACCGCGACCGAGCTGACGAACTCGGAGATGGACCGATCCATCGCGGGAGCCGCTCACGGATCGCGAACGACGAGGCCGAAGAGCTGGGAAAGCACGGTCGCTTGCTCGCGGTTCACCACGAGCCCGCGGATGTCGTTCGCGCCCACCCGCACCTCGCTCAAGCTCGGCGAGTTCGCTGCCATTTTCGAAGCAAGGCGCTCTCATGAAAACTAAGCCGCTCCACTGGATTCCCCCGTACTCGTCCTGTTAAGTGAAAGATCAGCGAACCACACGGCGCCGTGGTACCGCCGAGGGTGGCATTGTCCGGCCGAGAGAGGAAAACATGAGTCAACGCTTGAAGTCGAGCGCCGCGGGCCTCGCGGTCGCGATGCTGTGTGCAATGATCAGCGCTTGCGGCCAAGGGCCACCCGAGCCGCCCCCCGAGAATCGAGAGTCGCCGGCGGCCTCCCCGGCCCATCCCGATCCGCGGGCCTCGGCTCGTCACATCGATGTCGAAGCGATCGAACGACAGCTCGCTCCCATGCTCTCCCGATCGAGCCGCGATCTGGTGGTCACATCCTCACCTGCCGGCGGCGCGCACGTCGATTTGGCTGGCCGGTTTCAGCACATGGCCATCGCTCGCCAAAACGCCGACGGAACGATCGAGCGATCCTGCATCACCACGCCCGAGGAGCTGTCTCTGCTGCTCCGTTCGGCCGACGAGGGGCAATGAGCCCCGCGCGGCCAGCGATGTTCGCCGCCTTTCTCGTGGCGGCCACCGTGAGCCATCCTGCGTCCGCAGCCGCTCAATTCGTCCTCGAATTCACCGATGCCCCCGGCGTCGGAGTCTACGACACGAAGCCAGCCACGCCGGTTGGAGGCAACATGGGTACGACGGTCGGCGAGCAGCGAAAAGCCGCCCTGCAGTTCGCGGCCGACTCGTGGGGAAAGATCTTGGGGACTGCCGTGCCCATCGTGGTGCGCGTGGGTTTCAGCACGCTCAATTGCCGCACCGGCATCGCGCCACTGGGCTACGCGGGAGCAGCGAGCGCCGTGGGCAATTTCCCTGGCGTACTCCCCATTCCGGGGCTGCCCGACGGCGTCTGGTTACCGATCGCGCTCGCCAACGCGCTCGCAGGCGAAGACCTTCAGCCGGGGAGGCCGGACATCGTGGCCGAATTCAACGGCGACATTGCGGCCTGTTTTCCGATCCACCCGCGCAATTGGTACTACGGCTTCGACGGCAAGCCGACCGAGGACGAACTCGATTTGGTGGAAACCGTCCTTCACGAGCTGGCTCACGGGCTTGGCTTCAGCTCGATGGCAAACCAAGCAACCGGCGCTCTTTTCGGCGCTCCGGACCTCGCGGCGCCCGATGTCTTCACCCAGCACATCTACGACACGACCGCGAAGAAATTCTGGCCAGACATGACCAATCCGGAGCGGGCCGGTTCGGCGAAGAATGCGCGCAGAGTCGTGTGGGAAGGGCGGGCGGTTACCGCTGCTGCGGCCAAAGTCCTGGCCAAGGGAGCACCCATCTTGAGTGTCGCGCCGGAAGTGGCCGGCTTCAGGGGAGCCGTGTCCGAAACGAACTTCAATCCCATGCCTCTCGTCGGGTCCTTCTCGGGGTCGCTCGCGTTCGGAAGCTCTGGGGCTTCGCCGACCTGCGCGCTCGCGGGCAGCTTTGTCGGCAAGATTGGCCTCGTCACGGCATCGGGTGCGTGTTCCTTCGTTGCCGCCATCGATGCGGACCGGCTCGGCGCGCTGGCCACGCTGGTGGTGGATGCCGACAGAAAAGAAACGCCGCCTCGTCAGGCCGAAATGCCCGCGAGCTTCTTGGCGAACAACGCCGTCAAGAGTCCCGCCTTCATGCTCTCGGTGACCGAGGCCGAGCTTCTTCGAGGTGCTTCGGGGGGCACCGTCACCATCGCGGCCGATCTGGCGCGCTCGGTCGGCGCCGACGAGACGGGGCGTGCGTACCTTTATGCCTCCAACCCGCTCGTGCCCGGCTCGACCATTTCGCATTGGGACCCGTTGGCGCGGCCCAATTTGTTACAAGAGCCGGTCGCGCCGCTCGTTCCCAGTCACGACTCCAGCATGGAAGCGGCGCTCTTGCAGGATATCGGCTGGCCCACGCCATGTGGGAACGGGAAGATCGATTTCAACGAAGAGTGCGACAACGGAGCGAACAACAGCGACAAGACCGCCGACGCGTGTCGTACGTCGTGTACGAAGGCCGGGTGCGGCGACGGGATTGTCGATACGGCCGAGAAATGCGATGACGGGCTCTACAACAGTTCCACCGCCCCGAACGCCTGCCGCACGACGTGCGTCAAGGCCAAGTGCGGCGACGGAGTCAAGGACAACGGCGAAGAATGCGACAACGGTTCGGCCAACAGCGATCGCGCGGCCAACGCCTGCCGCACGACGTGCGTCAAGGCCAAGTGCGGCGATGGCGTCGTCGATAACGGTGAACAGTGCGACGACGGCGCGATGAACGGCGCCGGTGCGTGCTCGCAGGCGTGCATTGCGCTCGGGCGCCCGGATGGCAGCGACGGGGGATCCGGCGACGCCGGTGCCGACGCTGGAACGGTCGACCCGAGTCGTCCCCGCACCAGTGTAGAGGAGGGTTGCAGCTGCCGCATCGGCATCGGCGCGGATCTCGGCGCTCGTTCCGCGTCGCCGTGGGCCCTGGCGCTCGGCCTTCTTTGCGCGCTCCGCAGGCGGATACGCGCAAAGCATCAAGGCTTGGAGCAGCAGAGCTTCTAGCGCGATTCGACGAAGGGTCAGCTACGGCACAGAGCGGGCGTTCTGGCGGTACTGCTCTCCGTCGATGCCCCAGCTGACGATCCGCTTCGGTTTGATCCGGAACATCTCGGGGTCGAAGCCGGGGCCGAGCTCCGTGCCTCCGGTGGTGAGCACCTCAGCTTCGCCACGGATCTCGATGCCACGCACCTTCCAAGGTTTGACCGAGAGTACGTCGTCGATCACGAACGCGACGCGCGGATTGCCGAGGACGTCGCGGTATTTCTTTCGTTTGGCGAAGCCGCTGTGACCGCCGATCTCGATCGCGTCGTGCTCGGCGTTGTAGCGGAACCGTACGGGCATGACATGTGGCTGGGAGCTCGGCCCGACGGTGGCCAGGCGACCCAAAGGCTGGCTCTTGAGATACGCGATCTCGCCTTCACTGAAAGCGCTCATGGTGGTCCCTCCGTTGTCAGTCCTCATCGGCGTACGCTCATGGTTCGAGCTTCCCGATCGGGATCACGAATACCACGCGCCCCGCAACGTGTGGAGAACACGCTGAGACCATCCGTCGCGGGCATACACGAGAAGGGCGTCTCGGATCTTTTCGTCGATCGTTCCCCGATACCTGCTGTTGATTCCGAGCCCGTGATCTCTAAGAATGGAGCGCTCAGGCGATGTTGAAGTTAACGGCGCGAATCGATCGTCGGCGCTTCCTGGAAATCACGGGCAGTGCCACCGCAGGCTTGCTCACTGCATGCGGGGACGATGGGGCATCCTCCACGCTAGGGCCGGACGGCAGCGACGGCCCCGGGCACGTCGCGATGGACGGCTCAGCGCCGGGCGCGCGAGACGGCTCGGCGGTTGGGACTGACGGCAGAGGGGGAGCCGCGCCCGACGGCTCAGCCGCGGACGCAACCGACGCCCGAAGGCCGGATCCAGTGCCCCTCACCGAGGCCGATTGGCAAGCGCTTGCGAACAGCCTTTCAGGCACGATCGTTCGCCCGGGAAACACGCTCTACAACCAGGCGCGGGTGGTGTTCAACACTCGGTTCGATTCGGTCATGCCGCAGGCGGTCATACGCTGCGCGAATCCCAGCGACGTGGTCAAGGTATTGGCATTCGTGCAGCGGTTCGGATTGGCCGTCACCGCGCGCTGCGGGGGACACGATTTTGCTGGCTACTCGACCAGCACGGGCGTCGTGATCGATGTCGGGCCGATGAGCACGGTTCAAGTCGGCACCGGCACGGCGACGATTGGCGCCGGCGCGAAGCTCGCGGACGTTTACGATCAGCTGATCGCTCGCAACGTCGGCATCCCTCTGGGGACGTGCCTCAGCGTGGGCATCGCCGGCCTCACCCAGGGCGGCGGAATCGGCGTGGTCGACCGGATGTACGGCCTGACCTGCGACGCCCTCGTCTCCGCGCAGGTCGTGATCGCGGATGGCAGAGTGCTCACGTGCGACGCGATGAACGAGCCGGATCTCTTCTGGGCGATCCGAGGTGGAGGGGGGGGTAACTTCGGCGTCGTGACGTCGTTTACGTTCAAAACGCACGCCACGCAGGACCTGACGAATTTCTCCGCGACGATCCCGTTTGCGGATATGGCCAAGGTCCTGGCCGCGTGGCAGACGTGGCAGTCAGGGGTGCCGGACAGCATCTGGTCCTATCTCATCACCACGTTCCTCGACGCGGGGACTCCGCTCGTCACCTTGTCGGGTGTGTGCATGGGGACCCCCGCGTATTTCATGCCGTACTGGAACCAGTTCCTCGCCGCTGCCCAGGTGCAGCCGGCAACGACCGTGAACGTGAAGTCGTATCGCGACACCATGATGGCGTTTTGCGCGGGTAGGACGATCTCCCAATGTCACCTGGTGGGACAGACGCCGGATGCCCAGATCCAACGGGCGACGTTCGCATCCTCGTCGGACCTCTACGATGCGGCGCTACCCCTGGAAGGCATCCAGGCGTTCGTGCAAGCGATACAGCGCGCGGTAAACCAGGGGATACGCGGGCAGATCCTTCTCGATGCGATGGGCGGCGCGCTCGGCCGTGTCGCGCCGGACGCGACCGCGTTTCCGCATCGTCGCGCGTTGTTCAGCGCCGAGTACTACCAGGCTGCTGGCGGCGTGGCGTCGCCGACCTGGGCCAACTCCATGCGCACCACCATGAAACCGTGGAGCAGCGGCCGCGCCTACGTGAACTACCGGGATCCGCTGATCACCGACACGAGCGTGTACTACGGCGCCAACTACGCCCGGCTCGTGCGCGTGAAGGCGAAGTACGACCCCTACCAGGTCTTCCGCTTTCCGCAGGGCATCCCGCCCGTCTGATCCTGCCTGCGAACACGCAAATCGCTGTAATAGCTTGATAATGTCCCTCGGATCTCACGAAACTGTTGCGCAACAGTTTCGTCATGCTCGTGTGCTCCTTTGTTGGTCACGGCGACCGACCCCAGCCCCGGGCAAGGGGACTCCACAGGAGGCCAGGTGTTCGAAGTCCGTATCTCGATCCTGCTCAAGAGCAACGATGGAAGAAGTTTCCTTCCTCCCATCATGTGGCATTCGAGGTGTTCGTGCTCGAACGTTCGGGGGCATCACACGCCTTCCGGGAACTGCTGCCGGCCAGTGGCGAGAGGGTTCGAAGACATACGTCGACACCCTCGTCATCTACGTCATGGCACTCAGTTCCATCGCCCAAGGGCATCTGGTCGGGGAAGTCGCCGCGTTTGCCAAGGTCCACTACGCTCAGGAAGCCATCTACGTTAGCTACCTCGGCCTTAACGAGATTCTGTAACCCGAACCGAGTTGTCGGGGACCCATGGAGGGACCCCATCGCTCACCCGAAGGAGCAGTCATGTTGCGCCACAAGTTGATCTCAGGGGAAGAAGTCGAGGTCGACGAGTCGCCCGAAATCCTCGCATTCATCCGCCGCGTTCGCGATCTAGTGAACGATCCATCGGCCTCCGAAGATGCGCTCGTCGATGTTATCTACGGGAAGGAGAACCGTCTGCTCGATCAGACAATCTTCGAGCACAGGGGCGCGGTGACGAAAGAGATTGTAGCTAAACCCGCATACCTCGTTCTCACTGACCTACTGGGTCAGAAACGAGCGATGCTCGGAACGCTCGACGTTGTACAGTCAGCGGAGCGGTATACGATGACGGTTGCGGAAGCGGCGGAAAAGCTCGGCGTACACGAGAGTGCCGTACGCCAAGCGATCGCGGCCGGACGCCTTTCGTCGTGGAAGAGGGAGGGACGCCACTACCTGGCGCCTACGGAGGTCGAGAACTACCAGGTGAGCAACCGAGGGCCTACGCGAGCGCCGATCGAGATCATGGCCGGTCGTGACAAGCCTCGGAAGGGATGCAGCTTCCTCGTGAAGTTCCCGGGTAGCGAACCCATCGCGTCGCAGTCCTGGAATCGCATTGCTGTGTTCATCTCCGTTGGTCCAAAAGCCCGGTTTTTCGAGCTGAAGCCCCAGCCGGACGGCGACGAAGAGGTCCGGCAGGAGGGGTTCTTCGTTCGCGGAGCGTTCAAGGTCGCGAAGACGGACAACAACGCGGCGCGCGCGGGGAAGCTGTTCCGCGAGTTTGAAGCACGGTAGAGGTTCGCGATCATCAAGGCTCGTGCAACACCACCCGAACGTAGCCTCAGAATGCGAGAGGATACGCTGGCGGTAATGGAAGAGGTCGTACGGGTGGTCGAGGGGCTCACCGAGGAGGACCAGGCTCTGGTCCTGGCATTTGCGAAAGTCCTTCGTGAGCGCGAAGCTCTGCGGCTCCCCAACTCCGAGCCGCGGGACGAGTCCGAATGGGTGCCTGGATCGGACGGGTACAAATGCGAGGAGCTCAAGTAATCGCGCGCGAAATCGAGCGGATGCGCGCTGCCGGGCTTGCTGACGAGCACGGTCCGCTCCCGCTCACATCGTTGCCGGAGGATATGAATCCCAATTCCGAGACAAGCGTCGGAGCGCTGACATCATCCAACTTCGCACGATTTTCGGCGTGACGATCTCGCCGTCGTCTTGCAAGAGCACGCGGTCGCCGGGCAACTGTCGAGCACGAGAAACGACCTGCTCGATGGCGCTGCGGTGGAACTCCGTTTGCCGCCGGATGCTAAGCTTTGACCTGGTTCGGCCGACTTGGACTCGATGGATCCGCAATCGATCATAGCGGAATGGAAACGGCGGCTCGTGGAGATGGCCAACGACCCGCCTTATGCTTTCCGTAACACGCCGCAGGAACTCATCGATCGGTACCGCCGCGGTCTCACGAACTTCGAAGGCTACTCGCATGCGGAGGTGGCGGAAGCGGAAGAGCGCCTCGACGTTCGGTTTCCCGCCGTCTTTCGGACGTACCTACTCGAAATGGGCAAGCATCCGGGCGATCTCTTTTGCGAAAGCCATCTGGCGGATCTTGTGCAATTCGAAGCCTTCGAGCCGACGCCTTGGCCCTCATGGTGGAAACGGATTCGGCCCTCTCACTTCCCCCGGATGCCGTCGTGTTTCTCTTCCACCAGGGTTACACGTTTGTCTACGTCTCGGGGACAGGAGGCTTCGACGGTCCGCCCATGCAATGGACGGAAGGGAAGCGTGAGACACGACAGGTCGCTTCGACGTTTGCCGACATGGTTGACGCGGAGCTGCGCCTCATGGAGGAAGTCGAGCAAGCCCAACGAGCGAGCGGCGGCTACTATCTGACGCTGCGGCCGGACGGAAGCAGGACCTCGGTGCATCCCGCCCGCAGCAGTCGAGACGGTCCCTTTCACAAGCGTTGGTGGAAGTTCTGGAGGTGATCTCGGCCCCCTACTCCAAAAAATCCGTCGTCAGCTCGTATTCCCGCAAGCCGTCGGTCAGCTCGCGGTCATCGGCAAAGCGGCTCTTGGCTTTGGCGAGAAATCGCTTCATGTCTTCGCCACCATGCTGCCCCGCCCCCGAGGGCGGCGCCCACGGAATGCCCCTACGCTCGAGCCACATATTGAGCGCCACGAGGCCCCCAAGTTCTCGCCCCAATTCGCCGATCGTCCCGAAGCATGGCGCGGGGGCCGCCGATTGGAAGCCCGTACGTCTCCTGTTTCAGGACCCAAAGTGACCGTCTAGACTTTCGGCACGCCATGCGCCGCCTGCCGCTTCTCCCTCTCGTTTTTGCCTCCGCCGTACGATGCGCGTCGCCCGCTTCCAGGCCGACGACACCCGCAAGCAACGACGCCTCCTTCCTACGCCTGCACGACTCGTACGTCGTCGAGTTCCTTCGCCGGAATCCGAGCGTGAATACGTACCTCGGCGGTGCGGGACTCGATCCCGCATTGCGCGAAACGGACGGTCGCCTGCGCGACCACTCGCAGCGAGCCATCGACGCCGAGGATCATTGGCTATCTGAAATGCAGCGGACCATGAGCGCGGTCAATCCGGACACCCTCTCGCCGCGACGGCGCATCGACCGCGACGTCGCCCTGGCGCAGATCCGCTACCAGCTGCATCTACACCAGGTGCGCCGCTACCAGCAGCGCTGCATCGATACGTATGTCGATGAACCATACCGGGCCATCGATTTCCAGATGCAGGGTATGACGCAGACAGGCGCGGCGACGTTTGGCACGCCCGACGAGTGGTCGCTCGTTGCGCGGCGGCTCGAGGGCATCCCGGCGTTCCTCGCCAACGCCGAGACGCAACTGCGTGCCGGCATTGCGACCCACAACACAGCCGACTTCCGCATGCTGTACCGCCATGGCATCGTCACCGCAGAAAGTGACGCCAAGTACTTCGATGCGACCATGACCAAGCTCGCCTTCGAGCGCATCGTCGCTGGCCCGCAGCGCGACGCGCTTGTCGCGCGCATCCGGCAGGCCAGCAAAATGGCCGCCGTCGCGTACCGCCACTTCCGCGACGTCGTTGCAACGACGTTCTTCGACGATGCCTCGCGCGAGAACGGAGTCAAAAAGCAGTTTGGGGGCGATCGCTTCGCCTTCGGCGAGGCCGAGTACGACTGGGCGCTGAAGAACAATCTGCACGTGGGCAAGACCGCGGCGCGGCTCTACGACGAGTCGTGGCCGATCGTGCTGGAGACCCAGCGGCGGTTGGCGACGCTGGCGCGCGAGATCGGCGGGAAGCACGGCTGGTCCTTACCGGCCGGCGACAACGCTGCCGCGCGTTATGTCTTCGACCAGCTCGCGAAGGATTATCCGAAGTCCGACACGCAGATGGTGGAGTGGTACCGAGACGCGGCCTTTCGCCTCGTCGACTATGCGCGGAGGACGGGTCTCTTCGACGTCCCGGCCGACTACAAGCTCGACATCGTCGAGACACCGCCGCCTTTGCGCACGTCGATCGACGGAGCTGCGTACTACCCGGCGCCGCCATTCAAGATCACCGGCGTCGGTCGCTTCTACGTCACCCCGACGGACAACGATCCCGCCGTGCTCAAGCAGCACAACCGCTCTGCGCTAGCCGACCTCGCAGCACACGAAGGCTTGCCGGGCCATGACTGGTACTACAAGGTGATGACGACGTACCGCGACGAGATCTCGGCCGCCCGCTGGCTTACGCCCGGCGCGGTCGAGGACTCGTCGTCGATGTGGCAAGACTCGATGTCGGCGGAGGGATGGGCGCTCTACGCGGAGGCGCTCATAGCCGAGCCTCCGGGTTTCTACACGCCCGAGGAGCGGCTGTATCAATTGCAGGGAAAGCTCTATCGCGATCTCCGTGTGCGCATCGACATCGGCATCCACACCGGTCGCCTCGAGTACGACGTCGCCGTCGACATGTTCTCCAGCATGGTGGATTTCGAAGCGGGCTCGTGCCGCGACGCGATACCGACCGACGGTAAGCGCGCGAGCTGCGCAAATGCCGAGCGCGCGATTTTTCGCTACTCGAAGGCCCCGACGCAGGCCATCACCTATCGCCTGGGACGGGACGAGATCTACTCTCTGCGCGAAGAAGCGGCGAAACAGCTGGGTGTAGACTTCGATCTCAAACGCTTCCACCTGATGTTCATGCGTCAAGGCAGCATTCCGGCTGGTTACTTCCGCGAAGAGCTACTGCGGGTGCTGCGCGGAAAGTAAAGTCAGGAGGCTCGAAGATATTCTCTGCGTCACGAGCTCCGAAAACAAACTGCGCAGTTCAGCGGTCTGGCGGGTTATTTCCTCGGCGGTAGCCCAGACGACGATATCAAACCAGGAGGGACAACAAGTCCGCGCGCGTGATGGCGGCCGCGCCTCCGGCTCCTTCGAGCGCAGCTTCGGCCAGCCCGCGCTTTTTCGATTGCAGTGCCAAGATGCCCTCTTCGACCGTGTCTTTCGCGATCAACCGATAGACCATCACAGGCCTTTCTTGGCCGATGCGGTGCGCGCGGTCAGCGGCCTGATCCTCGACCGCAGGGTTCCACCAAGGATCGAGCAAGAAGACATGGTCGGCAGCGGTCAGGTGTCAGGTTGAGGCCGGTCCCGCCGGCCTTGAGCGACGTGAGCAACACCGGGGGCCCCGCTTCCGATTGGAACTCACCGACCACCGCGGCGCGGTCGCGGGTCGAGCCATCCAGACGGCCGAAACGAATGTTCGATGCGTGAAGGTGCGGCTCCACGAGATCCAACAGACTCGTCCACTGCGAGAAAACGAGCGCCTTGTGATTCTCGGCGACCACTTGCTCCAGGCTCTCGAGCAAGGCTTCGACCTTCGACGAGTTCGCTGCGTGTTGCCCGGGCACGAGGGCGGGGTGACATGCTGCTTGGCGCAGTCGCAAGAGAGCCTCGAGAGCCAAGAGGACGCTCCCGCCTTCTTTCAGCTTCTCGAGGACATCGTGCAACGTGGCGGCCCGTACCGCGGAATAGACCTCGCGTTCGGTCACATCGAGTTCCACTTCGAGGATCATGTCCGTGCGAGGAGGCAGCTCAGGAGCGACCTCGCGTTTCATGCGCCGCAGAATGAACGGCTTCGTCTTCTGGCGCAGCTCGGCGAATCGCGAGTTGTCTCCTTGCTCGATGGGAAGAGAGTAGCGTTCGCGGAATCGGCTGCGCCCCGGCAAAAGACCGCGGTGCGAGAAGTAGAGGATGCTCCAAAGCTCTTCGAGTCGATTTTCGAGCGGGGTCCCGGTGAGCGCCACGCAGAACTTGCCTTTCAGTTCATAAGCGGCGCGCGAAACCTGGCTGTCGGGATTCTTGATGGCTTGAGCCTCGTCGAGCACGATGGTGTCCCAAGACTCCTCGGCCAGGCGATCGGCATCGAGCCTCAGAATGGCGTAGCTCGTGATGGTCAGATCGGCCTTCGCGTCGATCTCTCGCTTCGGCCCCTGGTAGAGAGCCGTGCGGAGGGAGGGACGAAAACGTTGCGCTTCGATCTGCCAGTTGTGGACGACGGACTTGGGCGCGACGATGAGCGTCTTTCCGCGTACGGCGCAGAGGGTCTGCAGCGTCTTTCCGAGACCCATGTCGTCGGCCAAAAGGGCACCGAGCCCGACGTCTCGTAGAAAACAGAGCCAGTTGATTCCCACCCGTTGGTAGGGCCGGAGCGTCGCCGTGAGGTCCTCCGGCAGCGGGGCCTCCGGCACGGATTCGAACTCGCTAAACAGCGGTTCGAGCTCCGCGAAAGAAGGCGGCCGAGGCTGCTCAAGGTCATCCGCCAGCCTAGCCAACGCTGGGATAGACGCACGAGAAATGCGACCTTCGGCGTTGCGCGCAGCCAGGAGGTCGGCGATCCGGTGTCCGAACTTCGCCAGCCAATCGACGGGCAGCGGCGCCCAGCCGCCGCCCTCGAGCGGCACGAGCGAAAGCCCATCCTGCCAAGCGCGCAGCGCCGCCTCGGCCGTCGCGCCGCGCCGTGCCTCGGTCGACTTGCCATCGCCCGCCCCGGTGTCGTCGGGCTCGGTCAGTCGGAACTCCAGGTCGAGCACATCGTCATGAATGATCACATGTGGTTCGAGCAAGGCCGCGCGGACAAGCTCGGATTTCGCTTGTCCGCCGATGCTTCGTTGAAAATCGCGCAGCTTCGCCGCAAACCGATTGGCCTCCTGGCCGTCGAAGTCGACGCGGCGCCCAAGCACCAAGTTGAGCTCGTCGCGAAGACGGAGAGCGAGCCTTCGCTCAGCGGGCAGATCGCGTACGGGAGCGTCGCCCTGCAGGTGAACGAGTTGCTCGCCATCGACATCGACGCGGGCTTGGGGCGGCTCGCCGTAGACCAAGGTCGGCAGCACGCTGAGGGCGTGCGCTTCGTTGTCGACCTCGAAGGCGAGACGCGGAGGCATGAGTCGTTTTTCGCGGCGTGGTAAGCGCTTCGATTCGACCGAAACCGTCAGCCGCTTTTCGATGCTGGGAAGTACCTGCGTCGACAACTCGCCGAGCTCGGCTCGGCTGAAGCGCCGCGTGAGGGGAAGGTTCTCCATCTTCTGCCCGGTGACGTCGGTCAATCCGAGCGGACAGAGCGTGTCTCCGCAGCGGGCGAGCCCCTCTGTGACCACTTCGTCGACCAGTGGGCTTCGATCGATCCGCAACACCACGTCCGCATCCTCGTCGACGACGCGAGCCTCGGGCAGAACTGGCTCGCCGGTCAGCCTCATCGGTTTTCCGTCGAGATCGACGCGAGCGTCGGCCATGGCCGCGAGCAGCGACGGCCATAGAGCGGGCCGGAGCAAGCCGCGAGGCGCTGCAGTGATGATCCGATCGGCGACGACATCGCCGGGCCCCGGGTTGAGCGGGTATTGGGCCTGAGCTCGCGCGAGGGTTGCTCTCGAAACGGATCTTCTCATCGCCAATCGTGACGTAGCGGTCGATGGTGACGTTGCCGTACGGCACACGACGAAACACGTAGAGGAGTTGCGCTCCGGTGTCCGAGGCGATCGGAACCTGTTCGCCCCGCTCCGCCGCGCGTTGCACGGCGAGGGCGGCCGCGACGACGTGGGCGCAGGGATCGGCCGGGCCCGGGCAATCGCACGTCCACTCGAGCTCCCCAAAATAGAGCGTCACCGTCACGTAAGTCGCTTGATGGGGCGACCGAACGCGGAGCACGGCCTCCTCCTCGTCCTGACGCTCGGCCACGACCGTGCCTTCGCGGGCTAGTTTCACCCCCTGGGCAAAGACGGCCGGCAGACCATCCTTCTTCAGCGCTTCCAGCAACTCTTTCGACACGGAGACTCCGAGGGACCGAGGACCTTACTCCGGGCGCGGCCCGGCGCAAGGGCGTCGCAGGACGCGGACCGACCTGTGAGGCGCATCGGTCCGGTCCGATCAGAGCGCCCATGCGAGAACCGCGTCAACGTAGGCGGAGTGACGTCGATGCGCCGGGCATTTGCGCGCGCCGGGTTGGTCGTGCGCTTGTAAGCGACGAGGCTTCGGAAGGTGCCCCGCCGCGCACTGACCGCGATGGAAGATCTCCTTCGTTGCGTAGAGGCGCCGCACGCGGGACGCCATGACGCACGCGCCGGTCTTCACTTGCGGACGAAATCCCGCCACTTGAGACGCTCCAGAACAGGCTTGCACGCTTCGCGCGCGTTCATGGGGCGACGACTCTCGCAGGTCAGCCCTGATGCAAGATGCGCCCCTCGCTTGACGAACCACAAGCACACCTCCTCTGTTTCGTTGTGCAGAACCCGACCAGCTGCCGAAAGGCCGTCGATCGTTTCTCGAAAGGAATCGCCCTTCGTCAGGCCTCGGTCCTCGAGTACCTTGGATGTCGTGGCGAGCATGCGATCGACGTCTGGGTCGTCGCTTATCACACTCGACATGACTCGGAATGTCGTTGCCGCGGAGACCCAGTCCCTGCGTCGTACGGCCACGACACTACGCTTGACCGAATCGAACTCGAGGTGCCAACCTTCGGGGGCCTCGAGCTTGACGGCCGGCAGCTCGTTGCTGTCGAAAGCCCGATCGGTGACGATGGCATGGATCGCCTGCTTGGGGTTTGAAGAGTCCGCGGCCGATGCGTGCGGTGCCGGTTGGGTCACGGCTCTCGCCGGGGCACACCCCACGAGCCCAACGAAGACGACGGCTGGTAACAACTGACCGAGCAGGGGCCCTCTCAATGCACTGGCCCCCCCGTCCTCAAAGCGCGCGGCTCGCTCGGTGCTTGCGAGGCCGGCATTTGAGCCGTGGAGGACGTCATCGATGCGGGCGGCGCCGAACCGGCACAACCCGCGAGCACAACGGCTAAGAGTGTCAGCCGATCGAGCATGGTTCCGACGCTATCGGAGGGCGATCACGTCGACAAGGTCGCTTCAGTTAACCGGGGGATGCCATGGCCGCACCCGCCTGCACAAGGCCGCGCCCATCCCTCCGGTCTCGTTATCGATCACATCGGCAGTCGCATCGAGACCGTTTTCTGTTCGCCCGGCTTGCATGGCGCCGAAGTCACCTTCTTGCCTCCTGCGTTCGCGAACGTGACGACGTGCGTGCCGGGTGGGACGGAGACGCCGAGCTTCGGCGTCATGCCGAGATCGCGCCCGTCGAGCGCGATGCGTGACGCGGGAATCGTGTTGAAGCTCATCGTGCACGCCGCCGCTTTCGGCGCGCCTACCTGGAGCGCGATGGCCGCGAGGTCGGCTCTGTCGGATGCCGACGGCTGAGCGTTCTTGTGGTTCTCGGCTGAAGGCGACTCTTTCGCCACCTTGGACGGGTGTTCGGTCGCGGCCGGGGAATGCGAAGGTGTCGGCTCGGGAGTTTCCGGCGCCGGGACCGCAGCCGCGGTGGCAATGGGGTCGGAGGCGACGGCCTCGGGCTGCGCTCGAGGTTCGGGGGCGGGGATCGCTGCTGCAACCTCCCTCGACGGTGCCGAGGTCGGAGCGTTGCCGCGTTTGGCTCCCAAGAAGGCTGCCGCCAAGGCCGCTGCGATCGCCGCGGCGGCTGCGGCTCGCTTGCTCGACCACGCGCGCTCGCGACCTCCGGACCGGTCCTTCGACGGCCTCGGAATGGGGGGAACGGTTTCCGACATCGTGAGAGGCGGGGCGGTCGAGATCGTCGCGCGCGGAGGCGGGGGAAGCGACGTGCTCGTTCGCCGAAGCGGAGGAGGCGGTGGCACGCGGCCTTTTTCGAATGGCTGCGACCGTGGTGGCGGAGGCAGAGGCATGGTTCGCGAGTAGACGCGCGGGGGCGGGGGGATCGACACCGACGTCGTCATAAAAGCCTTCGCGACTTTGACCAAAGGCGACGCCTCGGGCTCACGCGTCTCGACATCGGGCGCGCTTGACTCGGCGACCTCCATTGGAGCGACGTCGGCGGGCCGCGTTGTGACGGCATCATCGGCTTCGAGGGCTTCCTCCTTAGCAGCGTCGACGAGCTCGGATGGGTCGACCATCTCGTACCCGTCGTCGTCGGCTTCGAGAGCCGCGGCCTCGGCCGGCTCGCCTTCGCGAGCGTTGTCATCAGCTCGCTCGTCGTGCGCGGGTTCTTCGTCGCCGATCGGCTGCGCGTTCCTATCTCGAGTTTCGTCTACAGGATTGCCCATCTCACTTTGCTCCCTAAGTCCAGAAGCGGTGCGATCCGTTCATCCGTTGGGCCGACGGGCGCAACGCCTATGTCGCCGCTGGCACGGCGGGCCAACTTCGGATCGGGCTAGATCAACCGACTAGGTGGGTTTCGCAAGTGGCTTTGGCTCACCTTTATGATCAGTAAATTCGTGCCTGAATGGACTTGCGCGCCGACACTGCAAACGCGAAATGTGTTCGCAACACCTACAACCCCATGTCGAGCACTGGCATCGAGCGCCAAGGACGAACCAAGCACGAAAATCGTACTTTCGGCGAACGCGTGCCAGAGAACTCGCCGGCTTCAATTGAGCGGCAGGCGCATCTTGCTTAGGATGCCGGTTTCGAGTTTCCGGCGACAACACGGCTTCGGCTGACGGGCGTCTCCTGCTCCACGCGCGACAGCTTCTCGGGGTTGCGGACGTAGTAGATCCCGGTGACCAGGCCGCGTTCGATCCGGAAGGCCATGATGCCGTCGAGCTCCCCGTCGAGGCGGATGAGTAGGGCCGGCCGACCGTTGACCTCGACCGGCTCGGACGACAGGGCCGAGCCGAGCCGCTTCAGACCGCCTCCATAGAAACGCGCCACCTTGTCCGCCCCCACGATGGGCTTGGGCGCGGCCTGCTTGATTCCGCCGCCGTCGCCGAGTCCGACGACGTCCGGCGCGAGGACGTCGAGCAGGCTGGCGACATCGCCGGTCTCGATCGCCCGCTGGAACGCCTCGAGCACGGCCCGCGTCTCGGCCCGCGAGGCAACTTCGCGCGGACGTCGGGCGGCGACGTGGGCCCGCGCCCGATGGGCGATCTGCCGTACGGCGTCCTGGCTCTTGCCGACAGCCTCGGCGATCTCGTCGTACCCGACGTCGAACACCTCGCGCAGCACGAAGACCGCGCGCTCGGTCGGGCTCAGCGTCTCCAGCACCAACAGCATCGCCATCGAAATGCTCTCGGCGAGCTCGACGTCGTCGGCTACGTCTGGTGAGGTCAACAGGGGTTCTGGCAACCACTGTCCGACGTAGGTCTCCTTGCGCCGGCCGAGCGCGCGCAGCCGGGTGAGCGCCTGGCGCGTGGTGATCCGGACGAGGTATGCACGCTGATCACGTACCTCGTCGAGGTCGACTCCCGCCCACCGCAGCCACGTCTCCTGCAGGACGTCCTCGGCGTCGGCCGCCGAGCCGAGCATCTCGTACGCGACAGTGAAGAGCAGGTTGCGGTGGCAGACGAACGCCTCGGTGGCGGGATCCATGGGTTCTCCTGTCGCGTCCACGACTGTGCCACCCTTCAGACGCCGCGCCCCGCTGATCTGTGACGGGTCTTGTCACAAAGTCGGTCCCGGCGGCGTCTTTGGTGACCGGACGCCGCACGGTGTCCTCATCAGGAGGAAACATGAATCTCGCGCTGTGGATCGTCGCCGGAGTGCTCGGCCCCGCCTTCGTCGTAGGTGGCGTAGTCAAGATGCTCGTGCCCAGGGACAAGTTCGCCCGCGTGACCCCTGGCACCGCATGGGCCGGGGAGTTCACCCCCGGCACCTTCAAGGCCATCGGGCTGGTCGAGGTGCTGGGTGGGGTAGGAATGGTCGTGCCTGCCCTGCTCGACATTGCGCCGATCCTCGTGCCGATCGCAGCATCGGGCATGGCGCTGTACATGTCGGGCGCGGCGACGACTCGGCTGCGTCGCTGCGAATACGCGGCGTTCTCGGGTGATCTCGTCTTCCTCGGCCTATGCGTCTTCGTGGCGTGGGGCCGTTTCGGCCCCGAGCGGTTTGTTGGGTGAGTGATCACCAGTGATGAAGCACCGGTGCGCACGCCCGACCCGCAGCGGAGATTCTCCGGCGCTTCATTGGCATTGGGAATACGACGGTCGAGAGCGTTGCCCGCTCGGGCAGTAGTCGCTCAAGCTCGCTCTCGAGAGTCCAGCGAGCTCGTTGGTCGGGCTCATCCTCGGCGGCACCCTCTCCCAAATGTCTCCAGCACCCTGGTCGACGGTAACCGACCGGTAGACCGCACCCCCGCATGAGATCGGGATTGGCCGCAGAATGTCGCGGTGTCGAGTGCACTCAGGCCTGGGGTTGGTGGCAAACCACCTCGATGTTGTGCCCGTCCGGACCAATGACGAAAGCTGCATAGTAGTTCGCGTGGTAGTGCGGGCGCAGACCAGGCGCCCCATTGTTTTTGCCACCCGCCTCCAGAGCCGCGCGATAGAAAGCTTGGACTTGCTGACGATTCTCGGCCCTGAACGCCAAGTGAAGATGCGCCGGCTTCTCCTCGGTGTGGTACAGGCACAATGAAACCTCACCCTTTGCGCTGAGCTCGACACCGTATGTCGGCGGCCCCTCCGAGACAACAGCGACGCCGAGCGGTTCGAGTGCCTTGAGGAAGAACACTTTGCTCGCGGCATAGTCGCTGACTCCGAATTTGACGTGGTCAAACATGCGTTCTCCTGAAGTGTGGAGGCCTGCGCGAAGCCTAGCTTGGTTTTAGTCTAGCTTACGTGAGCGGTGCAATCAGAGCCGCTATGCAGACGTCCAGCGACCTAGGTCGGCTTCGATACCTCGCGCATTCACTCCTCGCGCTCTGTCGCGTCACATGCGACGAGATGAACACACGCTGTCCGCGCGGCCGCTCATTCCAGGCTAGCGGTCTTGCTGCACTTGACAGCCTTGTTGCGCAGCGCTGATTGGGCGTGCTGAATGAGCGAGCGCCACGGAGGTTCGAAGCTGAAAACGTTTTGGCCTTGTACGCGGCAACTGGCGTCTGCTCTGCAGGAGTGGCGCGGTGTCGACGAGGAGAACGCTGCAACATTGGATGAGGTGCTTGCGGAAATAGGCGCGGACGACTCATTCGTCGAAAATGCGGCTCGTCTAGCCGATCTGATTGGTCGAGTCGGGTACGAGGGTGGGCTGAACGAGGATGGAGTCGAGGAAGCTGAAAGCGAGCGAGAAACATTAGTTGAAGGACTCGACAAATTGTTGACTAAATTTGAGGATGAGGGGCGAGAAGAGAACGATGCTTGACTCGGAAGCAGTCCGCTTCGATTTCGAAAGCGCGGTCTCCCTGCGTGGCCTTCGTCGGGCTGAAGTCGCGCGCAGCGCGCGAGCTGTAGCGCTATTCGGTTCGCGTGCGGTCGAGGGATGCGCCAGAGCGACCTCGGACTGGGATGTACTTCTTGTCAGTTCGGGTCGATCACGCATGATTGGGAACATTGATCTCGTTTGGATCGATCATCGTGATATGCACACTCGGGCGTGGCTCGGTGGAGATCTTGCTGGTCACATTGCTGAATACGGATGCTGGTTTCAAGGCGAATGTCACTGGAGGCATCACGCGCTGGACTTTATCGAAGCCGCCCGGCGAAAAGAGGCACGGTTGGTTCGTCTGATGCGAGCCGCCGATCGTGCATGGAATCTGCTGGGGGAACCTTATCGGACAAAGCACGCCGCGCTTCTTCGACGAGAAGTACAGCGGCGGAGGTTGCTACTTGAATGCGTCCGCATTCCTCTGTGAAACCATTCACGCCGAGATTCTTGCCACGCTGTGGGACGGCGACGTCCCACACTACGCCTGGTTCGTGCCGCCGCCGGTGGCCGCTGGCCGGGTGTTCGTCGCGAGCTCGGCGCCCGGGACGAGGGATGCGAAGGCCGTGATCGCGCTCGGTCTTTGAACATTTTGTTGGCCCAAAAGGCGCGGCTCAACCCACTAAAACCATCGCGAGGGATCGACTTGAACGCTGGCCATCTCCCCCCTGATCGCAAGGCCCCGTCGCGCCCTCGACCACGCTCGACGAGCGCCGCGACCTTGCTCGTAGCGGTTGTTTCATGCGGGGGGAAAACTTCGGCCGGCGCGGCGACCAACCACGATGCGGACGTTTCGTCCGGCAACGACGCTGCCACGGTCTATCGCGATCCCGCCGATGCGACGAGCGGGATGATCGACGTGCCCGCATCGACACCACCCGCGATTTCGATCGCGGGACGATGGGCGATCGTCGGCTTCGACGATCCGGTTGGTGTGCAGCTTTCCCAAACCGGGAGCGTTCTCACCGGTCAGGGGTGTGCCTCGGGTGCTCCCCCCCTCGTCGACGAGGTGTTCATTCGCGACTATTGCGGCGACATCATCGGCGGAGCCATCCAAGGCCGGCAAGTTGCCTTCTCCTTCGTATTCAAGGCTTTTGGCGACCGCGGCATCCGGTACGCGACGCGGGCGACCGTTTCGACGGACGGCACGCGCATGGCAGGTGACTTCGACGCCCTCGGTGGATCGATCGGTCGACCTGTTGCTTGGGTGCGGCTCGGACCTGATGACCGATGGATCCCGACTCCTCCAGATAACCTGCCGCCGGCGCAATTCTCGTTTCGGTGGACCGAAAGCATCGTCGACAAGGGAGAGCTCGACCGAAGCCGCAGTTACAAAGTCAATATCGGCGGACGCAGCACGATCTGGGGCGACTTCGGATCGTTCGCGAGCACCGAGGTCAGCGGCACTTCCAAGGCAATGGCCTTCGTGGCCGGTCCCGTCCCGGAAACTGATCCACGCTTGCCCACGCGCCTCGAGCTTTCGCCGATAGCGGACGGCGCATTCGTGTTGCGCGTCGACATGTCGTCGGGCGGGCGGTACTTGCTTCGCGGCGCCCCCGGTCCGTGAAGACCGTCGTGCACGGTCGGTGAGGCCGCGTGGAGTGGACCGGCGAAAAAGAGCTGAAACTCAACGCGGCGTGAGGAGCAGCCGAGACGGCAATGCTGCGATGTCGTGGCGCGAGGCTTCGTCGAGGTAGAAGATCGTCCCGTCCTCGTCGCACACCAGGAGCCCGGAGATCGGGGGGCCCAGCGCGTCGGCGAAGCTCTTCGGAGTGTGGCCGAGCTCCGCCTTCAGCTCCGCGAGGTCGATATGGAGCACCGCGAACGGCACGCAGTCGGGCTCGGAGGCCGCGCTCCCCTCGAGGTCTCGGAGAGGTAGTCCCGCTCGTTCAATTCATTGGAGTTGGCCTCGTACAGGACTTGTCGATTCCGGCGCCTCCACCTATTCGGACGCCAAAGCGACATCGAATTGTCGCAGGGCAAGAGGATTTCCCCTCGACGTAGTCCGCCGTCGACACCCACCGAGACGATGGTGAGAATCCGCCAATCGAGCTTGCGGCGGCTTCGACGAGCTGTTCGTATTGCTCGTCCTCGTAGAAGCCGGGCGTGGATTGCATCACTTTCAGAAGCCGGATGCGGCAGGCACCGTGGTGATGCCCCTCCACTCCTCCGCGACTTTGTTTCGCGCTGATTTCGCGAGGGCGCCCTTGAGCCGCTGCATGTCCTCGTTGAGATGTCGCCGAGCTTCTTGTCAGGCGACAGGCTCCGGAGGTCGTCGACGAGTCTGTCGAAAGTCATCGGTGACCACAATGGAAGAATACGCGCGGAAGACACCGCGGCCAGCCGCGCACGAGGCACGCGGAGCCCCGCCATCCTCTGCGAGCTTCAGCAGCCGTGCCGCACGCTGGGATATGCGCGGGGGGTAGGCCCGAGCCCAATAGGGTGAAGAGTCGTCCCTTTCCGCGACCAAAGAGCTTCGTTTCCCAAATCATGGCTCGGCAAAAGACGAACGCCGCTGACAGTCTGCGCGATCGAGACGCCGGCACAGCCACGTGTGTCTGAAGGTTCGAATCATCACTCAATTTGGTCTTGACATAACGCTCTAAAGTGAGAACGAAAGGAGCACGGATGGCTTCACCCTACCATCTTCTTTGCATGGACTGCAGCCGTTACCTGTCCTTTGGAAAAGTGTACTCGTTCGACGAGCACGGTAAGCCGCTCGGGGCCACGGTTTATGACGGCCTGTACGAGAAGGAGACAGGAAAACGGCACAAAGCAGACGATTTCTTCGGTAGAGTCATGGAGGCATTCCTCATCCTTCACCGGAATCACGAGATTCGTTTCGTGCCTGAAGGGGTAGATGAGCTTCTGGAAACGCCCAGCAGACCCGTCGAAGCCATGGATCCATCGACTCTCGTTGGTGGGCAGGCAACCATCGATCTGGATCCCGAGGCTGAGCTCCAAGCTTGGGCCGGACGCCTAATCTCAAATCGCCGCTGACCGCGGGTGATTACAAGGCGGTCCGCCGGACTGTCCGCGGCATCGCGGCAGGGCTGCATTTTCACCGGGCGTGAGCGAGCGGGCGCCGCAGGCGCCGAAGGTGCACAAGGAGGAGCCGCAGGCACCACAGGACGCCACGGGCAGCAACCGCCTCCTTGCCATGTCGGCCCCCGGCGATCCCGATGGGACGTTCAGCGCGATGTACGGCTACCCTCGGTGAGCACCCAAAACCGGCCAGTCGCGTTGAGGTGAAAACCGGCCAGTCGTAGCGGCGGCCAGGACGTTGACGAGGGCAGAGGGACCGTGGTCCCCGCCCGGGAATGAGCAACGTCTTGAGCGAGGACAAAAGGCAGCAGGTTTTGGCGCTTGGTCGACTCGGCTGGGCTCTGCGCCGCATCGAGCAGGCGACGGGTGTGCGCCGCGAGACGGCGAGCTTGTACTTGAAGCAGCGGGGATCGCGGTACGTGCGCCGCGAACGCGCCGGTCGCTAGAAGCGGCGAGTCGCGAGGCGGCCTTTGGTGGCGAAGCGAACCCGTCCGGCGGCGCGGGCAGCGCCGGCTCGCTGCTGCCCGCGGTGACATTGCCGACAGGTGGCGGCGCGATCCGGGGCATCGGCGAGAAATTCGAGGTCAACGCGGTTACGGGCACCGCTTCGGTCAGCATTCCGTTGCCGATCTCGCCCGGACGGGGAGGGCAAGGTCCGCAGGTCAGCCTTAACTACAACAGCGGGTCGGGCAACGGCCCGTTCGGCCTCGGGTTTCAGCTTTCGGTTCCGAGCATCACGCGCAAAACCGACAAGGGATTGCCGCGCTACGTCGACGACGGCGAGACGGACACGTACGTCTTGTCGGGAGCCGAGGACCTGGTGCCGGTGCTCGATGCGCAGGGGCAGCATACGCCGCTCGATCGCACGACCCACTTGGCCTTCCCGTACCGCCCGCGCATCGAAGGGCTCTTCGCGCGCATCGAGCGCTGGGTCCACAAGACGTCGCGCGACGTGCACTGGCGCGTGACGACGCCCGACAACAGGACGCACTTCTACGGCACCGATTCGACGGCGCGCACCGCCGACCCTGACGATCGTTCGCACGTCTCCACGTGGCTGCTCACGGAAACGCGCGACGACAAGGGAAATATCACCCAATATGTGTACAAAGCGGAAGACGGGAAAGGGGTCGACCCGACGCGACCCAGCGAGCGGAGCCGCTTCGATTACAGTGGCGCCAGCCCCGTTTTTCGAGCGACGGGGCAGCGCTACCTGAAGCGCGTGCTCTACGGCAACGCCGCGCCGGACGTCGCGGGCGACTTCCTTTTCGAGCTCGTGTTCGACTACGGCGAGCACGCGGAGGCCACGCCGACCACCATTCCATCACCGGAGGATCCACCTGACAATCCGCTCACCTGGTCGGTACGCCAAGACCCTTTCTCGACCTATCGAGCCGGCTTCGAAGTGCGCACCTATCGCCTCTGCCAGCGCGTGCTCATGTTCCATCGCCTGAACGCAGCGAGGAGCGCGCTGTTCGTGCGAGCGACGGAGTTCCAATACGATCCGAATCCCTCCTTCACTTACTTGCAGCACGTCGTTCAGGCAGGTTTCAAGCTCAATGCCGGTACATGGGAGCGCGGCGAGATGCCTCGCCTCACGATGGCGTACCAGCGCCCCGTGATTCACGACGAGCTGGTCGCGCTGCCGGAAGACAGTCTGGAAGGGCTGACGGGCGGCGCGGATGGTTCGCGCAAGCAGTGGGTCGATCTGAACGGCGAGGGCGTGCCGGGGGTGCTCATCGATCAGGATGGCGGCTGGTTCTACAAGGAGAACCGCGGCAACGGGGAGCTCGCTTCGCCCCGGCGTTTGAATGCGCAGCCGTACCCAGGGAGCCTCACGGGCGGCATGCAGATGCTGGAGGATCTCGATGCGGACGGGCGTCTCGAGCTCGTCACGCGTGAGCCTTACTTGAGCGGGTACTTCGCTCGCACCCCCGCCCGAGGTGCCGATCGGGTTCGATGGTAGTCCCCGGGTTACGCTATTATCGAAGGAACTCTTCGATCACCTCGACGACCCAATCCCCGTCACAACGTTGGTGGCGTCACCGCTCTGGCGTGTCGAGAACGGGATCGTTCGGGAAGTCCTTCCGACAAGGACCAAGATTTGGTCCCCACTCCGGCTCACAACCGGCGGCGACGTTTATCGCATGTATGCATGGACGCACGCCGATCTTTGGTGGCGTGCCGACGAGCTTCCATTGAATGATGGCGTCGCCGAGGAGGCGGCCCGCGTGGACGCATTGGGACTACGCGTTATTCGTCAGGGCGCCCCGGAGGTTCTGAGTAGCCCCGTAGTGGTGAATGACGCCGGTGCAGCAGCCGCTGACGAAATCGAACGTCGCTGCTCGAGTTTCGAGAACCTGTTGTCCCAATCTGGAGATGACGAAGAGTCTATTCATCAATGGCTTCTTCTTCCTGGAAACCACATCTTCCTCGATCTTGGCGCCCTCTCCATGCGAAGCAAGGTCCCCTTCGGCGCTCACGTGTCCGACTTCGTTGTCAGCTGCGCAGAAAGCAAGTACCTTCTTTGTGAGATCGAGCCGGCCAATACGAGCTCTTCGTCAAGAATGGAGAGCCCAGCAGTCAATTCAACCACGCCGTGCAGCAGGTCCTCGACTGGCAAAGGTACATTCGCGAGAATGTCCACACCGTGCGGACCGAACAATCGCTGCCCGGTATCTATGAGCCTAAGGGCGCGGTCATTCTTGGTCGCGGGAGTGAGATTTCTCCGGAGTCTCCCGTCGCCCATCGTTGGCGGGATATGCGGAATCGGGGACGCGACGGCATCGAGGTTTCGACTTACGACGACGTCATCGGCAGAGTGCGACAGCTAGGGCAAACGCTCCGGAGCTCGTTTCGCCGCGGGTCTGCCTAATACTACTGCAGAGGAGTTGGCCCAAGAAAGTTGCATGTGCGATCGGGGTGCATGAGCTACGAGCTGGACAAGGCCGCCACGCGACGGTTGCAGGACTACTTTGAGCAGAT